>Ga0213872_10002054_pt1 | contig 12220 bp, 9 predicted proteins | sample VelepicomBERX_R2_FD_160071 | JGI IMG/M metagenome (GOLD analysis project Ga0213872, IMG submission 160071) | Rhizosphere microbial communities from Vellozia epidendroides in rupestrian grasslands, the National Park of Serra do Cipo, Brazil - RX_R2 | ecosystem: Host-associated > Plants > Roots >...
CTAACGGATACCTCTATCCTCATGGTTCACGGACGTCCAATTCGCCGCCGAGTCTTTTGGCGTGTTTTCTTTTCCTTGAGCGGTGCGTCTGTGATCAGTTTGGCTCTGCTCTACGTATCGACTTATCTTCAGTGGGGCGTATTGGCCCTGATGGGCGCGATTCTGCTGTTCTGGGCGCTTCTTGCGCTATTGGCCGGCCAGCGGCTGACGCATCTGAGCCGCACTTTTGCCGAGACCATACAGTCGAGGTCGCTGCAGAAGGCGGACGAGGAGGCCATACGGCAGCGTGGGACTCTTTATGAAGAGCCTGCAGTTGAATGGCAGAAGGCTCTCGGGAGTCTCGAGAATGCATTTCTGGACAAGCAGGCGGAAGCCAGCCAGCTGTACACAACATTGGCGGAACTGATCCGAATGATCGCAAAGGCAATCGATGAACGAACGAACTACCTGCGCGGACATTCGGAACGCGTTGCGGCTTATTCAGCTGACATTGCGCGCGAGCTGGGTATCGGGTCCGAGGAGGTGGAACGTATCCGGCTGGCGGCACTCCTGCACGACATAGGCACGCTGGGCATTGAAGACTCTATCGTGAGAAAGGAAGCGCCGCTTACTCCCGAGGAGTTCGAAATCGTGAAAGCCCATACGGTAAAGGGTGCATCGATCCTGCGTCCCATTGAGGCCCTTGCGGACCTGATTCCTGGTGTGGAACTGCATCACGAGTCCCTCGATGGGCAGGGATATCCTTACGGACTGCGCGGCGAGCAGATTCCCATGATGGCGCGCATCATCGCGGTCGCCGATAGCTTCGATGCGATGACTACATCACGTCCTTACCAGGCCGCGATGGATCCTGAATACGTGCTAGAGGTGCTGAACCGGCTTTCGGTCAAACGTTATGATGCGTCGGCCGTCACTGCTTTGATTGCTCTCGTAAGGCGGGGCAAGATCGTTGTCAAGAGCCCACGCCCGCCGGTGTCCTTCCCTCAACAACGCGTACTTTCCGAAATCTTTTGACGTCCGGATAAAGGTCCCTCAAGTTGCTACTATCGAAACAGAAGACAATGAGGAAGACCCTGTCATGATCCAAACCCTGTTCGGGAGCCTAAAGGAAGAGGAAGAGCCGAAGAAGAAGGGCTTTCTCGACCGGATGCGAGAGGCGGTCTCGCGCACGCGCGAGAACCTCGAGGAGCGCATCGACAGCGTTCTTTCGCTCACCCGAACCGTCGATGAGGAAGCGCTGGAAGAGCTCGAAATGAGCCTCATCGCGTCCGATATCGGGGTCACGACGGCGGCCGAAATTGTCTCGACACTGCGCGAGCGCGCGAAACGGCAGCAGATTCGTGATGGAGCGGAACTGAAGGACCTGCTCAAGACACAGCTGAAGGCGCTGCTCGATGAGCAGCAACGCACTCCGCACGGCGTTGAGGCTCCCCCTGAAGTCATCCTGCTGGTCGGCGTGAATGGCACCGGCAAGACAACGACCAGCGGCAAGCTTGCAGCGTACCTTCGCTCGCAGAGCAAAACGGTGCTGTTGTGTGCCGCGGATACTTTCCGCGCGGCGGCGATCGAACAGCTCGAGGTCTGGAGCCAGCGCAGCGGCGTGGAACTCATCAAATCCAAGCAGGGCAGCGACCCATCGGCGGTGCTTTTCGACTCGCTGAATGCGGCCAAGGCGCGCGGTATCGATTTTCTTATCGTGGATACTGCCGGGCGCCTGCATACCAAGAACAATCTGATGGCGGAGCTCGAAAAGATGCGACGAACCGCGCAGCGGTTTGTTCCGGATGCCCCTCATGAAGTGCTGCTGGTGATGGATGCCACTACCGGACAGAACGGGCTCCAGCAGGCGCGCTTGTTTACCGAGTCGGCCGGAGTTACCGGCATCGTGATTACCAAACTCGATGGCACCGCGAAGGGCGGAATTGCGGTGGCCATCGCGCGTGAACTGAAGCTGCCGGTGCGCTATATCGGCGTCGGCGAAAAGATCGACGACCTGCTCCCCTTCGACAGCGGCGCATTCGTGGATTCCCTACTGGACAAATAGGTGATTACCAACAGGCTGAAAGGCATGTCTGCGCTCAACCCGATCTCCACACACCAAGACAATTCAGCCATGAATCGCGAAGACGAGCGCTGGATGAAGGAAGCGCTCGACTTGGCCCGCCAATCCGTGGGCCTGGCTTCTCCGAATCCCGCCGTGGGTTGCGTGCTCGTCAGAGGCGATGCTGTCGTCGGCCGCGGATTCCACGAATACGACCGGCTGGATCACGCAGAAGTTGTCGCTCTGAAAGCCGCGGGTTGCGAAGCTCGCGGAGCGACTGCTTACGTGACGCTCGAGCCATGTTGCCATACTGGGCGAACCGGACCGTGTACCGCGGCATTGATCGAAGCCGGGGTGGCGAGGGTCGTGGTGGCGACCGGCGATCCGAACCCGGCAGTGAACGGCCAGGGTATCGAGCGACTGAGAGCCGCCGGGATCGCGGTCGACGTTGGCTTGCTCGCGGGCGAAGCTCAGGAGTTGAACGACGGCTTTGCGCGTTATATCCGGACAGGCCTGCCCTTTGTGACCCTGAAGGCAGGGGTGTCTCTCGACGGGCGGATTGCGCCGGCGCCGGGCACCGCGCCTGGGGGCTTTCCTGTCATGCTGACCGGCGAGGAGTCGAGAATGGCTGTGCAGAAGATGCGTCATGCCTCCGACGCCCTGATCACCGGCATTAATACCATCCTGACCGATGATCCACTTCTCACCGACCGTACCGGCCTGCCGCGCCGACGCCGGCTAATGCGCGTCGTGCTCGATTCGGCGCTGCGGCTGCGGCTTGACTCGAAAGTCGTGCGCACTGCCCAGGATGATGTGCTCGTCTTCTGCACGATCTCCATGTCTGAGCGGCAGCGGGCGCTCGAGGCGCTGGGGGTGAGGGTGGAGCGCGTCGAAGCCGTCCATGGCGGCGCGAGGGTTTCTCTGCGTCGAGTGATCGAGCGGCTAGGCGAGATGGAGATCACCTCTGTCATGATTGAGAGCGGCTCGCAAGTGGCCAGCTCCGGCCTTTCCGTGGAGGTAGTCGACAAGCTGAGCCTGTTCTATGCGCCGATGTTTCTAGGAGCAGCAGGCGTGCCGCTGGTCAACAGCGTAGAGTCGTCAAAACCGGAGTGGGCGAGGGTTTCTGTCCAGCAGCTTGGGCACGACTTCTGGTTCGAAGGCTATCTACGGGATCCATGGGCGTAACGAATGTTTACCGGATTGATTGAGGCGACAGGGCGGGTTCTCTCGATCGAGCAGCGCAGCGGGACCATGCGGATCGCCGTAGACGCTCCCGGGATTGCCGGGAAGCTGCGCACCGGAGACAGCGTCGCAGTGAGCGGCGTCTGCCTGACCGCGCTCGATATCGAGCCACCCATCTTTCACGCCGATTTGGCCGCCGAGACGATCGCCCGCACATCGCTTGCGCAGCTCGCGTCCGGGTCGACGGTGAACCTCGAGTTGCCGACTCCGGCCGGCGCGCCGCTCGGAGGGCACGTGGTGCAGGGACATGTCGATGCGACCGGCACGCTAGTTTCGCTGAATCCCGTTGATGCGTCGGCGAATCGCGCCATCGCCGACTGGTGGCTCGAAGTTGCGATTCCGGATACGATCCGGCCGTTCATGGTCGAAAAAGGTTCGATCGCAATCGAAGGCATCAGCCTGACGATCGCGCGGTGGGATGGAACAACAGCCGGGCTTGCCATCCTGCCCCATACCTATGCAGCGACAAATCTACACACGCTGAAAGCCGGATCGCCGGTGAATCTCGAGGCCGATGTTCTGATGAAGCTGGCGGTTGAACGAATGCGGGCGACGACCTTCGAGCTGACCGTGGAGTACCTGGTCGCCAACGGATACTAATCAGCGGACGCCATTCTGAGGTACCGGTAAGGAGTCAGACCGCTTACGCTCTGGGCGTATCCTTACCGCATGGTGGCGAAGGGTCTGCGAATCAGAGTCTGGGCAGCATTGCTGGCGTGCTGGCTTTGCGTTTCAGGGCTAGTCGCCCAGAAGGCCCAGCCAAGCAAGCCGGCGAATCCGCTTAGGGCGGCGACACCGGGTCAGGCGGAGACGCAGCCTCCCGCTCCGCCGCCGGATCCTTTGGGCCGATCCTCTCCGCACGGCTGCGTTGTGGGCTTTCTGCTCGCCGCGCAAAAGCACGATTATGCCCGCGCCGCTCAATATCTCAACACTCGTAAGCCGCCAGAGCAGGCCGAATTGCTGGCACAGGAACTCCAGACTGTTCTGGATAAGGGCCTCACCGGAAATCTTGACACCCTCTCCCGTGAAACGACCGGGAATGTATCCGAGACCCTGCAAGCCTCGCGTGATCTTGTCGGAACGGTCAAGACGAGCCAAGGGACCCTGGACATCGTGGTTGAGCGCGTGCAGCGGCACGGAGAGCCTCAGATCTGGCTCTTTTCTTCCGAGACGCTGGCGCGGATTCCAGATGTAAGCGACGAGCTGAGTGGGCCAGGCTTCGAACAGAAGTTCCCTCGCTGGATGGTCGAAAACCGAATCTTCTCGGTCCCGATATGGCGCTGGCTGGTGGTCGTGGTGACAATCGTCGCTATGCTGGCAGTCGCCGGGCTGTTGTCGCGCCTGCTGCAGTGGCTGCTCGGGCCGGCGCTGGGAAGAATCCTGCCGGTAAGCGGAGAGCGCGTCATCCGCAAGCTTCGTGCGCCGCTGTTCATCCTGCTGCTCTCGGCAACGGTAAAGTTCTTTTCACAATATTCGATGACGGTGCTTGCGCGGCAATTCTGGAATGAATGCGCCGTCATTCTGCTGGTGGTCAGCGTCACCTGGCTCCTGATCCGCGCGATGGACCTGGCGGCGGTTTACCTCACGCAAGGACCGGGCGGCAGCATTGTGGTTGCACGTGCAACCTTTGTGGGTGTTACAGTACGGATTCTCAAGATCACGGCGGTATTGTTCGCCTGCCTTGTGCTCGTGAGCCGTGCAGGCGTGGACGTGAGCGCTTTGCTGGCCGGCTTGGGGATCGGCGGAATCGCACTGGCCCTGGGCGCGCAGAAGACCCTTGAGAATTTCTTTGGGGGCATCACCATTGTCGGGCAAAAGGCGCTGCGTGTTGGCGACCTCTGCAAGATCGGTGACGATATGGGCACGGTGGAGGACATCGGCCTGAGCTCCCTGAAGCTGCGGATGGGCGACCGCTGCGTCGTAACGCTGCCGAATTCCAAGGTTGTCCAGCAGAGCATTCAAAACTTCTCATTGCGAGACAAGTTCCTTGTCCAAAAAGCGTTCAGCCTGCGCCAGGATACGACTTCCGAGCAGGTCAGACAGGTGCAAAGCGGCATCGAACGGCTCCTGCAGGAAACCAGGGAAGTCGAGAGCAGTTCATCGCGCGTGCGGCTGATCGACCTCAGCCCGTCCGGCCTGCGAATGGAGATATGGGCGTATCTGCTGATTTCTCCTGTCGCCGACTTCGCCCGCTGCGTTGAGGCCCAGGAACAGCTCTTCATCAGCGTGCTGAAGATTCTCGAAGAGACCGGTGCAGCGCTTGCAGTTCCCTGGCAGGCGCCGGCCAACGTGAACTAGTCGTAGCGCTCGAAGATGATCTGCTTACGCTGCCATCCGCGCTCGGTGAGCCGGTCGCGGTTGCCGGACACCATGTCGTTGAGCCCGCAGATATAGGCGTGGATGTCGAACCCTGTGCCTTCGGCGGCCGTCGGCAAGGCCCCTGAATGGTTCAATGAATCACGCTGATCGAGGATGCGCGCAACGTGATCCTGCACATATCCGCGCAGGCCCTCCCAGCCTTCTTTGGCTCGGCTCAGCGTTGAGACGTAGCGGAAGTTGTGCCGCTCGGCGGCTATCCTCTCGAAATATTTCTGATAATAGATTTCGGTCTCGTAGCGTGTTCCGTAGACGAGCCAGATGTCGCGGCTGTTGCTGCGGTCTTCTCCATTGTCCGGAAAAAGATGCTGCACGAAGGCAAGCATCGGCGCAATGCCGGTTCCGGTGGCGATGAAAACGCTATCCGTAAACGGCTGGCGAAGGGTAAAAAGCCCGTGCGGACCATGGAACTCAACTTTGTCGCCCGGCTCGAGATCGCAAAGCAGGTTGGAGAAGAATCCGCCCTCGACGCGATTCACGCAGAGGTCGAATTTGTTCCCCCGCGGAGCCGAAGCAATCGAGTAGGCGCGCGTTTGCTGTTTGCCGTTCGGGTCAGGAGCAACGGTCGAGACAAACTGGCCGGGAATGAAGTCGAATTTCTCGAGTTCCGGAACGGAAAACTCGAGATGGAAGCACTGGGCTGGCTCCGACAGCAGGAGCTTCCGATCGACATAAGCGGTGTAAAGCTGACGGGCCAAAGGCGGGAACTCGCTTTCGAGAGAATTTACCCATTAGTGTACGGAAAAGCGCGCGAGAGACGAAAGGGGCTGTACTGGGGCTGCAAACAGTCTCCCGGCATTCATAGGAAGCGCGTCAGCAAGTGCTCGGATCAATCTTCGGCGGGTACCCTGACGACGAACTCTGTGTTTCCGGGGTCGGAGGTGAAGGTGATGCTGCCGCCAAACTGACCCACGATGATTCGTTGCGCAATGTCCAATCCAAGGCCGGTGCCCACGCCTGCGGGCTTGGTGGTGAAGAATGGATCAAAGATCTGCTCCCGGTGTTCAGGAGGAACGCCCGGCCCCTGATCGGCGATTCCGATGCACGCATTTCCGTTTTCCGTCCACGTGCGGATGACAATCTTTCCCTGCTCCGGCGAGGCGTCGATGGCGTTATCGAGGATATTGGTCCACACCTGGCTCAGCCCGGCGCCTTTTGTCTTGACCCTAGGCATTTCGGGAGCAAAGCGCTTTTCGATGGCGATCTGCTTGTGGCGGAATTTGTGAGCCAGAATCGTCAATGTGCTCTGGATGCTGTCGTGTATGTCGATTTCGCGCTCTCGATTCTTGTCGTCGTAGGCGTATTTCTTGACCGCTATGACGAGGTCGGTAACGCGCGCAATGCTCTCTTCAATTGTGCCAACCAGTTGCATGCTGGAAAGAAGCGCCGTGAGCCAGTTGAGCGCGTCGGAGAACAACTCCGCGGTAAAGGCGGACCGAGCACACTCGATGTCTTCGCGGTGCCAGCCAACAGAAGCCAGTGTAGGAGCGATCTGTTCCGCGTGCTCGACGCCGATGCCCTCGAGCCAGCTCAGCAGTTCCTCCTCCATGTCGGCCTGGTCGAGCGTGTTCATGACCACAGGCTTGTCGCACTTCAACGCCATTTCCTGCAGGTCGCGCATGCAGTCTTTCTGCTCGGGAGTAAGCGGGGCGCGGCTGAGGCGCAGACTTATTTGCTGCAAGCAAACCAGATTCTCCCGCAACTGTGCAGAGGCACGCCGGGCAGCGGTGCCGGGGTTGTTCAGTTCGTGCATCAGGCCAGCAGCCAAAGTGCCGAGCGAGATGAGCTTCTCCCGATGAAGCGTGAGCGCCTGGTAGACTTCGAGACGCCGCCCCATGTTCGACAGAATGCCGGAGCGGACAACGGGACAGGTTCCCATCAGGCTCCAGAAAGACTCAGGGCTGATACGTACCAGCCTGCTTGCCTGCATAACTTCGCCGCGAGCAGGCGCGGCAGGGATTCCAGTCAGAAGCGGAACCTCCCCGAACGTGTCGCCCGATTTGAGCGTGAGAAGCAGCGTGCGGCCGCCGTCGTCTTCAGGCTTGGCGACGCGCACTTCACCAGAAAGCAGTATCCAGAAGAAGATCTCTTTGTCGCCGCGATCAAAGAGCAGGGCACCCGCCGGTACATCGACCAGCTCTACGTCTTCGAGACAGTCGAGATCCTGCTCCCTGCTCTGATGAAAGATGGGTATTTCTTGAACTTGCGCGAGCAGTTCTCGCGCTGAAATGGTTCTTGTGTTCAGCTTGCTTTGGTTTGCTTCCATCGATTCGTTTTTTCCCGTCACTAAAAACGTGCCAGATATTGATGCATGAACTGCACGGCGATCGAGCCCTCGCCGACGGCTGATGCCACACGCTTTACCGAGCCGTGTCTTACGTCACCCGCCACAAACACCCCGGACATGCTGGTCTCCAGCAAGAACGGCTCGCGTTCTTCCTTCCAAACGCGTGGAAGCTTGTTTTCCACCTTGAGGTCGGAGCCCGAGAGGATAAATCCGTTAGGATCGCGCATAATCTCCGCAGGTAGCCATTCGGTGGTCGGCGCCGCCCCAATGAAAATAAACAGCCCGGCAGCTGGCCGAACCTCCTCTCCGCCAGAATTTCGGATTTTGAGGCATTCAAGGCGGTTTTGTCCCATGGCTTCAACAACCTGCGAGTGCGTCTCCACGGTTATATTGGATGTTTGCGCAATCTGATCGATTAAATATTTCGACATTGACTTTTCGAGCGACTCCGCGCGCACGAGCATGGTGACCTGCCGGGCATACTTTGAGAAATGCATGGCGGCCTGGCCGGCCGAATTGGCGCCACCGACAACGAACACCCTTTCCTCCGCGCAGGAACGCGCTTCGACCAGCGCCGCCCCATAGTAGACTCCTTTGCCCGTCAGTTGGTCGATCCCGGGCGCCTCCAGGCGGCGGTAATTGACTCCGGTTGCGATGAGGCACACGCGGCATGAGATCTCGCGTCCGTCGCCGGTGCGAACCATCCGGTACTGATTCTGTGCGCGAATACCGGTTACGCACTGGGTGAGAAATTCAGCCTTGAAGCGCGAGGCCTGCACATAGGCCCTGCGCGCCAGGTCGGCGCCGCTCAGGCCTGAAGGAAAGCCAAGGTAATTCTCGATGCGCGAACTCGAGGCAGCTTGACCTCCGGGGGCTTCCGGCTCGACCACCAGAGTGTGCAGCCCTTCGGAGGTGCCGTAGACGGCCGCGCCAAGGCCAGCAGGGCCTCCGCCGACAACCACGAGATCGTAGTACTCCCTTGTCGCGTGCGTACTCAGACCTATCTTTTCGGCCAGCTCCTGTTGGGTCGGCTGCACCAACGCGGCACCGTCCGGGAAAAGCACCGCCGGGAGCCGGGTGTCATCCAACTTGTATCGCGCGAGCAGGTCGAATGCCTGACCGTCGCGCTCGGGATCGACCCATACATACGGAACCTGGTTTCTCGACAGGAACTCGCGCACGAGGTGATCCTCCAAAGACCAGCGGGGTCCGACCACACGCAGGCCCTCGAAGGGAGGGCGGTAGCCTTCGTTCCAGGCCTCCAGCAGATCATCGAGCACCGGGTAAAGCTGCTCCTCGGGAGGGTCCCATGGCTTGGTGAGGTAGTAGTGGATCTTCGCCGTGTTGATGGCCCGGATCGCCGCCTCGGTATCGGCATAGGCAGTGAGAAGGGCACGTTTGGCTTCGGGATACAGCTTTTGTGCCCTTTCAAGAAGGTCGACGCCAGACATGCCCGGCATGCGCTGGTCGGAGAGAAACAGGGCAACAGCGTCGCCTCGCTGCTGGAGTTGGGCGCAGGTGTCGAGGGCGGCCTGGCCGGAGCCCGCCCGCAGGATGCGGTATGTCGCGCCATACTTGCGGCGCAGGTCCTGAACGACTGCCTCAAGCACACTCGCGTCGTCGTCGATGGCCAGAATGACTGGTTTCGCCATATGCTTCCAGTTTATTACCTGGCCGGGCCGCAGGTGGCCGACCGGCCGCTCACCCGAAAATCAGCAAAAATTTGTTGGACATGTGCAACTTTTTGCTTTTCAATTACAACGTTCCGGGTTAGCCTATCTCCATCTTTACCCGGAACTGCTAATCCTAGTCGTAACTCCGCCACGGAGTTATGAAAGGGACTTGTTTGTGTCTGGATAGTGGACATAAGTTACGCACTGCTGCCTTGGTCGATAAGTTGTGCATACGCATTAAATGCGTTTGCCCTCCAGATCGATCTTTCATGTCTGAAAGCGCCTGCTGTGGCGCAAAGACATAATTCCGTTGATAAAGATCGAAGACGCTGAGAGAACGAATGAAAAAGATAATACTGGCCGACAATCAGGCTATCTTCCGTGCAGGAACTGCGAAAGTTCTGGCTATGGAAGATGATTTCCGGATCATCGCCCAATGTGGCGAAACGGAGCGCCTATTTCCAACTTTAGACACTTTCAAAGGAGCGATTCTCCTGTTCGCCTCCGCAATGAAACCGAACGTACATCAGTTGGTCGATCGGGTTCGCGCGAACGGAAGCCTTTCCGTCGTAATCGCGGAAAACACCGAGCCTGCCTCCTCCTTCATCTCCGCCGGCGTTCAGGCGGCAGTACATCGGGCTGTCAACGGGCCGGCGCTGATCGACTGCGTGCGGAGGGTCGCACGCGGCGAACGCAGCCTTCACGTACCTGCTACGCCCACCGGCGTGATTGAAGAGGATCTCGTTGGAGCACGGGTCCGTGACCGGCTTACTCCCAAGGAGATGAAAATCGTCGCGCTGATTGTGCAGGGGTGCAAGAACAAGGAAATCGCAATGCGCCTGATGACAACCGAGCAGGTAATCAAGAATTACCTGCGCAGCATTTACGACAAAACAGGTGTATCCGATCGGCTGGAGCTGGCGCTGTTTACCATCCACCACCGAATGCTGGCCGAGGCTGCGGCCCAGATAGGAGACACAATGGTGCAGACGAACTAGCGCCGCAGTGAATGGGCCAGTGGGCCGGGATTTTCCGGCGGCGACTTCAGCTCTTGGTTTAGGCCTCCCGGTCAGCAATTTGATCAGGAGGCCTTCCCTGCTACGCCATCTGTGTCAGGCCTACCTATCGTAGCGGCGGATCGACTTTGTATCCAGCAGGGTGTCCAGGATCTTCACGAGCTCGCGCGGGTCGGCCGGCTTCTCGAGATAGATGTCGGCCATCGGCTCGGCCGCCTGGAAAGCTTCAGCAACAAATCCGGAAACAACTATGACCGGCACCGCGGATTGCGCTTTCGCGGCTTCCACAATCGCACGTCCGCGCTCGCTTCCCAATCGCCAATCGGTTACCACACCATCAAAAGCGACCCGCTGAATCTCTCGAATGGCATCCTCAGCGGAAATGCAGGTCGTAACTTCATAACCTGCCTGTTCCAGAATGCTTCTTTTGAGCGCAATGACGTCTGGATCGTCATCCACGCATAGAATTTTTGCCACAACTCTCTCCACGCATTCGACTGACTAAGTCAGCCTTGGTCCAAAGGGGAAATGCATGAGATCCACAACTGCAAGATGACGCAATTACAAGAGCTTCTCAGCAACAGATTTCGCCTGCGTAAATAGGTAGAGATAATCAGGGCCGCCGGCCTTAGAGTCGGTTCCGGACATATTAAAGCCCCCGAACGGATGCGCGCCGACCATCGCGCCTGTGCATTTGCGATTGAAGTAAAGGTTTCCGACGTGGAACTCCCGGCGCGCGCGCTCGAGCTTTTCCTTATCGGCCGAATAGACGGCTCCCGTCAGTCCGAACTCCGTGTTATTCGCAATCGCCAGTGCCGCGTCATAGTCGCGGGCCTTGATGATTGCCAGAACAGGACCGAAGATCTCTTCCTGCGAGATGCGGGCGTCGGGAGCGACGTCCACAATTACGGTGGGCTGGACGAAATATCCTTGCTCCGGAGTGTCGATGGGTTCGCCCCCCGCGACCAGGCGGCCCTCTTTCTTTCCGATATCGACATAATCGATTACAGTCCTGAGCGCGCCTTCGTTGACGACAGGCCCCATATTCGGGTTCGCCGCCGGATCACCGACCGTCAGTTTCGCCACCCGCTCCCGAACGCGATCGACGAAGACGTCGTAAATGGGCTCTTCGATAATGGCGCGCGAACAGGCGGAGCATTTCTGTCCGCTGAATCCGAAGGCGGCAGAGACCACACCTTCGACGGCCTGGTCGAGATCGGCGTCAGATGAGACGATGATCGAATCCTTGCCGCCCATCTCGAGCACGGTGCGCTTGATCCAGATCTGACCGGGCTGGGTCTTTGCCGCCCGCTCGTGGATGTCGAGTCCAACCTCCTTCGAGCCAGTGAAGGCCACAAAGCGCGTCTTGGGATGCTGTACCAGCGCGTTGCCAAACGTGGCTCCGGACCCAGGACAGAAGTTGACGACGCCCGGCGGCATACCAGCTTCTTCCAAAACGTCCATGAACCTGGCGGCGATCGTGGGAGAATCGCTCGATGGCTTGAGCACCACCGTGTTGCCGGTGACGATGGCAGCCGAGGTCATCCCAGCCATGATGGCAAAGGGAAAATTCCACGGCGGAATG
>Ga0213872_10002055_pt1 | contig 12219 bp, 10 predicted proteins | sample VelepicomBERX_R2_FD_160071 | JGI IMG/M metagenome (GOLD analysis project Ga0213872, IMG submission 160071) | Rhizosphere microbial communities from Vellozia epidendroides in rupestrian grasslands, the National Park of Serra do Cipo, Brazil - RX_R2 | ecosystem: Host-associated > Plants > Roots >...
CCAGCCGCATCAGTTACGCCGGTCAGCCATAGTCTGGAACTGGCGAAAAAAATCGACTGTCCCCATGGGACTTATAGGACCCATTGGACCTATAGGACCTATGGGACGCACTTCTGAGCGATCCAGAATGATGCCGGTAGCAACCTTTGAAGCACGGTGCCACCAGCCGTATAAGCGGACCACGCGGGTGCACAGGCCTGTCTCCAAGGCTAGCTAACTCGCGGCTCATCGCAATTCCACCGGCTCCGGGATTCTGAACCTACACTACCGATGGAATAAGCGCCTTCACCCGGCGCCGGTATTCCTCGTATTCCGCACCGAGATGTGCGCGGAGCCACCGCTCTTCGATCTTCAACTTCACGACGAAGGAGGCGAACATGAATACGATCGCGATACAGCTGAGGACAGTGCCGATGCTGATGACCGTGCCGAGCAACGCCAAGAGAATGCCGCTGTATATGGGATGCCGCACGAACGCGTAGGGTCCAGTTTGAATCACGTGGTGATCCACCTTGAGAGTGATGCGACCGCTCCAATACTTCCCCAGGTGGCGCCGCGCCCACACTGCGATGCTCAGTCCGATGATGGTCAGACCCTGGCCGATGGCCACGGTGATAGCCGATTGTGGCCACAGAAGGGGATTGGTCGGACCCAGGCGGTATCCGGGATAGGCTAGCAGAATGATTCCGAGGACCAGGAGGATCCTGTACGAAGCGCCAGTCAGCAACGATTCTGTGCGCTGGTTGGTCAAAGTATGGCGTGCCGCCACAAGCCAGTAGGCGACCCAGGCTACCCAAAGAATCCCGATGATGCCTCTTCCGAGAACAACCCAGCCGTGCATTACTGTTATCTGCTTGATTCGCAGAGAAGATCAACACGCGATTGTTTGAACGTCGGGCGCGACTTTAGGCGTCAGCTGGGCGCGGAGTCTCTACGCATAGGACCCATAGGACCCATAGGAATCATAGGACTCATAGGACCTATAGGTAGTGCCTCCGCCCGGTGGGTGCATACGCGCATCTACGGGACGCGGCTCCCGCCGGAAAAATGTCCAACTCCAATAGCCGGGAAGCCTATGCTGCAATTCTGGGGAAAATCGGCGAGTGTTCGCCTAGTTGGTGTCCGGACGGCAGGCCGCCCCACTGCAGGATTCGGATCTGCTCGGCCGCCAACTGCTCCAGAATCTTCGCACTCGGTGCGGGAATTACCGGACTAACCAAAAGCGCCAACAACCTCACCGTTTCTGCAAGCGTGTACAACACAGCGTCCAGAAGTTCGGATTGCGCCGGATCCTTCGCCAGTTTCCAAGGCGCCTTTTGTTCGACCAAAGTGTTGGCCTTGGCTACAAGCTCCCACGCGGCTTCAATCGCGGCGTTCACTTCGAATCGCTCGAAGGCCTGACGATAGCGTTCGATGACAGCGTTGGCCAGACTGCGAATCGCGGTCAGGTCCGGATCGTTCCAAGGCGGCGACGCGATCACGCCATTGCGATAGCGCCTGCACATGTTGATGGTGCGGTTGACCAGATTGCCCAGGTCATTGGCCAGGTCGCTGTTGTAGCGCATCACCAGGCGTTCTTCGCTGAAATCCGAATCCTGGCCGACCACATTGTCCCTCATAAGGTAGTAGCGGAGCGCGTCGGCACCGTACTTGTCCGCCAAGATGTCCGGGTCAATCACGTTTCCCAGACTCTTGCTCATTTTCGCACCCGCGACGTTCCACCATCCATGTACGAGCAAGCGCGGCATCTGCTCGTCCGGGAAACCCATGGCATGGAGCATGATTGGCCAATAGACTCCGTGAGCTGGTACGAGAATGTCCTTGCCGATGATATGAGCCTTGCAGGGCCAGAGCTCGTTAAAATTCGGCAAGCTCGGATCCTCGCCGGCGAGGTAGCCGGCAAAGGTGACATAGTTCAAAAGAGCGTCGAACCAAACATAGGTCACGTAATCAGGATCGAAGGGGAACTCGATGCCCCAAGACAATCGCTCCTTTGGCCGGGAAACGCAGAGATTACCCGAAAGCCGCTCGATTGCATTGATTAGTTCATTCCGGCGAAATTCCGGGATCACAAAATCCGGGTGTGTCTCAACGAAATTTTTGAGCCACTCCTTATGCTTCGCCAGCGGGAAGTACCAATTCTCTTCCTCAAAAAACGTTACTTCGCCCCATTCCGGCCCGAATTCTCCCGCTTCGTTTCGTTCCTTATCTGTCAAAAATTGCTCCTGCCGAACACTGTAAAATCCGGAGTATTTCGCTTTGACCAACTCACCCTTATCGTAAAGCGACTGCAGGACCTTCTGAACCGTCCGCTTGTGTCGCGGATCAGTGGTCGCAGCCCATCCGTCCTTTTGAATCCGCAGCTTATCCCACAACGCCAGAAATTTCGCCGTGACCCGCTGCGCAAATTCCAAAGGCTGGACACCGGTCTTCTGCGCGGCTTGTTGCACCTTTTGCCCATGCTGATCGACGCCGGTCAAAAAGAAAGTGGGCCCGTCAAATGAGCGATGATATCTGCCAATGACGTCGCCGAGAATTTTTTCGTACGCGTGACCGATGTGCGGGTCACCATTCGTGTAATCAATCGCTGTGGTCAGGAAGTATTTCACGCGTTCACTCCCGAACTATTTTGCCGCCCCAGGAAAGGATACGAGCTTTCGCTCCGGCCGCCTCGGCTTCTTTAATCTGGTTGTTGCGAACGTAGAAGAGCGAAAGGCTCGACCAAGCCAGTTGATCATTCGGCCGAAGTTCGACGGATCTTTTGCCTGCCTCGATTGCTTCAGGATAATTGCCATTTTTCATGAGTGCCATCCCGAGTGCGTGCCAACCATCAAAAAAGTCCGGCACCTGTTCGACGCATCGACGATATTTCTCGATCGCGGCGGGCAATTCACCGATGGCCAGGTCGCCGTTAGCATCATCAAAAAGTTCCTCGATTTGCGGTGGGATGTCTTCCATACGCTTTTTCTGGACGTTACTCAATCAGTGAGCGCAGCCGTAACCGGTGCGGGTGGCGTCACGCGCCACGGCTCGGGCGGAGCCTCGCCCACCGGCCTAAAACGCACTTACCCGGTTGGTCCATGACCGAAGATTGGCGGGCGCCCAGCCCTTTGCTGCTCAGCTTTCAGCCATTCGCGGAGCGCGACTGTCTCGTATCGGCTATTTTGCTGGGCATATTCTGCCTTTTTGTACTCTTCGTATTTCTGCTCATCGACCGGCTCTTTATTGAGCATGTGGATGATCAGCCCGCCATCCTGCTCCTCCAACAGTTTCGAAGTACCACCCGGAGCAAGATCTAGGCTGTTGATGGCCATGATGGTGGCGATTTCGACATTGCCAACGGGATTCGAGAGAGGAAATGGAGCCGGAGTTTCAGGTTTATAGCCCGCCTTTTCGGCCGCTTGCACGAAATCAGCTCCGTTTTGCATCTCGGTATCGATCTTCTCCCGAACTTCTTTCGCTTTCGCCTCAATGGCCGTGCGGAGTTTATCCGCCTTGATGGACGCCACGATCTTTTCTTTCGCTTGCTCCAACGAAAGCGGTTGGCTGGCGTCGATCTTCGTCAATTTCATGATGTAAAAGCCGTCCTTTCCTTCAATGACGTCGCTGATCGGATTTTCAATGCTGAGGTTGAACGCCTGGGCAGCCAGTCCAGGTTCTTCAGCAATCACTGGGTCCGGTTCCTGGGGCGTGAAGAGCTGAGTTTGCTGAACATGCAGACCCTTTTCCTGGGCAGTTTGATCGAATACCGCCGGATTCTGTAGAACGGACTGGGCGAACGAATCAGCTTGCTCTGCAAGAGGCTTCTTTGCGGCAACTTGCTGGGCTTCCGGCAATTTTTTCTGGTCGTCGTTCAACCGAAATGAAACCAGCTCAATCTGCCGTTTTTCCGGCGACTTCAGGACATCCTTATGTTGATCGTAGTATTTCTTGATTTCGTCGTCAGAGACCTGGATGGAAGACTCGAAATCCACTTTTTTGAACCGGATTATAGCTAGTGAGATCTTCTGGTTCGCCTGCTCGTATTGTTGTCTGAACATCGCTTCCGGCAAGGGAGAGCTGCCCTTGACCAATTGGGCGATTCCGGCCATTCGCAAATGATCGGCGACAACCTGGTCGAGATCTCCTGCGCTGAATCCGTTTGGCGTTAGAGCCGTGTCGATAAACTGTTGATACTTAGTCGGATCAAACTGGTTGTTGGTTTGAAAGCGCGGCAAACTCTTCTCCGCGTCTCGTATCTGTCCGGTGGTTGGTTCTATCTGAAGCCGTTTAGCTTCGTCGCGAAGCAATAGCAGGTTCCACGCAAAGCTCAAAAACTGATCGTCGCGGGTCCGTCCGTCGGTGACTAACTCTTCCAACAGATCATTGAACCCGAGGGAAACCGCCAGCTGCATGTTGCGTTCAACCTTCTGAATGTCGCCGATCGTAACTGTTCGACCATCCAGTTTGCCGATGGCGCCCCCGGGACCCGCAGCACGACGCATCGAGGCCGGGTTGTAAATCCAGCCAAAAGCCACGATAACGATGAAGGTGATGATGAGCAGTAAAGTGCGCTGCCGCTTGCGAATCGAGTCTAACATAGGGAGGAGAAAGGTGGATGCGACCAGCCCGATTTTCAATTAGAAAGAGTGCTGGGGAACGCCCGGAAACGCCGAGAACGCCGGGAACGCCGAGAACGCCGGGAACGCCGAGAACGCCGAGAACGCCGGGAGCGCCGGGAACGCCGGGAACGCCGGGAACGCCGGGAACGCCGGGAACGCCGGGAACGCCGGGAACGCCGGGAACGCCGGGAGCGCCGGGAACGCCGAGAACGGTGAACGCCGAACGGTGAACGTCGTTTAGGTAGGCAATAGGCCTAACGCCACCTGTGGGAAAATGCCCAAAACGAAAATCAAAAGCACCATGATGACGATAGCCGTCAGCGAAAGTCTACTCACTGGAATAGCTGCCAGATTTGCTGCGGCCGGCTGCCAATACATGGCTCGCACCACTTTCAGGTAGAAGTAGAAACCGCAGCCGACAGTAACGATTCCCAGCGCAAGCAACAAAAATTGCTGAGTTTCAAAGGCGACTTTGAAAACCATAAACTTGCCGAGAAAGCCCGCAGTCAGCGGTACGCCGGCGAGTGACATCATGGCCACGAGCAGCGCGAAAGCCAGGAACGGAGAACGTTTCGAGAGACCATTGAATTGGGCGATTTCGTCGCCACCGCCATGGGTGCTGACGATGACCAGCACAAGGAACGATAAGAGCGTCATCAATAGATAGGCAGCGAGATAGACGACCACGGCCTGGCCGGAATCCTTTGCGCTGATCCCGGCCACGGCCATCAGGAGGTAGCCGGCATGACCAATGCTAGAATAGGCCAGAAGGCGCTTAAAGTTCGTCTGGGGCAACGCCGCAAGATTGCCGTAAAGCAAGGTGGCGGCTGCCAGCAGAATAACCGCTGTGATCAGCTTGTCTCCTACGGCAGGCAGGCTCTGAAACGCTTGCACGACCCGGAGCAGAACAATGAAACCGACCGACTTTGAACCGACCGAAAGAAATGCGGTGATCGGCGTCGGAGCACCCTGATAGACGTCGGGAACCCAGAATTGGAACGGTGCGGCGGCTATTTTGAACCCGAGACCGATGAGTACCAGGAGCGCTCCAAAAAGGGCGCCGGGTTGGTTGTCGACGGGAATCGAGGGTAATACTTGATTGATCTGGATGAGATTGGTCTGCCGGGTGACGCCGTAAATCCACGTGATCCCGTAAACGGTAAAGCCAGTGGCGAGCGCGCTCAGAATCAGATACTTGACACCGGCTTCCAGCGAAGCCGCATTCCTGCGCATATAAGCCACCAGGACATAAAATGAGATTGTGACCAGCTCGAGTGAGACAAAGATCAGAATAAAATCGATAGCCGAGGACATCCACATCATCCCAGCGCATGTTAGTACCGGCAGCGCGAAAAATTCACCGAGACCGGATTGAGGGGATTCGGCGGGCAGAAAGCGTTTTATCGTGTCCGCGTAATCAATCGACATGATTAGCACGACGATCGTAGTGAGCACCGAAAGCTTTTTGAAGAAAATGGCTGGGGGATCGACAACGTAAGAAACCATCCCGCTGGTTCCCGGGCCGCTCGCCTGTAGAAACAAGAACACTACGGCCAGCCCAACAATTCCAATCACTGCGAATATTTTGCGATCCTGTTTCTCGGCAAACGTTTCCAGAAGCAGGATCAAAATTCCTAACGCGAGGACGAACAATTCGAAGAAAATGGGAGGGAATGTCATTTCACGAAAAGCCGAATACCAGGTTCGACAGCATCTAAAACTGTTCGGGGCACCAAACCGACAATGAGCAGGGCGGCGATGAGCAGGATGATGGTCCATCCGAGGCTAAGCGGCATGTCTTTGACCATTTGCCAGCGGGCTTGGCGTTCTCCCATAAAGATCGCTCGATAAGCTCGCAACATATAGACCGATGATATCACCACTCCCCACAGTGCGATCGTGCCGACAATCTGGAATTCGTTAAAGCCCGCGCCAGGCGTGGAATTTTTAAACGCACCGAAGAAAACCAGAAGCTCCGAAGCGAAATTCGCAAACCCGGGGAGTCCAATCGAGGCGAATGTTGCCATCCCGAAGACAAAGCTAAGAGTCGGCATATTTGTCGCCAAGCCGCCCAAATCAAGATAATTGAGCGTGCCCGTTTGTTTTCGGAGCTCGCCGGACAAGGCGAAAAGCGCCGCGATCGACAGGCCGTGAGCGAACATCAGAAGAGCCGCGCCGTTCAGCCCGATGACGTTGTAGCTCGCAATGCCGAGAAATATGTAGCCCATGTGCATTACGCTCGAATAAGCGAGGGTGAGATCGAGCTGCTTCTGGGCAATGGTGGCGAGTCCCACGTACAGGATGTTACCGGCCAGGAGGATCAAGAGCAGCCAGGCCCAATGCCGCGCCGCATCTGGCATCATTGGCAGAGCCACCCTGAGGAGGCCGTAAAGCCCGAATTTCTTCAAGACACCCGCGTGAAGCATCGTGACCGGGACCGGCGCAGATGCGTAGGCCTGAGGCGCCCAGGTGTGAAACGGAAAGAGCGACACCAGGGTCCCGAATCCCAACAGCAACAGGAGATAGACAGATCTGGATCCCGGACCGGAAAAAGCCCCAGTTGCGGCGAGTTCTTGGAGTTTCACGATGTCGAACGTCCGCTGGTCGGGGGAGGGCAACAGATAAAGGCCAATCAGACCAACCAGCAGAACAATGCTGCCGATGGATAGATAGATAGTGATCTTCCAGGCCGCGCTCTGACGATTGCCCGAACCCCAAATCCCAATCATGAGGAAGGTCGGAATTAGCGCCAATTCGTGAAAGGCATAAAAGAAAAATAGATCGAGAGAAGCAAATGCTCCGGCGGCACCCGCAGCGATGAAAAGGATACAGGCGTAATAGCGGTTTTCTCCTTCCTCTACCTTGGGTGCGAGCCAGACGGAAGCGAGTGCGACAATCGAGGTCAGGAGCAACATTGTGGCACTCAGCCCGTCCACACCAACCGAAAACTTTAAGTCCCAGTCGGTCACAAGCGGCAGAAAGCTCCGGAATTGGTAGCCGCTGATGGCGCGGTCGTATCCGACAAACACAAGTGTGGCGGAGACAAGCGCGATCACGGTGGCAATTACACCCGTCCTACGCGGTGGGAGACCGAGCAGAATCACTACTCCGGCCACGATCGGCGATAGATAGATAAGATGAACCAGGAAACTCATTTTGTACCGAACAGGATGAAGTAAAGCAGCAAGACTACCCCAGCTCCGAACAGAAAGGCGTACGCCTGCAGGTTACCAATCTGAAGGAATCGCAGGGCAAAGCCGGAGCCCCACGTAAGTCCGCCGATACCGCGGACGAGTGTACCATCAATCACCCAGCGATCGACAAAGCCCGAAACAGTGGCGAGTAAATCCTGGGTCCATTTTATGAGACCGCCGTAGATCTCATCGAAATAGAACTTATGTTCGAACAGCGGAATATCGATGGAGTCCTTGGTTTTTTCTTTGTAGAGGGAGTAACCGGACGCCGCGCCGGCGGCAAAAGCAAGCAGCGAGACGGCGATCGCGCCGATGGACGACCCCTCGTGTTCCGGCACTTTGATGAAAGCCGAAGCGATGAATGGAAATCCGGCGATACTGGAGGAGATCGAGAGCAGTATCAGCGGGATGGTCATCACCCTGGGCGATTCATGGGCGTGGGCGGCCCGGTCCGACCGAGGTTCTCCCAGGAACGCCACGACGAAGAGCCTGGACATGTAAAAAGCGGTCAGGAATGTGACCGCCGCAATGGCAAGAAACGCGGAAATATTCTTGTCCGAAAATGCCAGGATTTCGTCCTTGCTCCAAAACCCGGAGAAAGGCGGACAAGCAATCAGGGCTAGAGTTCCGATGAGAAAAGTCCAGAAGGTCACCGGCATTTTTTTCTGCAGGCCGCCCATCTGCCAGATGTTTTGCTCGTTGTGCAAGCTGTGGATCACGGACCCCGCGCCGAGGAACAAAAGCGCTTTAAACGAGGCGTGGGTGAAAAGATGGAACATGCCTGCCTGCGGAACCCCGAGACCGACTGCCGCGATCATCAGGCCGAGCTGCGAGAGTGTCGAGTAGGCCAGGACCCGCTTAATGTCGTCCTGTTGGGTCGCCATCAACGCAGCGAGCAGAGAAGTTAGCAAACCGATCCAAAGGACGATACCGAGCGCTGTTGGAGAAGGTTGGAATAGAAAGAAGGTTCGGGCCAGCATGAAGACCCCGGCAGCAACCATCGTAGCCGCATGGATCAATGCTGAGACCGGAGTTGGACCCTCCATTGCGTCGGGTAACCAGACGTGCAGAGGAAACTGGGCCGACTTTCCGATCGCACCGCAGAAAATCAGCAAGGCGGTGGCGGTCATGAATCCCGGACTCAGCCCGAGGGTCGACCAGCGCCCACTCAGCTCCTCGAATGTCACTGTTCCGGAAGCTGACCAGGCCAAAAGGATGCCGAGCATGAAACCGAAGTCACCTAGGCGGTTGGCGAGAAAAGCCTTATTCGCGGCGGCGGGAGGGGCGGGACGATCGAACCAATGACCAATCAAAAGGTAGGAGCTGAATCCGACCAACTCCCAGGAGATGAACATCATGATGAAGTTGTTCGCGAGGACAATCCCGAGCATCGAGAACATGAACAGCGAAAGACCGCAGAAATACCGCGCTCGGCCCCGGTCATCGCTCATGTATCCGATCGAATAAATATGAATCAACAGCCCGACACCGGTCACGACCAGGAGCATCAGTTTGGTTAAGTCATTGATGAGATAACCGATCTTTACCTGGAAGGTGCCGAGGTCAATCCAGTTGAAGCTCCCAGTTCCGTCCGGACCGAAAAAAACCGCCAAACTGAAAACGAAAGAGATAGCGACCGCACCAACAGAAATATAGGAGCTGAGCTTCTTGAATTTCTCGGTAATCAGGGCGATGACGAAAGCAGAGACGAACGGCGCGAAGAGAATAATCCAGGGACTGGGGTTCATTCGTCAGAATTTCAGCGTGTTGATGTCCTCGACGTGGGTGGTTTGCCTGGCCCGGAACAACGCTACGATGATGGCCAGTCCGACGGTAACTTCGGCGGCGGCGACGGTGATGATGAAAAACACCAGAACCTGCCCGTTATAGTCCGGCAGGCCGTCGTGCACGTTATATCTTGAGAATCCAATCAGCGAAAGGTTGGCGGCATTCAGCATCAGCTCCAGCGCCATGAAAATAATAATGACGTTCCGGCGAAGAAGAACTCCGGCGAATCCAATGGCGAACAACAGGCCACTAGCAATCAGATAGTCATTGAGGGTAACCATCGGTTATTTCAGCACTCGTTTGCTTAGTATTACCACGCCGATCGACGCCACCAGGATCAGTGTTCCCACCACCTGAAGCGGAACATTGTACTGCTGGAACAGGGTCATGCCGACATGCCAGACATCACCCTGGGGACCCTGCGAAATCGCCGGAAACTTGGCGTTCCCTCCCTCAAAGCCGTAACAAACTTCGGACAAGACCTTGATAAACAGGATGATGACTACAAATCCACCACATACCGCCGGGAAATTTACGCGGCGGCGGCTTTCCGCTCGAAGGTCGAGCAGCATGATGATGAACAGGAAGAGTACCATGACGGCGCCGGCGTATACCAGGATCTGAATCACGCCGATAAAATAGGCGTCGAGCGATACATAAAGAGCGGCCAAGGCGAGAAAGGAGACCACAAGACTTAAGGCGCTCGCCACCGGATTGCGGTTAAGCACAACCATCCCGCCGAAGAACAGCATAATCGCAACGAAGATCCAGAAAAGTATAGGTGACATGCGCTATTTCTTCTCGTTCCACTTGTAAACTAGTCCGGTCATCACCCCGCCAAGTTCATAAAGCTTTTCTTTGTTGTGCACCATCTCCTGCCTGGTCAAGCCGGTGACCGCGTAATCTTTTCGCAGGAAAATGGCCTGTTCCGGACAAACTTCCTCGCATAGGCCGCAGTAGATGCAGCGGATCATGTCGATCTCGAATTCGTGAGGAAATTTTTCGACCTTCCGCCATCGGTTTTCCTCCGGTATCTCCCCGGGATGAATAGTGATCGCTCGCGGTGGACAAATAAACTCGCAAAGCTGACAAGCCACGCAGCGCTCGCGGCCATGTTCATCCTTCACCAGGGTCGGCGCACCGCGGTAATGGGGTGGCAACTTCTGGTCCCATTTCTCTTCGGGGTACTGCATCGTGACCTTCTTTTTGCCAGTCACAATGCTAATGAAGTGACCGATGGTAATCCCCAGGCCCGTCATAATGGCAGGCAGATACGCGTTTTCCGCGAAGTTCAGTTTTGGGCGGCCAACAGTGTAAGCCATAACGCTAGCGAGGCCGCTCCTCAGATCGATGAGATTTTAGGGTAACTGGATTGCGCTGCGCGTGGCAACGGCTGTACCCGGCGGCCTCGCTGATGGCGGGACCGGAATTTTGTTGAGGGGCAAATCCCCTGGCGCGGCTAGGATATTGCGCTTGCTTTTTCACTGGTGCGTGGCTCTCCAAGTATTTTTTTTATATTTGATACCTCCAGGGACGGAGGTCCCGCTTTTAGAATCCTTGAAAAGCAAAACCACCGGACGGTTGGAGCATTGACGACCCATAAAGCTTGACTCATTTGCAACAGGTTTTGCTTTTCAAGGATTCTGGCTCCTTATTTTCGCACAAAAGGCAAAATGATTGCGACGATGAACACGTTCACCAAAGCAATCTCGATGAAGAAATACCAACCAAGCCTCATCAACTGATCGTACCGGAAGCGCGGCAAAGTCCAGCGGACCCAGATAAAAAAGAAGAGGAGCAGAGCAACTTTAAAAAAGAAGGCCGCGATATGGATAAGTCCCAACAGTATGCCCCAAAGCGTGCGACTGTGGAATGTATTCGGTAGAAAGGGAACGTGCCAACCTCCGAAGAAAAGTGTGACTATTACCGCCGACCCGGCAATCATCGCAGCGTATTCACCAAGGAAGAAGAGCGCGAACTTCATCGAAGAATACTCGGTGTGATATCCGCCAACCAGCTCGGTCTCCGCTTCGGGCAGGTCAAACGGTAAACGGTTGGTCTCCGCGAACATGGAGATCGTGAAAACGACAAAGGAAATAAATAGCGGGATCCAGATGATGATTTTCACGATATCGATCGATTGCAGGATCTCTTGGAAATTGATGCTCGGGGGGAAAAGACTGATGCCTCTGATCCAAATGGGAGAAATTAACCAGCCATGGTCGATCTGGTATTTGACGATGTTTGGGAGGTTCAGTGTCCCGCAGAGCATAAAAATCGGAATCACGGACAAGGCCAGAGAAAGCTCATAAGAAATCATCTGTGAGCTGGACCTGATCCCCCCGAGGAAGGGATACTTTGAGTTCGAAGACCATCCGGCCAAGACGATGCCGTAGACCCCTAGAGAGGACACGGCAAAAACCCAGAGTACGCCGACGTTAACATTCGCGATCACCATCGGCTCGCCCAAAAACTTGCTTCCGAACGGGATCACGGCGAGCGCCATCAAGGAAGGTGCCATGGCGCAGGCTGGTGCCAGCCAAAAGTAAAGTTTGTTAACGTGGGCAGGTGTAAAATCTTCCTTCAACAATAGCTTTATGGCGTCTGCGACCGGCTGAACGAGACCGTAAAAGGGG
>Ga0213872_10002058_pt1 | contig 12206 bp, 8 predicted proteins | sample VelepicomBERX_R2_FD_160071 | JGI IMG/M metagenome (GOLD analysis project Ga0213872, IMG submission 160071) | Rhizosphere microbial communities from Vellozia epidendroides in rupestrian grasslands, the National Park of Serra do Cipo, Brazil - RX_R2 | ecosystem: Host-associated > Plants > Roots >...
AGCAGAATGACGAATGGTCCTTGCAGCGGCGCTACATGCAGCTGGAAGGCTTGCAGTCCTTGAGCGACCAGCCGGCACGGTTATCAGCCGTGATCAGCTAATCGGGAGCCCAGCTTCTCATGAATCACGACTCATACACCACGCCCAGGGGCACAATCGGATTTGTCGGCCCCCAACATCGCGGGAATCGTTAGGAGCCAGTTGCGTCGCCACGTGGTTGCAAGAGGAATCGAACAGCATTGGGCAAAGGACCAAGTTGTTAATACGGACGATTGGTTGCATTTCTTTGACAAGCAACAGCCCCGTAGTGCGGTATTTTCATTAGCAACCCTTAGAGTGTATGGCGCAAACCTACGAAATTGGCTCCTGTTTGCTGGGCTATTAGATGTTCGCGGTGGAGGTTTTATTAGGGCCGATGGGAATGGGAGTCAAATGGGCGTTGTGACGCCAGGAAAACTATTGACGGGGCGCTTCCTGGGAGCCTCGTCACCCACTCGTCTACAGGAACTTCTTGAGAAATTGCTTGCCGGCGTGACGGAGAAGAGATCGCTAAATGGCGACGGCTTACGAAACGCGATTCTTGATGCCTCGATTTTGAACCTCGTTGATACGACTGGAGATCGGGTCATGCTTCGCTCTAAATCCAATGAGCTCTCGGTACTCGTTAGTGAAGCCAAGACGGCGATTATTCAGCAAGCCACTATCAGTCTTGCACTCGAATCGCTCATTGCGAACAATGGTGACCGAGGCGCGGCCGCAAATCAGCTCGCAGTTAGATTAGCCGCAAGTTGGAAGCCCGCATCTGCGCTGAGATGCCTCGGCGGGCTGATCCGATATGCCAATTGGGCCCGTGGCGCTTCGAAGGCGAGTTAAAGCCGAGCCAGCAACACCAAAAAAATCCCGCCGGGGCCGAAGCCCGTGGCGGGGAGAGGACTGCACAATGACACTACGGAGAGAATCGTCGGTCTTGCGTGACCTTATGCCGCAGCTTTGACGGGAGGCGCCAGCTCCTCCAGCACGCGGCGGTGGTCGCGGAAGTTGAGGGCGCAGCGGCGCATGAAGTCGTCCAGCGGCGCGATGGTGTCGGAGCCGGTCAGCGGGCCGATGTCGGGGAAGGAGCCCATCCCCGCCAGCAGCGAATACCACGAGCCGATCGGATAGTAGCGTTCGATGTTCTGGCGGCGAATTTCCGCTGCCAGATCGCGGCCTTCGAACCAGGTCTGGTAGATCGCCTTGAGTGAATCGGAGACCTTATCGAGGCCTTCCGCGTTGGCGCGCCAGTACTCGGTGTCGGTACGGCTATTGGTCTTGTAGTGGGTCACCACGTAGTCGCGGTGGCCGTCGAAATAGTCGTGGATCTGCTGGTTATAGACTTCGCGCGCCTGCTCGCTCAAGTCGCCCTTGTCGAGGAATAGCAGGAAGATCGCAGCCGTCATCTGGGTCAGGTACAGCGCGGTCGCTTCCAGCGGCTCCAGGAAGCCTTGCGACAGGCCCACGGCCAGGCAGTTGCGGTTCCAGTGCTTGGTCACGCGGCCCAGCTTCATCTTCAGGTGGCGCGCCTGCGTGTCCGATTCCAGCAGGCCCAGTTTGGCGCGCAGTTCATGTTCCGCTTCATCCGCCGAGACGAAGGCGGAGCTGTACACATAGCCGTTGCCGAAGCGATTGGTGAGCGGGATCTTCCACGCCCAGCCATGTTTCATGGCGGTCGACTGGGTCAGGGTTGGAATCTTGTCGCCGATCTCGCTCGGCATGGCGATGGCGGAATCGTTCAGCAGCACGTCTTCGTAGCTGACCCATGGCGTCTGCAGCGCCTTGCCGATCAGCAGGGCGGAGAAGCCGGAGCAGTCGATGAAGAAGTCCGCTTCCAGTTGTTCGCCTTCCTTGGTGGCGACGGCGGCGATGTCGCCTTGCGCGTTCAGCACCGCATGGGTGACGTGGCAGGGCTTGTACTTCACGCCCAGCGCGACGGCGCGCTTGTGCAGGAATTTGCCCAACAGGGTGGCGTCAAAGTGGTAGCCGTAGGTGGTGAAGAAGGGGAAGCTCTCGGCCGCCTTGGGCGCGAGGCAGTCCTTGGCCAGGCGCGCCGACAGGAAGTAGCGGTTTGGGCGCGCATCGACAGGCACGCCGCGCTGGCGCGCATGGACGTTCTCCATGTAGGTCGGCAGCGTCAGGTTGTCGACCATGGTGGCGAACTGGTGGAAGTAGTCCTCGTATCCGGGCTTGGTGCACCAGCCGTCAAAGCCAATGCCGGTCTTGAAGGTGGCGTTACACTCGGGCATCCACTCGGATTCTTCGATGCCCAGGGCGTCGAAGTAGCGCTTGAGCGCCGGCGTCGATCCCTCGCCCACGCCGATCACGCCCACGGTGGGCGATTCCAGCACAGTGATCTCGATGCCTTTCTTGATCAGGGCATCGCCGTACATCAGTGCGGTCATCCAGCCGGCGGTGCCGCCGCCGACGATGATGATTTTTTTCATGATGGGACCTGTAAAAAATGACAGGGCGCTAAGGCCCCGTCGATACTACGCTACTTTAGAACTTGGCATGCAGTGCGAAGTACACCTGGCGGCCGTTTTTATACAGCGCGCCTGGCAGGTCCATCGCGCCTGGGGTGTGGATCACCGAACGCACCAGCGGGTTGTTCAGGTCCTTGCCATCCAGGGTCAGGCTGTAGTTCTCGTTGATCTGGTAAGCCAACGAGGCCGACAGCGTGCCGATCGGCGCCTGGTACGCGGCGCTGTTACGGCTGGTACCGTTCAGGAAGCCCGAGCGCCAGCTGTAGGTGATGCGGGCGCTGAACTTGTCCTGTTCGTAGAAGGCGCCGACGTTGTAGGCGTTCTTCGAGGTGCCGATCAGGGTGCAGTCCGGGTAGTTCAGGTTACCGCATGGCGAACCAGGCGCATGGCCGGTTTCCTCGCCGATGGTGTAGGTGTAGTTGGCGTTCACACCAAAGCCATGAGCCAGATCCTGTACGTAGGACAGTTCCAGGCCCTTCACTTCAGCCGTCGTGTTCACAGGGGTCGATACCTGGTACACGGTGTTCTGCTTCTGCAACTGGTTGTAGAAGGTGGCGGTGCTGGAACCGTAGGTCACGTAGCCGTCCAGCGAGGAGTAGAAGGCGTCAGCCGACACCATCGACTTCGGTGCGAAGTACCATTCCACGCCCAGGTCCATGTTGTTGGCGCGGATCGGACGCAGGTTCGGGTTACCGACGTTGCCGGTGCCCTGAACGTCGCGCAGGTCGACGCCGGCCATCATGCCCAGCTCAGGACGGGCCATGGTGCGGCTGGTGCTGAAGCGGGCCACCAGGTCCTTGGTCACGTCCAGGCGGAAGTTCGCGCTTGGCAGGAAGTCGATGTAGCCGTTGCGGTACTGGCGTGGCTCGAAGCCGCCCGATGGGCCGATCTCGTAGCGGTTCACTTCTTCGGTGGTGTGCACCAGGCGCAGGCCGAAGTTACCCGACAGGCCTTCGTTGGAGAAGTTGGCCATCACGAATGCCGACTGGGTTGGCTCCTTGATGTTGAACTCACTCTGGCGCAGGTCGCCCGAATAGCTGCCGTACTTGGACAGCCAGCCGTTGACGGCGTTTTGCGAGAAGGTCCAGTAGCCAGCGCCGTTGGCGCCCAGGTCGTTGAAGTCGCTCGGGAACGCGGTCAGGCCAGCCATCGGCAGGTTGGCCACGGAGTCCAGGCCTGGCAGGGCGTTGATGCCGATCGAGGTCAGGTCACGCTTGTGCTCTGCCGCGCGGATGCCGAATTCGATCGAGTGCACGCTGTTCCATGGGGTCTGCCATACGCCATTCAGTTCGCCGTAGGTTTCCTTGTCGTTCGCGGTCACGTGCGAGCCGTAGGTGTACGGGGTGGCCTGCACGCCGCCGATGGAGAACTTGTCCGCACCTGGAATGGTGTAGATCACCGGCGAACCTGCGCCGCTGATGGAGTAGCTGCCGCCGGTCCAAGGCATCCACACGCCCAGCGCGCCGCTAACGGTGTTGCCGATACCTTTGGTGGTGCCCAGCTTGCCCTTCAAGGTCAGGGTATCGCTGGCGCGCCATTTGGCATCGACGTCGAAGAACTGCGACTGGCTCTCGGCCACTGGGCGGCTGAACTCTTCCTGCACGGCGCTGGACATGGTGGCGCAGGCGGTGCAGTTGGCCGGCACGGTGCCGGTCAGCTGGGTGATCACGCCGTTGTTCAGGGTGCCGCTCACGCCGCTGTTAGGGAAGTTGGTGGTGGCCCACGACGGCGCCAGCATACGGCCCAGCGATTGCATGAAGTTGTGGTTGATGTTCGGTGCATCCAGGTGCGAGTGGAAGGCCGTGACATCCAGCGACAGATCGTTGCTAGGCTTGAACTGCAGGTCGACCAGGCCGCCGTTACGGGTGCGCTTCTGCTCGAACCATGCGGTACCGCCCAGGTAGTTGGCCATCGCGCCGGCCGGCGGAGTGGTCTTGATGGCGGTTGCCGCGCCAGGGATGACGTTGGCGATCGGGCTGCCCGGATCGACGTGGTCGTACCAGATCTGGTTTTCCTGGCCCACGCGGCTCAGGCTACGCTTTTCGTGGAAGCCTTGTACCAGCACGCCGAAGGTGCCCTGGTCATTCTTCCATGCCACCAGGCCGTTCAGTTGTGGGTCGGTCTTGTTGGCGTTGGAGGAGTTCACGCCACCCACGCTGACCTGGGCGTTGAAGGTCTTCTTGAAGTCCAGTGGCTTGCGGGTCTCGATATCGACCACGCCTTCCGCGCCGCCTTCCAGCAGGTTGGCTTGCGAACCTTTGTGCACGGTCACGCGGCCGATCAGTTCAGATGGGAACAGCGAGAAGCTCACCGAGCGGCCACCGCCGACGATGTTATCCGCGAACCAGTCGCCGCTCGATACGGAGTGGCCGTTCAGGGTGGTCAGGGTCAGGCCGAACGGAGTGCCGCGCAGTGCGACGCGGTCGTTCTCGCCGAAGGAGCCTTCGCCGCCGCCGGCGGCTGCCACGCTCACGCCGGGCAGGCGCTGCAGCGAGTCGGCCACGTTCTTGTCCGGCATTTTGCCGACGTCTTCAGCGGTGATCACTTCTACCAGGCTGTCGGAATTGCGCTTCTGGTTCAGCGATTGCTGCAGCGAGGCGCGAATACCGGTCACGATCACCTGTTGTTCAGGCGCTGTCTCCTGCGCCTGAGCGGTCATGGTGGCGCCCAGCATCATCAGACCAACCGCGGTAGCGATTGGCGTCAGTTTGGACTTAGCCATGGATTTGTTCGACTGATGTTTCAATTTACCCTCCCGTTATTAAGGCTCCGCCGAGCCTGTCCATTTTTTCATGCGACTTCTTTTGTGACACCTTTGAAACCAATCCAGCGCCAATATACCCGTGTTTTAATACCAGATCACTACCACTTTAAAATTCTTTTTTGTTATGTTGTATGCAGCATACAGCGCAGATGCTTATGAGAAATTTGTTGGCGGTCGCATGGCGGTACGGAATGGTCTTGTGGTGGTGTTGTTTTTTGCCGGTCTCCAGTATCCATGCAGGTTTGCGGGGCGTATGGCGTGGTGGTGCGGGGAAAATTTGAGGTTGAAACGTATCGGTTGCTGCTTTGTGGTATTTTTTTGGTATTATCCATCGATCAACACAGCGAGGACGGTATTTTCGATATGAAAAGCGATCCGAAGTCTCCACTGGTCCACATCCGGCAGCAACTGAATGAGACCAGTAACCTACCGCTCTACCAGCGCCTGGAACGGGCTTTGCGCTCGGCCATTGCTCAGCAATTGCTGAAGCCGGAGGACGCGCTGCCGGCCGAACGCCAGCTGGCGGCGGACCTGGAGATCTCGCGTATCACGGTGCGCAAGGCGATCGATGGCCTGGTCGAAGACGGTGTGCTGATACGTCGTCCCGGCTCCGGCAACTTCATCAACACGCGCATTGAAAAGAACTTCTCCAAGCTGACTTCCTTTTCCGAGGACATGCGCGCGCGCGGACGTGTGCCGCGCAGCGTGTGGCTGAAGCGCTCGCACGGCATGGTGACGCCGGATGAAGCGATGCGCTTGCGGCTCAGTCCCGGTTCTGCGGTGTACCGCTTCAACCGCATGCGCTACGCGGACGATATGCCCATGTGCCTGGAATACGCGACCATCGTGGCGTCCTGCCTGCCGTCGCTGGATGCGGTGGGGGATTCGATGTACGAGGCGCTGGAGCTGGCCGGTAATCGGCCGGTGCGTGCCTTGCAGCGGCTGTCGGCGCTGCTGCTCAATGCGGAACAGGCGCAGCTGCTGCAGACGAAGGAAGGTTCGGCCGGTCTGTCGGTGGAGCGCCTGGGCTTTTTGCGCGATGGCCGCGCTGTGGAATTTTGCCGCTCCTACTTCCGGGGCGATATGTATGACTTTGTCGCGGAGTTGAATGCTTCATGAAGAATCATGTACTGGCGCTGGCCTGTGCAGCGGCGTTTTGCGGGCCTGCGCACGGCAGCGAGATCATTGGCTACTACCCGGGCTGGAAGTCGGCCGCGTTTCCCGTCACGGCGGCGAACGTGGACGCCAGCCGTTTGAGCACCGTGCTGTATGCCTTCCTGGACGTGTGCTGGAACGGCCGCCATGGCAATTCCAATCCGGAAGCGGGCATCATGGCCGATTGCAGCGGCGCCAATGGCAGCCTGGTATTGCGCGATGAGGCGCAGGACGGCGCCAATCTGCGCGCGCTGGTGGCGCTCAAGCGGCAGCATCCGCGCTTCAAAGTGATGGTCTCGGTGGGCGGCTGGCATTGGTCGAACCAGTTTTCCAATGTGGCGGATGATGCGGTGGTGCGCGCGCAATTCGTGGCGTCTTCGCTGGCGCTGCTGCGCAAGCACGGGCTGGATGGCGTGGACATCGACTGGGAGTATCCGGGGAAGATTGGCGTGGCTTGCACGGCGGGGCAGGTGTGCGAGCGTCCGGACGACAAGCGCAACTTCATCACGCTGGCGCGCGAGCTGCGCCGCGCCTTCGATGCGGCGGGCAAGCAGGATCGCAAGCACTATCACGTCACCATCGCGGCGGGCGGCAACGCCAGCTACACCGATGGTGGCTGGCTGAAAGAGCTGTCGCAAAGCCTCGACTGGATCAACATCATGGCCTACGACTACCGCATGCCGTGGGAGCATCTGAGTGCGCACCACAGCGCGCTGCAAGGCGATCCGGCCGATCCGGAAAACGGCAAGGGCATGTACGCGGCGGCGACGGTCCAGCGCTACCTGGCGGAAGGCGTGGCGCCGGACAAGCTGGTTCTGGGCGTACCGTTCTATGGCTATGGATGGAAGGGCTGTCCGCCTGGTGCGTCGGGTGACGGGCAGTACCAGCAGTGCGCCGGCGCGGCTGATGGCGGCAATGACGGCGGGGCGTCCTACAACTACAGCCATCTGCTGCAGCAAGGCTTGCTGGATGGCGGCAAGGGCTACGTGCGGCACTGGAATGCGGCGGCCAAGGCGCCGTATCTGTACAACCCTGCTACTCAGGTTTGGATCAGCTACGAGGATCCGCAATCGGTGCGTGAGAAGGTCCGCTACATCAAGGCCCAGCATCTGCGCGGGGCCATGTTCTGGGAACTGAGCGCGGATACCAGCCAGCAGTTGCTGCACGCGCTGGCAGGGAAATGAAAAAGGGGACAGACCACGTTTTCCCTCTGGCCGGGAAAACGTGGTCTGTCCCCTTTTTTTAAGATTACTTGGCGGCTGGCTTGTTGATCAGGATGGTCCAGTAGCGGGCGATGTCGCCACGGCCGTCCTTGCCGGTGATCGACTTCAGGACTTCCAGCGCTTCTTCACGCTTGCCGGCTTGGGCCAGCGCGTAGCCGTAACGCAGTTTCGCGTCTTCCGGATTCTTTGCCACGCCTTTGGCCAGGCCTTGCTTCATCAGCTCCAAGCCCTTGTCTGCCTGGCCTTGAGTGACGAAGATGTAGCCCAGGTTGACCAGGCCCACGCCGTCTTTCGACTTCTGCGCGGCAGGGATGCCGGCTTCCAGGTTCTTGGCATCGTCAGCGGCGCCCTTGTTGATCTTGTCGCGCAGGGCCTTCAGCTGGGCGCCTTCTTTGCCGCCTGGCAGAGCGTCCGGATAGCCTTTGTCCATCGCTGCCTTGGCTTCGGTGAAGAAGCCTGCGAACGATGCCAGGTCAGCCAGTTCAGCCCAGTCTTCCGGTTCCATCTTCGATGGTGCGGTCAGCGCTTTCAGACGGTCGATGTCGATGTCGAAGCGGTTGGAGTAGCCATCCTTGCCACGGGTGCGGTTCAGCAGGTCGTTCCAGTAAGCGTCGCTTGGGTAGTACTTGACCAGGTATTCCACAGCTTGCAGGTACAGGCCATTGTCCTTGGTCTTGATGGCGACGTTGCCCAGCAGGGTCAGGTCGTCGTTGGTTGGCGACTTGCCAGCGGCTTCGGCTTCGGTGATGTCTTTCAGGACTTCGGTCTTGGTGGTGGCGAAGTCGTTCTTGAAGAAGTAGGAGCGCACGATGTTACCGCGCACGCCAGCTGGCTCGCCGCCTTCGTCGATGTAGCGCTTGAACCAGGCGATGGCCTTGTCGTAGTCCTTGGCGCTGAAGTTGATCTCACCAGCGGCCTTGATCAGGTTCAGCTTGTCCTTGCCTTGCATGCGGCCCGATTCGATCATCGCTTCCAGCGCTGGCAGCAGCAGGGCGTTGTTGGCGCTGGCCGAACCCAGTTGCACGCGCATCTGGTTCAGGATGAAGCCTTCGTATGGGGTGACGTTCGGCAGGGCGGCGGCCTGGTCGATGCGGTTCTTCACTTCGGTGAAGTTTTTGGCGGCCATCAGCTCTTTGATCTGCGCTGGGTCGATCAGCTTGTACATCTCGGGACGCACAACGTCTTTTGGCGCTTCTGGCGCCGGCGCTGCCTTTTCTGCGGCTTGTGCCGAGGCGCCCAGGATCGCTGGGGCGACGTTCAGGCCGAGGGCGGCCACGATCAGGCTAATACGAGCGAGACGGGATTTGGTCATGGTTGATCCTTCAATCAAAGAACGTAGTAAACGGTACAAACCGCGTATTGTTACACAAAACGGGGCATGCGCGCGATTTCAGCCGTGCTGCACTGCACGACCGTCCGCGTCGAAGCGCAGGCGGTGCGACGGGGGCACGTGCAGCCGCACGCGCGCGCCAGCGGACGGCGCGCTGCCGCCGCTCTGCTTGATGGCCACCATCTCATTCATACCGGGCAGGCTGGCGTAGACGATGGTCTGGTCGCCGAGGTATTCGACGTGGCCGACGCTGGCGTCCAGCAGGTGTTCGCTATTGTGGTCGGGCGCGTGCAGTGACAGGTGCTCGGCGCGGATGCCAATGGTGGCCGCACCGCTGTCACCGAGGATCGCGGCCGGGATGAAGTTCATCTTCGGCGTGCCGAGGAAGCCCGCCACGAACAGGTTGGCGGGGTGGTTATACAGCTCGTGCGGCGTGCCCACCTGTTCGATATGGCCGCCGTTGAAGACCACGATGCGCTGGCCCAGGGTCATCGCTTCCACCTGGTCGTGGGTCACGTAGATCATGGTGGTCTTCAGCTCCTTGTGCAGGCGGCTGATCTCCACGCGCATCTGCACGCGCAGGCTGGCGTCCAGGTTGGACAGCGGTTCGTCGAACAGGAACACTTCCGGCTTGCGCACGATGGCGCGGCCGATCGCCACGCGCTGGCGCTGGCCGCCGGACAGTTCCTTCGGCTTGCGCTGCAGCAGGGCGTCGATCTGCAGGATCTGCGCGGCCCGTTCGACGGCGGCACGTACGGCGTCCGGCTTGTGGCCCGCCAGCTTGAGGGCGAAGGCCATGTTCTCGTACACCGTCATGTGCGGATACAGTGCGTAGGACTGGAACACCATGGCCAGTTGGCGCTGGGCGGGCGGCACGTCGTTGGCGCGTACGCCGCCGATGTGCAGCTCACCGTCGCTGATGCTTTCCAGGCCTGCGATCATGCGCAGCAGGGTGGACTTGCCGCAGCCGGAAGGGCCGACGAAGACCACGAACTCGCCGTCGGCGATATCGAGGTCGACGCCGTGGATCACCGGCGTCTTGTCGTAGTGTTTGACGACCTGCTTGAGTGCGACGCTGGCCATCGGATCAGCCCACGCTGACCGCTTGCGGCGCGGGTTCCGCAGCCGCTTGCTGGCGCGCCGTCATCGGGATGAGCTGCGAAAGGATCGCCACCGGCACGGCGCTCAGCATGACCCAGACGAAGAAGTGCTGATAGCCCAGCGCGATCTGGATGTCGCCGCTGAACAGCTTGAACAGCACAAAGCCCAGCTGCATGATGCCGGTCGAGAAGGCATAGTGCGCGGTCTGGTATTTGCCCGGCGCGACCACCTGCATCATGTACAGGATCAGGCCGACGAAGCCGAAGCCGTAGCCGAACATCTCCACGCTGAGCGCCGCGCCGATCAGGGTCAGGTCGGTCGGCTGGTAGACCGACAGCAGGTAGAAGGCGACGTTGGGCAGGTTGACCGCGACGATCAGCCACAGGATGGCACGCTTGAGGCTCAGCCAGGAGGTGAAGTAGCCGCCGCCGATACTGCCCACCACAAAGGCCACCGTGCCGACGGTGCCATACACGGCGCCCACTTCGGCGGTGCTCAGACCCAAGCCGCCGAGGTTGCTGGCCTCGCGCAGGAACAGCGGACCGATCGACTGCACCTGCGCTTCACCCGCGCGGAACAGGATGATGAAGATGATCGAGACCCAGATGCCGGGCTTCTTGAAGTATTCGACAATCACGTCCCATAGCGTGCGGGCGATGGCAGCCGCGTTGTGGTCTTCGCTGACGTGGTTGCGGGCCAGCGGCAGGGCCCAGCTGTTGTAAATGGCCAGCGCGATCAGCACCGCCGCCAGGATGCTGAAGCTGATGGTCCATGCCGGCACCACGCCCAGGGTCTTTTCAAAGTGCCCGGCCAGCAGCAGCAAACCGCCGGTGGTGAGGAACTTGGCGGCGTTGAAGAAGGTGCCGGTCCATCCGGCGTAGGCGGCCTGGCCTTTTTCATCGAGGCTGGTGATGTACAGGCCATCGCAGGCGATATCGTGGGTGGCCGACGAGATGCCGACCAGCGCGAGCATCGCCATGCAGGCGGCGAACCAGAACGGCGCCTGCAGCGCCAGCGCGACGCCGCCCAGGCACAGACCGCCCAGCATCTGGAAGGCCACCACCACCAGCTTCCTGGAGCTGGCCAGTTCGAGGAAGGGACTCCACAGCGGCTTGAAGACCCAGGCAAAGCCGATCAAGGCGGTCCAGTGATTGAGCTCGTCGTTGGGCACGCCCATGCTCTTCAACATCTGGTTGGCCACGATGGCGACGGCAAAGAAGGGCAGGCCCTGCGCCAGGTACAGGCTGGGCACCCAGATCTTCGGATCGCGGATTTTGTTCTCGTTGCTCATGCTGCGTCGTCTCCCACTGTTTTATTTTTATTCGAAGCCTGGCACCGGCACGCGGCCCTTGGCTTCCAGATCGCCGGACAACCAGGCGTTGATGGCGTCCAGCGCGGGCTTGGCAAAGCCGTAGGTCATCAGGGCGGGAGCGGCAATGTCGAGCGCCTGGTAGGGGTTCCACAGCGCCAGGTGCAGGTCGGGCTTCCAGTTGTCGCGGGCGTTCTGTCCGTAGCGCAGGCGCGAGGTGGAAGCCAGGAAAGTGAAGCGGCCGTCCTGCGGCAGGGCGGACCAGTCGAAGCTGTCGGCGTCGGCAAAGGTGACCAGTTCGACGTCGTACAGCGCGCGCAGCGAGTCGGCCACCACGCCGGCAGGCACGCCCGCTTCGGAGACGCCGTCGCTGACCACGTCGGCGCGCGCCACCAGACGCACCTTGGCGCCCTTGGCGGGACGCTGCGGATTGCCGCGCGCGGTCAGGCTGGCGCGCCAGCCTTCGGCCATGATCTCGCGGTCGGCGGCATCTTCCTTGTAGGAGCGCGGCGCGCAGGGGTAGGCATGGGCCAGGTCGGACAGGCGGTCCAGGCGCGCTTCCACTTCTTCCGACGTCAGTTCGCCGTTGCGCAGGGCGTTGGCGATGGCGTCCAGGGTTTCTTCCTGCGTTTCGCGGGTGCCAAGGGCCATCACCATATCGGCGCCTGCGGTCAGGGCTTTGGCGGCGGCGTTGCCGACGCCGTAGCGGCCGGCGATGGCGTGCATGTCCATGCCGTCGGTGATGATGATGCCGCGATAGCGCCATTCGTCGCGCAGCAGGCCGGTGAGAATACGGCGCGACATGGTG
>Ga0213872_10002059_pt1 | contig 12190 bp, 8 predicted proteins | sample VelepicomBERX_R2_FD_160071 | JGI IMG/M metagenome (GOLD analysis project Ga0213872, IMG submission 160071) | Rhizosphere microbial communities from Vellozia epidendroides in rupestrian grasslands, the National Park of Serra do Cipo, Brazil - RX_R2 | ecosystem: Host-associated > Plants > Roots >...
CGCGCACCTGTACGATCACGCGCAACGGCACGTTCGACCATGACACCTTCACCGGCACGACAACGCGCAACAACTGCACGCTTAGCGGTACCTACCGCGAAAATGGCCAGGACATCCGCGAAGTGCATCTGCTGGAAAACTTGCTCAAGCGCGCCCTCAATACCGAGGACGATTGATCTGCCAAGCTGAAGCAAGGCAGTCAGACATCAGCCCGGCGCACCTGCCGGGCTGATTTTTTGTCAGGCGTGCCGCTGGTCTCTTAATGCAACCTTAAGCCGTGGCACACAAGCAGCCCGCGATCTTGTATAGTCGGCCCGCTTCATCACCGTTCTGCACCGCATGCCACAGGCTCCGACGCGGCCTTGGTGATGACGGTCTTGGGATTAATTTGACGAGGTGTCTTGAATGATATTGAACATGCTACGCGGCATCCTGGCCGCCACCGCCATTACCTTGGCCTCTGCCGCACCTGTACCAACCCCCGTTCCTGACGCGCGTGTCTTGCCCGCCACCGCACAGCCAGCCAGCATTACGCTCGGAACAGTAAGCAGCAGCAACATCACGGCTACCATCGTACCTTCCGCGGCCGACGTGGGCTCCACCCAAACCGTGTGGATGGGCGCCATTTTCCAAGGCACACTCTATCTGCGCAACGGCACCGCCTGGCAGCCCTATACGGGCGGTAACTACCCTGTTGCCATCCAAAGCCAGCCGCTGGCCGCAAGCACAACGATCAATGTCGTCAACAACCTCGATATCTCCGGCCTCATCGGCCTACAGCTCTACGTGGGCTTCGGCACGAGCCAGATGGACATGTTCACGGCACCGGGCAAGCTCGCCCTGATCTACACGGTGCCCGCACCACAACTCACGGCCATCAGCCTGGCAACAAGCCTGGCAGCCGGCAGCAGCGCACACATCAGTCCCGTTCCCAGCGCCGCCACGCTAGGCAGTTGCAGCAGCAACAACACGAGCGTTGCCACCGTTTCGGGCAACACGGTTACTGCCGTCAACCCCGGCACGGTCACGATCACCTGTAGTGGGCAGTCGGCCATCCTGGTCGTCACTTCGGCGCCGCTAACCGGTATCTCCCTGGCACCCTCCTCCCTTGCCGTGGGCAGCCAGTCGCAAGTCTCAGCTCAGCCGAGCAACGCCAGCCTGGGCAGCTGCACGAGTAGCAACCCCAGCGTAGCGAGCGTGACCGGCTCCTTGGTGACGGCCAACAACGCCGGCACGGCAACCATTACCTGCAGCGGCAAATCCGCCGTCATCACGGTAACGGCACCGAGCTGCGCGCAGACGGCGGCCGGCACGTACAGCGGCAGCATCTCGGGCAGCTACTCGGGCAGTGCAACCCTTGCCCTGACACAGCAAAGCGGCCTGCTCTACGACGTAACGGGCTCCATCTCGATCAACGGACTGGGCACGGTCAGCGCCACGGGCCAGTCGGACCTGCCGACGGTGAACCTGGTCGGTTACTGCTCCAGCGGCGGCGGTGCCTTCGAATGCTTCTCCGCATCCGGCACGGTCAACAACGGCACGCTCGATGGCAGCTATACGACGGCTGACGGTGGTTCTGGCTCGTTCAACCTGACCAAGGCCTGCTCCTAACGTCCTGACTGCTGAATCGTGGACAGAATGGGGCGCATAGCGCCCCATTTGTTTTTCACTGTGCACACACCATGCAGCAAGGCATGCGTCGGCCTCGGCTCGCAAAGCCGGGCCGATTTTCAATCCGGGCTGTTCATCGGCTCACGGCGTCCCTGCATACAAGCACGGCTCAATCTTGTATAGTCGGCCCGCTTTATTGCCGTTCTTCACCCTTATGTCACATGTAGTGGCGTTTGCGCCTTGCGGGTAGCGGTGGGCCCGGCTTTAGAAAATCTTGAGAAGGTGTTTTGAATGACATTGACCCTGCTGCGCGGCGCCTTGGCCGCGATCGCGATCGCATTGGCGTCTGCCGCGCCCGTACAAGCGGCGAACATGTTCTACGACTTGGGCACGCTGCCCGCGCCGAGTACCAGCGTCGACCAATTGGCCTATTCGCTGACCTACAACACACTGATCGTGATGAGCACTGGCGGTTTGACACCCGCCAGCTACACCGGCAGTACGATCACCACGATCAATACAGCCACGCAAGCCACGTCAACGCACGCGGCAATTGCGAATTTCACCGACATGCACGTGTCACCGAGCGGCCGCTATGTGTATGCGACCGACAATTGCGCTTACCTCAACTCAGGCATACCCCAAATCTTAGGTACACCGTCCTGTCAAAACCACGTGCACCGGCTTGATCTCGCTACCGGCGCCTGGGGAGTGGATACGGCCCACACCGCAGGCCAGATCGAAACGATGTCCGACGATACCTTCGCCGTCGAATCATTTGACGGCAAAGCGAGCGTTGACGTCTACCAGTGGTACCCTGAATTTAGCACTGCGGTCCATCTGTACGGCGTAACTGGCCTGCAGACCCCTCATGGCGTGCCCACGCAGGGAGGTGATTTTCGCTATGTATCGAGCTACAACCGGCTGATATTTGGCGAGTCTGACGTTTTGGAATTGTATGCTTACAAGGTCGCCAACCAGACACTAACCCCGCAGGAAGACGCCGGCCTCACCATTGATGCCTACCGTCTTAGTGGTCCGCTAGCTCTCTCAACAGACCAGACCGCCCTCTATTTCGGCAGCCTCGAAGTTAGCACTCAGGATGTAAGCCACCACGTGCAGGTCTTCCCGGAGTGGATCTTTGCCGCGACCGGGACTGTCGCCTTCGGCAAAGCAAGCTACTACGACTCGAAGACCGGGGCCGCGCTCGGCTCGCTCGGAGAACAGCCGACAATCTACGGCATGGATCCGCTCAGCACGGACTTTTGGGTATACGACTCGGTGGCCAAACAGTTGCATCATTACGCATCGACGCCCAGCCCGCAACCTGTCGGGGCCGCCGAATTCACCGGCCTGGTGATGTCCTGCAGCAGCGCACTGATGTCCGGCGCGACTGGCCATTGCAGCGCCACAGCCGCCTATAGCAATGGGAGCAACCAAGCGGCCACGCCAAGTTGGACCAGCTCCAACCCGGCAGCGCTCACAATCGACGGGCAAGGCAAACTGACGGCGCAGACGGTCATGATATCGACCCCTGTCACCATTGCTGCCAGCCTGACGGTCGGCAGCGTGACGCAGACCCAATCCGCCACCGTTACGGTCAACTCCACCCACGTCCTGGAGTCGCTCGCGCTGACTTGCCCGCAGGACTTGAATCCGGGCCAATCCAGCGTCTGCACGGCGACCGCCAGTTTTAGCGACGGCACGACGCAGCCCGTCACGCCAACGCTGACTAGCTCGGACCCCGGCGCTTTGGTCGTCAATGCCGACGGCAGCATCACGGCGCAAATGCCTTTGGGGTCGCGGAACGTCTCCGTCAAAGCCAGCTATACCAGCTACGGGGTGACCGTAACACAGTATGCCAACGTGAGTATTTGGTCCATTAAGCCGGCCAGCATCACCTTGTCGGCGGTCAGCACCAACGGCGTAACGGCCACCATTACTCCCGACGTACTCGATGTCGGCGACACGCAAAGCGTGTGGATGGGCGCCATCTATGACGGCATACTCTACTTGCGCAACGGCAATTCCTGGCAACCTAGCACAAGTGGCAGCTATCCTGCGGCAATCCCAGCGCAGAAGCTGGCCGCGAGCAATACGATCGACGTGGTCGACAACCTCGATATCTCCGGTCTAGATGGCCTGCAGCTATACCTGGGTTTTGGCAAGGACCAGAACGACATGCTGACGACGCTTGGCAAGCTCGCGCTGATCTATAGGGTGCCGTTCCGGCTCACAGGCATCTCCTTGCAGCCCGCCACCGTTGTTTTGGACAGTCAGTTTCCGACGGTCCTGCCCCAGCCGAACAGCGCCAGCCTGGGAACCTGCACCAGCAGCAACGTGAATGTGGCGATCATTGGCCCAGACGGCACGTTCATCTCTCCGCAGAATCCCGGCACGACTACCATCACCTGCAGCGGGCGAACGGCCACGCTGGTGGTGCTGCCCCCTCTGCTCCAGAACATCAACCTGCTACAGACCTCGCTCGCCGTGGGACAGCAGACGCAAATCTTCCCGTACCCGAGCAAGGCTATCCTTGGTACTTGCACCAGTAGCGATACCAGCGTAGCGAGCGTATCCGGCGCGGTAGTCACGGCGATCGGCGTTGGTCGCGCGACCATCAGCTGCAGCAACACACCCTACGGCCACTACATCGACGTAACGGCAAAGCCTGAATGCGGGCAGGTTCCGGCCGGCAACTACGAAGGCAACGTCACCGGGAATTACACCGGTAGCGCCACGCTGACCCTGACGCAGCAAAGCGGCGTGCTCTTCGACGTGACGGGCTCCCTCACGATCAACGGCCTCGGTACGGCCAACATCAGCGGCCAAGCGAACCTGCCAACGGTGAACCTGGTCGGCTACTGCGCCGGCGGTAGCGGTACGTACCAGTGCTTCTCCGCATCGGGCACATTGCACAATGGCCTACTGGCCGGCAGCTATTCGACGGACAACTACGGTTCAGGGGCGTTCAGCCTCAACGAGGTTTGTAACTAAGACCCGTAAGCCTGAACCGGCGGAGATCGTGTAGAACAGGAAGGTAAACTGGGGCGCATTGCGCCCCAGTTTACGTTTGCACGCCTAACAACTGCCAAATGCCGCAGCGTGCGCAATGGCAACAAAATACGCACGCTACCCAAGATTGCTGCACTTTATGGTGAACGATAGTTCTCTTTGCGCTAGACTGTGTGCAAGAATGATCGCCCGCCCGGCCACCATGCTCGAAGCCAATACCCTCGCCCCGGCCAAGTCCGACCAGTTCGCCAAGCTGAACTCCGCGCAACGGCAGGCGGTTGAATTCGGCATGAGTCAGGGCGACACGGCCGGCCCCCTGCTGGTCATCGCCGGCGCCGGTTCCGGCAAGACGAACACGCTGGCCCACCGGGTGGCAAACCTGATCGCACAGGGGGTAGCCGCCGACCGTATCCTCTTGATGACGTTCTCGCGCCGCGCAGCCGAGGAAATGGCGCGCCGCGCCGAGCGCATCGTACGCCAACTGGGCACCGACAATCCGCGCCTGGCCAATGCCCGCCTGGAATGGGCCGGCACCTTCCACGGCATCGGTGCGCGGCTGTTGCGCGAGTACGCGCCGCTCGTGGGCCTCAACCCCGAATTCACCATTCACGATCGCGAGGATGCGGCCGACCTGATGAATCTGGTGCGCCAATCGCTGGGCTTGGCGAGCACGGAAAAGCGCTTCCCGGCCAAGGCGACCTGCCTGTCCATCTACTCCGCCGCCATCAATACGCAGGCGCCGTTGGCCGACGTGCTACAGCGCAGCTTTCCCTGGTGCACCGAGCACGAGGCCGACCTCAAGCGCCTGTTCCGCGCCTATGTGGAGGCAAAGCAGGCGCAGCACGTGCTCGATTACGACGACCTGCTGCTGTACTGGGCACAGATGGTGGGCGTGGGCGAGATCGCACAGGAGCTGGGCCAGCGCTTCCAGCACGTGCTGGTGGACGAATACCAGGACACCAATCCGCTACAGGCTGCCATCCTGCTGGCGCTCAAGCCCCGCGGCACGGGGCTTACCGTGGTAGGCGACGACGCTCAGTCGATCTACGCTTTCCGCGGCGCCACCATACGCAATATCCTCGATTTCCCGCGCCAGTTCGACCCGCCGGCGACGTTGATCAAGCTGGAGCAAAACTACCGCTCCACCGTGCCCATCCTGGCCGCCGCCAACGCGGTAATCGGGCTGGCCAAGGAGCGCTTTTACAAGGAGCTATGGAGCCAGAAGCCGTCGGACGAGCTGCCACGCCTGGTGACGCTGGCTGACGAGCTGGCCCAGGCCGAATATGTGACGCAGCGCGTGCTGTCGCGGCGCGAAGCGGGCATCAAGCTCAAGCAGCAGGCCGTGCTGTTCCGCGCCGCCCACCATAGCGCGCGGCTGGAGATCGAACTCACACGCTGCAATGTGCCCTTCGTGAAATTCGGCGGCCTCAAGTTCCTCGCCGCCGCGCACGTCAAGGATGTGATCTGCATTCTGCGCTGGCTGGAGAACCCGCGCGACCGCGTGGCCGGCTTCCGCGTGCTGCAGATGATGCCCGGTGTAGGCCCGAAGACAGCGGCCAACATTCTCGATGGTCTCGCGGGTATGCAGGACGTGCTCGACGGTATTCTCAATACAACCGTGCCGCCTGCCGCCTCGCAAAGCTGGCAACGCTTTCAGGACCTTGCCCACGCCCTCTACCCGCGCGCCACGCCATGGCCGGCCGAATTCGACGCCGTAAGCCGCTGGTACGACCCGGAATTGGAGCGCAACTACGAGGACGCGATGATCCGCCGTGGCGACATCGACCAGTTGGGCAAGATCGCCGCCACCTACCGCTCGCGCCAGCACTTCCTTACGGAACTGACGCTGGACCCGCCTGATGCGACCAGCGACGAATCGGGCGTGCCGCTGCGCGACGAGGACTATCTGATCCTTTCCACCATTCATTCCGCCAAGGGCCAGGAATGGGAGGCCGTCTATATGCTCAATGCCGTGGACGGCTGCCTGCCGTCCGATCTGGCCACCGGCACGGAGGCGGAAATCGAGGAGGAACGACGCCTGTTCTACGTCGGCATGACGCGCGCCAAGCATCATCTGGACGTGGTCGTGCCGCAACGCTTCTATGTCAACCAGCAATCCAATTTCGGCGACCGCCACGTCTACGCGGGCCGTACGCGTTTTATCCCGGAAAGCCTGCTGCCGAAATTCGAGCGCACTGCCTGGCCCATCGCCGACACCTTCAATGGCCCGACCGAAGTAGGCCGCCAGGCACTGGTAGACCTTAATGCACGCATGCGCGGGATGTGGGACTGATCCAGCCGGTCGATTACCCATACAGATCAATCATCTGTATACTATCCTGCCGGTAAGGATACTCAATGAGCACCCATACAACACACACCGACATCATCAAGCGCCTCAAGCGCGCGGAAGGCCATTTGCGCAGCATCGTGGCCATGATCGAATCGGATCGCGACTGCCTGGACGTCGCCCAACAGCTGCAAGCAGTGGAAAGCGCGGTCGCCAGCGCCAAGCGTGCCATGGTGCATGACCATATCGACCATTGCCTGGAAGAGGCCGTGCGCGAAGGCACCAAGAGCGCGGACGAGACCATTCGCGAATTCAAGGCGATTACGAAGTATCTCTGAACAGCAACCGTTCGCCCTGGATTGATCATGCCCTGGATCATCACCAAATACCTCGTCACCTCCGCCGTCGTCGTCCTGGTGTCGGAAGTCGCCAAGCGCAGCGACCGTGTCGGCGGCCTGATCGCCGCCCTGCCGCTGGTGACCTTCTTGGCGCTGATCTGGCTGCACGTGGAAAACCAGCCGGCCAGCAAGATCACTAACCATGCCTGGTATACCTTCTGGTACGTCGTGCCTACGCTACCCATGTTCCTGGCCTTCCCCCTGCTCTATCCGCGCCTGGGATTCTGGCCGACCATGGGGGCCAGCGTGCTCATCACGCTCGTCTGTTTTGTGCTTTTCGCGTGGGCGGTCAAGGGCTTCGGCATCGAACTGATGTAGCGCAGCCGCTATCGCCCGAGGGCTTGCAAGCAGGGCTGAACGAGAATGCTTCTCCATGCAGCTCGCATTACACAACACATTGTTTTTAAATGAAATACTTCTCGTGTATCCTGCACTGCAATTTCACGATCAGGCCGCTCCATGACGCCCTTCGATAGCTCCCACGACGAACACGACTCCCCGCAGAAACAGGCGGTTGCACGCCGCACTTCCTGGATCAGCGGCGCACTCAATATCGTACTGGCTGCCTTGCAGGTTGCCATTGGCGTGGTGTCGCATTCGCAGGCCTTGATCGCCGACGGCGTCCACTCGCTGGCTGACCTGGTCGCCGATGGCGCCGTCCTGCTGGCCACGCACCACAGCCACCACGGTCCGGACGAGGACCATCAATACGGCCACGCCCGCTACGAGAACATCGCCTCGCTGGTGCTCGGCGTGCTGCTGCTTGTCGTCGGTGTCGGCATGTTGTGGCGCGCGGGCGAACGTCTCGCATCCGGCACGCCGGCCCAGGCCATCCACGCCACGGCGCTGTTTATCGCCATCGTCACGCTGGTGTCGAAGGAGCTCTTGTTCCGCTACATGCTGCGAGAAGCCGAGCGCGTACGTTCAGCCATGCTGGTTGCCAATGCCTGGCATGCGCGGGCCGATGCGGCGTCCTCGCTCGTCGTCGCCCTCGGTATTGCAGGCAGTTTGGCCGGTTTCACCTTCCTCGATGCATTGGCCGCCAGCGTGGTGGGCTTCCTTGTTGCCCGCATGGGCTGGCAATTCACCTGGGCGGCGCTCAACGACCTGGCCGACGCGGCCGTGGATGACGAGCTGGTCCAGGCCATGCGCGCCACCCTCGCTGCCACACCAGGTGTCGACGGTATCCACCTGCTGCGCACGCGCAAGATGGGCGACCTCGCCTTCGTCGATGCCCACCTTATCGTCGCACCGCGCATCAGCGTTTCGGAAGGCCATTTCATTGCGGAACGGGCACGCGAGCGCCTGGTCGCCGCCCACCCCGTGCTCGACGCGGTCATTCATATCGATCCGGAAGACGACGAACATGTCGAAGAAGCAGTCGCCCTACCCGATCGACAAGCCATCGTCGGCCAGCTTGAGGCTCTGCTCGACGCCCGTCGCGCCATGCTGCGCGAAGTCAGGCTCGACTACCTCAATCGCCGCGTATCGGTTACCGTCATCGCGGACTTGGCGTCGCCGGAGGATCACGTCGCACTGCGCGCCGCACTCCAGGCGCTGCAAGGCAGCCTGCCCGATATTGCGGCGACCGCCATCCTGAGCAGCCCCACCGGTGCCGACGTCTCTGCCAGCCTCGCCGGCTAGGCACACTGGGCGATTCGTGGTATCAAGCGCGCTGCGCGGTAGTAAGTTGCATTCGTTCAACCGGTTCCTATCGCACATCGTGCAGCGGCGCCGGCATAGCCATTGACGCATCCTTGAGAAATACTATGAATAAGCCTTCCATTGCGGCGGTCGCCGCGCTTTGCCTATCGATGCCCTACGCCCAGGCCCAGGGGGCCGGGCACTTTCGCTTCGAACACCAGTACATCGACCTGAAGTTCAATAGCGACATGACCTACACGCATGTCGCCGACGTCACGGTGCGCGCGCTGGACGAGGTGGGGGCGCAAAGCATTGGCCAGCAGTATTTTGGCTACCAGGATGGCCGCGAAAAGGGCACGGTGGAATTGGCCGAGACGATTTCGGCCGACGGCAAGGCGACCCCTGTCACCGCCGACAATATCAAGCAGCAGAACGGCGTGGTCGGCGGCGTCACCATGCCGGACCGCAAGGTCATCCAGGTCACCTTCCCCAAGCTGGCCGTGGGCGATGCCATCCACTACCGCTATCGCTACGAGGCACTCAAGGTCGACGGCGGCTCCAGTGACTTTGAGGACTTCGACCGTGCGTTGCTGCACGACGACGTACGCGTAACGCTAAGCTACCCCAAGGACCTGCCGCTGCAGTACAGCGCCCACGAAGTTGGGGATGCCACGACGAGCGGCGACGACCGCAGTGTGCGCGAATGGCACTTCCACAATACGCAAACCGTGATGCCGGACTACGACACGGTCAATGGTTGGCGCCTGCATCCCTATATCATGGTGTCCACCTATCCGGACTGGAAGGCGGTCGCCGACAGCTATCAGGTCGGCGCCGAGCCGCAGGCCAAGGTCACGGACGAGGTCTCCAGCCTGGCCGCCGAGATCACCAAGGATAGCAAGGACGAGCGTGAGCAGGCACGCGCCCTGTATGACTGGGTACGCAAGAACATACGCTATGTCGCCAGCTATATCGGCGATGGCGGCTGGGTGCCGCACGATACGCACTCCATCCTCGCCAATCGCTTTGGCGACTGCAAGGACCACGCAACCCTGTTGGAGGCACTGCTGGAAGCGCGCGGCATTAGCGCCTCGCAAGTATTGATCAGCGCAAATACGGACAGCTACGTGCTGCCCGAGCTACCCATGCGGGACTTCAACCACGCGATTACCTATATCCCCTCGCTCGACCTATTCCTGGATTCCACGGCCGACATGACTCCCTTCGGCCTGCTGCCCGAGATGGACGCCGGCAAGCCCGTGCTGGTCACCAAGCAGTTCAAGGACGTCAGTCATACGCCCGTCATCACGCCGGAGCAGTACAAGGTGACACGACAGGTACATATCAAGGTCCACCCTGACGGCAGCGGTACGCGCGACGCCGAGATCACGTCCTATGGGCGCGCCGCCGTCGTCACCCACCAGTTCCTGTCCAATATTGGCACGGGCAAGGAAGACGATTGGGTGAAGAAGTTCATGGCCGACCAGGGCTGGGTAGGTACGGGCAAGCTGAATGTGGAAAAGCACGACGGCAGCGACATCGAGCGCTATCGCTTCGACCAGACCATCACGAATTACCTGTACCAGCCCGAGGCAGGCGAAGTGTCCTTCTCAACGGGCATCCAGGGCCCGATCGGCATCGCTGCCATCCTCAAGCGCTACTCCGAAACGACGCGCACGGCCGACGCCAGGTGCGACCCGTTCTCCATCGAAGACGTGATCGACATCGATTTGCCGCGGGAGATGAAGGTTGTCTACGTACCGAAGGACATTAGCCTGCACGACGACATCGTCAACTTCGACGCGCACTACCAGAAGATCGGCAATACCTACCGGATGACGCGTAGCTGGGGCTTTCACACCGCCAGGTCGACCTGCTCGCCCGCGGAATACCTGGCACTGCGGCCGACGGTGGAGAAAGTCCGCAAGGCCCTGAACAGCACGCTGGTCTACGTACCGAGGAAAGGGTAAGCAGTGCGGCCAGCAACGGCTACTATTTGACCCACTGCTTGTCCAGCTTGCGTGCCAGCGTACGGCGGTGCATGCCCAGCCGCCGTGCCGTCTCGGAGATATTGAAGCCCGTTTCGGCCAGGATTTCGTGGATGCGCTCCCATTCGAGCGTCTTGATGGAGGTGGAGCGGTTGGTCAGCTCCACTTCCGTCGTACCGGCAACATGGGCGAAAGCGGCCTCGATGTCGTCCGTATTGGACGGCTTGGCCAGATATTGGCAGGCGCCCAGCTTGATCGCTTCCACTGCCGTAGCAATGCTGGCAAAGCCCGTCAGCACCACGATCAGCGTGGCCGCATTGTGCGCATGCAGCGCCTGCACGCAGGAGAGGCCCGATGCTTCGCCGTTGAGCTTCAGGTCGACGACCGCATAACCCGGCGTATGCGTCTGCAGCACCGCTTCCACCTCGGCCAGGCTGGCCGCATGCAAGGTGGTATAGCCGCGACGCTCGAACGAACGGCCCAGGGTGCGGGCCAGCGCGGCGTCGTCTTCCACGATAAGCATGATGCGTTCGGTTGCCATGGCTGAATCCGATGTCCTGTTGCTTGCTAGCGCTGCTCGCCCAACTCGATGGCGGACAGCGGCAGGGTCAACTTTACAACCGCGCCGCCTTCCCGTCGATTATCGACTTCCACCCTGCCGCCCAAGGTGCGTGTAACGTTCACCACCAGGAACAGGCCGAGCCCAGCACCGGGGCGGCCCTTGGTGGACTGGTAGGGCTTGCCAATATTCGCCAGGATGGCCGGCGGGAAACCGGGACCGCGGTCGGTGACCGTCACGACCAGCGAATCGTCCTCGCGCGCTGCCTTCAGGCATACCCAGGCAGGCGAGGCTTCCAGCGCATTGTCGAGCAGGTTGTTGATGGTCTGCTTGAGCGTGGAGTCCGACACCACGGGCAGGTCCGGGTGGAACTGATTGTCGTAGATGAACTCGCCGATCTGTCGCGTGCTGCGCCATTCCTCGGCCAGCGCGTCGAGGAAGGCCTTCACCGTCGTCTGCTCGGACGACTCGCCGCGCGCTTCGCCGGCCGACAGCAGGATGCCGCTGACGATGGACTTGCAGCGGCGGATCTGGCCGTCCAGCTCCGCGATATCCGCCTGCAGCTCCTTGCTGCGCGTCAGCAGAGGCATATGGCGCCAGTCGCCCACGATCACGGACATGATGGACAGCGGGGTACCCAGCTCGTGCGCGGCGCCAGAAGCCAACAGCCCCATGCGCACCACGT
>Ga0213872_10002060_pt1 | contig 12187 bp, 11 predicted proteins | sample VelepicomBERX_R2_FD_160071 | JGI IMG/M metagenome (GOLD analysis project Ga0213872, IMG submission 160071) | Rhizosphere microbial communities from Vellozia epidendroides in rupestrian grasslands, the National Park of Serra do Cipo, Brazil - RX_R2 | ecosystem: Host-associated > Plants > Roots >...
GTGCGTGGCGTGATATCGGCGTCGAAGCAGACGTCAAGAACTATTCGACTGCACAAATGTTTCAAAACGGTGCAGCCGGCGTTCTCGAAGGCGGTCACTACGACATCGCAATGTACGTGTGGGTTGACGCCGCAGATCCCGACAACAGCGGGCGGTATTCGAGTTGGAACTTCGGCCCCACCGGACAGAATACGCTCTTTTGGAAGAACGACAAAGTCGATGCCGCGGAGCGGGCTGCGCTGACCACGGCCGACCAAGAGACGCGCAAGGTGCAGTACGCGATCGTGCAACAGCAAATGGCGCTCGACGTACCGACGGTGATCATTAGTTTCGCGAAGTACGTCTCCATCTACAACTCCGATCTCAAAGGCTTCAAACCTTCGCCCGTCATCTCACCATACTGGAACGCTTGGCAATACTCGATTTGAAGTTTGCACTTCTCAACTTTGTCACTGCATGCTCTCGAGCAGCGCGTTCGATGACCAGTCGCGAGCACACACCAGTGCGCAAATGGACACTAGAAGCACCGTCATACCGATCACCGCAGAAAGCCTGCCTGCAGACTTATCCGGCCGGCGTACCGCGGACTTGACGGGAATCCAAAACAGAAGGGACCGTTCTTCGCGCACTGTTGCTCGACGAAGTTCGCCGCGCTCAACGACGCGAATGATCATCTCTCGGTGCCGAGGCACCATGTATTCAAGCTTACTCATAGGAAGCCGGTCGTCCCAGCGATCACCACTAAACTTCGCCTGATGTAATCGAATAGGAGAAATTCACGGCGTCAAGGCTGTCCAGACGCTCGCCGTTTATCTCGGCCTGCGGATACATGAAAAATGGAAGCGGGTCGTTGGTGGATCCCGGGAGCGTTATATCGCGCCCATCATTGAAGGCGACGTAATTGCCTTCCCATGCGCCAAAAAGGGTCTGCCGCGCGTCGACGACCTTCGAGTCCTGGGACGAGAGGTTGCCGGGAGGCTCTTCCAGCATTACTTTTCGCACATCAGCGGGATCCATGGGCACCCATCCGTATTGTGAGAGAAATACCTCGGCCCTACAGTGCTGAGCTTTCGTAACTACCGGTGGATTAGCGCCTAACGCTTTGTAGCCAAAGTCAGATGGAGCGACGCGCACACCATAAAGATCGCGAGCCGGCAGACCAGCTGCTCTTGCGAGGCCGACGGCCAAACCATTAATGTCGGCGCACTTTCCACCAAGATCACCGGTCTGCAACAGAAACGCGACATTGCCAAGTCCACAACCGCGTACCGTCGGCTTTCGATAGCTGTTTATTACGACCCAGTCGTAAATGCGCTTCGCCTTCTCTCGGTCGGTCGTCGCGCCGAGAACTATCTGCTGCGCCGTTTCTTTGACGATTCCATCAGTCGGTATGAACTTCGTTGATGCTAGATACCGTGTTTCATCTTTGGCGTCGAGTGATGCGATTTGCCTCGGAACTGAGAGATCCACGCTCCGGTTACGAGTTGAAACTCGCGATGTCACCGTGCAGCGGCGTACCTCGGAATCTGCAGCCCACTGCACGTGCACCATCGCAACACCCCTGCCCGAGTCCGCAGCGTACTGCAATTTGGCATCCGCTGGTTTCCACTCTTGGGATCGCGGTTGCATCCACGACGTCTCGACCAGAGACGGCACGGGTATCCACGCCTGCGCGGGACCTCCCGCCGGCAACACTAGTGATGTCGTAACCTCAAACGTCCGCCAGCGCCCGGGTTCCGGATCGAAAGGGTCTTTCTGTGCGTCTGAAACGGACGAAGTCGCTGCGAATGCGATCGGTATGCAAGCCGCACCATGTAGAAAATGTGCGCGCTTCATTTCACCGTTGATTCGTAGGTGACTTTCCGGCTGAGGCCGGTTACTTCCAAAACGCGCTGAAGATGTCGATTCACGCCGACGAGGTGGAGAGATCCACCACTTCTTTCGCGCGCATATGTGAGAACGCGCATGAGAAACCGCAAGAACGTCGTGTCCGCGAAGTCCATCTCGGCAACGTCCAACACGAGGTAGGGAAAGTCTCTAACGTCCTCTTCAAGCGCTAATAGCGCTCGATAACTGGTGACATCCGCATCGCCCATTACTGTAACCAGGCAACAGGTCGCAGAGTTCGATTTAACCCACTTCATGAAACGCTCCAATTGAGGCGGTTCTAAAATTTAGGACGAACAAGCGCTCTGGCCCAACCAGATTGCGTGCTCGTCCTAGCGTGAAGAAAGCCTTCGGAATCGGGAATCGGCGACTCTATTAAAAAACCAGCGTGCAGTGCTTCGAGAACACTTGAAAAAATTGGGATACCCATCTCTGAACCTCTGTGTGCAGCGGCTAATAACTTCCGCTGCACTTCACCTTTTCCTTATTGCGTAATCACCTCAAGCTGCTTGATGTGCAGCTCCATGCGCAGCTTTAAGAATCACTTCTACCACTGCTTCCGGCTTAGACAGCATCACGACATGACTGGACTCGACCTCAGTTACATTCGCTCGCATGCGCTTTGCTGCAAAACGTTCGTAGTCGGGATTGATCGTGTGGTCGTTCGCGGCAACGATATACCAGCTTGGTTTCGTCTTCCACGCCACACCTGGCGCATTTTTGCTAAAGAGAGCAGCGTCGGGCGGATATTGCGTCGCATAGACCAGCTTCTGTTCTTGCTGCGAGAGGTCTCCCGCAAAGGAAGCTACGCCGTCCGGCTTCAGCCACACACGCCCACTTGCGACCTCGACGTGTTCGAGAACGGCCGCCTTGGGAAATTTATCGATTTGACCTTGCGATGTCTCACCGGCGTCAGGCGCAAATGCGGCGATGTACACCAGGCCGACGACACGATCGTCGGTACCGGCCGCAGTAATGACCGAACCACCGTACGAGTGGCCGACCAGGATGGCGGGACCCTTGACGCGTCCCAAGGCTCCCTTTACCGATGCGACATCGTCGACATTCGTGTTCAGGGCGTATTGAGCGGAAATCACTTCGTAACCCTGAGCCTGAAGCGGGGGAATAACCTTGCTGAAGCTCGAGCCGTCTGCCCACACTCCGTGGCAAAATACGATGCTTGGTTTTGTAGAATCACTCACCTTAGAAACCTCCTCGGCTTTAGCCGACGTCATAAAGCTGCCTAAAAGCGAGGCACCCATCAATGCGCTACTCGTCGACAGGAACGCGGAGCGTTTGACGCTGCTGGTTGTACTCAATTGCTCTCCTTTAGCGGGAAGTAGTAGCCGCTTTACGATCCAGAGCGGCGACGAGCGTGGTACCGATCTTGTGATCCGAGCGCGGATTTTGACCGCAAATAAGTTCCCGATCTTCGGTGACATGAGGCTCGAAGTCGACGGTACTAACGCTCACGTCACCACCGGCGCTCTCAAGGGCATCAGCGACGTGGAAGTACATCTGTGCGTGCAGAATGTCGTTTTCGACCCACTTCTCCTCACTGTTCGAGAAAATGGTCATCTCGTAGCCCGCATATTGCCAGCCCTTAGCGAGCTCCGCTGCCTTTCGCGTATCTCCGGCGACTAATGCAGCGCGAAACTCTTTCGCTTTGGGCATCGCCGCGATCGTGGCGATCGGACCGTGGCAAAGAAATGCGGTGGGCGTACCCTTCGCATGGTAATAGCGGAGGATTTCGCCCATGTCGGGGTCCTGCATGAGGTCGACGACGGGGGCCTGCCCACCCGGAACGAAAACGCCGGCGAAGGTATCGAGCCCACTGTCGATGACTGCGCGCAACGTGTGCACGTCATTCATCACCGGATCGTCTGCGAAGAACTTCTGCGCGCGTCTCCAAAGGGTTTCGTCGCCGCCGAAGTGCGCCGCGACATTCGATGCTTCATCGATGTGCGGTTTCGTGCCGTTCGGGGTGGCCAAAACAACGTCGTAACCGCCGTCTTGGATTTCCCAGATCGGAACGACCGTCTCGTTGAGATAATTGCCGGTCGGGCCGTAACCACCCTGAACCTCTATCCTGGTCGCGTTCGATCCAACGACCAGGACTTTGCCCTTACTCAATTCATCCTCCTCAGCACCGCCAAACTAGGCGGCGCATCACAACCATAGCGGCCGAGGAACGGCGTGAAAACTCACAACTCCGACACTTGGTCCGACAGTTGGACCAAATCAAATAGCCTTGCAGTGGTACCCTATCCGCTCGAGAGCGAGCTTACGAATTCCGTCGACGACGAGCCGTTGAAAGTGCTCGCTAGCGAAGTGGGCATCGAGCGCGTCCCGGTCGCGATATTCTTCGTACAGGATGAACACGTTGGGATTGTCGACGCTTCGGCCCACGTTGAAGGTCAGGCAGCCCGGTTCGGAACGGGAAGCATCGCGTAGTTGGTGTAGCTGCGCCTCGGCCTCGGCGAGACGGTCGGTATGCATCGTATAAAACGCGTTATTGATCAGCATGAGACCACAACCTTGGACGCATTCTCATTCAAGAATTGCTGAAGCTCGAGAAAAGCGGGGGAAGTGGAGAGATCACATTCGCGCAAAAGAGCAGCGAGGTGAAAGAAAGCGAGACTCCAACGCGGATTATCGGGATCGCCGGCAGCAGTGTGCAACGCGTCCGCTATTGCATAGGAAGCGCACTCTGCTGCTAGCTCTGCACGTTGCGTTCGGCAAATACGCGCAACGATTGCGATATTTCTACAAATGGCATTGCACGCTTCTTCCGACTCAACTTGATGCACGGGTCAATCATCTCGCCATCCGCCGTTCGTCGTCTATAAAGTGCGCTTTTACAAAAGCTACAATCGCGCGGCTGTAAAAATCTCGTTTACAGACTCGACGAAGCGGTAGTGGTATCGTTTGTCTCCGCAAAGAGCTCGCGGAGGTACTCGATGGACGTCGTCATCGCCGACCGGTTGCAGTTCGCGTTCACCATCATGTTCCATTACCTCTTCCCTATCACCACGATGGGACTGGCCCCGTTCGTGGCCGCGTATACGGTGAAGGCGGCTCGTACGGGGGATCCGGATACGGCCGCAGCTGCATCATTCTGGACCAAGATCTTCGCAATCAACTTCGCCATCGGCGTCGTAACCGGAATTCCGATGGAGTTCCAATTCGGCACGAACTGGGCAGCGTTTTCGGATCGCAGTGGATCGGTCATCGGACAACCTCTCGCGATGGAGGGAATCTACGCATTTTTCCTCGAGTCGGTGTTTCTTGGCGTATTGCTTTTCGGAAAGCGGTTTTTCACACCGATGGTGCATGCCGCTGCAGCGATTCTTGTCTTCATAGGCACTTGGCTTTCAGGATTTTTTATCGTCGTTACCGACGCATGGATGCAACATCCGGTTGGTTACGTCATCGCGCCCAACGGCAGAATCGAAATGCGAAGCCTGTGGGCCGTCCTTACGAACCCGTTTGCGATCTGGCAATACACGCACGTGATCAGCGCAGCGATCCTCACGGGCGGTTTCCTCGTCGCCGGCATCGGCGCGTATTATCTGCTCTCCCGTCGTGACGAGGCATTCGGCCGTCGCTTCGTGCGCTCCGGAGCTATCGTTGCATTCATCTTTTCGCTGTTGGTCGTGTATCCGACCGGCGATCGAAACGCCGCGAACGTCACGGAATATCAGCCGATTAAACTCGTCGCAATGGAAGGGCTCTTCGAGAGCACCCACGGCGCTCCACTCGCGATTATCGGCATGCCGGACGTCAAAAATCGCGCGTTGATCGATCCGATATTGGTACCCGACGTCCTAAGCTTTTTGGCATACGGAAACTTCAACGCGAACGTCAAGGGCCTCAACGCCTATGCCACGGAGCTGTGGCCACCGGTTGACTTGGTGTACTTCGGTTATCACGTGATGGTCGGACTCGGTACAATTCTCCAGGGCGTTGCGCTTATCGCCGTCGCGTTGCTTTGGCGAAAGTGGCTCTTCGAGACCAGGTGGCGCTGGGTGTTGTGGTTACTGATGCTCGCGATTCCGTTTCCATATATCGCAAATGAAGCAGGCTGGGTGACGGCCGAGGTAGGACGGCAACCGTGGATTATCTACGGTTTGATGAAAACTGCCGAGGGAACGTCGCCGACGGTAGTGACCTCCGAGACCATCTTCACGTTGCTGGGTTTTGCCGGCATGTACTTTCTGCTCGGCGTGCTGTTTCTCTATTTGGTGCTGCGCGAGATCGCTGCAGGGCCTGGTGAGGTCGCGCCGGAGGGAGATGCGTATGCGGGTGCAGCGTCATGAATGCTGTTGGGTTTGCAATCATTGCGTTCATGCTGGCAGCCTACGTGTTGCTCGACGGATACGATTTAGGGGTCGCGACGATTTCACCGCTCGTCGCGCGTTCCGACGCGGAGCGCGCAACGTCGATGCGCATTATCGGGCCGTTTTGGAACGGAAACGAAGTGTGGCTCATTGCGGCCGGCGCTGTCCTCTTCGCGCTGTTTCCGCGGGCTTACGCATCGTCGTTCTCCGGATTCTATCTTCCGCTGATCGTGGTGCTATGGCTCTTCATGTTTCGCGGCATTGCACTCGAATTGCGTGGGCATTTTCCGAGCGAGATATGGCACCAATTTTGGGATTTCTGCTTCTCCGCGTCGAGCGCGCTGTTGATCCTAGTCTTCGGCGTCGCGATCGGCAATTTGCTGCGCGGTGTACCGTTGGATGCAAACGGCTACTTCCAAGGGACGTTCGCGTTTCTCCTCAATCCGTACGCCTTGCTCGTCGGTCTCTTCGCCATCGTCACGCTCGCGCAGCATGGTGCCGCGTTTCTATGGATGCGCGCCGACGGTCCGCCGGCCGACCGCGCGAAAACGCTAATGAAACCCCTATGGATCGCCGCTGTTCTTCTTTATCTACTGGTAACCGGTGTCACATTCGGAATGCACGGGATGGGACCCGACTTCGGGATCGTCGTCGTGATGGCGCCGATTTCTCTCGCAAGCTTGATGCTGATGCACATGCAAACGTCGCGCCAGTCGGCAAGCGGAACGTTTTACAGCTCGTGCGTCTTCGTCGTCTCATTGATGGTGGCCGCAGCGGGAACGCTCTATCCGTACCTGCTGCCCGCGTTCCCCGCCAGCTATGGCGGGATTTCGATCTACGATTCGCCGCCGACGGCGCTTCTGACCCGAATTCTCGTGATTGTTGCGGGTCTGACTCTCGTGATTGCCTACGGTACGTTCGCCGTGCGCCGGATGTCCGGAAAGGTTCCCGCGGGCAGTAAAATCCCAGTTTATAGACTCGAAGAAGAGCCGGTGCGACCATCGGTTCACGAGGAGGAGTCGTATGTTCCGCTTCCCGCTGACCCGCCGACCAAATATCTCTCGTGAACCCTTTAGCCCTCAGTCGCTAGCGAAAACGTCGCGGCTGCGTGGCGCTACCGTCACCGAAAGCGTTTGCCCGTATTGCGCCGTCGGCTGCGGACAGCTGATCTTCAGCAAAGGCGGCAAGCTCATCGACATCGAGGGCGATCCTGATAGCCCCATCAGCGGCGGCCATCTTTGCCCTAAAGGCGCGAACGCATTCCAACTCGCCGTCAACCCGCACCGCGTCCAAAACGTTCTCTACCGCGCTCCGTACTCGGATCATTGGGAGACACGTACGCTGGACTGGGCATTGGATCGGATTGCAGAACGCGTGAAGACGACGCGCGACGCCGATTTTGCGACGCGTGACGAACAAGGACGTTTGCTCAATTCGCTGCGGACTATCGGCACGTTGGGCGGCGCATCGATTGACAACGAAGAGAATTATCTCATTAAGAAGCTCTTCGGCGGCGGCTTGGGCGTCGTCTCAATCGAAAACCAGGCCCGAATATGACATAGTGCGTCGGTGCCCGGTCTGGGCGCGTCGTTCGGTCGTGGCGCAGCCACGAACTTTCAACAAGACATGGCCAACAGCGACTGCATTCTCTTCATGGGATCGAACATGGCGGAGGCGCAGCCCGTCGGCTTTCGCTGGCCGATGAAGGCGAAAGAAAAAGGCGCGACGTTGATCCATGTCGATCCGCGCTTCACCCGCATGTCGGCCTTGTGCGACGTTCACGTCGGCATTCGCTCCGGTAGTGACATTGCGTTCGTCGGCGGCCTCGTGAACTACGTCCTGAGCAACGATCGTTGGTTCCACGAATACGTTCTTGCTTATACAAATGCGTCGACGATCATCGAGGAAGGGTTCGAAGACGCCGAGGATCTCGCCGGTCTCTTCAGTGGCTTTGACCCCAATGACGACGCCTACGATCCCAAAGCCGGGCGTTGGTACTATGACGGCACGGAGCCGGTCGATTCCGACGATCTGGGCTCCACGAAAAACCGCCATGGTCTTCATGGGCACGCACTCGACGGCAACGGCGCGCCTTTTCCATCCAACCTAGGAACGGGTGAAGAACGCGATCCGACGTTGCAGCATCCGCGTTGCGTCATGCAAATTCTGCGACGCCATTTTGCCCGCTACACGCCGGAAGTTGTCTCACAAGTCTGCGGGTGCACGCGCGACGAGTTTTTGCGCGTTGCAGAATTGCTTTGCGCAAACTCGGGTCGCGAGCGGACGACTTGTATCGCATACGCACTCGGATGGACTCAACATACAACCGGCGTGCAGATCATTCGTACGGCCGGCATTTTGCAGTTACTGCTCGGAAATGTAGGGCGCCCCGGCGGCGGAATTATGGCGTTGCGCGGACATTCGACCATCCAGGGCGCCACGGACGTCTCGACACTCTACGACACCCTGCCCGGCTATCTGCCGCAACCGGCTGCATACGATAGAAAGCACGAAGATTTGACTTCCTACATCGCTGCGGAGGGAATGCTCACCGGGTATTGGTCCAACTTCAGCAAGTTCATCGTAAGCCTGCTCAAGGCGTGGTATGGCGACGCAGCGACGCCCGATAACGACTTCGGATTCTCGTGGCTGCCGCGCATCGATGACGACTACTCGATGCTCGCGTTCTTCGATCGAATGTCAAAGGGGCAGGTAAAAGGCTACTTTCTCACCGGCATGAACCCTGCCGGCGGTGGCCCCAACGCGGGCCTGCACCGCGCCGGACTGCGCAATCTCGACTGGCTTGTGGTTTTGGATTGGTTCGAAACCGAGAGCGCCGTTTTCTGGAAGAACGATCCGAACGCGCCGCCGCCCTCCGACATCAAGACCGAAGTATTTTTGCTTCCCGCAGCGGCCGCACCGGAAAAAGAAGGCAGCTTAACGCAAACCCAACGACTTCTTCAATGGCACAACAAAGCCGTCGATCCACTCGGCGATAGCCGCTCCGACGCGTGGTTTATCTATAACCTCGGCAAACGCGTAAAACAGCTCTACGCAGGGTCGACCGATCCCAAAGATCAGCCGCTGTTGAATCTGACGTGGGACTACGATTTTGACGAACAACCTCGACTGCCTGACGGCACGCTTAGTCGCATCGAGGGTGAGCCGGATCTCGAGAAAGTTCTTATGGAATTGAACGGCCATCAGTTGGAAGCCGTTCCGCGTCTTCTAAAGAGTTATTCGGAGTTGAAAGACGATGGATCGACTGCGTGCGGCTGTTGGGTTTACAGCGGCGTCTTTCCGGAGCCCGGTCGCAACCGCGCGAACGAACGAATTCTTACGGATGATCCGTTCCAACCGCAATGGGGCTTCGCTTGGCCCAATAACGTTCGCATTTTGTACAACCGCGCATCGGCTGACCCTGAGGGCCGGCCATGGTCGGAACGCAAGAAATTGGTCTGGTGGGACGCAGAGCAGCGACGCTGGGTCGGACTCGATACACCCGACTTCGAAGTGAACAAGCCGCCGGATTATGAACCGCCTCCCGGTGCAACCGGCATGGCGGCAATCTCCGGCACGTCGCCCTTCATCACGAAGACCGACGGACTAGGTTGGCTCTTTTCTCCTACAGGCGCAAAAGACGGGCCATTGCCGACGCATTACGAGCCTGTCGAGTCACCCGTGGGCAATTTGCTTTATCCCAAACACAACTCCAATCCAACGGTGCGTTTTTTCAAAGGCCCGCTCAACAACCTCGCACTCGCGCAGGATGCCGAGTTCCCCATTGTAGCGACCACGTTTCGTCTAACGGAGCAGTATTTAAGTGGACCGATGAGCCGTTTTAACAGTTGGCTCAACGAATTGCAGCCGGCAATGTTTGCCGAGTTAAGCCGTGAGCTCGCCAAAGAACGCGGTATCGTTCACGGCGGTTGGATGGTCATTGAAACAGCGCGCGGCAAAATCGAAGCCCGCGCAATGGTAACCGGACGACTGCGACCCTTCAACGTTGAGGGAAGAGTCGTACACCAAATCGGCCTTCCGTTCCACTGGGCTTTCGCTGGAGAAAGCGTCGGCGACAACGCGAACGATCTGACGGCAATTCTGGCCGATCCGAACGTAAGTATGCACGAGGCGAAAGCATTCACGTGTCAGGTCTTCGCAGGGCGATTGAACGGTAATACTCCGCGCGCGACCGTGCCGGTTGCCCCGTGGCCAACGCTTGACCCAATTCCGGACACGCCCGCCAGCTCACAACCCGAAGGGAGAATCGGGCATGACAAGTAGAGAGAAACAGCTGTCTGCACTGCCCCAGTCAAACGATCCCCCGCGAAGTGCGATCTCGAAGTTAATCGAGCGTTTCGTCTATCCGTTCGCGCGAGGCAAGCCGCCCGAGCCGCAAACACCTACGGGTTTTTTCACCGACACGAGCTTATGCATCGGATGCAAGGCGTGCGAGGTCGCGTGCAAGCAGTGGAATCAACTGCCGTCGGACGGGTTTGAATGGTCAGGAAATAGCTACGACAACACGACGGAATTGTCGGCCACGAGCTGGAGACATGTGAAGTTCATCGAGCAATTCTCGCTCGAAACGTCCGGCGAGGGTGAGAATCGCTGGCTCATGATGAGCGATCACTGCAAACATTGCACGGCCGCCCCTTGCAATCAAGCTTGTCCAACCGGCGCCATCATTCACAACGACTTCGAAAACGTATACATTCAGGCCGACATCTGCAATGGCTGTTCATCGTGCGTGGCAGCCTGCCCGTTTGGCGTTATAACTCGTAGCGATATGGGCGGTCATTCGCACAAATGCACCCTTTGCTTCGACCGCCAACGGGACGGTCTCGTACCGGCTTGCGCCAAGGCATGCCCCACAGAATCAATTCAGTACGGCCCTATTGAGGAGCTGCGCGAACGAGCTCACAAACGTGTAGAGGAACTCCAAGAACGCGGCGTCACGAAGGTGCAGCTGTACGGCGACGCCGCTACCGATACGTATTCCGCGCTGCACTCGTTTTATTTGCTTCTCGATAAGCCTTCCGTGTATGGTCTCCCGGATAATCCGTACAACCCGTGGCTGAATATGATGGGCGATTACGCGCGCTCGGTCGCCGGCGGTTTCTCCGCAATTGTTGTATTACTCGTTGTCGTGCTTCTTTTGAGGTCCTGAAATGCAAGTAAACCCCACACCGGAGCAGGCCGGCTACGTAAACTTGCCCATCACCAAAACGCCGGACTGGGGAGGCACCATCGCGATCGACGCGTTGCTCAACGGCATGGCAACGGGGTTGTTCATGGTAGCAGCCGTCGCTGAGTTTGCAGCACCCGCAATCTTCACTCCCGTGGCGAAAGTGGCGTACCCAGTCGCGCTCATCCTATTGGTCGTAGACCTCGCGTTTCTCGTATCCGATCTCGGCGATCCGTTGCGTTTCCATCACATGCTGCGCGTTTTCAAGCCCTATTCGCCGATGTCACTCGGAACGTGGTGTTTGACGATCTTCTCGCTGCCCTTGACGGCAGCGGCAGCGCTCAGCCTGCTGGCTGAATTTGGGATTGACTTCGAATGGGCACGCATACTTGCGGTCATCGCGGCGCTGTTGCCGGGTTTCGGCTCTGCGGCTTACAAAGGTGTCTTGCTCAGCACGAACTCACAACCGGGCTGGAAAGATGCCCGCTGGATGGGCGGATATCTCAGCAATTCGGCGATTCTGATGGGCTGCGGTGAATTGCTTATTGTGTCCGCGTTGATGGGGCAAATTCAGGGCGTAGCAATCCTTCGCATCGCCTTTATCGTGCTGCTCTGGCTCAATTTGATTCCCGTAGGACTGTTGTTTTCGAACCTTCAGCCCGCTCACGCGCAAATCTACACGCCGGAACAACAGTGGCGCGCGGGCGTCGCGATCTTCCTTGTTGGGACGCTCATCCCGCTTGCGCTGATGCTATTCAACGGCGGCCTTCCC
>Ga0213872_10002061_pt1 | contig 12186 bp, 2 predicted proteins | sample VelepicomBERX_R2_FD_160071 | JGI IMG/M metagenome (GOLD analysis project Ga0213872, IMG submission 160071) | Rhizosphere microbial communities from Vellozia epidendroides in rupestrian grasslands, the National Park of Serra do Cipo, Brazil - RX_R2 | ecosystem: Host-associated > Plants > Roots >...
GCGTCGATATTGGCAGGCAATGCCAGCGCGCGGTCAACGGCGGCGGACAGGTCTTTATCCAGCGCGGCAAAGCTTTCGGTGCCGACCAGAACATCAATCGGGCCGGGTGCCGGATAGCTGGCGATACGCAGGCCGCAGGCTGACGCCTCTAGCAAGACAAGACCGAACGTATCGGTCGTGGAAGGGAAAACAAACAAATCTGCCGCCGCATAGTGACGCGCCAGTTTTTCACCTGCCATGGCGCCCAGAAAATGGGCGTTCGGATATTCGGCCTTAAGTTTTTCCATATCGGGGCCGTCGCCGATAACGACGCGCGAGCCGGGTTGTTTCAAATCCAGAAAGGCGCGCAGGTTTTTCTCAACCGCTACGCGTCCGACATACAGCATGATAGGCCGTGGCAGGTCGCGATAAGCGGCGACGTCGCGTCCCCATGGCTTGAAGATATCAGTATCCACACCGCGCGACCAGCGTACGATGCGGCGGAATTTACGCTTGTGCAATTCGTGTTCGATGGATGGTGTGGACACCATAACGGCGGCAGCGGGCATATGGAAACGGCGCAACCCTGCGTAGGCGAAAATGCGCACCAGGCGGCGCAGCGGCAATGGCGCGCGCGCTTCCAGGTATTCCGGGAAGCGCGTGTGGTATGATGTTGTGAAAGGCAGTTTGCGCTTCATGCAGAGGTTGCGCATGGCCCAGCCGAGCGGCCCTTCGGTCGAGATATGGATAAAATCCGGCTGATAGTCATCAACGATGGCGGACAGGCGGCTTCGCGCGAAGAACTCCAGCCTGATGGTCGGATAAGACGGGGCGGGAAAGCTGAACCAGCGGTCAGCCACCGGGCCGACGATGCGAACCTGATGCCCCATGGATTGCAGGAACCCTGCGGTAGCTTCCAATGTGCGCACGACACCGTTTACTTGCGGATGCCATGCGTCGGATACAATCAGGATCTTCATGAACGGTAACGTCAGGCGGTCGCGTCTGCCGCTTGCCGCGCAGCGCGGGCAAAAGCGACTTCTTCAACCCGCGGCGGTGCGGGCGGGGCTGCAACGCCCGCGGCAGCCAGCAAACGCTCGCGGTCATCGGACCATTTGATAATGGACAGGTTGCCTGCGAAATCCTCGACCATAGCGGTGCAGGATTCAACCCAGTCGCCATCGTTGCAGTACAGAATATCGCCGATCATGCGCATCTGCGCGTGATGGATATGGCCGCAAACGACGCCTTCGACATTATGACGTCGCGCGGTGTCGGCGATGAAGGTCTCAAAGGCGCTGATAAAATCAACCGCGTTTTTCACCTTGTGCTTCAGCCACGCGGACAGCGACCAATAGGGGAAACCCAGTTTTTGCCGCGCCCAGTTGAACACTGTGTTGACGCCCAGCGCCACGGTATAGGCATGGTCGCCCAGATGCGCCAGCCATTTGGCGCATCCCATAACGGCGTCATATTGATCGCCATGCATAATCAGCAGGCGCTTGCCGTTCGCAGTTTCATGGACCACATCGTTGGTGACCAGAATACCGCCGAAATGCAGGCCGACAAAACCACGCGCGAATTCGTCGTGATTGCCCGCGACGTAAACCACATGCGTGCCATGGCGTGCGCGGCGCAGGAATTTCTGGACAACGTCATTGTGTTTTTGTGGCCAGTACCAACGGCGGCGCAAATGCCATCCGTCGATAATATCGCCAACCAAATAAAGATAATCCGATGATGTATGGCGTAAGAAATCCAGCAGCATATCGGCCTGACAGCCGCGGCTACCCAGATGAATATCGGAAAGCCATATGGTGCGGTATCGAAGAGGAGCAGGGCTGTCTGAATCGTGCTTTGAACCCTTGCGGAGGGTGGCGGTGCCTGGGGCGGTATCGTCGCGCGTCATATCGGTCATCGACAAATCCATTGTGGGGTCGAACACGAATCAATATGAGCGCAGGCTAGCCTAAACCCCTGCGACTGTCATGCCTTCAATGCGCAAAGTCGGACAATCTATACCGTAGGCATGTTGCAGGTCGTCGGCCGCCGTCAGATGCATAAACATATCGCGGATTTGGCCCGCGACTGACATCTCGCTGACCGGGAAAGTGATGGTTCCGTTTTCAATCCAGAAGCCTGCCGCGCCCTGGCTGTAATCACCGGTTATGGGGTCAACGCCGGAACCCATCAAATCGGTGACGTAAAAGCCCTGCTTGATATCCTTCATTAACGCCGCAACGGACAGGGGGCCGGGCAACAGGCTGACATTGGTCGCGCTGGGGCTGGGCGGGCCGCCGGTGCCGCGGCTGGCATGGCCCGTGCTGTTCAGGCCCAATTGTCGCGCGGAACGCAGATCCATGATCCAGCCAGTCAGAACGCCGTTGTCGATCAATTTGCGTGGTGTTGCCTGCAGCCCTTCAACGTCAAAGGGGCGTGACCGCAGCCCCTGCGGTTTGAACGGGTCGTCCGTAATAGTCACCGCTTCGGGGAATATGCGTTGACCCATGCAGTCTTTTAGGTAGCTGGTGCCACGTGCGACGGCGGCGCCGTTGATTGCGCTGACGAAGGATCGCAGCAGGCCGTTGGCCACTTTGCGATCGAAAACAACCGGTAACTGTCCCGTCGGCATTTTGCGCGCGCCTAGCCGCTTGACCGCATTTTCACCGGCTGTGCGCCCCAGGTTTTCGATATCCGGCATGTCCTTCCAGAACACCCGCGCCGCATAGTCATACCCCGCTTCTTTTTCAGTGCCTTCGCCCGCGACGGCGCTGATCGTGAAGCCATAGGTGCTGCGCGTATACTGGCCGTGAAAGCCATTGCTGGCCGCCAGTGTGATATGTGAACGACTGGAGGTTGCCTCCGCACCGTCAGACAATGTGACGCCCTTGACGGTCATCATGGCGTCTTCCGCGCGTTTTGTAAGTGTGACCAACTGGCTGGCTTCAATCTCCACATGGTCGTCCAGATCAAGTGTGGGCGCGTCTTTTGATAATTGCGACGGCTCTGCCAGACCGCAGAACGGATCTTCGGGCGCCAGCCGCGCCATGGCAACCGCGCGGTTCACAAGATCACGCAATGTTTCAGTGCTGCGGTCCGTTGTGGAGACAATCGCCTGTCGCTTGCCGATCAGGACGCGCAGGCCGATATCGGCGGATTCTGACCGGTCCAGCGTCTCGGTTTTACCCATGCGACACCCAACCGTCAGCGACGTGTTGTCAACGCACAAGGCATCGGCCGAATCCGCCCCCTGTTTGAGCGCGGTTGAGGCCAGATCCTCAAGAAACTGGAGGGAGTCGTTGCGGGAAGAAGCGGTCATGAGAAAAAAATAATGCCAGAGAGGTTGGGACGTCGGATACAGCACCAAGTCAGGACCAGAGAACATTGAACCGCGACGGGAAGCAACAGAAATCAGCGTGGCACAAGGCTTTTTACGATCGATTGGATTAGGGCCAAATATACAACAAATGCCATCCATTTTTTGAGATCAGAATGATGCAGTGCAGTTGCGATAAAATCATGTCGAAATCGGAATATTCCGCATGCGTAAAGTTAAAAGATTAATGTAATTTTAAGGCGCTTCGGGTGAAATCTCATATTGGCGGGGACTTTTTACCGTCAATTTGGGAATTTGATGACCGATACGCGCAATAACTTACGGCGTCGGAAGCCGTTTGGGCTACCGCAAGGGCGGCAGGGTAGCGCCCATTCGCGTGCGGGTTTTGCCGTTGCACCTATTCTCTATGTGCTGGGTCTGGTCGGTGTCGGTGCTGGGGTTTTGTTCAGCGGCTACAGCCAGATTTTGCATTCGAATCAGAGCGTCACCTATGACATGCAGTCGAAAAACGACCTGCAGTCCGCCGCGCAAACCATGGCCGCATCGGCGGCCATCGGTTATAACGGCAGCAGTCAATCCATCCTTTGTCCCCCGCGCGGTCCGGGTGCGTCTTCTTACTGTAATTCGACAACGGCACCTCTCTCGATCGCTGCTATCAGTGGCCAAACCCAATTGCCAAAAGTCAGTGGTGGCAGTGCTGTTACAGCTGCATGGTTGATGACGGCAGGCAGCCCGCAGGAAGTCGGTGTATTTACGGCTTCTGCAGGTGTGCCGCAGCTTGACCCATGGGGCCACTATTACCTGGTTTGCCGTTGGGAAAACCTGATGAGCCCCGGCACTGGTGCTGCCTTTATGATCATCGGCGCAGGCCCTGACGGTACAGTTCAAACAAATTGCGGCCAGACGGCCGCGCAGGGCGACGACTATATTGTTGAATGGTCAGTGTCGACTGCGGTCAACCGGTCAACCCTGTGGCAGCAATCGGGGAATTCGGTCAGCTACGGTCAAACCGGTTCAAAACTGACAGTTGACCAATATGGTAACCTGACCGTACCGGGCACCATTGCGGTTTCCAGCAGCGCCGTATTCAGCAGCAGCGTGTCCGCCCCAACCTTTACCGGCAGCTTGGTTGGTGGTTCGGTCAGCGGTACATCGGCAAGCTTCAGCGGTTCCGGTTCGTTCAATGCCATCAATACCGGTACTTCAAACCAGTTCAAGATTGATACCGGGGGTAACGTCAGTACGACAGGTACTCTGGCCACAGGTGCTGCAACGGTTACAAGCCTGATCTCGGGCTCTGGCTCGTTTAGCACAACCTTGGGCGTGACTGGCAATACAACATTGGGTGGCACGTTGAGTGTGTTGAGCGGTGCTACATCACTCAGCACTGTTTCAACAACCGGCCTTGCGACACTGAATTCATTGTCAGTCACCAATGGCGCGACTGTTGGCGGTACGCTCGGTGTGACCGGCAACACGTCGCTCAGCACAGTTTCAAGCTCAGGTCTCGCGACGCTGAACTCATTGGCGGTTACTGGCGCGGCCACGGTCGGCGGTACGCTCGGTGTGACCGGCCAATTGAACGGCACTACCGCCAACTTCTCAGGTAATGTGCAGGCTGCCAGCTTTACCGGCAGCGTCAGTGGCGGCTCGATCAACTGGGGCTCCTCGGTTGTGCCGATTGCAAACGGTGGTACGGGTTCGACCACCGCTGCTGCGGCTTTGGCTGCCCTTGGTGGTACGAACGCCAGCAACCTGACATCCGGCACGCTTGGTTATCAACGCTTGGATACATCGGGCGTCAGCAACAACGGCGGTCCGTTCAACAGCGTCTTTGTCGACCAATATGGACGCGTTACATCGGCCAGTTATTCAACATCCACAAGCTCCAGTATCTCTGACGGGTCGGGTGACTCGGTTGCTGTCGGCACCTCATCAGGCGGCCTTTTGACATTCACGATCGGCGGCACGCTGTGGAACGTGATGGATAAGAACGGCAATCTGGGTATCGGTACAACGGCGCCGCGTGCCTCCATTGACGCGGGCAACCGTACGGATGCGGTTTATCTGCCGGTTGGCTCCAGCAACCAACGTCCCGGCACATCTTATGCCGGTATGTTGCGTTACAATTCGTTCCTCGGTCAGCTTGAAATCTACTCCGGTGGTGCGTGGAACGGTTTGGTGATGGCTGGCGGCGGCGGCGGCGGTATTTCGTCCGGTATTTACCTCGGCTCCTCATCGACGGCGACAAACCCGCAGCGCTCAGGCGATGCATCGACCGGTCTTTATTCGGCTGGTGCAGGCCTTGTTGATGTTGCAATCAGCAGCAACAAGGTTTCTGAATGGTCTTCAACCGGTCAGGTTCTGACGGGCACATTGACGGCGACCGCCTCCAGCGGCACAGTTGTCAGCGGCACAAATTCAGGAACATCGGGTTCGACCTATGGTGTGAAGGGTGACACTTCCGCAAACACGACGGCAGGCGGCTATGCCGTTTATGCCAACGGTAATGCATCCGGCTATGGTGTGTATTCGGCAGCCGGTACGAATTATTTCAACGGCAATGTCGGCCTTGGCACATCCACCATTGCTAACAAGCTAGACGTCAATGGCGCAGCCAGCATCGGTTATCCGGGCATCGCCGGGCCGACAAACGGTTTGTTGGTCAACGGGAATGTCGGTCTTGGTACGGCGGCGTCCTATAATCCTTTGACCGTCGTGGGTAACAGTACACTTACGTCCAGCAGTTATACGGCGATCAACCTGTACGGTAACCAGACAGTCGCCAGCACAGGCAATTACTACAGTGTGGTAGCCAGCCCCGCCTTTACGGCCGCCTCCGGCAACACGTTGAACTATTTATACGGCATTACATCTGGCGCTTATAACGCAAGCACCGGCACGATCACGAACCTGATGGGTATGTACACCGCGCCTAATAACGCTTCGTCGGGTACGGTGACGACCATGTATGGTTTGTATGCCGCACCTGCCAATAACTCGGCGGGTGACGCCAGCGGCACGGTAACAACTTTGGTTGGCGTGTTGGGTCGCCCTTACAACGCCAGCCATTTGGCGACATCCATCAACGCCATGTACGGCGTGCAGGGAACGCCGACCAACAATTATACCGGTACCGTCAATTATATGTACGGCTTGTACAGCCAATGTGTGAACAGCTGGACCGGCACAGTCAGCAACTGTTACGCCCTGTACCTCGACACACCCAACAATGGCGGCACGATCACAAACCGCTTTGGCGTTTATCAAGTTGACACGGCATCGCCCAACTATTTCGCTGGCAAGATTGGCATTGGTTCTACAACACCTGTGTCGTCGCTGGATCTCAATATGCAGACCGATGCACTGGCCTTGCCCGTTGGTACAACAGGGCAGCGGCCCGGCGTGCCCGTCAACGGCATGATGCGTTACAACAATTCGACGTCGCCGCCGCAGCTTGAAGCCTACGCCAACAATGCGTGGACGCAGATATTCACCGGCAACAACGCGCAATGGTCAACCAACGGCACCAGCATTTATTATAATGGCGGCAATGTCGGTATCGGCACCAACAACCCGCTAAACAAACTGGATGTGGCGGGCGGTGTTGTTATTGGTACAGCCAACGCTGGTATCAAAACCGCGCCCACCAATGGTCTGTTGGTACAGGGTAATGTGGGTCTTGGCATCACAACATCGCCGACGCAGATGGTTGAGTTGGGCTCCAGCGCACCTGGTGCCATAGGTCCGGTCGTTAAGCTGCGCAATACTGGCAACAGCACATCGGACCAGGCCTATGTAGATTTTGCGACAGGTTCTGCTACGGACACCAGCGAAGTCCGCGCGCGCATAGGCATGAATGTGCTGACCGGCGGGCAAGGCCAGTTTGATATTTATACGAAGAGCACAGCGACGACCTTCGGTGCAGCGCCGGATATGCGTATTGTAAGCGGCAAGGTCGGGATTGGCACCGCTACGGTGGGTGCGGGATTGCTGACCATCGGTTCAACCGCCGGCACCAGTGGCTCGATCGTTTTGAATGGCTCGACCAGCGGCAATGCGACGATACAGGTACCCGCCGTTGCTGGTACAGGCACGCTGTTCCAACTGCCCGCCACGAACGGCAACAATGGCTATGTCTTGCAGACGGATGGCACCGGTGTTACCACATGGACCAATACGCCGGCTGGCCTGATAACGACACTTGGTACTTCTACCGGTGCTGCCAATCCGCGTATTTCAGGCGATGCAACCAGTGGCTTCTATACGGCAGGCGCAGGCCTTGTTGATGTGACGATCAGCAGCACCAAGCGTGTGGAATGGTCGTCAACGGGTGAAGCGGTCACGGGGCAAATGTCAACGACCGGATCTGTTGGAGTGGGGACCTCCACCATTGCCAACAAGCTTGATGTCAATGGATCGGCCAGTATTGGTTACGTCAACACAGCGGCACCCAGCAACGGATTGTTGGTGAGTGGTAGTGTCGGCATCGGCTCAGCCTCACCCACCTATACACTTGATATGGCCACCAGCAGCACCAGTGGCTTACGTATCCGCAATGGTACCGCAACCAGTGCGGCGGGCATGGCGATCGCCAATGACGGAACGAATGGTCTAAGCTTTGCCTCCTATGGCAGCACATACAGCGCTGGCAGTATTTTCTCGGTTGGTGCTGGTGGCTCCGGAATCTCTTCCAGCGGCGGTAGTTTTGGTATCGGTACGGGAGACTCAAACAACTTCTATTTAGGAACTAGCAACTCACCGCGTATGACCATTGCTTCCAGTGGCAGGATCGGCATCGGTACAACATCGCCAAGCTATGTGCTCGATATTTTGTCGACAACGACCAACAGTTTCCGCGTGAATAATACCAGCAGCACAAGCGCTTCAACCATGCAGTTCACAAACGATCAGAACAATGGTTTGGGGATTGCCGCTTATGGCAGCACATACAGTGCGGGCAGTGTTTTCTCAATTGGCGCGAATGGTACGGGGCTGACCTCAACCGGCGGAACATTTGGCCTTGGCACCTATGACTCCAACAACCTGCTGCTTGGCACCAATAACACTGTGCGCATGACAATCCTGTCGGGCGGCAATGTCGGCATCGGCACCGCAACAGTTGCCAACAAACTGGATGTCAACGGCGCGGCCAGCATTGGTTACATTAATACGGCAGCACCCAGCAACGGCTTGATTGTCAGCGGTCAGATGGGCGTTGGTACGGCGACGTCTTTGGGTGGCGCACAATTGTCGGTCGTGGGTAACACGATCTACACTGCGACGGTATCGACTACGGACGTGTTTCCCACATTGGGCAAGCAACCTTTGATGGCCCTGGTTGGTGCAGGCACGGTGAACGGCAATCCGAATATCGGCTTGTTGCAGGTTAATATCGGTTCCTCCAACGTGTACCAGAGCGCGTCTGAAATCTATCTGGCGGCCACGCGTGGCCTTACCGCCAATACACGTAGCGCAGTCGCGAACACGGATATTCTGGGGCAGGTCGGCTTCTTTGGTGACGATGGCACCAACGTCAGAACGCGCGGCGCGATGATACAATCCTTTGTTGATACGTCGGTTGACCCGGTTGCCACGGGCAACATACCGGCGCGTCTGGTGTTGGCGACCGAGATGCATGCCCCAATTGTGTTTAATACAAATGCGGGCACCTTGTCAGCCGATGTAACCACGAATGAACGCATGCGTATCGATGGCTATGGCAATGTCGGCATCGGTTCTACCGCGCCCGCTACATTGCTGGACGTCAATGGTGCGGCGACTATTCGTGGCAACCTGACGGTGACTGGTACGGTCACTGGCGGCGCCGTATCGGTTACACTTGGAACCAGCGCAGCCTCTCCGACCCCCTCGCGCTCGGGTGAAAGTAACACAGGTCTGTTCAGCCCGACCTCTGGTGCTGTTGCCGTTTCGAGCCTGAGCAATGAAATGATGCGCGTCAATGCAACCGGTGTTGGTATCGGCACGACGACGATTGCCAACAAACTGGACGTTAATGGTGCGGTCAGTATCGGTTATTTGAATACAGCGACCACCAGCAACAGCTTGATTGTGAGTAACGCTATCGGTGTGGGCACGACGACACCCTTGTATCCACTTGATGTGAACGGCATGGTGCAAAGCCGGACGGGTGGATTCCAAATTGTTAACCCGAATAACGCCAACGCGAGCGCGAGCCTGAGCTGGTATAATGACGGTACGAATGACTGGCCGCGTATCCGCTATGGCGGCACCGGGTCCGGCTCTGGCACCGGCTTCCAGATTCAGGGTTCGGGCAATGCCGTAAAATTCACGGTGCTGGATAGTGGCAACGTGGGTATCGGCACGACTGCACCAATTGGGCTACTTAATGTCTATGGCACGGGCGGCAGTGGGCAGATTTACTGGGGCTCAACCGGGGCTGTTGGTAGTCTTTTCGCGGGTGCTGGCAATGCTGGTGTTGGCACCTATAACAATTATCCGCTTATTTTCTGGACCAACAACAGCGCCGCACAGATGACTTTATCAACGGCCGGTTATCTCGGCATCGGCACGACTGCACCAACGTCGCTGCTGAGCGTTTATGGTGGTGGTTTGGCAGTTGGCACTTATGCGGCGACGGCGAATGTGGGTGTCGGTAGCGCCGTATTCAGTGGCAACGTCGGTGTTGGCCAAGCCAGTCCGGCCTATCCGTTGGATGTTGAAACATCGAGTGGCACCAACGCAATTTACGGTAGTTCAAACGGTGTGGCAAACGGTGTCGGTGTTTATGGTAACGCCACTGGTTCAAGCGGCAAAGGCGTTTACGGCAATGGCGCGTTCGGCGTGTATGGTTCCGGTACAACCTATGGCGTGGATGGCGCCAGCACCAGCGGCACAGGCGTGTATGCCAATACAACATCTGGCTATGGCGTTCAGGGTACTGCGATCGGCACAACAGGCACCAACTATGGTGTGTGGGGTAACAGCGCAAGCTCTGGCGGTTATGGCGTGTACGGCACTAACACCAGCAGCGGTATTGGTGGGTATTTCAGCTCAACATCCGGCTACGCTCTTGTGACTAATACAGGCAATGTCGGTATCGGCTCAACGACGCCCGCGACCTTGCTGGACGTCAATGGTGCTACGACTATCCGCGGTAACCTGACAGTGACGGGCACCTGTACGGGTTGCGGCGGCGGCGGCGGTAGCAGTACGCTTGGCACTGCAATTGGCTCCAGCAGCCCATACCGTTCAGGCGATACGACAACTGGCCTGTATACCGCGGGCGCCGGTCTGGTCGATGTGGCGGCCAGCAATACGCAGGCGGTAGAGTTTTCATCGACCAAGGTCAATATTCCCCTGACGACCGCCGCGAGCAGCACGGCAACCGGTGCCTTGGTTGTGGCGGGCGGTGCGGGTATCGGCGGCAGCCTGTATTCGGGCGCGCATGTTGTGTCGGTTGCCAGCGGTACGGGTATCAGTGGCACAAACACGGGCGCGTCGGGCACAACCTATGGCCTGAAAGGTGACACCAGCGCCAACACGACAACCGGCGGCTATGCTGTTTATGCAAACGGTAACGCGTCGGGGTATGGTGTCTATTCGGCGGCCGGTCTGAATTACTTCAACGGCAATGTCGGTGTTGGTACGGCCTCGCCTGGCGTGCCGCTCGATGTGGCAGGGTATGCCCGCGTATATTCCGCAACGCAATTCCGCGGCTTTGTTGTGAACAACACCACCAACAACGTCGCTATCCTACAAGGTGGTTCAGCCACAAACGACAACGGCCAACTTTCTCTCTCGAATGCAGGTACTGCGGGTATTTTCTTGACGGCGAGCGGCTCAAGTTACTTGAATGGCGGCAACGTCGGCATCGGGACGACAGCTCCATCGGCCGCTCTGGATTCGATGAGCGCGACTACGGCTGCGATATTTGAAAACCCCGTTACCAACACCAGTTATTCAGGCGGCACGCCGGTATGGGTTAGAAATTCAGGTACAGCAACGAACAACAACTATCTGTTGTTCACTGAGGGGTGGAACGGATCCTCAGGCACGAATTTTGGTAGCTTGTCCTTTGGCGCCAACAGCAGCTTTACCATTGCAAACCCGTCCGGCAATGCTGTCGCCCTTCAACCGTCAAGCGGCAATGTCGGTATCGGCACAACGTCGCCTGACTTTAACTTGACGGTACAGGGCGGTGGTTCGAATAATATTCACATCAAAAATGCTAACACAGATGTGGGCTGGGGCTTCTCCAGCGACTCGACAACGGGCCGTTTAATCATCAATGAACCGAATGTTGCTGAACGGGTTTCAATCCTGACGAACGGCAATGTCGGTATTGGGACAGTCAACCCGCAGATGGGTTTGCATGTCTATAATACTACGAACTGGGGGCAGCTCCTGTTAGAAGGCAACAACAATGGCGTAGCGCTTAACATCAAGAACGATGGCACCGGCGGTAACCAATGGCAAATTGCAAGCACCAATAATGCATCGACTTATGGAGCTGGCGACCTTGTGTTTGCACTCCTCAATTCAAACACGATTGTCAACATGCAGACCAATGGCGGTATGCTGCTGGGTACGACCTATGCGAGCGGTTCTACAACAGCGCCTGCCAACGGCCTTGCCGTGCAGGGCAGCGTGGGTATCGGAACGGTGGGCCCGACCAACGTGTTTACAGTTGATAAAGCCGCTACAACTGCGGCGACAGCGTCGACGTACCATGAAGCAGTCAATATCAGCGGCCTCAATTACCTGACCATGGGTGCGAACAGCAGCTATGCCCTTATTCAGTCATGGCAGAGCTTGCCATTGTATCTGAACAGCCAGGGCAACAACGTCCTGATTGGCGGCAACGTCGGCATCGGCACAACGTCGCC
>Ga0213872_10002062_pt1 | contig 12179 bp, 10 predicted proteins | sample VelepicomBERX_R2_FD_160071 | JGI IMG/M metagenome (GOLD analysis project Ga0213872, IMG submission 160071) | Rhizosphere microbial communities from Vellozia epidendroides in rupestrian grasslands, the National Park of Serra do Cipo, Brazil - RX_R2 | ecosystem: Host-associated > Plants > Roots >...
TCGTCGCGGCGCTCATGCCGTCCTTATTGCCGAACTGGCGCGCCAGGGTGTGCGAAGCCACCGGTTCACCCGTGGCGATGTAGTTCTCAATAATGGTTGTCAAGACCAGCCGCTCTCGCGGGCTGATTCGCTGATCGGAAACCATGGATCCTCAGAATTTGTCCTCCCAAGCCGGGTGAAGTTTTCGGCAAATAGGTAGAACTTTCCTTTCTAATTCTATGGAACGTAAGGAGCTGGGTCAACTACCGGAGTACCTGAAGACTTACCCATTTATTTCTTTGAAAGCCGAATCCGGAATCCCGCTTCTCCAGCACCCGGAGAGGAAGGGTCGCGACAACCCACTGTCGGGCGGGAACAGCATCAATATCCGAACGCGCAACCGCTGCCCGCTTAGGAACTATTTGACCAGAGCCGAATCGGCTGCCGTTGGAGCGGTTGCTACCGGGTTAAGCACCACTGGCGGCAGATCGTAAATTTCAATCGCACCTTCTCGCAGAATGGCAAACCGCCGGCCGTCGCGCGATAAGGCGTAATTGTGACCGGCGCTCACTACCGGCGACGCATCTTTGGCCAGCTCCAGCTTGCCGGACTTGGTATTGAAGACCCCAACCATCTGCGCCACCACATCGTCTGCACCGAAATAGTCCATGAACCCGATGTCGCGGTTAAGCTCCAGCGATCCAAAAGCAAACCGACTGCCGTCCTCCGCGTACTCGAACGTCGGCCAGATGTAGCGCCGCTTCCACTTGTCCTGCCACAGGACCTCTCCGGTAGACGAAAGAGCGCTCACCATATGATCGCCTCCGCCTTTTGGCGGGCAGCCAACCGCAAGCGTAACCGCATCGCTAACGGTAAACAGCGTTGGCAGGCAAGACGACTTGAATTCGGCCAGAGTCTCGGGCTCGTTGTGAAGAACCTGTTTCTGAATAATCCATTTTCCCGGGTCCTTGCCTTCGAGCAGGCTCAGAAACCCGTCGGTAAGCAGCGGAAGGTCGACGGAACTCCGCGTCTCGCTCTGGGCGAGAATCTTGGTTTCTCCGGGACGCAGCACGAATACCTGGGTGCGCTTGCGGCGCTGCTGGGGCGTAAGACCCAGCAGCGCATCGGCGCCAGTCGGCTTATCGGACTCCGGATCGAGTGCGGTAATCTTCTGCACCTCGATCACCATCAACCTGCGATCAGGAGCCACCTCGATGGCCTGCAAAGGGCTTTCGAACTGGAGATATGGACGCAGCTCCAGCCGCCGGTCGGTAAGGAAGAGCGAATTGCGCTGCCGCACCATGAACCGGCCATCGCGCAGCGCCCATAGATAACGCTGGCGGTCGTGCATGCGCCATTGTGTCTCCTCGACTGGCTTGCCCGTCTTTATGTCGAGTACCATGGCGCGTATGACCTGGTCCTCATCACCCGGAGGATCACCAGGCAGACGGCGGATCAGACCGGCGTCGCGAAAGGTGAACATAAGAGAGTCGTTGTCGAGGAAGTCCAGCGTGGTGGTGGAATACCGGAAGCTCAGATAAGCGCGGCTCGGAGCGACAAAGCCGAGAGAGGCGACTTCAATCCGCGCTACCGGCGGCGGCCCCGTGTCCGGCTTGCGCTTCGCCTCCCCGGCATCGCCAAACGCAGCCTGCCCCAAAAATGCAAGGGCCACCAGAGCCAGGCGGACGGGTTGACCGCGCAGGACCATCAACAGCATTCTCCTCGCTGACCGCGCAGCGCGCAAATGAGATTTGCACGGATCAAAGAGAATTGTGCTTTGCCCCGTAGAAAGGCCGCCGCGATAGCATGGCGACCATGGCTGAGGAACTGAATCTCTGGAAGAAAGGGCTGGAGCAGGTTCCGGATTGGGTATGGGAGCGGAAGGAACTCGAGACCCTGATCCTGGCCGAGAACAGATTAACGGAAATTTCTGACCGGATCGGCAGACTGCAGAAACTGCGCACGCTCGATCTCGGACACAACCGACTCACCCATCTCCCTGACGGGCTGGGGGAACTTACCGGGTTAACGGATTTCCTTTATCTTCACAAGAACCGGCTCACCGCGATCCCCCGCTCACTGGAACGGCTGAAGAATCTGCGCTACCTGAATCTGAGCGAGAATGCGCTCTCTGAATTCCCGGGGGGCGTGTGCAGCATGATGGCGCTCGTCGAGCTTCGGGTCACAGATAATCAGATCCAAGCGCTTTCCGAGTCCATCGCAAACCTGGCCCGCCTGCGCGAGCTTCACCTGCGCAACAACCGGCTGAGAACGCTGCCTGCTTCGATGAACAGGCTCACCGAGTTGCGGCAGCTCGATCTGCGCGGCAACCCGCTCGAATTTCTCCCCGAGGGCATTTCATCCTTGCCCAGGCTCGAGAAGCTCGACCTGCGTTGGGTCACTTCTTTGCCTTGGCCAGTCTGGCTCAGCGACCTCGAAGCGAGAGGATGCCTCGTCTATCGCTGAGAGCGGAATCCGCACTCGCCAATATGCGACCCTATAGAGGTGGCCTCAACCACCGCGCAAACATCCGTCCGTACGGGGACAACCTTGGGATATGGAGCCTGCGCCCTGGCCGGAACGCTCTGGGGCACAGGCTTCTATTGGGGAAAGATCGCGCTCACCGAGTTGAGCGTCGGACACATGGTTCTTTACCGCTTTCTCTTTGCCAGCCTCGGGCTTCTACCCATTCTGCGGCGTCCAGGACTGAATCGCCGCGAGTGGCTGCTGCTGCTGACGGCCGCTTTCCTAGGAATTCCGGTCCAATATCTCCTGCAGTTCTACGCGCTCTCGCTGACCACTGTAAGTCACGCTGCCCTCATGGTCGGAACGATGCCGGTGATTCTTGCGATCGGCGCGACCATCTTTACGCACGAGCGCCTGGGACGGCTGGGATGGCTCGCCCTCGCCGGCTCCACCTGCGGCGTAACGCTGATCACGCTCAGCGGAACGCGGGCCCAGAGCGCACAAGGTGGCCCATCGCTCGAAGGCGACCTGCTCGTAGTCGTCTCACTTATGCTCTCGCTGGGCTGGATTCTGCTGAATCGTCACCTCATGCAGGGGCACTCCCCTCTTGTGGTCACCGCTTATGGGGTGCTGAGTGGAACCGCGATGCTTTTGCCGTGGGTCCTGATTACCAAAGGACCACCGCCCCTACACGGCCTAAGCCCACGCGTGTGGCTCGCCTCGGGGGCAAGCGGTCTGGCGTGTACCGCTTCCACCATGCTGCTCTGGAACTGGGGCATCCACCGCGTTCCGGCATCGAGCGCTGGAGTATTCCTGAACATAGAACCTGCCATGGGTTCCCTCCTTGGAGTCGTGCTGCTCGGCGATCGCCTCGGCCCGGGTGCGTGGGTGGGCGGGGCCATGATCATCGTTGCGGCCGTCGTCCTCACGGCAACCGGCAAGACAGAAGCCGAAGTCGTAATGGAGTGAACTTCGCTGCCCGGAGAAATCACCGAAGCGATGCAGCGTGGCGCAAAATCAGGTATCCGCCGTCGGTCCCTGGAGTACACTCAGTCTTAGTTTTGCCACAAAACCAGTGCTGATACATATTTTTGAGGAAATTGATCACTCCTGCTGGTTCGCGCTTGGTGGGGAGGCACTCGCTGCGCAGCATTTTCGTTAATTACCGAAGGAACGACTCGGAAGGCGAGGCTGGCCGCCTCTTCGATGACCTCACATCGCGCTTCAGCCCTGAAGGTGTGTTCATGGACGTGGTCGGCATCGAACCTGGCCGCGATTTCAGGAAGGTCATCGATCAGAGTGTCGCCACCTGCAGTGTTCTGCTGGCGATCATCGGCCAGGAGTGGCTTGAGGTGAAGGACACCGCGGGCAATCGCCGCCTTGACGACTCGAATGATTTGGTTCGGATCGAGTTGGCTTCGGCTCTCCGCCGCGATATTACCGTCATTCCGGTTCTCGTGCGAGGGGCAACGATGCCGCGCTCTGAGCAACTGCCCGACGAACTCAAGGACCTCGCTTACCGCAACGCCGTGGAGTTGAGCCACGCCCACTGGAAAACCGATGTCCAGGTCCTTCTGCAGGCGCTCCGGCCATACATGGATGCACCGCAGGCGCCCGTTGCAGTCGTCGACCAATCGAAACAGACAGACCGCCCCGGCATCCCGGAAATCTTCCACTCTGCGCCGGCCGTCATGGGCATTACCGCCGGAGCACACATCGTGGAAGGGCGCATGCTCGATCACATCAGCAGAGAACTTGCCATCTACATCGGTCCCATAGCAGACGTGATCGTCAGGCAGGCAGTAAAACATTGCTCGTCGTTCGACGAACTCTGTTCAAAAGTCGCCAGCGAAATCGACGACGAACCTAACCGTGCGAAGTTTCTGAGAGCCTGCCGCTCCTAGATGTGATGGCGTCAAGGGCCGCCGACGACGCCTCGCATCTCTCAGGCAGTCGTTGGCGGAATCGCAAGTCACGCCAGTTGGCATAGTCCCCTTGAGTAATACCTCGAACTACCTGAATCTGCCAGGATCATTCGAGAATCGAGTGGCTCCCTCCCGGCGTAGAGATACCGTCTACCATTGCACTCCTGGATAAAGGCTCGGGATTCGAAAGCCTTGGTACACATTTGTTCCCGTGACCTGCATGTGCCAAACCGTCTGCGGAGTGCTCTCCTGAGTCACTTCGAACAGGTCGGAACCACCTCCGGCCCCTCCAGAAGCACAAAGGTCATACTCCACGTTGCCATTTGCGAGCAAGTCCACACTCCCGCCGAAAAAGCTGTAGAGATTGGTCAGCAATATTTGGTGGAATGTTAGAGTAGCCGTCTTTGCGCCCTCATCAATCTGCCAGACCGGGATCGTTGTGTATAAACATGACGGGGCTCCGGAAGTACCGCAGGTGACCCCCGGTGGGAAAATCCTGTCATCGCCATTGTCCATCACACCCAGGGAGAATACCCCGCTGGTGTTTGGGCTGAAGAAGGCAGGGTAGTGCTGAGCGTATTCCCAGTCTGTGGGAGCCGTCCCGCCCTCAAGCGTAAAATCGCCTCCTTCTCCTAGATGCCACAAGATGCTGCCGTCTCCAGCGCCATCAGCATAGTTGACCTTTATAACCCAGTTCTGATGCCGGATCGAGACGAGAATATTGCCATCATCTGGCGAATAGACGACGGCGTTTGTATGCGTCCAGTCCGGAAACATGTAGGGATGACGGTTAGGGTCCAAATGATTGAATTCGTTCCATACCCACACCGGCTGCATATTCTCATCCACGTCTATGATCACGTCCCCGGTGACATTATTCGTCGGCGGTAGATTGGTTAAAGGGGGTATGCTGGTGCTGGACAACGACATCACCGTGCTGGCAAGGAACAGCCAGTGTCCGTTTGGAAGGGGCTCGACGTAATGGTGAAAGGCGCTCAATGTGACATGACACTCAGCGCAGCTTGCATTCGCCAGTTCCGAGTTCAGATCATTGATGGAAATCTCCCGGACAGTGTCTCCCGCAAGGTTGACTTCACGAATTTCGTTGAGGGCTGCCGAAGTCGGCGGTGGATCCGTGCTGAGCACCATCAGGAAATTCCCGTTCGGGAGCATTTTGACTCCAGTAACGCCGCCAGCGCCGGGATTGGCATACGTCCAAAGTACGTTACCGGACAGATCCGTTACGATAACGCCGCTCGGCCTACCTCCCAGGGTGTCTAGGAGTTCCAATCCCGATTGCGGCGTCATTCCTAGCGTAGTCATCGTTGTTGCCTTTAGCTGCATATTCGGCGGCACCGCCTTCGTAGTAAAGGTATGGTCGACGTCATTTGTCGTGAGAAGGTTCGAAAACGTCACCACAGCCTGCATGTGATATGTGGTTAACGCTTGCATGCCCGCCACAAAAATACCTACAGTACCGCCGGCATTGTTTGTGGACTGGGTCCAGGTTGTCAGTCCGTAGTTAGTATCCGTGCCAAAATTGACTGTCATGCTTCCCGGAAACGGCAGCGTCATTGTGTAAAGCGCGACTTGCGGATTATCCGTAACCGTTACTTGGCCCGCAGCAAGAGCTGCTGCAATTCCGGTGATGGCTACCGTCTGTGGAGTGCCCGCCGGCACATCACCAAAACCCAGGTTCAATGTGGCATTCTGCTCCGCTGGTGCGGACGCAGTTGTTGGCGTATAACTGACCACCACATTGCAATTAGCGCCCGCCGCAAGTTGTCGGGTACACGACGTTCCGGAGGCGATCGAATAGCTCGGATCGCCGCTTAATGTGGGATCTAAAGTCAAAATATCCCGACCGGTATTCGTCACAACCACAACTGTCTGGGTAAGCGTGTTGTTCACCAGATTGTCTCCGAAATCGAAGGACGTCGTGCTCAACGAAGCGGTAGTGGACGGGCGGCAGGGGTTTCCGCGATGGCGATGCTTGCCGTGCCTGGCGTCGCATTTGCCGTTATCGTGATCTGGCCGAGCGTCCTGGCGGGAGTAAGAGAATGTAGTTGGCGATGCCGTACCATCCGAGGAAAACGATCCGATTGTAACTGCAACTGTCCCATTGAAGCCGTTGGTCGGAGCGATCGCGACGCTCAACGCCTGCGCAGCCCCACCGCACCCAACGAATGCGGCGAAGGAGAGAAGCACACTACCCACCGGGACTTGCCGTTTCATGAAGCCTCCAGCTGGGGGAAGATTTGTCCAAGACAGATGAGCCCAAAACGACAATGATTGAATCCGGGCTCACTTTCTGACGAGCCGGTGGCCGGAGGACAGAATTGTACCCTAGGGTCGTCCCCGGCGGTAACAACTTCTTATGAGTAGTTCAGGCATTCTCGTCGTTCGCGAAAGCCCTTACCCCGTCCGGAATTCCGATTCAGCCGAACCTTGCTCTTCTCGCGCGTTGCCGGAAGTCCGCTCCGCGCATCTCGATCGGCACGCACATCTCAGCAAGTCGCGAGCGCATCCGCTCACCGATGCGGTCGCCGAGGGTTTCCTCTCTCGCACGCTGCGCACCCGCAGCGATCCCCGCCGGCGGCTGATCCGGATAATTCGGGGTGATGATGGTTGTCCGCTTATCGTTGTAGCGCGTGTTCAGAATGTGGGCGACTGTGTCCCATACCCAGTCGGTAGGCTTCGACGCTCCAAGCTCATCGAGCACCAGGACCTCGGCATCGAACACCGGGCGCAGAATCTCAAGCTCCGTCGTGAGTACCTGCGGATTGTATGAGCGCTGAATCTCCTTGAGCAGTTCACGATAGTCGCAGAAGAGGCCGCGCACTCCCTTCTCCAGCACCAGCGATTGCAGGATTCCCACGGCCAGATGCGTCTTTCCCACGCCGATCGATCCAGTGAGCAGCAATCCATGCCCCTCAGTTGTCACCGGATAGCCGTCAACGAAGCGGCGCGCCATCAGATAGGCCTGCTCGAGTGAAACGTCGGCGCCCGTAAATCTCGCCTCATAGCTCTCAAGCGAGCAGTGCTCATATCGCTTCGGAATGGATGCCTGCCGGATCAGCCTGATGACTCGCTCTTCGTGCCTGCAATCGCAGGGCTCGGCGGCTCGCGAACCGTCAGCGCGGTGAATCACACGCATTCCCATTCCGTCGCATCTTGGGCAGGGTTGAGGCATGAAGGATCTCTGAGAGACAGTATCGCAGCTAAGGACCGGACCTAGTGGCGTGGAAAACGAGGGTCCTGTGTAGAATTCTGGTACGGAGCAAAGATGCGATTTGACGTGGAATTTGATCGTGAGGATGACGGCCGCTGGATCGCGGAGATCGTCAACCTTCCCGGCGCGATGGCTTACGGCGACACGAAGGAAATGGCCCTTGCAGCCGTAGAAGCAATCGCATTACGGGTCGTCGCCGAGCGACTTGAAACTCAGCACGAGTCGCTCAAAAGCACCATCGAGTTCGCCTGCGCGTGAGTATCTGGCCGACTACACGCGCGCGCATTGTTTTGAGAGCACTAAGGAAAATTGGCTGGGCCGAAGCCGGTCAGGTCGGATCGCATCTTAAGCTTGTCCGGCCGGGCTTTCCTAACTACATTTGGGCGTTCCGCGATTCGGAGGAGCTAGGTCCGAAAATGCTTGCGCGCATTGCGAAGCATACGGGGCTGAAGCCGGAAGATCTTTGACTCATTTGCCCAGCTTCTCGTCGAAGAACTTCGCCATAATCCCATACGCCTCGCGCGATTCCGGCAAGTTCACGTCGTTCCAGAAGGCGTGCGGCAGCGCTTCAAATACCACAAGCTGCGCATCAACACCCGCCGCGAGGAAATGCCGGTGCAGGATCGTTGTCCCGCTGAGCAAAAGGTCGCGCCCGCTGGTAATGAACAGCGTCGGCGGGAACCCCTTCATGTCGGCGTAAAGCGGCGACAGCATCGGATCCTTTAGATCGGTCGAGCCCACGTATTCCTTGTCATGCCTCTGAGGATCCGGCGGGTCGAGGTGGCCCGAGAGTCCAGTGAGCGTGTACATCGACCACGAGTCTCCAAGGCGGCTGAAATCTCCTAGTCCGGAGAAGATGCCCAGGGCTCCTGGCAGCGGTAAACTGAGCTGCTTCAGCTTCACGCTGGTTTCCGCCGTCAGAATCGCCCCCGCTGAGGTGCCGTAAAGCGCGATGTTCTGTGGCTTGTAGGTCTTCAGCAGCTCCTTGTAGACCGTAACCGCGTCCTCGACGTCGGCCGGAAACGGATGCTCGGGCGCAAGCCGATACAGCACCGAGACCACCTTCGTCTGTGTCAGGTTTGCAATGGGAATGCTCTCCGTTAGCGATCCCGAGTCTGAGTTGAACCCGCCTCCATGCACGCAGATCAGCACGCGGTCGCCTTTGCCCGGCCCGATCGCAGGAGGTGTCACGATCAGCACCGGAACCCCCGCGATCATATCCTTGGTGATGTTCGCCGGGTAAACCACCTTCGAAGCCTCTCCGGCGCGCGCCTGCCATGCGTCGGTATGAGCCCGGCGCTCGGCAAGGCTCTCGGGATGCGGCGCATCGGAGACCTGGCGAGCCAGCGACTTCTGCGCCTCAGGACTCACGGTGTCCGGCACCGGGATCACCCGGGTGATGCGCGCCGTGCCGTTCGCGTCGATGTGACTCGAGTCGGTCTGCGGCGCTGTTTGGCCTGTAGTTTGGGAGAGAGCGGTCGAAGTGGTGAGACAAGCTGTGAGGAAGATTCCGAACCGTGTCATTCAGCGTGTTCTCTGTAATCTGATTGCGGTGCGAATCCACTAAAACATGATGGCGAGGCACATGTCGAGCGATGCGCCGGCGTTGCGGAACACCCCAAATCCGCTTAAAATAAGAAGATTGCAGGAAAGGTTTCAAGCCAATTATGCCCAAGACAGGAATTCATCCTAACTACAATGAAATCAGGGTGGTGTGCGCCTGCGGGAACAACTTCGTGACCCGCTCCACTCATAAGGGCGACATCCACGTCGAAATCTGCTCGAACTGTCACCCCTTCTTCACCGGCAAGCAGAAGCTTGTCGATACGGCGGGACGCGTCGAGCGCTTCCGCCGCAAGTATGCCAAGGCGGAGACGGCAGCCAAGTAACGCTGCCCTGGCCGATCGAAAAGCCTCCGCCGTGCGGGGGCTTTCCTTTTAGCAGGCTCACTCGATGAAGAAGAACTGGGACAATCCGGTCGAACACGCGATGCCCGAGAACGCGCGCGTGCCTGCGTCCGTCCGGATCGGCGACGTGACGGTCGCTCCGGCGACAATTCTCGCGCCGATGGCCGGCGTGACCGACACGGTGTTTCGCCGCTTCATCCGCAATGCCAGCGTCTTCAGTGCCGACGCCGCCCCGGACGCATCTGTCGATACCCAAGTCACGAACCAGCAGTCCGGCTGCGGACTCATCATGACGGAGTTCACCTCCGCCGACGGCTTGGCACGCATGCGGGAGTCAAAACGCAAGCGCTACCTGACCTTCTACGACGACGAGCATCCCATCTCGGCGCAGCTCTTCGGGTCGAATCCGGCGACGCTCGCCGACGCGGCGAGGATCGTCGAGGATACCGGCTTCGACATGGTCGACCTGAACCTCGGCTGTCCGGCGAAGCGGGTTGTATCTTGCAACGGAGGTAGCGGACTACTCCGCGACCTGCCGCTGATCGGGTGTATTTTCAAGGCCGTTCGCGGCGCCGTGCGCATTCCTTTCACTGTGAAGTTCCGCCTCGGCTGGAGCGACAACCACATCATCTGCGTCGAACTGGCGCGACTGGCCGAAGACTCCGGCCTGAACGCGGTCGCCCTTCATGCACGCACCCGCGAGCAAGGCTACTCAGGCCAGGCGCGGTGGGAGTGGGTCGCTGCCGTGAAGGACGCGGTGACAATTCCCGTGATCGGCAACGGCGACGTGCGAACTCCTGAAGATGCCTGTGCCCTGGTTTCCGAAACCGGCTGCGACGCCGTGATGATCGGCCGCGCTGCCCCGGCAAACCCATGGATATTCCGCCAGATCGCCCAATACACCACAACAGGCCGCTACGACCAGCCGACCGATCTCGACCGATACCGCATGATTCGCACATATTTCGAGATGTTGATCGGAGCCGAATATCCCGAAGCGCAGGGCAAGATGAAGCAGTTCGCATCGTGGTTCACGCACGGCGTTCCCGGCGGAGCGGCGTTGCGGAAATCGATCTACGAATCGAAGACCGGCGAGGCGGTTCTCAGCGCGGTCGAGCGCTTCTTTGAAGCCGGCCCAATTGGGACCGGGGCTTCCACCGAAGACAATTACGACGCCGACGAGTTGGCGCTCGTCTGCGATTGACGGACGAATCCTCGCTCCGAGCTCACCTGCGAGGCGGGGCTGAGTCAAATTTGCGGACTCGAAGTTTGTTTCCTGCTTTCGGATCGCTGAAAATGACGATATAGGCTTTTTCCCGTGTTCCATTCGCTCAACCGGAATCGGACGCTCGCGTGCGCGCTGCTCATTTGGCTGGCGCTCGCCCTGCCTTGCATCGCACAGGACGCCTCCGAGGAAACTGCTCAGCTCTACCCAGTCAAGGGAGTCGTCCTCAACAGCGTGACTCACCAGCCGGTCGCGCGGGCGCTGGTCGATTCTCACCAGGGCGCTGTCCTTACCGACAACGAAGGGCATTTCGAACTGAATCTCCCGGAAGGACTAACGCAGATTTCTGTCAAACGGCCCGGATTCGGCTCACGCGGACAACCCTCAAACCATGCAGTGCGGGTTGGACCAAATCTTCCTCAGTTCACCTTCGACCTGACTCCCGAGGCGGTCATCACCGGACAGGTCACGCTGTCGACTTCCGACCCCGCCGACGGCATCCGCGTGACGGCCTATCGCAGGCGCATCATCAGCGGGCGCCAGCAATGGACTGTCGAAAACTCGACACGGACCAATAGCGAAGGCGCCTTCCGCATTGCCGGTCTGCAGCCCGGAGACTACCTCGTCTACACGACACCGTCACGCGACACCGACGGGCCACTTGCCCGCGGAGCGGCCGTCTACGGCTATCCGGCGGAGTATTATCCCGGTGTTGCGGATATCGCTTTAGCCGGCGTGCTTACACTATCCGCAGGCCAGCATGCCACTGCAGACTTCACCCTTGCACGCCAGCAGTTTTATCGCGTAACCATATTGGTTACAAATCGGGAGATTGGCCCCGGCATCAACCTTCAGGTCCGGGATCGGAGCGGCCGTCCTGTAGGAGTTCCTGTCCGCTTCAACCATGAACAGGGCACGGCGGAAACCAGTCTGCCCAACGGCAGCTATTTCCTCGAGGGCCGCCATCGCGGAGAGTCGCAACTCTATGGCAGGGTCGATTTCACTGTGGCTGGAGCGCCCGTTTCGGGCGTGCACCTCGCACTTGTCCCGCTCCATCCCATTCCAGTGACAGTCAGAAAAGTATTCACCAGCAGCACGAGCGGCGGCAGTGTGGTTCTTGCGGACGGCGCGCCGACGAACGACCTGTCGAGCGCCGGACTGAACATCTCGCTGATCCCAGCCGACGAGTTCTTCGGTCAGATGGGTGCTCCGGGCGGCCTGCGTCCAGTGGAAGGTGCGACCGGAAGTAGGTTCCAGATCGAGAACGTAACGCCGGGTCGCTACTGGGTCGACACTTCGACGTTTTACGGATACGTCAGCTCGATCACCAGCGGCGGCGTGGACCTCGCACGCGAACCGCTCGTCGTGGGGGCCGGAGGCAGCACAGCTCCGGTCGAAGTCACGTTGCGTGACGATGCTGCAACCATCACTGCGCAAATCACGGG
>Ga0213872_10002063_pt1 | contig 12175 bp, 9 predicted proteins | sample VelepicomBERX_R2_FD_160071 | JGI IMG/M metagenome (GOLD analysis project Ga0213872, IMG submission 160071) | Rhizosphere microbial communities from Vellozia epidendroides in rupestrian grasslands, the National Park of Serra do Cipo, Brazil - RX_R2 | ecosystem: Host-associated > Plants > Roots >...
ACCCAACCACCTCCGGCAATATGCTGATGGCGAACTTCGCGCAGGACTACGAGAGCAGCAATCTGTCCAATAAGATGCAGAAGCGCGTGTTCTTCGAGAACCGCGACGCGGCTTGGAAGATTGTGTATGAGGGTGCGGCGGGCTAACTTCCGTCGTCATGAATGCAAATGCCCGTTTCTCGAGACGGGCATTTTGCTTTGGGTCCGGCGGTAAGTCGTGATTGATGCGTAGATCTTCGTCGAGCACGCCGACCATCCATTGTTCAAGCAGCCGACCTGCGTATGCTACGTGCGACCATCAAAATTGATGAGAAAGGATATCGTGAAGCGCTTCTGCTATTTCCTTATGCTTCTGGGAAGTATTTCCCTAATGATTTCAATGCCTTCGACGTTTGCCAACGATGAAAAAAATCGCGCTATAGATTCATCACCAGACAAACACCCGGCCGATGGTGCCACAAGTCACGAGTTAGCCGGCTTCAACCCGGTTGGACTAACTGAAGGAATGGAAACCGAACTCCCTGAACTAGCTTTCTTGATAAGGAGCCTGAACGTTGCTTCATTAGGGTATGTCGAGCGATCCGATATAAGAAAGCAAAAACTCCGCCAAGGACTTATGAGCCCCACCGAAGAGGAGCGAAAGAACTTAGTTGATCTTTTCCTGACTGGAATTGGCGTTATTACGTACTTAACACTACTTGAACGCATACTGCGATATTTTAAGAAGCAGTGGTCAAAGAAAAAGTCGTAAATTCATTTACCAGAACAAACAACCAAAGAAAGCCGAACATACCCAGCAAACACATAATCCACTAAACAAGGCGAGGCGCGGCGTATGCGCATCGTGCAAATCATCCTGATATTTCCGGAGATTTTCATGGGAACAGTACTATCTTTCATTTTCATTGCACTAATATCTATTAATCTGCAGGCGCAAGTCTTCCAGTGTGAAAAAAATGGTCAGGTAGCCTTTCAGGACACACCTTGTTCTTCCGATGCCAAGTCAAAGATCGTCAAGGCTGATGCCGACAGGGGTAACGTTGTTGATTTCAACTATGTGGATTTGCGCGCCCTGAAATCAACGATGTCCGTTGACGATGTTCGTCGCATGATTCCCTCAGCCGTGATTGGCACATCCACCAAGGGTCCGAACGTGAGCTTTGGGGCTCTGGACGCCAAACTGAATATCCAAGGTGTGGATTTCCAGGCAAGGTTTGCCTTTATGAACGGTAGATTTTTCCAGGCTTCGTTGACGAGTTTCCCTGAAACCCAGAAGAAGATCGCATTGGCAGACTACAAGAAATTGATCTCGGCGTTCAGATCGCGATATGGCAGAGAAAACGGAACGGGCGTTCCCGTCAATATACCCGGGGAAGCCGAGAGCACAGACTGGGATGACCAAAATGGACACATTTGGATAAGCTGGGTTGGCACCACTCCCGATGCTTCGCATGTCGCAATCGGGTATCAGGCCCATTAGGATAGCAATGCAAAGCGTGTCGAGCTTGCCTGCAACGACTGCAGGGCGGCTTGAGTTCAGTCCGTCACTGCGGCGGTAACGCAGCTAGGTGTCAGTGTCGCACCTCACCCGAAGCACGCCACAAGGCAGCCAGCAAGGCATCACTGCCCATATGGGCGACAGCCTCGCGGCACAGCGTCAGGCAGCGCTCGCGCGTAGCGCCACGGATCAGCATGGTTTCCAGGATTTCCGCACGTGCGTAGCCGACCATGCGGCAGTCCGCGATCACCTGTTCCACGGCGCGCAGGGCGAGGTCTTGGTCTTCGGCACTCAGGCCGTCGCGGCGGATCGATTCGCCCATCATCATCAATACTTCGGCGCCGGTAAAGCTGGTTCCGTTGTCGCCCAGCAAGACTTGTTCGATCTGTTCCATGGTGGCACCTCGGTAGCGGTTGTATGGGACTGGGCAACCAGGCCACGCCTGGCTCCTTCCTCGCGACTACCCAAGAGCAAAATCGGTGCCAACCATGCTCGCTTTACGAATAGTGGATACACAAAAAAAGAAACCCGCCACAGGGGCGGGTTCCACTTGTTGCTGCCGCGACCGTCGAATCAGATGACCAGGCCGCCATCTACCGACAGCACGGCGCCGTTCACATAGCTGGCGTCGTCGCTGGCAAGAAATGCATACACGGCGGCAATCTCTTCCGGTTGCGCCAGGCGGCGCATGGGCACGCGCTCTTCCATGGTCTGGATGACCTTCTCCGGCATGTCCTTGATGATGGGCGTGGCGACGAAACCGGGGCAGACGGCGTTGCTGCGAATGCCGCGGCGGCCCAGTTCCTTGGCCCAGGTCTTGGTGAAACCGATCACACCGAATTTTGCCGCCGCGTAGTTGGTCTGGCCGAAATTGCCGTACAGACCGACCACGCTGGAGGCATTCAGGATTACGCCCGAACCCTGCTCGATCATCGTGTCGACGACGGCCTGCGTGCAGTTATAGACGCCCTTGAGATTGATATCGATGACGCGGTCGAACTGGTCTTCCGACATCTTGGTGAGCTGTGCATCGGCCACGATGCCAGCGTTGTTCACGAGGATGTCGATACGACCCCACAGGCTCTTTACACCGTTCTTCATCTCGGCGATCTGCGCCTTGTCGGTCACGTTCACGACATAGCCAATGGCCTCGCCACCAGCCGCCACGATCTCGCTGACGACCGTATCGATGCCCTCGCGCTTGAGGTCGCACACGACCACGCGCGCGCCTTCCTTGGCGAAACGCTGTGCCGTTGCCTTACCGATGCCGCTGGCGGCGCCCGTGATGATGGCTACCTTGCCATTCAATCGCATGCTGTTCTCCTTGAAACATTCGCGTGCAAACGCGTTGGATACCCAAAAGGTCGAATCCGAAAGAAGTAACGCGCAACGCCCCTTTGGGGGGCGCTGCGCATCGTCTGCTCCATGCTTCTTCTTTGTCTGTATCCGGTCGAGCGGCCGTTGCGGCGGCTCCGAGTGACGACGAATTACCCAAGGTAATCCGTCCAAGTGACCGCCCGGTTTTGACGCGGGCGCACTGAAGGTGTGCGCATCATAGTATGGACCACCTAGAGCAACAACTCTAAAAATGAACTTTTTGTGTTCGTCCTGCTACGGCATGCACATCTGCAACACCCGCCCGGCCGGAATACTGTCGCCGCTTACTCCAGACCCTGGCTGCCCAGGTACTCCTCGTAGCCGCCCATATAGTGGACGAAGCTACCGTCGCCTTTCAGTTCAAGCACTTGCGTGGCAAGCGAGGACACAAACTGGCGGTCGTGCGAGACGAAAATCAGCGTGCCCTTGTACAGGTCCAACGCCAGGTTCAGCGATTCGATCGACTCCATGTCCATATGGTTGGTCGGCTCATCCATCACCAGCACATTGGTACGTTGCAGGATCAACTTGCCGTACAGCATGCGGCCCTTCTCACCGCCCGACAGCACCTTGACGGACTTCTTCACATCGTCGCCACTGAACAGCAGACGGCCCAAAATGCCGCGGATCACCTGGTCGTCATCGCCCGGCTGGCTCCAGTTCTTCATCCAGTCGAACAGCGTCTCATCCTTGGCAAAATCCTCTTCGTGATCCTGTGCGAAGTAGCCCAGCTCGGCCTTGTCGGCCCACTTGATATGGCCGTGCTGCGGCTTGAGCGCACCGACCAGCAGCTTGATCAGCGTGGACTTGCCGGCGCCGTTGCCGCCGATCACGGCGATCTTCTGGCCCGCCTCCAGGATCAGATTGAAGTCCTTCAGAATCTTCGGGCCGTCATAGGCGAAGTTCACCTCGGTCGCCTCGAAGGCCTGGCGGTGCAGCTTCTGCTTATCGTCGAAGTCGAAGCGCACATAGGGGTTCTGGCGGCTCGAGGGCTTCACCTCGACCATATCGCCCTTGATCTTGTCGGCGAGGCGCAGGCGGCTGGTGGCCTGGCGCGACTTGGACTTGTTGGCGGCAAAGCGGGCAGCAAAGGCCTGCAGTTCGGCGACCTTTTCCTTGGCCTTGGTATTGGCATTGAGCTGGCGTTCGCGCGCCTGCATGCTGGCCAGCATGTAGTCGTCGTAGTTGCCGGGGTAGAGCTGGATCGTGTTGTAGTCCAGGTCCGCCATATGGGTACAGACCTGGTTCAGGAAGTGGCGATCGTGCGAGATGATGATCATGGTGGAGTCGCGCTCGTTCAGCGTCTCTTCCAGCCAGCGGATCGTATTGATGTCCAGGTTATTGGTCGGCTCATCAAGCAGCAGCACATCCGGCGCACTGAACAGCGCCTGGGCCAGCAGCACACGCAGCTTCCAGCCCGGTGCGATTTCGCTCATCGGGCCGTTGTGCTGCTCAATGGGGATGCCCGCACCCAAGAGCAGCGCGCCGGCACGTGCTTCGGCCGTATAGCCGTCGTACTCGGCAACCTTGCTCTCCAGCTCGGCCGCGTGCATGTAATCGGCTTCGGTCGCCTCCGCGTTCGCATAGATAGCGTCGCGCTCGTGGATCGCGGCCCACAGTTCGGTATGGCCCTGCATCACCACGTCCAGCACGCGCTGGTCTTCGTAGGCGAATTGATCCTGGCGCAATTTACCCAGGCGCACGCCCGGGTCGAGCGACACGTTGCCTGCGGTTGGCTCCAGGTCACCGCCCAGGATCTTCATGAAAGTGGACTTGCCCGAACCGTTGGCGCCGATCAGGCCATAGCGGTTGCCGCCGCCAAACTTTACCGAGACTTTCTCGAATAAAGGCTTGGCGCCGAACTGCATGGTAATGTTGGCTGTGGTAATCAAAACTCGCGCTCCATCGGTCGACCCGCATCGACAGGTAGCCGACTACTGTATGAATGTACAAAAAACTAGCCGCGCATTGGCTGTGCGCGGCAAAATCGGGTAATTTTAACACATTGAATCAATTCGCTGGCTATCAACGGCCTGGGACAAATACCTTTTTATGTTCGATTTCAGAGGCTTGATCGAGGTACTGCGTCGCAAGGCGCGCGAGGAGGACTACGCCGGCCCCTCGTTGACGCAGATGATGATCGACATGCCGCGCGACCAAATCCTGGTCGCCCTGACGGAGATCGTGAAGGGCATCGCGGCGCTCAACCGTGACGGCAAGGTAGGCTTGAAGGAGCGCTACCGCGCCGTCGCCGCCTTCGACGATCGCTCCCGCCCCCTGCTTGCCACCATGGTCAACGTGTACCGTGGCCATGACACGATTCCTGGTCTGAGCGCACGCCAGGCCTTGCCCGTGATCCTCGCCTGCTGGCAGGAGCTGGCGGCGGCCTACAAGGTGTGCCTGAAGCAGCACGCGCAGAGCCCAAGCCCTCGCTTCGCGCCGCATGCCGAGCTGATTACGCTGCGCGCCGTCGCCTACTACGCGCAACAGGCCAAGTGGTCCTACCTGCGCTACTTCGAACCGGATTCGAAGATCTGGCGCAACCTCAACCGCCTCTATCATATCGCCGATGCGGCCGGGTTCGCCGCCAAGCCCATGGCGCTCTACCCGGACGAGGCGCCTACCAGCGTCAACGACCTCTATTTGCGCGCCGCCCTACTCAAGCTGGCCGAGCCGGAACGTCGCCGGCCGGAAGATGTCTGGTTGATCGACGACTGGCTGGCGGCAAGGCTCGATACCGTGCGCATGGAGAGGGTCATCCGCCCGCGCGAGCAGACCTTCGGCATCAACCTGGACGACGCCAAGCCGCCCATGAAGCTGCGCCGCAATATGGTGGGCGAGCGCTACCGCTACCTGGCCACCGATATGCTGGCCAGCCAGTTTTCCGTCGAGGCCGGCGCCATCCGCCGCGGCGAGCGCCCAGCAGCCGATACGCTGGGTTCCTACGTCGGCCTGTTCGACGACCTGGCCGTCGTCTACTCGCGTGCCGGTCAGCAGCGCAGCCGCCGCGCCGAACGCAAACCCATCGGCCGCGATGTGCGTGCGGCACTGGGTGTGACGCATTCGCTGCAAGCCATTTCCGGCAGCGGTACCGAACTGGAACCGTGGACGCTGGTGGATGAAAGCGCAAACGGCCTAGGGGCGCACTACAAGGCACGCTTCGATGACCGCTTGACGGTGGGCGAACTGGTCCTGCTGCGCGAGGCAGACGGAAATACCAGCCTGAACGTGGTGCGGCGCCTGACCAAGTCACGCGAAGGCCAAGTGCGCGTAGGCGCCGAACGCATTGCCGCGGGCCCAGTGGCCGTAACGATATCGCTCGGCGGCCGTACTGTCCCAGCCCTGTTCTGCAACGAAAGTGCTTACGGTTCGCGCGCCCTGGTTTTCGATCGCATGATCTGGACCAAGGACGACGACATCGTGCTGACTGCGGCGGGCAAGCGCTATGGCGTCCAGCTCGGCCCGATCCTGGAAACCCTGCCTGAAGAGTATGTGACGGGCTTTCTAGTCAAAGACAAGCGATGAGCGCATATTGCGATCGGGCTGCACTTCCCTATTGGTAGGGCGAGTTCGCGTAGCGACCCGCCGAACGATTCGCGGCGAAGCCGCTAAATTGCTGACGTTGGCCGATTTGCCAATAACTATCGTTTCAGCGGCTGCGCCGCAGGTATTCGGCGGGTTGCTTCGCGAACCCGCCCTACCATGGGGCATAGCTTGCGCCAACGGTATGCGGCTATTACAAGGTGATTCAATTGAGCCTTACGACCAAGCGTATACGCGATTGCGTCCGGCATGCTTGGCCCGATACAAGGCGTCGTCGGCGCGGCTGATCACGTCCTCCACTGACAACCCCTTTTCCCAATCCGCCACACCAAAGCTTGCCGTCATGCGAATCGGCTCCTTCGCGGTCGGTATGTCCAACGCCGCCACCCGTTCGCGCAGGCGCTCGGACAGGGCCAAGGCGGCCTCCATATCACCGTCCGACAGCAGTATGACGAACTCCTCGCCGCCCAACCTGGCTGGCACATCCATATCTCGCAGCTCCTGCTTCAAGCATGCCGCCAATTGACGCAACGCCTCATCGCCCACGTCGTGGCCGTATCCGTCGTTGATGCGTTTGAAGTGGTCGATATCGAGCAAGATCAGGGAGAATTGCCCGCCCTGGCGCTGTACCCGCCGCAGCTCAATGTCGGCGCGCGCGAACAGGGCGCGCCGGTTCAGAAGGCCGGTCAAGCCATCCGTGTTGGCCAATTGTTCCAGTTGCCCGATTAGCTTGTCGCGCTCGCCCAACACGCTAAACAGATGCTGGTTGGCCGTGTCGAGCAGGGTCGTGCGTTCCAGCACCTGCTGCTCCAGTGAAGCATTGAGCGCTGCCAGCTTGCGGCGCTCACCGTCCAGCGCCGCCACGAGGTGGCGCAGCGAGGCACCCAGGCGGCGCGCTTCGCGGTAAAAGCCCGTGACAGGAATCTGTGCCGTCTCCTCGCCGAAGCGCAGGCGGTCGGCCACGTCGATCAACGCCGTCAGCGGGCGCGCCAGTACGCCAGCCAGCACCACACCGAACAGCGCGAACAGCAGGGCGAAGGCGACACCAGCTGTGACCACGATAGCCTGTAGCTGGCGAGCAGAAGCGTAGGCTGCCGCGACGGGCTGCCGCACGACTACCGTCCACCCCAGACTCTCGGCGCCGCCAAAGCCCTTGGTCGAGATCGCCCCCGTAGCATAGTCGCCGCTTGACCAGCGCAACTCGGCACCATCGATGCGATCCTTGGCCAGTGCAAGGCTCGTTGGCATCCGGCTCGCTTCCAGGCCGGGAGGCGCCAGCAGCACATGGCCCTCGCGATTCAGCACGAAGGTTTCCACGCCGCGGGCACGGCGCTCCGGCGAGAACACCTTGTCCTCCACCTGTCTGGCCCAGGACCAGGCCAGGTGCACACCCAGCACCCCGCGCAGTTGCGAGTCGAGCCCGTAAACAGGCGCGGCAACATCGACGAAGCGCAGGGGGTCGCCATTGGCCGGCGCAGGCAGGATGGCGGCCAGCAGCTTGGCCTCGTGCACGTCGCCCATATAGGGCGCATGCAGGCCGGCCTTGAACCACGGCCGGGTCGATACATCGACCCCCTCCAGCACACCATTGGCCGACACCAGCACCCTGCCCTCGGTCGACGCCATGCCGATCCAGGCAATCTCCTCATAGTTCTGATGCAAACGATCGAGCGTCATGCGATTGTCGTTCGCATCGGTCGCTGGGTCGCGAATCTGGCGCAGACTAGCCAGCGTTTCGACCGTACGCCGCCAGCTATACATGCCCTCATCGAGCCGGCCGCTCATCTCGCGTGCGAGTTCCACCAAGTGCACGCGCGCATCACGCCGCACCACGTCGGTCGCAACGCGGTCGAGCGCAATCGACATTACGGTGGCCATGACTACCGATACGGCAGCGAAGGCAAGCGCCAGTACGGCGCGAAGATCAAGTCGAATGTCGGACATGTGATTCGGCGGCCCATGTAGGCACGGTCACTTTGTCTCGCTGGCCAGCAGGGCCATCAGCTCGGGCGCGGGCGGCAGCCAGAAGACAAAGCTGGCCCCCAGCCCCACTTCGCTGTCGGCATGGATGCCTCCGTGGTGACGATGAACCACGCGCTGGGCAATGGCGAGGCCCGTACCACTGCCGGAAAAACCACCACCCACGTGGAAGGTCTGGAATGGCGCAAACAAGCGTTGCGCCGTCGCCGCATCGAAGCCAACGCCATTGTCCTTGAGCACGATTTCGCGCCGACCTTCGTGCTGACGCTCGACCAGCTCGATGCAGGGGTTGCGCGTCATCTCCGTGAACTTCCATGCATTACGCAGCAGACAGTCCAGCAAGAGGCGCATCAGGCCGGCATCGGCATGCACGACCAGGTGTGCCGGCACGTTGAATTGCATGGCCGGGCGCGGCTTTTGCGCCTGCAGATCGGCCATGATGCTCTGCGCCAGCGGCACTAGGTCGATTTTCCCAATATTCAAGGGACGCAGGGATATCTTCGACAGGCTGACCAGGTCTTCGATCAGCCGCCCCATGCGCTCGGCAGCACCGATGGTACGGTGCAGGTAATCCTGCCCGGCACTGTCGAGCTTGTCGGCGTAATCTTCGATCAGCACTGCGCCGAAGCCTTGGATGGCACGCAGGGGGGCGCCAAGGTCGTGCGACACGGAATAGGTGAACGCCTCCAGCTCACGCATGGTGCGGGCGAGGTCGCTGGTACGCGCAGCCACGCGCGCTTCCAAGTCGGCATTGAGGCGGTTGACCTCCTCCTCGCGGCGCAACCGTTCCAACTCGGCACCTGCGCGACCGGCGAACAGCTCCAGCAGTTTGCGCGCCAACTCCAGATCCTCGCCGGGCTTGTTGTCCAGCACCATCAGCACGCCCAGCGGCTTGCCCTCGGCAGACTGCAGGGGCACGCCCACGCAGCATTGGGCGTCCAGCTCGGCCAGCAATGTGTCGTTGGGAAACAGGCGCCGCACGTCGCTCGGAAAGGTGCTGAGGCCAGCATGCACAATATCGAGGTAGGGGGTATGTGCCAGCTCGCGGTCGGCCGTATCGACCAGTTCACCATCAAGGCAGGTGGCGACGGCCCTGGCGTGGGTCGGTTCATCGGAAGGATAGACCTCGGCCACCGTGGCATAACGCACACCCAGCGTACGGACGATGGCTTTGACCAGGGACTGGAAGAAGGCCTGGCCCACAGCCGTTGCCGTACCATGCTCGATCGCCTCGACCAGGGCATGGAAACGATGGCTGTCCGTCACATCCTGGTTGATGCCGGCCATACGGATAGCACGGCCGCCCTCGTCACGCTCTATCCAGGCCGTACCCTTGACGTAGCGCCAGCCGCCCGTGTCGCCGCGCACGCGGAACACGATATCGTAGGGCCGCACGCCCTTCAGCGCCGCGACCACAGCATCCTGTACGCGCGGCAGATCCTCCGGGTGCAAGGTGGCGAGCCAGGCGTCGGCGCGATCGCTGAAATTGCTGCGGTCGATGCCGTACACCTCGTACATGGTGTCATTCCATAGCATACGGCCGCCCGGTATCTCCCAGACGAATACGCCGATGCCGCCGGAATTCGCGGCCCGCAACAGGGCGACAGCGACCTCGCCGGGGTCGTCGAGCGCTTCTGCGGAACGGATGGGAAGGTTGCCGAAGTATTCGAGTTCCATCGAAGGTCGTAGGAAGTTCGCTGCTTCAGTGTAGTCGCCGCCGGGCCGTTTTGTCGCCCGATTGAGGTATTGGCCGTGCTATCCGACGCGGATTCGCATACCAGCCACATGTTTGGCGCGCGGCTGCAAGGTGATGGCCGACGCCCCCACATTGCCCCGCTCCACGCAAACGAACTCGCGCCAGTGCTTGCCGATATCGGGCACATCGGCGCCGGCTACGCCGGGGTTCCACACCACGGCGCTGGTCATGCCCTCGCCGTCGATCTGCACGCTACGTTTGCCATCGAGCAACCAGATGGTCTCGGGCGCACGCTCAAAGATGGCGTCGGTCGGCCGGTCCAGTTGCACGCGGCCAACCTGGGGGGTCGTTACGCGGCCCACCTCGCGGTGCAGCTTGCCCTCCAGCCCTTCCACGGCGCAAAGCGTGCTGTCGGCCACGGCAAAATAGCTGTGCAGGGCATAGCTGAACGTAAAGCTCACCTCGTCCAGGTTCTGCACGGAGAATTCGAAATGCAGCCCGTCGCCGAGTTCAATAGCCAGCTTGGCGCGGAAACGATGCGGCCACAGCGCGCGCGTCGCGTCATCGTCCACCAGCTCGAATACGGCGCGGTTGCGCGTGAGGGAAATTTGATTCCAGTCCCGGTTACGGGCAAAGCCGTGTGCGGGCAGGCCATCCGGATGCTTGCCGAACCAGGGGAAGCACAGGGGTACGCCTCCGCGTAGCGCGTGACCGGGTGTACTGTTGAGCAGCGGCGACACCCAGAGCAGGCGCTGGCCGCCAAGCTCGGCATCAAGCACTTGGGCACCCTGTTGGCTGATGCTTGCCCTATCGTCACCTGCGCGTAGTTCGATGGTATCCACAGACCCTAGACCAAATGGAAGCGATACACCCCGGCGTCGTCCACATCGCGCCGTACCTCGCCACGATGCCATAAATGGTTGAGGTGCGCGATACATTCAGCCAGCGCGAACATGGTCTGGTACAGGTCGAAGATGCGGCCGAACAACACGGGTACGAGGTCCATCGCCGACTTGGGTTCGGTACAGGCCGCGCGCAGGGCAGCGAGACGCTCCACATGGTGCGCCTTGAGCGCCTCTACACGCGGCGCGATGCCATGGAAGGGCTTGCCGTGCGAGGGTAGCACCAAGGTATCTTCCGGCAGCGCCAGGAAGCGCTCGATGGAAGCGATGAACTGGCCCAGCGCATCGACCTCGGGGTCGCTGCCCCAGGCGCCCACATTGGTACTGATGCGCGGCAGCAGCATATCGCCCGAGATCAGCACCTTCTTTTCGGCGCACCACAGCGCCATATGTTCGGGTGAGTGGCCGTAGCCGGGGATGGTTTGCCAATCGGCACCGCCCAGCCTGAGCACGTCGCCCGCCAGGATGCGGTTGAAGTTCACGGGCAGACTAGGCACGCCCCAGTGATAGGTATTGCCCCGCTCGACGAACTGGGCAACCTTGTCCGCCCCCAGGCCATGCTTGGCAAAGTGGCTATTGAGCGCCGCCACGTCGAAGCCCGGCAGGTCGTGCCAAACGGCGCGCGCATAGGCGAACTCGCCCAAGCTGCAGTGGAACGGTGCGTCGAAGCGTGTCGCCAGCCATTCCGCCAGGCCGATATGGTCGGGATGGTAGTGCGTGGCCACCATGCGTACGAGCGGCCGGCTGCCCATGGTGCCGGTGAACTGCCGCTCCCACAAGGCACGCGTTTCGTCGCTACCGTAACCGGCATCGACGGCGCACCAGCCGCCCTCCTCTTCCAACAACCATAGATTGATATGGTTGAGGGCGAAGGGCAGCGGCATCTTGTGCCAGAGCACGCCGGGAGCGACGGTCATCGCCTCGCCGGGGAGCGGAACGTCGTCGTGGAAGGGATATCTCAATCGATGCATTGGGCGGCTCGCCAAAGTAAGTCGGAATTATGACAGCGTGCATCGCGTCTGCTATCTTCTCCGCGCTAATATAAAAGACAGCCTTAGCGGGATTACAAACCTCATGACGGACGAACGCACCTACACCATCACGGAACTCGCGCGCGAGTTCGACCTCACGCCGCGCGCCATCCGTCACTACGAGCACGAGGGCCTGCTGGAGCCGGGCC
>Ga0213872_10002064_pt1 | contig 12163 bp, 5 predicted proteins | sample VelepicomBERX_R2_FD_160071 | JGI IMG/M metagenome (GOLD analysis project Ga0213872, IMG submission 160071) | Rhizosphere microbial communities from Vellozia epidendroides in rupestrian grasslands, the National Park of Serra do Cipo, Brazil - RX_R2 | ecosystem: Host-associated > Plants > Roots >...
TTGGGCGCAGGTGGCCGTGTTGCCACCCCCGAGCTCGCCGAGCAGCGCACGCACGCCGTGCTCGCGGGCCCAGCGGGTGAAGCGTTCGAGCCGCTCGGCGCCGATGGTGGGGCTCACGCATTCGGGCTTGGTGCCGGAGCCGTCCTTGTCGAAGTACTGGTGGACCTCGATCAGCAGGTGCCCGGCCGGGTCGTGCACGCGGCCCATCACCTCGGCATTGGCCGTGCCGTACCACTTGCTCTCAGTCCAGCTCCAGGCGCCGGTGTAGCCATTGCCGGGCAGGGTGATGAGCTGCGTGGCGCCGGTGCCGCGGATGGCGTCGATGGCGGCCTGGGCGGCGTCGGCCCAGGTTTCGGTCGGCAGGCTGTGCGGCTCGTTGACGAGGCCGAACTGCACGCGCGGGTTGTCCTTGAAGACCTCGGCCAGGCGGCGCCAGAAGTCTGCGAATGCGGCGATGGGAACGCCGGGCGTGCCGATGCGCTGCTCGCTCATGCCGTCGAAATACGCGGCGTAGTTGTGCGGATCGAGCAGCACGGTGAGACCGCGCGCGGTCGTGCCGTCGACGAATTCGCGCAGGCGGGCCAGCTCGGCGGCATCGAACTGGCCCATCAGGCGGGGCTGCAGCCGTTCCCACCTGAAGGCCAGGCGCATGAGGTTCATGCCCTTGGCCTGGTAGTAAGCGGTGCTTTGCACGCTCGGGTACTGAAAATCCTTGCCCGGGATGCCGGGCAGGCGCTTGTCGCCCCATTCGGCGCCGGAGAGGCTGATGCCGCGCCACTCGGCAAGAGGCGGCGCGGTCTGCGCTGTGGCCATGGTGGAAGTGGCGAACAGCAGGGTGACGAGCAGCGTCTTCATCGGGCGGGCGGGCGGATGTTCAAGGCCGCCAGCACGTCCTGGCAGGCCCCCATGGTGTGATAGTCGGTCTTGCCGGCGGGGCTTTTCTCGTCGCTGAGCTTGTCGTTCGCGGGCCCGAGGATGCGGTACCAGGCGCCGTGCTGATGGTCGACGAAGTGCACCCAGGCATAACGCCAGATCCGCTCATACCACTGCCAGTACACGGCATCGCCCGAACGCACGGCCAGCCAGGCGGCGGCGGCCAGGCTCTCGGCCTGGACCCAGAAGTACTTGTCGCCATCGCAGACGCCCCCGCCCTCGTGGTCCGGCGCGAAGCCATAGACGAGGCCGCCGTGCGCGGCGTCCCAGCCGCGCTCCATGGCGGTGTCGAAGAAGTGGCTTGCTGTGAGGTAGAGCCAGGCAGGCGCCGCGCTGCCCAGCCGGCGTTCCAGCATAAGCAGCAGCTTGGCCCATTCGGTCAGGTGGCCGGTCTGGAAGCCCCAGGGGCGGAAGATATTGGTCTTATCGTTGTGGTTGTAGTCCCAGTCGGGCGTCCAATCCGTCTTGTAGTGTTCCCAGACCAGGCCTGCGGTGAGCGCCGCCTGACGCTGCGCAACCCCGGCGGCCAGGGTCAGCGCACGCTCGAGATAGCGCGCTTCGCCGGTCGCTGCGTGGGCGGCCAGCATGGCCTCGCAGGCATGCATGTTCGCGTTCTGGCCGCGGTAAGGGCCGATGCGCCAGTCTGGCGTGGCCTCATCGGCGTAGAGGCCATGCTGCGGCTCCCAGAAACGCTGCTCCATCAGTGCGAAGGTCTGCGCGATGCCTTCGCGCGCGCCGCTCACGCCGGCCTCGGCCGCGTGTGCGTGGGCCAGCAGCACGAAGGCCAGGCCGTAGCAGTGATTGCTGCCGTCGAGCACGGTGGCCCGACCCTCATGCCAGTCGAGCAGCCAGGCATACCCTCCTTGCGGCTGGGCGTGCACCTCGCGCACGAAGGCCAGCGCATGGGCCACGTCCTCGACCGGGCCGCCGAACCAGCGCCAAGCCAGTGCATGGTTGAACACGAAGCGCGTGCTGCTGACGAGATGGCGGCTGCGCCGGTCGTACACCGTGCCGTCGTCCTTGAAGAACTGGAAGCAGCCGCCCGAGGCGTCTTGCACGCGCGGGGCGTAGAAGGCCAGCGTGTGGCGCATATGCGCCCAGAGCGCCTGCGGTTGGCGCATGTCGGGCAGGGATGGAATCACTTCAGCACCTCGGCTTTGAGGAAGGCAACGAGTTCATCGGCCATCAGCATGTGCACGTCGATGCGAGGATGCGCCCAGGAGAAAGCCTCGAAGGTGTAGGTCCAGACCTTGGTGTCGCCTTCGGCGCGCAAGGTCCGCACGGCCTCGGTCAGCGCCTTCGGGATCGCGGGCTCTTCCTTCCAGGCCGTCATGCCGCCGATCAGCAGCACGATCCGACTCTGCGGGTAGCGGGCCCGCAGCTCGCGCACGAACGCGAGGTAGCGCGGCGCGAAGTCCGTCGCCATGGGCCGGCCTTGCGAGTGCGGGAAGCCGTAGTCGTTCTGGCCGAGGTTGACGAGCACCACATCGGGCGCGCGGCCCTGCGCCGGCGCCACGGGTGCATCCAGGCGCGGTGCGTAGCGGTTCCAGACCTGTGGCATCAGCAGCTCGTCCCAGGTGGCCGTGATGCCGATGCCACTGACGGCGATGCCCACATAGTCGGCGCCGAGCTTCTGGGCCGTCACCGCGCCATAGGCCCGCGTGCCGTCGTGGCTGGAGAGGTCCTCGTACTGGTCGGCGCCGATGTCACCGTTGCAAGCGCCGGCGGTGATGGAGTCGCCGTAGAACTCCAGGGTCAGCGGGCGCGGCGCCGGGGGCTCCAACAGGGTGCCGTGGTCGCTCAGGCGCAAGCCGAGGAAGACGCTCTCGGCCTGCGAGGCCTCGGTGCGCTTGAGGAGGCGAAGCTCGTGCTCGCCGGGCGGCAGGGGATCGCGCAGGCGCCAGTCTGCGGGGCCGTTGCCGAGCAGGGCGAGCGAATGCGGGCGACCGTCGACTTCGACGGTGAAGTAGTTGGTCCGACCCTGGGCGGGCGCGAGGCGCAGCGTGAGGCCGGTGCCGGTGAATCGAGCGCGCAGCTCCGTGCCGCTCCAGCTCAGCTGGCGCGTTCCGGCGACGGCCTGGCTGCGGCCGATCCAGCGCAGGCGCGGGTGGTCGGCCGCGATGAAGCCCGGTGCGGCGCTTGGCGCCTCCCGCACGAAATCGCTTGGCTGCAGGGCCGGCGGGAAGATGCCGGCCGACATGAGGGCCAGGATGCTGGCCGGGCGGCCGCTGCCAGCCCATTCGTCGCGCTTGACCCGCACATGGAGCAGGTGTGCGCCGGGCTCCAGTTCGCGGCCGACGACGCTGTAGCGCCAGCCCAGGTAGCCGCGCCGCTCGGGCACCTGGCCGCGCAGCGTCACCGCTGGGCCATCGTCGACCCAGGCTTCGAGATTGCGGTAATGCTCGCTCTCAGCATGGAAGACGGCAATCTCGCGGCCCCAGACCAGAAAGGCCATCTCGGCATCGTCGTCACGGCTCACCCAGCCGGGTTGCTGGCCCGGCCACTCCGGATGGACTTCGCCCCCGCGCTGAAAACCGTGGTTGCGCCAGGGCTGGGTGTTGTCGCCCGACTGGAGACGGCTGAATTCATGAGCGCGGCCATACAGCGGCTCGGGCAATTGAGCGGGCAGGGCGGCCGGGCGGGCGGTGGCCGCGGCGCGCAGCGTCTCCTGCAAGGCTTGCGCGATGCGCGCGTGACCGGGGCCGTTGGGGTGGACGGGTTCGTCGTAGAGCCTGGCCCAGGCATCTGGGCTTGACGCGTCCACATAGCGACCGAAATCCAGGGCGGTGAGTCCGTAGTGCGCGGCCAGCCGGAGCTGGATCTGCACCGCATCGCGGGCCTGATTGCCCTGCTGCGTGAGTGCCAGCACGAGCACCGCGGGGGCCTTGGGGGCGCTCAGCAGCCGGCGCAGCAAGGACTCATAACTGCTGCCGCGCACCGCGGGGTCCAGCCACTGGTCGTTGACGCCGAACTCGATGACGACCAGATCGGGCTGCGCGTCCAGCACCTGGGACTGCAGACGGTGCACGGCGGCGGCCGAGTCCGTCCCGCTGACACCGGCATTGACGAGCTTGATCTGTGGACCCAGCGCCTTGGCCAGCAGCGCCGCCAAGCCCTTCTCGCGCGGCGGCTGCGCCGCATAGCCCGTGGTGATGGAGCCGCCGAGCGCGGCGAGGGTGACGGGCTCGCCCGCCTCCAATTTGCGCAGGACGGCCTGCAGCCTCGGGTCGACGGGCGCGGTCGTCTGCGCCAGGGCGCCTGCGGCCAGCGACAGGTGCAAAGCCAATCCGAGTCCTTTCAGCCAGCGATTCATGGAAATTGGTTGCGCTACCGCAAATGTTTACTAAACAATTTAATTGTCACCTCAAGTCGCGCGATCGTGGTGTTGCGTTCCAGCAGAAAACATCGGTGCTATCCCTGAGATTTAATTTTTATCAAGGAAACAAAATGCGTAACATGAGGTTGTTTAGTTTATCTGTCGCGTGAACCCGGAACAACTGATCACACTGCAGGAGGGCTGGCAGCTGGCCGAGGCAAGCGATGGCGCAGCCTGGGACGCGCTTGTCGCGCTGCCCGCCGATGCCTGGCTGCCTGCGCAAGTGCCGGGCACCGCGCACGGCGCCCTGCTCGCCGCCGGCCGGATCCCGGATCCTTTCTACGGGCGCAACGAGCTCGAGGTGCGCTGGGTCGGCGAGCGCAGCTGGGCTTGGCGGTTGGTGTTTACGGCCGGCGAGCTCGCCGCGCACGAGGATCTGGTCTTCGAAGGCCTGGACACTTATTGCACGGCCTGGCTCAACGGCACGGCGCTGTTCAGCAGCGACAACATGTTCGTACCGCATCGCGTGGATGTGCGCTCGCTGCTGCGGCCCGGCAACAACGAGCTGATGCTGCGCTTTGATCCGCCGCTGGCCAAGGCGCGCGAGATGCAGGCCCAGCACATCAAGAGGCCCTTGTGGAACGGCGATAGCTCACGGCTGTATGCACGCAAGGCCCAGTACCACTTCGGTTGGGACTGGGGCCCCGAGCTGATCGTCGCCGGTCCGTGGCGGGCGGTGCGCCGTCATGCCTGGTCGGTGCGTGTCGAAGAGCTGCAATGCCGCACCGAGGTGGATCTGAACGCAGGGTGCGCGACGCTGCACGTTCAAGTCCGCCTGCAGGGCGAACTGGCCGGCTTGGCCTGCGAGGTGCAGGTGCTGGATCCCAATGGGAATAGCGTGGCGTCGCAGACGGTGCCCGCCGCCTCGCTCGAGCTGCGGCTCGAGATCCCGCAGGCGCGGCTCTGGTGGCCGCGCGGCCTGGGCGAGCAGCCGCTGTACACCGTGCTGGCGCGCGTGAAGAGCGGTGCCCAGGTGCTGGCCGAAGATCGTCGCCGCATTGGCCTGAGGCAACTGCACCTCGTGCAGGCACCGGTGGAGGGCGAGGCCGGCAGCAGCTTTCATTTCGAGGTCAACGGGCAGGACTTCTTCGCCGGCGGCGCCAACTGGATCCCCGACGACATCCTGCTCGAACGCATCACGCCCGAGCGCTATCGGGAGCGCGTGGGGCAGGCGGCGGCGGCAAATATGAACATGCTGCGCGTCTGGGGTGGCGGCATCTACGAGCACGAGGCCTTCTACGAGGCTTGCGACGAGATGGGCCTGCTCGTGTGGCAGGACTTCATGTTCGCCTGCGGCCTGTACCCGGCCCATGCCGGCTTCCAGGCCAGCGTGAGGGCCGAGGCCGAGGCGGCGGTGCGGCGGCTGCGCCACCACGCCTGCTTGGCGCTTTGGTGCGGCAACAACGAGGACTACCAGCTGGCCGAGTCGGTCGGCGCCTACGGGCCCGGCATCGCGCTGGAGAACTTCGAAGCACTGGCGATCTACGAGCGGCTGCTGCCCGAAGTCTGCGCGCAGCTCGATCCAGACCGCATGTACTGGCCCGGCAGCCCCTACACGCCGCGCCAGGGCGAGCAAGTCACGCGGACCACCGACGCCGCCTCAGGCGACCGCCACAGCTGGGAGGTCTGGCACCAGCAGATGCTTCCCTACCAGCGCTACGGCGAGGTACAGGGTCGCTTCGTGAGCGAGTTCGGCATGCAGTCGCATCCCTCGTTGGCTCTGTTCGAGTCCGTGCTGCCCGAGGGTGAGCGCTTTCCCGAGAGTCGCACGGTCCAGTGGCACAACAAGGCCGGCTCGGCCGCGGGCCCGGACGGTCATCGCCGCCTGGCCGTCTATCTGGCCGACAACCTGCGCGTGGGCACGACGCTGGCCGAGCATGTCTACGCCACCCAGTTCGTGCAGGCCGAGGCCATGCGCGTGGCCTACCAGGACTTTCGCCGCCGCTGGCAGCGGCCCGGCGCGCGCGCCTGCGGTGGTGCCCTGGTCTGGCAGCTCAATGATTGCTGGCCGGTGACGAGCTGGGCCCTGATCGACGCCGCGGGGACGGTCAAGCCGGCTTGGCACACCGTGCGCCGCGCGCTCGCGCCCCTGGCCGTGGCGCTGCGCCTGGAGCCGGGTCAGGTCCGGCTGGCCGTGATGAACGGGACCGCGCAGGCCTGCACGCCGAGGCTGGAGCTGTGCGTCTTCAGCCTTGAGGGGCAGCTGCTTTTCGAGGCCCGCCTCGACCCGCCAGCGCCAGCCTCAAGCAGCATCGAGCTGTGCCAGACGCTGCCGACATTTGGCCAGACGCCGGTGGTTGCCGAGCTGCGGGCGCTGGATCCCGAGAGCGGCCGCGAGCTGGCCCGCGACTGCGCTTGGACCGAGCCCTTCAAGTTCCACCGGCTCGACGCCGCGCAACTAAACATTCGCGTCCTTGGGCAGTCCTTGCTGCTGGGCTGCGACCGGCCCATCAAGGGCCTGTGGCTGCGATCCAACGGCACGGCCTGGTCCGACAACTTCATCGATCTGGTTCCCGGTCCGCCTCGGCGCATCGCCGTGACGGGGACCATGCCTGAGCAATTGGAGTTCACCGCTCTGGATCATCCGGAGCGCTTGTTGGTACTGAAGGGCTGAGGAAAGGCAGTAAACGAAGTCGTGTTGCGGCAAGACCTAAGACTTTCTGGATTGCCCTAGGTCAATGTCTGCGGCGAGTTGTTAACGTTACCAATATCAAGAGAGCGGCACTCAAGACCGCAACAAAGGCACGCGGCCCGCAAGAGCCGTAGTTACCCACCAAAGAGGAGCAAATAGGATGAGACATTTCAAGCGGACAACGTTGTCCTTGGCTGCTGTCCAGGCCCTGATGGTCTGGGCGGCGCCCGTCTGGGCGCAGACGGCGGCGCCGAACACCACGACCGACGCGGCCAAGCCGACACAGCAACTGGACACCGTCGTCGTGTCGGGCCGCCGCGCGGCGCTGGCGACGGCGCAGAAAATCAAGCAGGACTCGGACGAGATCGTCGACTCGGTCGTGGCGGAGGAGATCGGCAAGTTGCCGGACCGCTCGGTGACGGAAGTGCTGTCGCGCGTGGTCGGCATTTCGATGGACCGCGTGTCCGCCTCCAACGACCCGGTGCACTTCTCGGTCGAAGGCTCGGGCGTGAACATCCGCGGCCTGACCTATGTGAGCTCGACCCTGAACGGTCGCGAGACCTTCAGCGCCAACCAGGGCCGCACCCTGGGCTTCGAGGACGTGCCGCCCGAGCTGATGGCCCGGGTGGACGTGTACAAGAACCCGTCCGCCGAGCAGATCGAGGGCGCCATCGGCGGCCTGGTGGATCTGCGCACGGCGATGCCTTTCGACTTCCCCGGTTTCAAGGGTTCGATCTCAGGCAATGTGACGCACAACGCCCTGGGCGGCAAGAACAAGCCCAGCATCTCGGGCCTGCTCACGAACAGCTGGAACACCGAGGCGGGCAAGTTCGGTCTACTGGTCGACTTGGCGCATTCGCTGAGCTCCACCCGCACCGACGGCATGGTGGTGGACCCCTACTACAAGGCCACGCCAGAGTCCACGACCTGGTTTGCGCGCGACATGGCCTGGCGCCAGCAGTTCTACAACCGCACACGCGACGGTGCCTATGTGGCCGCGCAGTGGAAGAAGAACGATGTCGAGTCCTCGCTGACCTTCTTCCGCTCCAAGTACACCTTCGACTGGAACGAGATCAGCGTCAGCGCCCAGGTGGACCCCTATGCGGTCCAGGTAATGAACGGCACCTACAACAGCGCCGGCGTGATGCAGACGGGCGTGCTGACCGGCGTCAATGGCAACGGCACTCCGATTGGTATCGAGGTGGAAAACCAGACGCGCTATGCCAAGCGCAATTCCAAGACGGACGAACTGGCCTGGAACATTCAGGGCAAAGTCAACGACCAACTGACGTTGACCTCGGACTTCCAGTACATCCGCTCCAGCACCAATGACATCGACAACACCGTCGGCACCGGCGTGGGCCTGCCCAAGGAGACAGTGGACCTCACCGGCTCCATGCCCAAGCTCGTGTTCGACCAGAGCGACCTCGCCACCCTGGCCGACCAGTCCAAGTACTACTGGGCCATGATGATGGACCACCTGGACAAGGGCACCGGCACGCAAAAGGCCTGGAAGGGCGACGGGCGCTACGTCTTCCGCGACAACCCAGTCCTGAACGATTTGCGCTTTGGCGTTCGCATCGCCCGGCGCAATGCGGAGACCCAGACCGGCAACCCCAGCTACAACTGGGCGTCGATCACTCACATCTGGCAGGAAGGCTGGAATGTGGGCAGCCTGGCCTACGTCACCAACGCCAACATCCCAACCTACAAGAACACCTTCCAGGACTTCATGGGCGGCAAGGTCTCGATGCCGTCAATGTACTTCCCGTCGCCCTCGGTGGCCTTCGGCTGGCCGAACACCTTCCAACAGCTGCACCAGCAATACGTGAACCAGTGCCAGGCCTTCAATCCAGGCTGGAGCGGTGCAGGCTGCCCGCAGCAGGCCAACAACCCCCAGGTTGGCGCGTGGAAGCCGACCTCTCTGGGTGATCCGGCCGGAACCAACACTCAGGAAGAGACCGTGACCAGCGGCTATGGGCAATTGCGCTTTTCACTGGAGGAAAAGGGCCTTCCGCTGGACGGAAACGTCGGCCTGCGCGTGGTACACACCGCCAACAAGGCCGACGGCTACGCCACGTTGCAGGTGGTCACCAACGTGCCTACCGGTGCTACCGGGATGACCGTGCCGCCGATGACAGCCTTCGCCCAGCAGCAGACCTTCAGCCAGAGCTTCACCGATGTGCTGCCGAGCCTGAATCTCAAGTACAAGGCCGCGCCAGACCTGCAGTTCCGCTTTGCCGCTGCCAAGGCCATCGCGCGCCCGCAGTTCAGCCAGATGCAGGGCTATTTGCCGATGACGGAGGGGGCCATCATCACGGCAGCGATTCCGGCGACTCCGACGACTCCGGCAAAACCGGCTAATGTCAACAGCGTGAGCTTCACGGGTCAGGCCGGCGGCAACCCGATGCTCAAGCCCATCAAGTCGGACCAGGAGGACCTGACGGCCGAGTGGTACTTCGCCAAGAACGGCTCGCTAACCATCGCCGCGTTCAACAAGGACCTGAAGGACATCATCGTCAACCAGGCCTTCAACCGGACCCTCAAGGACGACAACGGCAATCCGGTCAACTTCGTCCTCAACGGTCCGGTCAATGGTGCCAAAGGTTATGCGCGCGGCTTCGAGGTGGCCTACCAGCAGTACTTCGACCATCTGCCCGACCTGCTGCAGGGTCTCGGTGTTCAGGCGAACTACACCTATGTGGACAGCAAGGTGAAGCGCTACAACTCGGTCTACTCGACGTATTGCTCGCCGGGTGCTGGTCAGGACAACCAGAACCTGTACATCAACGGCTGCGATACCGATGGCCGCTCCTTCGGCGACATGCCGCTGGACAACCTCTCGCGCAATACCTTCAACGTGGCGCTGCTGTATGACCGCGGCCCGGTGTCGGCACGCATCGCCTACAACTGGCGCGGCAAGTACCTGTACGGTGTGGCGCTGAATTCGGACAACACCGGTCCGAACCAGACCAACGCGTTGGATACGAACCCGGCGAGTGCGACCTACCGCCAGCACACGCTGCCGCTGGGCCTGCCGCTGTGGGCCGGTTCCTACGGGCAGCTCGATGCGGGCATCCACTACAAGTTCACCAACGAGCTGTCGATCGGCCTGGAGGCGCAGAACCTGACCAACCAGATCTACAAGCAGTACATGCAACAGCACATCGGCATGATGGGTCACGACTACTTCACGTCGGGACGCCGCTACACGGTGAGCGGGCAGTACAACTTCTAAGGAAGAGAACGGGGCCGGTGCGAACCGAGTCCCAGCTCCTGGTCAGGAGAACCTGGGCGTCGCAGCAATGCGGCGCCCATTTCTTTCAGGCTTGCGCCGCGGGGCAGTATTGCCGCACGAACTCCTCGTGCGCAGGCATCGCTGCCACGCAGGTCGCGATGGTGTCCGAGATGCCGCGCATATAGCGCGCCGTGTCTTCCACGCTCTGCAAATCGGCCAGGGCCAGCCAGCCGCGTGGGCGCAGGTTCTGGCCCTCCATGACCTCGAGCCAGCTCGGCTCGCGGAACAGGTCGGCGTGCACGTCGGCCAGGCGCCCGCTCGCCGCGTAGAGCTTCATGCGATAGCGCAGCGCCTCGGGCACGCTCATGGCGGCGCAGGCGCGCCAGAATTCGGTGTCGTCGCGTTGATTCAAGTGGTAGTGCAGCACGATGAAGTCGCGCACGTACTCGTAGCGGACGCGGCTGGCGCGGTTGTATTCCTCGATCTCCACGGGATCGAAGCCGCTGTGCGGGAAGGCCTCGATCAGCTTGGCCACGCCCATCTGGATCAGGTGCAGGGCGGTGGACTCCAGCGGTTCGACAAAGCCGGCCGACATGCCAATGGCCACGACGTTGCGGCTCCAGGCCTGCTTGCGCATGCCTGTGCGGAACTTGACCAGGCGCGGCTCGGCCAGCGCCGGCGCGTCCAGGTTCTTCAGCAGGATGGCCGCGGCCTCGTCGTCGCTCATATGGGCGCTCGAGTACACATGCCCGTTGCCCACGCGGTGCTGCAGGGGGATGCGCCACTGCCAGCCGGCTTTGTGCGCGGTGGCGCGGGTGTAGGGCACCAGTGGGTTCGTGCGTTCGCTGGGCACGGCCCAGGCGCGGTCGCAGGGCAGCCAGTGGCTCCAGTCCTCGTAGCCGGTGTCCAGCGTCTTCTCGATCAGCAGGCTCGCGAAGCCCGAACAGTCGAGGAAGAGGTCCCCCTCCACCAACTCGCCGCTTTGCATCTGCACGGCGCGCACATGGCCCAGCCTCGGGCCCGGCTCCTCGTTCAGCAGCACGCGTACGACCTTGCCCTCAGTTCGCCGCACGCCGCGCGCCTCGCTCACGGCACGCAGGTGCCGGGCATACAGGCCGGCGTCGAAGTGATAGGCATAGCCCAGCGCTGCCATTGGCGAGTTCTGCATGTTCGGCTGCGGCAGCATGAACTTGTTGGACTTGGCCGCCGTATTGGAGATGGCGTAGGCGTCCAGCGGCAGGGCGCGGCCCAGGGCGCGCATGCGCAGCCAGTACTGCGAGAAGTCCACCGGCCACATCGCCTCCTTGCCGACGTCGCCGAAGCCGTGGAAATAGCGCTCGCCCACGCGGCCCCAGTTCACGAACTCGATGCCGAGCTTGAAGGTGCCCTGGGTGGCCTTGAGGAAGCCGGCCTCGTCGATTCTGGCCAGGCCGTTGAACATGCGGATGGGCGGGATGGTGGCCTCGCCGACGCCGATGATGCCGATCTCCTCTGACTCGACAAGTCGGATCTCGTAAGGCGGCTTCAGCACCGCGCTCAGCGCTGCGGCCGACATCCAGCCCGCCGCGCCACCGCCAACGATCACCACGCGCTGAAGCGGCTTGCCCATGTTCTCCATTCGTATCCTCGTGTTCAGGAGCGGCGCAGGACCTGGCGCAAGAAGGCGTCGTGCCCCGGCATGCCCGCGACGATGCGCTGGATGCTGTCGCGCCGCTCGCGGAGGAAGGCCTCGGCCAGGCCGGCTGGGACTTCCTCCATCCAGGGGCTGCTGCGCCGCGGCCAGTGCTTCATCCCCGCGTAGACGGCCAGCCAGCTCGATTCGCCGAAGGCCTCGTCGTCGTAGTGGCGTAGTACGCCCGTTTCGCGCCAGGCGTGGAGCTTGTAGTCCAGCGAGGGCGGCAGCTCCATGCTCGTGATGTAGCGCCAGAACTCGCTGTCGCGTCGCTCGCTCAGCACGTAGTGCAGCAGGATGAAGTCGCGGATG
>Ga0213872_10002065_pt1 | contig 12162 bp, 11 predicted proteins | sample VelepicomBERX_R2_FD_160071 | JGI IMG/M metagenome (GOLD analysis project Ga0213872, IMG submission 160071) | Rhizosphere microbial communities from Vellozia epidendroides in rupestrian grasslands, the National Park of Serra do Cipo, Brazil - RX_R2 | ecosystem: Host-associated > Plants > Roots >...
CGAAGACGGCGCCCACGCATGGGAGCAGCTGGAGCAGGGGCTGCGGCCCGCGATCTGTTTTTGCGACCTGCGCATGCCGCGCCTGTCGGGCATGGAGCTGCTGCAGCGGGTCAAAAGCGATCCCGATTTGAGCGGCATGCCGTTCGTGCTGGTCACCTCGGCCTCCGACAAGGATACGGTGCTGGAAGCCTCGCACGCGGGCGCCGCCGGCTATATCGTCAAGCCGTTCCAGGCCGACCAGGTGCGGGTCCACCTGTCCGCTTTCCTCGACCAGGCAGCCAACGGCTACGAACATCTGGCGGAGGAACCCGCCGCCACCATGCGCCGGCTGGGCATCAATGCCGAGCGCCTGCTGGTCTACCTGAACGGTTTCCAGAACCAGCTGAGCGCCGCCGGCGGCGAGCTGGATCAGCTGCTGGCCAATGGCGACCAGCAGGAGGCGCAGCTGCGCATCGAGCGGCTGCACGCCGGCTGCATCACGCTGGGATTGAGCGGGGCGGCGGCAGCCCTGAAAAGCTTCGCGCCCGGTTTCCTGTCGAGCGATGCGGTGCAGGCGGTCCTGTCGGACGTGGTCCGCGCCGTGGTGCACCAATCCGGCCTGGTAAGGCAGATCCGCGCGGCGTAAATCCCGGGCAAGGGGCGGCGGCACTTGATATCAGGGTAGTTTAGGTTTAAAGTATCGTATCGCAGAATGATGCGCGCAGGCTGATTCGATACGACCTTCCACCCTCAAGGCGACCATGACCAGACCTCTTGCAAGCGGTGTTACTCACGCCGCCGGTGAACCTTTTTCTCCTTCGGCGCATACCGATCAATTCGCGCGCCAGCATCTGCCGCCGCTGGAGCAGTGGCCGGAGTTGCGTTTCGATCTGCCTGAACTTCAATATTCTGAACGGCTGAATTGCGTCGCCGAGCTGCTCGATGCGGCCGTGGCGCGCGGCGCCGGTGCGCGTATGGCCGTGCGCGGCGAAATGGGCGGCGTGGCGATCGCCTGGACCTACGCCCAGTTGCAGGAGCAGGTCAACCGCATTGCCCACGTACTGCGCGGGCCGATGGCGCTGGAGCCGGGCAACCGCGTGCTGCTGCGCGGGGCGAACAACCCCATGATGGCGGCCTGCGTGCTGGCCGTGCTCAAGGCGGGCTGCGTGGCGGTGCCCACCATGCCGCTGCTGCGGGCGCGCGAGCTGAATGTGATCAGCGAGAAGGCGCAGGTCAATGCGGTGCTGTGCGCCGCCAGCCTGCGCGCGGAGATGGAGCAGGTCGATCTGGTGCGCGCGCAGCCGGGCAAGGTGGCGTGGTTCGGCCCTGCCTGCGCCGATGCCGCCGCAGTGGCGGACACGGATCCGGGTCTGTGCCTGGAGGATCTGATGGCGGCCCAGCCGGCGCAGTTTAATGCGGTGGATACGGCGGCGGACGACGTGGCGCTGATCAGCTTCACCTCCGGCACCACCGGCATCCCCAAGGGCACCATGCACTTCCACCGCGACGTGATGGTGATCTGCGACTGTTTCCCGCGCTCGGTGCTGCAAACGCAGCCGACCGATGTGTTCATCGGTACGCCGCCGCTGGCCTTTACCTTCGGCCTGGGCGGGCTGCTGCTGTTCCCGCTGCGCGTGGGCGCCACCGCTGTACTGCTGGAGAAGCTGACGCCGGAGTCGCTGCTCAAGGCAATCGAAACCTATCGCGCCACCATCTGCTTTACCGCGCCGACCTTCTACCGCCAGATGGCGCAGCTGACCGACCGCTTCGACTTATCGAGTCTGAAGAAGTCCGTTTCGGCGGGCGAGGCGCTGCCGCTGGCGACGCGCGAAAGCTGGCGCCAGGCGACCGGCCTGGCCATGATCGACGGTATCGGCGCGACGGAACTGCTGCACATCTTTATTTCCGCTTCCGGCGACCAGATTCGCCCCGGCGCCACCGGCAAGCCGGTGCCGGGCTACCAGGCCTGCATCCTGGACCGCGACGGCAATCCCGTTGGTCCGGGCGTGATCGGCAGGCTGGCGATCAAAGGCCCAACCGGCTGCCGCTACCTGGCCGACGAACGCCAGCGCGACTATGTGCTGAACGGCTGGAACCTGACCGGCGATGCCTACGAGATGGATGCCGACGGCTATTTCTACTATCGCTCGCGCACCGATGACATGATCATTTCGGCGGGCTACAACATCGCCGGGCCGGAAGTGGAAGACGCGCTGCTGCGCCATCCCGCCGTGGCCGAATGTGGCGTAGTCGGCAAGCCGGACGAGGAGCGCGGCCAGGTCGTGGAAGCGCATATCGTCCTGAAGCCCGGCTTTGACGGTAGCGAAGCCCTAAGCACCGAGCTGCAGGAGTTTGTGAAGGAGCAGATCGCGCCCTACAAATATCCGCGTTCGATCCGCTTCCTCCCGGCGCTGCCGCGCACGGAGACGGGCAAGCTACAGCGCTTCAAATTACGTAGTAACGAATAAATCAACGAGCACCGAATCATGAATATTGTTTGCATAGGCGGCGGCCCAGCCGGCCTGTATTTCGGCCTGCTGATGAAGAAGCAGAATCCCGCCCACCAGATTACGGTGGTGGAGCGCAACCGTCCCTACGACACCTTCGGCTGGGGCGTGGTGTTCTCCGACCAGACCCTGGGCAATCTGGCCAATGCCGATGAATCGACTGCGCGCGCGATCCTGGAATCGTTCAATCACTGGGACGATATCGACGTCTTCTTCAAGGGCGAAAAAGTCACCTCGGGTGGGCATGGCTTCTGCGGCATCGGCCGCAAACATCTGCTGAACATCCTGCAGCATCGCTGCGAAGAGCTGGGCGTGAGGCTGGTATTCGAGACCGATGTGACGGACGACCAGGAGATCGCGGCGCGCTACCAGGCCGACCTGGTGATCGCTTCCGATGGACTGAACAGCCGCATCCGCACGCGCTACGCCTCTACCTACCAGCCGCAGATCGAAGCGCGCCAGTGCCGCTTTGTATGGCTGGGCACGCGCAAGAAATTCGATGCCTTTACCTTCGCCTTCAAGGAGACGGAGCACGGCTGGTTCCAGGCCCACATCTACCAGTACGATGGCGATACCTCGACTTTCATCGTGGAGACGCCGGAAAGCGTGTGGCGTGCTGCTGGACTGGATCAGATGTCGCAGGAAGAGGGCATCGCCTTCTGCGAGAAGCTGTTTGCCGACCAGCTGGATGGCCATGCGCTGATGTCGAACGCTTCGCATCTGCGCGGCTCGGCAATCTGGATCACCTTCCCGCGCATCGTCTGCGAGCAGTGGGTGCACTGGAACGGTGACGTTCCTGTGGTGCTGATGGGCGATGCCGCCCACTCGGCGCATTATTCGATCGGCTCCGGCACCAAGCTGGCGCTGGAAGATGCGATCGAACTGGCGCGCTGCTTTGGCCAGCATGGGGACGTGCGCGCGGCGCTGGCGACGTATCAGGAAGTGCGGGCTGTCGAGGTGCTGAAGATTCAAAGCGCGGCGCGCAATTCGATGGAGTGGTTCGAGAACGTGGCGCGCTACACGGCCATGGAAGCGCCGCAGTTTGCCTATTCCATGCTGACGCGCAGCCAGCGCCTCTCGCACGAGAACCTGCGCGTGCGCGATGCGGATTATGTGGCGGGCTATGAGCGCTGGCTTGAGGCGCGCGCCCGCGAACAGGCAGGCGTGGCCGCGCAGGCGTCCGCGTGTGCGGCGGTGCCGCCGATGTTCACGCCCTACAAGGTGCGCGGCCTGATGCTGAAGAACCGCATCCTGGTATCGCCAATGGCGCAATACAGTGCTGTTGACGGCACGGTGGGCGACTATCACCTGGCCCACCTGGGCGCGCGTGCGATGGGCGGCGCGGCGATGGTGGTGGCGGAAATGACCTGCGTCTCGGCCGATGCGCGCATCACGCCTTACTGCCCCGGCATGTACGCGCCGGAGCATACGCAGGCGTGGAAGCGTATCGTCGATTTCGTGCATCAGAATACCGATGCGAAGATCGCCCTGCAGCTGGGCCACGCGGGCGCCAAGGGTTCCACGCGCGCCATGTGGGAAGGCATCGATCAGCCGCTGGATAAGGATAACTGGCCGCTGGTATCGGCCTCGCCGCAGCAGTATCTGGCCGGGATCTCGCAGACCGCCCACGAGATGACGCTGGCCGATATGGAGCGCATCCAGGCCGACTTCGTGCGCGCCACGCAGGCTGCCGAGGAAGCGGGATTCGACTGGCTGGAACTGCACTGCGCGCACGGTTATCTGCTCTCTTCGTTTATTTCACCACTGATCAACCAGCGCGGCGACGATTACGGCGGCAGTCTGGAAAACCGCTGCCGCTATCCGCTGCGCGTATTTGCGGCCATGCGCGCCGTATGGCCTGCACATAAGCCGATGAGCGTGCGTATTTCGGCGCATGACTGGGTGGAAGGCGGCATCACGCCGGATGAGGCGGTGCAGATCGCACGCCTGTTCAAGGCGGCGGGCGCGGACATGATCGACTGCTCGTCGGGCCAGGTCAGCAAGCGCGAGAAACCGGTCTACGGGCGCATGTTCCAGACGCCGTTCGCGGACCGCATCCGCAACGAGGCGGGTATCGGTGCGATTGCAGTCGGCTCGATCTTCGAGGCGGATCACGCCAACGGCATCATCGCCGCCGGACGCGCCGACTTGTGCGCCGTCGGCCGTCCGCATCTCGCCAATCCGGCATGGACGCTGATGGAAGCGGCCAAGCTGGGTTACACGGCGGTGAACTGGCCCAAGCAGTACATCCCCGGCAAGCAGCAGATGGAACGCAATCTGGAGCGCGAGCGCCAGCTGGCCGCCGCCAATACGGGCTTGTCGCCGCAGCAGGTCGCTGCCAGGCTGCTGGAGGGTTAAGCTGTGAATGCACTGGATATGAGCCTGGAAGGCAAGCATGCGCTGGTGACGGGCGGTGCGCGCGGCATCGGCGCGGCCTGTGCGCGGGCCTTGTTGCTGCACGGCGCCCGCGTCACCATCGCCGGGCGCGATGCGCAGGCGCTGGCCCATGCGGTGGCGGAAATGAGCACGCTGGGCGACATCGAAGCGCAGGTGATCGACGTCACGGAGCAAGCCTCGGTGCAGGCAGGATTCGCCGCCGCTGCCGCGCGCGCGGGGCGCATCGACATCCTGGTCAACAACGCGGGGCAGGCTGCGCCTGCGCCTTTCCTCAAGACCGATGCCGCACACTGGCAGCGCATGCTGGACGTGAACCTGAGCGGCACCTTTCACTGCACCCAGGCCGCGCTGCCGGGCATGCTGGAAGCGCAGTGGGGCCGCATCGTCAACGTCGCTTCGACCGCTGGGCTGGTGGGCTACCGCTACGTCGCCGCTTACGTCGCCGCCAAGCATGGCGTGGTGGGACTGACCCGCGCGCTGGCGCTGGAGGTGGCCGCCAAGGGCGTGACGGTGAACGCCGTCTGCCCGGGCTATACCGAAACGGAGATTGTGCGCGAAGCGGTGGCGAATATCATGGCAAAGACGGGCCGCAGCGAAGAGCAGGCGCGCGCCGAACTGGCGGCGGGGAATCCGCAAAAGCGCCTGGTGCAGCCGGAGGAAGTGGCTGATGCGGTGGCCTGGCTGTGCCAGCCGAATGCCGCCGCCATGAATGGACAAGCAATCGCCGTCGCAGGCGGCGAAGTCATGTAAAACAAGGATAGACCGATGTCAGACCCCGAGAACAATCAAGAAGCTGAACAAGAGCAGCTCGACCTGGCCAGCCGCCTGACCAGCGATCATCATCAGTCGCTCAAGCTGTGGCTGCGCATGCTGTCCTGTACCACCAAGATCGAGAATGAAATCCGCAGCCGCCTGCGCAGCAGCTTTGGCATCACGCTGCCGCGCTTTGACCTGATGGCGCAGCTGGAGCGCCATCCGCAAGGCCTGCGCATGGGCGAGCTGTCCAAGCGCATGATGGTCACGGGCGGGAATATCACCGGCATCACCGACCAGCTGGAACAGGAAAACCTGGTGGTGCGCGTGCCCGATCCCAAGGACGGCCGCGCCTACAGCGTCAAGCTCACCGCTGCGGGCCGCCGCGCTTTCAGCGCCATGGCGCAGGAGCACGAGGGCTGGATCGCCGAGCTGCTGCAGGAGATGAGCGGCGCGGACAAGAACCATTTGATCGAGCTGCTGTCGCAAATGAAGCAGCATCTGAACGCCATCGACGAAAAATAAGGACACACCATGCGATACCTTCCCGGCGAAGCGCAGCAACTGCCCGGTAACCGCGCCAGCCTGGCCGGCTACCAGGCCAGCCACTTCAAGTTCGAGGCGGCCAACGGCGTCGCCACCATGACGCTGAACCGCCCCGAACGCAAGAACCCGCTCACTTTCGATTCCTATGCCGAGCTGCGCGACCTGTTCCGCGCGCTGGCCTATGCGGACGATATCAAGGCCATCGTCATTACCGGCGCGGGCGAGAACTTCTGCTCCGGCGGCGACGTGCACGATATCATCGGTCCCCTGACCAAGCTGGATATGCCCGGCCTGCTGGCCTTTACGCGCATGACGGGCGACCTGGTGAAGGCCATGCGCGCCTGTCCGCAGCCCATCGTGGCGGCGATCGACGGCGTGTGCGCGGGCGCGGGCGCGATCCTGGCCATGGCGGCCGATATCCGCCTCGGCACGGCGCGCAGCAAGACGGCTTTCCTGTTCACCCGCGTGGGCCTGGCGGGCTGCGATATGGGCGCCTGCTCGCTGCTGCCGCGATTGATCGGGCAGGGACGCGCGGCGGAACTGTTGTACACCGGCCGTTCGATGTCGGGTGCGGAAGCGGAACGCTGGGGTTTCTTCAACAGCTTGCAGGAGCCGGAGGCGCTGATGGCGGCGGCGCAGGCCTTTGCCAAGGGCCTGGCCGATGGTCCGACCTTCGCGCATGGCATGACCAAGAAGATGCTGCAGCAGGAATGGAATATGGGCGTGGATGAAGCCATCGAGGCGGAGGCGCAGGCGCAGGCCATCTGCATGGCGACCAATGACTTCCACCGGGCGTATCACGCCTTCGTGGCCAAGCAAAAACCGGAATTCGAGGGCGACTGATGAAGGTGGATAAATCCTATCTGGAGTGGCCGTTCTTCGAGCCGCGCCACGCGCAGCTGGAACGCGAGCTGGATGCCTGGGCGGCGCAGCATATCGCGCAGGAGCATGGGGCCGATGTCGATGCGGCCTGCCGTCATCTGGTGCGGCAGCTGGGCGAGGGCGGCTGGCTGCGCCACGCCATCGGCGGCGCCGAACATGGCGGCACGGGCGAAACCATCGATACCCGGGCGATCTGCCTGATCCGCGAAACGCTGGGGCGCCATTCGGGCCTGGCGGATTTTGCGTTTGCCATGCAGGGGCTGGGCTCCGGCGCCATCAGCCTGCACGGCACGGCCGAGCAGCGCGCGCGCTATCTGTCGCGCGTGGCCAAGGGCGAGGCGATTGCCGCCTTTGCGCTGTCCGAGCCGGAAGCCGGTTCGGATGTCGCCGCCATGCAGTGCGCGGCGGTGCGGGATGGCGAGCACTATGTGCTGAACGGCGAGAAGACCTGGATCTCCAACGGTGGCATCGCCGACTTTTACGTGGTGTTTGCGCGCACGGGTGAACAGCCGGGCGCGCGCGGCATCAGCACCTTCATCGTCGACAAGGACGCGCCGGGCTTCGGCATCGCGGAGCGCATCAATGTGATGGCGCCGCATCCGCTGGCGCGGCTGTCGTTCAAGGATTGCCGCATTCCGGCCACGCAGCGCATTGGCGAAGCAGGGCAGGGCTTCAAGGTGGCGATGGCCACGCTGGACGTGTTCCGCACCTCGGTGGCGGCGGCGGCGCTGGGCTTTGCGCGGCGTGCGCTGGCGGAGGCGCTGGAGCGCGCCACCTCGCGCAAGATGTTCGGCGGGACGCTGGCCGATTTCCAGCTGACTCAGGCCAAGCTGGCGCAGATGGCGACCGGTATCGACGCCGCCGCGCTGCTGACCTACCGCGCGGCGTGGCAGCGCGACCAGGGCCGCAAAGTCACCAAGGAAGCGGCGATGGCCAAGATGACGGCCACCGAAACGGCGCAGCAGGTGATCGACGCGGCGGTGCAGATGTTCGGCGGCCTGGGTGTGGTGAGCGAGCAGCCGGTGGAAAAGCTGTACCGCGAGATTCGCGCCCTGCGTATCTACGAAGGCGCCACCGAAGTCCAACAGTTAATCATCGCGCGCGAACTGCTGCGCGAAATTTCGTAAGGAAGTGACGATGGAAATTCTTCAACCGCCGGATTGGGCCCGCCCGCGCGGCTACTCGAACGGTATCGCCGCCAGCGGCAAGATGGTGTTCGTCAGCGGCATGATCGGCTGGGACGCGCAGTGCGAATTCCATACCGACGATTTCGCCGGGCAGACCGCGCAGGCGCTGCGCAATGTGGTGGCGGTGCTGGCGCAGGCCGGCGCAAAGCCCGAGCACATTGTGCGCATGACCTGGTATGTGACGGACAAGAAGGAATACGTCGGCGCCTACAAGGCGATTGGCGCGGCGTACCGGGAAATCATCGGCGCGCACTATCCGGCCATGACGGCGGTGCAGGTGGCGGGACTGGTGGAGGACCGGGCCAAGGTGGAGATCGAGGTGACGGCGGTGATACCTGGCTGATTGTCTTTCATGCTAGAATTTATAGCAATGATTTATCTGCGTTACCTCTTGTTGCTTTTCCCATGACCAAAGACCGCGTAAATGAAATCGATCTGCTGCGCTTTATCGCAGCGATCTCCGTCGTGCTGTTTCACTATGCCTTCCGCGGTTATGCGGCCGACGGTTTGTCGACCATGCCTTATCCCTGGCTGGCGCCGTACGCCAAGTACGGCTACCTGGGGGTGGAGCTGTTTTTCATGATTAGCGGCTTTGTGATCCTGATGACTGCGTCCGGCGGCAGCCTGCGCGGTTTCGTGATTTCGCGCGTGGTGCGTTTGTATCCGGCTTTCTGGGCCTGTTGCACGCTCTCCTTTGTCTTGATCTGCTGGCTGAATGTGCCAGCGTTTCAGGCCGACTGGCGCCAGTATCTGATCAACCTGACCATGATGAGCGGCTTTGTCGGCGTTCCGTCGATAGACAATGCGTACTGGTCGCTGTTTGTTGAATTGAAGTTCTATGCGCTGGTGGCCATCGTGCTGCTGGTGCGGCGCATCCACCAGGCCGAGCGCTGGCTGTGGCTGTGGTTGATCATCTCGATCGCCAACCAGTTCGTTAACAGCGGCAAGGTGGTGCTGCTGATGATGACCAATTATTCCGCCTTCTTCATTGCTGGCGCTAGCTGCTACCTGATCTGGTCGCGCGGCATGTCATGGTCGCGGCTGATGATGGTCCTGCTGGCCTGGATGCTTGGCACCTGGCAGGCGTTTTTGCCGCTGGCCGAATTCGAGCAGCACTATGCGACGGGCATGAGCCGGGTGGCGGTGGCGGCAATCATTGCCGGCTTCTTTCTGGTGCTGCTGCTGATCTCGCTGCGTCGCACAGGCTGGATCGGCCAGCGCCGCTGGCTGCTGGCGGGGGTGCTGACTTATCCCCTGTATCTGCTGCATCAGAATATCGGCTTCATGCTGTTCCAGCTGGGCTACCCGGCCTGGAATCCTCATCTGTTGCTGTGGGGTGTGGTGCTGCTGATGTGCGTGGCGGCCTACCTGGTGCACCGGCTGGTCGAGCAGCGCATGGCGGGGCCTTTGAAGCGTGGCTTGGCCGCCGCGCTGGATGGGGTGAAAGGCTTCAGGCTGCGCCGCATGCCGTAGTCCGGTGGCGGCACAGCCGGTGAGGGGGGCTTAATCGGCGCGCTTGCGGCGGCGTGCAAGGCCCAGCAAGCCGAGGCCACCCAGCAGCATGGCGTAGCTGGCTGGCTCTGGTACGGCGCTGATGGTCAGGACCGTGGCGGGATCGTAGCCGTTGATGCTGTTGGCGTACCAGTTATTATCGTCCATAAATTGCGGCAGCGTTGCACCCGAGGCGTCGTGGCCCCAGGCGAGGCTGAGCATGTAGCCGGCCGGGAAGCCGTCCGGGCCGGTGAGCGACACGCCCTTCACGCCGGGGTATCCTGGAAAGGTCTGGTAAAAGCTGCCGACGCCGTTCACCGCGTGCGGGTCGGGATCGTTGAAGGGATTCGTCAGGGAGCCGACCACGGCCAGCACCGTGCTGTAGTCGCTGGAAAACGTGATGGTGGCGTCGAACACGCCGCCCATGGAGAATTCTTCGTGCACCTTATAGGACGTTTGCGCACTGGCGGCGCCCATGGCGCCGGTTGCCATGGCCACGACGGTGGCCAGCAAAGCATATTTGATTTTCATGATCAGTCCGTATGTTCGCAAAAAATGGCTTTAAGGCAATATTGCTTGGGCCATTGCACTTAATATAACACACGTCGCTAGCATAAAATCAAGATTAGTGAAAATAGCAACGGGCCAGAATGCAACAATTTGAAACAATCGCCGAGCTGGCCTGGGAGGCGGTCAGGCGGCGCGATCCTGCGCCGCCGTGCCGCCGGTCTTGATGATGCGCGCTGGTACGCCAGCCGCAGTGGCGCCAGCCGGGACGTCGGCGATGACCACGGCGCCGGCCGCGACGGACGCCCCCTTGCCGATCGTAATGGGGCCGAGGATGCGCGCCCCGGCGCCGAGAAAGGCGCCGTCTTCGATGACAGGCACCGCAGGTTCGCCCGAGCGGCCGCCGATGATCACTTGCGGCCCGATATAGACGTCGTCGCCGATCACGCTGCGGGCATGTACCACCACTCCCAGTCCCTGGTAGGCAAAGGTGGTGCGGGCGCCAACCTTCACGGTAGGCGGCAATGCAACGGAGAAGGCGATGCGATTCACCATGTACAGAAAGCGCGGCAGCAGGGGGATGCCAAGACGGTGCAGCCAGGCGTACAGGCGGTAGAGTTGAATCATGCTGATCTGGGACTGGTTCGGTGCCGGTAAAGCAAGCATTTTAGCATTGAAGGCGCCGGCGCTTGGCCCCGACTGGAATCATATTTCACTATGAAGATTCTCGGGGCTATTCAAAGGTACCAACGAAAGTACCAACAAAATTTTTTGTGATAGGGTTGCCTCGTTTCATTTGTCGTATAGGCGGAAGTGGAGAACAGTTTGCTGCTGCTAACAGCGTGGCATAAAAGCTACAGCCTTGCCGCCAAATAAATCGCCGCGTAGATCCGTTGCCTTATGCTAGGTCTTCATTGGGGAAAGGGCTGGTGTAACCACTGACCTCTCCAAAGCTGAAGTTGCAGGCGATGCAAACCTGATTGTCGAGGATGTTTTTGTCGACGATCTCACCTAGAGTTGCGCCGGCTGAAGCCCCTGTTGCTCCACAGATTAAAGCACTGAGGACTGCGCCCGCCATCCCGCCTATAGCGATTCCAGGCGGTCCCGCAATGCTTCCGGCTATGGCGCCAAGCTCCGCGCCACTTGCTGCGCCAGTCGCTCCCAGGATAGCACCGGCAATCGTGCCGATGGCGCAGATGGACCGTCTTGCATACCCTTTCTCTGTAATTCGAATGGACCCGCAGTTTGGGCATTGGTTTGTCATTCTGGAGCACTCCTGTTGGTCGGCGTGGTTGCAGATATGGATGCATTCGATTCTGAGTCGATCTTCTGGCGGTGATCACGTATTGCCTGACGGCGCGCTCTCCTCATGCAAGTGATGAAGCTGGTCGCCGTCAAGATCCCGGCTGTGAATGCAATGGCAGATGCGGCGAGGTGTTGTAAGGGCGAAGTTTTTGAGCGCATGGTAGATCCTTTGATAGTTGGAACGAAATTCGGCGTCGACAGCTAAACGATGACGACATAGCTCCGCAGCCGACTGGGCTGCGGAGCTATGTCGTCAATTGGTTGGGGATGTAAGGGAGCACTGCGGGCGAGGTGGGCTTAACGAAAACTAGCTCCGGTTCTCAATTCGATGATATATATCTGAAATTTTCTAGCTCAATGCATGGCGTTGAGATTGTTTATTTGTACATTGACGCGGGGTCGAAAAACGAGCGGTCTCATAACTTGTACTTTGACGACTAACTTGTGTGCTGACCGCAGAATTTGTGTCTGTAATGGAGGAAGGGTGTTCGTTTGCTCGCGGAATTGACCCACTCCGATTGACCCACCTTCCACTGCCTGGCAAATGCAGCCACGCGATCATATGACCCCTCATACCCGAGCTCCTTAAGGTCCAGGTGGAGTTGCTT
>Ga0213872_10002066_pt1 | contig 12157 bp, 12 predicted proteins | sample VelepicomBERX_R2_FD_160071 | JGI IMG/M metagenome (GOLD analysis project Ga0213872, IMG submission 160071) | Rhizosphere microbial communities from Vellozia epidendroides in rupestrian grasslands, the National Park of Serra do Cipo, Brazil - RX_R2 | ecosystem: Host-associated > Plants > Roots >...
CGCCAGGCTCTCGATGACGTGTCAAAGATTCGTCCCGAACTCACGAAGCGAGGCGTGGAGGTTGCGTTCGTCCACCTGGGCTTGCCCGAGCGCGCGAAGCCCTACTTCGACTACTACAAACTCTCTGATGTAGAGCGCGTCAGCAATCCCGACGGCTCCCTCTATCGCGATCCTGTGTTTGCGCTGGCGCACGTGAATCTTTTTCACCTGATCCGGCCCGCGGTCTGGACCGGATGGCTGCGCGGCGCCATTTTCAAGCATCGAATCGGCCTGCTGAAGGAAGATATCCAGCAGATGCCCGGCGTCTTCTTCCTGAGAGATCGTGCCATTGCGAATCTCTACCGCCATCGCACCATCGCCGACCGGCCGGATTATCTGAAGATCGCCAATTGATTTTAGTAAGGCGCCTGCCCCAGGTAATTACCGCGCGGGTTGTATTCTGCCACGATGACAATGCCGCCGTTCGGACATGTGGCCTGTCCCATCCCGAGCTGTGTCGTCGATCGCCATACCATCTGTGTGTAGTGCCCGGTCGGATACCAGTTGCTCTCCGTCACTACACCGTAGTGGTACTTGGAGATTTCGCTGTACCAGGCTCTTGAGGCGTCGAGCGATGTGAAGGCGCGGCCCTCGCCGCCGAACAGGTTTTCTCCATAGATATTGTTCTTGGTGTGGACGAGGTTGCAGCCCTCGTCCTGCGCGAGACGATCCGCCCAGCGCTGCGCTACCGCGGCCAACTGCGTCGACCACGTGAGCGGCGGCACTTTCACATCAGCACGCTTCGCATTGTGGAAGTCCAGAGCGTTCTGCGCGTCGGTCTGGCTGATGCGCGAGCCTGTATCTGCAGGTACCTGCGAGTGCGCAAACACCGCCGCGGACATCAGCATCGCGGCCAGGAAGGTTAGAGGCGCCAGAGATTTCATTATCGTTTGCTTTTACTTCGCCGCAGCTGACTGATATTCGATACTGCTCTTCAGCCACTCGGCGTTGTTCTTCACGTCTTCCTTGAGCTTGCCAGTCAGTTCGTCACGCCGTTCGAAAAGGCGATATCCCGCCTTCGGCCGCAGATATCCCTGCGCGCGCGGCTCTTCGCGGAAGAGCTCTTCCTCCCCGACTTCTTCGAGCCTCTTCTCGAAGCGCTTGCGATTATCGAGCAGAGCCCTCACGATAAACGGAATCACCTGCGAGTAATCGCCGTACATGCTCTCAGTCGTCTCCAGATACACATCCTTGTCGACCTTGCCCCACGTCACGGCCTCTGCCGGAGGACACGACGACAGCGACCCGTCCATCACCGGAGCCGTTGTGATCTGCACGTCGAACTGATAGCCGCGGATATCCGGCAGCCCCAGCACCTGCCCAAGCGCCGGCTCCGGCTGCAGGTTGTAGTTCTTCGGAACGCCGCCGCCGAGAATGAACGTCGCGAGTCCCTTCGCGTCGCTCTCGAACAGTCCCCAGCGGTGATACGCGCACGCCTCAAACACCTCCGCGTGCAGATCCAGCTCAAACTTGTAGTCGTCGATCAGGCCTGTCTCGCGCATCGCCCACAGCTTCATCGAATTGAGGAAGACACTGCCGTCCGCCGGCGCGCCCACAAGCATCGGAATGGCCAGCCGGTGGCACGTCGCAAGCAATCCATGCGGAGCACGCGCTCGCCGCTCCTGCGCCGCATACACCTCGCCGAGGCGGTAGCGCATCTCGGTTCCAGTCATCTTCTTCTGGAATTCCGGCAGGCGCAGGCACGCCGCGAGGAAGCGATCCTGATCCAGCAGCACTTCCTCGGGAAAGCCCACATCCGTTACGCGAATGATCTGATCGTCGCGCAGCTTTGCGTCATCCCCGAAGATCGGCACCTCGTGAAACGGATTATGCCCGTGTGCATCGAGGCTGCGATGCCCATCGTGATAGGCCACCGCATCAGTTGTGCTGAGGTATGCAATCCAGCCCGTCTCGAGCAGCGGAATCAGCCATGTGATGTGTTGTCCGGAAACCGTCACCGGCCCGGAAATCGACATCGTCAGCGGAAACCCGCCGCCGATTGCACGATCGAGAATTGTGTAGACGCGCCTCAGAAATGCCCCACCGAATGCGGGCAGGCAATCGCGAAATATCTCGTCCAGAGTCTCGCACTGGTCTACACGGCGCGTGCGCAGCGGCCGATGCGACTGCTGTTCGATCATGTGCTTCGGAATTCCGGTCATCTTCGTTCACTCCCTCCTCAAATCGGAGCACAAATACGTAAAGATGGCCAGCAACACGCGGAAGATTCAACTGAAACTGACAGCAGCCTCGCCGGATTCACTGGCCGTTAACATTGGCCGTCTTCGGCTTGCCCCACACGCTGTCGAGAAATACATACCGCTCGCGCTGCGAGTCGGGCTTTGCCTCCGGCGTCGCATCGAGATGCATCACTATCCATCCTGACGTAGAGTCATACGCGGGCCACTTCGGCAGATCGGGATTAGACCCGCCGCCATTCGGATCGCCCGCACGCGCGAAGTTCGTCCAGTAGGTCTGGATCTGGTCCGACAGCTTGCGGTCCTCAGGGCGCACCCTGATCTCCTGCCGCGAATCGAGCGTTCCGAACACATATTCAATATCGTCCGAGTGAAACGCCCCGATCGCTGCGGAATGGAATTTGTCGCCCGGCGATCCAAGATCGAACCTGTACCGGTACACCGGAGCCTGCCCGGTCTTTACCTGCGCCTCGAGCCAACGCCACGTCGAAAACGCGATGAAGCGATCTCCGGCATAATCGCCCGCCGAGACAACCGCTTCCTCATCGTTGCTTGCCGGGTAAGCTGCAAGGAACTTCTCGGCATTGTCCCCAAATTCACCCTGCGCCTGCGCCTTGAACTGCTCGGCGTCCATCTTAGGGCTCCTCATCGTTACGGTGCCCCGCGCCTCATCCTTGTTCCATCCTGCGAGCAGCGGAACATGCGCCTGCTTTCCAGCCGCGTAGATATTCGGCACGCTATCCGGCAGGAACCATCCGTCAATATCCGGCACAAACCGCGGCGGAGGCGGCGTGGTCTTCGCTTCCACCGCTTTCAGAAGGTCATCCACCGACAGCTTCCGCAGCTCCGCCAGCGTACTCGCATGGAGTGTCGTCTCGGCGAATTTCGCATCGCGCTGCTCGCGCGCCTCACGCGGCTCAAAGGAGAGACCGCTGCTGTAGAACGCCGCTCCGCTCTCGCCGATCACCTTTTTGATCAGGTCTCGCGACAGCGGCGAAGCCATCTGCGCGCTCACCGAAAACGATCCTGCCGACTCACCGAAAAGCGTAATGTTGTTCGGATCGCCTCCGAACGCCTTGATGTTCCTTTTCACCCAGCCGAGCGCGGCGGCCTGGTCCAGCAGCCCGTAATTGCCCGACGCGTGGTGCGGCGACTCCGCCGTCAGTTCCGGATGCACGAAAAACCCGAAGATGCCCAGCCGATAGTTCATCGTCACGACCACGACATTTTTGTGCGCGAGGAACTGCCCATCCTGCCGCGCTTCCGACGTGCTTCCGCTCGTGAACCCGCCGCCATAGATCCACACCATCACGGGCAGGGAACCGGGTTTCGCATCGGCCGGAGTCCACACATTCAGCGTCAGGCAGTCCTCACTTGGCCCCGGATCGTGAAAAATCATGTCCGGAAACGGATTCGTCTGCACGCAGTGGTTCCCGAACTCTTTTGCCGGGCGCACTCCCTTCCATTTCGCCGCGGGCTGCGGCTCCTGCCAGCGCAGGTTTCCGACTGGTGGCGCCGCGAAGGGAATCCCTTTGAACGCGCGCACCGTCCCGTCCTCGGTCAGCGAACCCTCAACTTTCCCCTTATCAGTCTTGATCTGCAGTTGGTTCGAAGCGTTCGCGAGAGTGCCTGCGCACAGGGCGAGCAAAAGTAAAACTCCGGTAGCACGATTCATGTCAGAAAACACAATATCAGCAACATGAAACCCCGGTAAGTACCCCTCGGCTGGAACTGTGGCAGCATTTCGGGAATAGGAGCTGGCATGCGGATTGCGATCGTTTCGGACATTCACGGCAACCAGACTGCATTTGAGGCTGTGCTTGCAGATTTGAAGGAGACAACTCCAGACGTCGTTCTTCACGTCGGTGATCTGGCTAACAGCGGCTCTGCACCGGCGGAAATCGTTGATCGCATCCGCGACTTGGGCTGGCCAGGCGTCATGGGCAACACGGATGAGTTGCTTGTACAGCCTGAAGCGCTGGAGGCGTTCGCAAGCCAATCGTCCGCGCCGACTGTGCTCTGGCAAGCCATTCGTGAGATTGCCGCTGCCACACGCTCGGCACTTGGAAAAGAGAGATTGCAGTGGCTGGGGGATCTCCCGGCAGTTCATCTGGAGCCTTCGCTGGCGCTGGTTCATGCGAGCCCGAACGATATGTGGCGGGCGTCTGGGCCAGAAACACCCGAGGCAGAACTGGAGAAGCTATATGGCTCTCTGGATCGGCTGGTTGTCGTTCACGGGCACACGCATCTTCCTTCGATTCGCAGCCTTGTGGGAGGGCGTTTCATCATCGATACGGGAAGCGTCGGTCTTCCCTACGATGGTGATCCTCGCGCGTCGTATCTGCTTCTGGAGGAGAATGCGCCTTCGATTCGCCGAGTAGTGTACAGCATCGACCGGGAGGTGGCGGCGCTTGCGTCATCCGGGATGCCTCATGCACCGTGGATTGCAAAGATGTTGCGGACGGCGTCTCCGCAATTGCCGTGAAGCGCTCAAGGTGGGCGTGTAAGAAATGACTCGAACTGGTTCGTCTCCGGAACAAGCCTATTCAACTCGCGAAAAGGAGCCGCTCATCGTGGCTTGCCTGGGATCAAGCAGTACCGCGGGCAAGGGTCAAGCTTTCAATTGGATTGCCGAGTTGGAACGGCGGCCAGGCAACAGAAGGTTCCGGTTCCGCAACTTCGGAGTCGGAGGCGATTTAGCGTACAACGCGCTGCAGCGTGTTGGCGAGGTAATCGCCGTTCATCCTGCGAAGGTGGTGGTCCTCATTGGCGCCAACGATGTTCTTGCTCTAGTGTCGAGCGGGGCGAGACGGTTTTACCGCATCGCCAAACATCTTCCTGCCGATCCATCGCCCGAGTGGTTTCGTGAAAACCTCAGGAAAATCGCTCGGCAGTTGAAGTCCGAAACTTCGGCCGATATCGCGCTGTGCTCACTGGCTCCGATCGGTGAGGATCTGTCGGATAGCGATCCGTTTCAGGGTCAGTTGAACCGGGGGATTGAGGAGTTCAGCGCGATCATTCGCGAGATTGGGGAGGAAGTGGGCGCGGCCTACGTCCCCTTCTACGAAGTGATGGTTCGCGATATCAGTGAGGCGCCCGTCCACGCGTTTAAGGGCCAATTCCTTGCGATCTATCGTGATGCCTTCCGCAGCCTGATTCTGCGCAAAACTCCCGATGAGATTGGGGCGATGAATGGATGGCAATATCACAGTGATGGCGTTCACCTGAACAGCCGCGGCGGCATGATCGTGGCTGATCTTGTTCAGCAATTCATCGAAACAGTTCGCGACGTAGATCACCTAGGTGCTCCGGACGGCGCGCCTCCACACTAGCCTTGAGATCGCGTCGATCAGCCGCGCTTGTACGCCTCGTACGTGAGCGGGATGCCTTCATTGTACGGTGTCTTTCGCACCGTACCCAGCAGCCGATGCAATGCCGTGTCATCCATCAGCACTGGATCGGTGATTAGGTAGTGCATTTCGACCAGCTCTCGCATGAACGGGTTGAAGAGACCAAGCATTCGCAGCATGTTCTTTCCTGCCACCCGCAGCTTCGGAGGGCGCCCGGCAAGCGCAAACACCTTCTCCGCAATCTCGCGTTGCGTAATCGCGCCGGCACCCGCGAAATTCCACCACTTGCCGTAAGCCTCAGGTTTAGCCGCAAGCGCAAGCACAACCGGGCCGACATCCGGAACGAATACAAACTCGTGCGGTCGATCGATCGGTCCGATCATGTCTGCCGTGCCGCCGCCTGCCGCCGCCTTGAAGAGCCGATCCAGAAAGCTCCGCTCCACGTTCGGTCCATAAAAGTCCGGCAGCCGCAGAATCGTCGCCTTAATCCGACCCTCGTTGTGCGCCTTCAGGAGAATGTCTTCCTGCTCTTTGCGCTTGCGTCCCTTGAAAGTATGCGGCTCGCGCGGATGCTCCTCCGTCACCTTTGCCGTCCGGGCGCGCCCGTAAGGATAAACCGTGCCGACCAGAACGAACCGTTCAACCTCTTCGGCGATCGCTCCATCCAGCGTCCTCCGCATGAGCACCGGATGCAGCTCGAAACGGTTGTAAGGTACACCAATCAGGTAAATCAGCGTGCCCACGCCGCGGCACGAGGCCCGCACTGACGCAGGATCTTCAGGATTCCACGTCACGATCTCCGCCAGTGGGTCCGAGCCGAACGACTTCTCAAGCTCCGCGCGGTTGCGTCCTACCACTCGATAGGATTGACCTTGCCCGCGAAGCGCCGTAGCAATGCTGTTGCCGATGGCTCCGGCGGCGCCAAAAAGTGCAATTTTGCTCACTTGTTCATGCCTCATTGATCTGATTCAAGTGCAAGCATATCCGAGGCAGTTTCCCGTCGACGGATCAGCCGCACGCGTTTGCCCTCGACCAGCACTTCTGCCGGCCGCGGCCGCGAGTTGTAATTCGACGCCAGAGACATTCCATACGCTCCCGCATCAAGAACCGCCAGCAGATCGCCCGGCTGAACAGCAGGCATCCCACGATCCCGCGCGAAAAAGTCTCCCGTCTCGCACACGGGCCCCACGATGTCAGCCGTGATTTTACGCGCGCCCTTGCGCGGCCTTACTGGAACTATCTCGTGATGCGCCTGGTAAAGCGAGGGACGGATCAGGTCATTCATCCCCGCATCGGTAATAACGAATTTCTTCTCGCCGTTCTTCTTCACGTAGAGCACGCGCGTCACGAGCGCCCCCGCCTGCGCGACAAGAAACCGCCCCGGCTCCAGGAGCAGTGTAATGTTGTCCAGCCCTGCAATCGCCTTCGCAAGCGCACCCGCATAATGCCGCACCTTCTCCTCAGGATTGAATGGCTGTCCCTCGTGATACTCAATTCCGAGTCCGCCGCCGGCGTCCAGAAATCGAATCGGCAGCCCGTCCTTCCGAAGTTGGACCACAAGTTCGGCCACACGCGCCACCGCCGAACCGAACGGCTCCGTGCTGCGAATCTGCGACCCGATATGGACACTCACGCCCGCGGGCTCAATCCATTTGTAACGCGCAGCGTTACGATATACAGCCCGCGCCCGGCGGATATCGATCCCGAACTTGTGCTCGCGCAGCCCAGTCGAAATATATGGATGCGTCTCGGCAAATACATCCGGATTCACGCGCAGAGCAATCCGCGCCTTCTTCTTCAGCTTTGCCGCGCGCTGCGCCAGCATCTCCAGCTCGCCTTCGCTCTCCACATTGAACAGCAAAATCCCAGCTCGCAGAGCCAGATCAATTTCGTCCGCTGTCTTGCCAACTCCTGAGAAAACAACACGGTGCGTCGGAGCCCAGTCGATCGCGAGCACCCGCTCCAGCTCGCCGCCGGACACAATATCGAAACCCGCTCCCTCCTGCTGCAGCAGCTTTAAAATCGCCAGCGCAGGATTCGCCTTCACCGCATAGCAAACCAGGTGCGGAATAGGCTTCGGCTGCCTGAGAAATGCTTCCGTAAAGATCTGCAGCCGGTACAGCAGATTGTCCGCCGAATAGACGTAGAGCGGCGTGTTGTACTTTCTCGCAAGGCTTTCAAGCGAAACCTTCCTGCACGACAGGGAAGCACCTTTTTCGGGGTAAACAAATGGACGAACTGGAATCAAAGGACCTCAGAAAAGGATGGAATCTCTTTGAGAATACTTCACGCGTCACCTCTCCCTGCTCCCCAGCTTCGCGCGCCGATTTCGGTCCATCCGTAAACGACGGTGGGGAATACCTCGCCGCCAATCTCGTGAACATCGTCCGCTATGATCTCGCCGCCCAAGGCCCTGGACGGATCTTCATTTCTCCCCGACGATTGGGACTGCCTCCACGTGTGCGGCGCGGATCAGCGCGTCGTCAAGTGTCGCGAGCGCGACACCTTGTCGTTGTGCTAACTCCAGATAGGCGGTGTCATAGACAGTCAGCAAATGTGTCCGGGCCAGACGCATGATTTCCGCATGATCGGGGGCTATATCACGAACAATTCGTAGCTTTTCAAGATCGCGGAGAAACGTTGCCGTGTCAGCCTCGGTCAGCCGCTGGCGGCGCTCGTTCACGATTAGGACATTGCGAATTTCAAACCACCATAAGCCGGGCACGAGTCCGTAATCGTTTCGGAGACGGGCGAAGGCAGCATCTGCCTGCGGATGGTTTTCGTCGGGAAAGGCCCAGGTAGCAGCGACAGAAACATCGAGAACAAAGGGCATTCTATCTTCGGCCCTCATCGCGCGCAGCGATTATCTCCTGCACGCTTGCGGGAGCCCGGTGACGTCGCCTCTCCTGGATTCTTGCCATCGCTGCATCGATCTCAGCCTGGCGAAGATCAGCATCCGGTACGAGCCTGGCCACACGGCGGCCATGGCGAGTGATGATGAGAGTCGCCCCATGCTCAACTTCATCAAGGAGCTGGAGCAGGCGCGCTTTTGCTTCGGAAGCCTGGACCTCGCGGGCTTCCGTGATATGACTGGTCATATTAACTAGTCATTATCTTCCTTGCAGGAGGGGACTGTCAAATTCGGCAAATCCCAGGCCCGGGAACCCGGACCCGGGATCCCAAACTTTACCGCAGCGTGATACCCCGGGTCAGCACACTCCCCACGACGCGTACATTCTCAACGCGCTTGTCGATGACCTTCTGCTCTGCTTCCTTATCGCCATACTGCTTCATGCGAAGGCCATAGACCTTATCAGGCAGCCCATCCAGTGCCGCCATGTTCTTATACGTCAGTGAGTACCCAAAGTCCCAGTCATCCGGCCCGGACGAAGTCAGATTGAGCCACATCTGGTAGTCCTGAATGAGCCCGGAGGACTTCTCCGCCTCCCAGATCGGCACAATATTCTTCTTCAGGTCGTCCATGAACGCATTGAAATGACCGGGCAATATGCGGACCAGAACTACTCGCGAGACCGGACCTTCGTTGTAAGGCACTTGCGCCGTCGCTTTCGAAACGGCACCGCATGACAAACAGACCACTGCTACCAGGAGCAGAATCGCTTTCTTCATCGCATCATCTCCTTGCTGGACGGAACCCCCAGCCAAGGTATTCCGTCAGGTTTAGTTTGGGGGCGCCAAAGTGTAAACCTAGCGAGGATTGATGCGAAAGTTACTCTTTTTGACTACTACGCGGCTGGCGCCTACTTCGCCCAGGCCATCCCGTCCGAGTATTTTCCGGCGTCAATCAGGGATTGCACCTTCCACTGTGACAAATCGATCACGGCCACCTGATTGCTGTTAGGACAGGAGACATAAGCCACTTTACCGTCCGGGCTGGGCAGAATCTCATTCGGAGCATGAGGAACGTCGATTGTTCTGACGACCTTCAACGTCTTCAGATCGACGACAGCCACCTGATTCGTCGGCTCCATGCAGACAAGGAGCCAGCGGCCATCGAGCGTGGACGCGGTACCGTAAGCGATTGCAGGAAGCGGTATCCAGGTGCGGACTTTGTTCGTTGCCGTATCGATTACCGCAAGCTGCGGCTTTATCTGATCCGCCGTGAACACCATGCTGTCGTCGCGCGAGATCGAGATGCGCTGCGTCTTCGGGGAGATGGGAATCACCGCGATCGTCTTGCGCGCCTTCATGTCGAGCACCGAAACCGTGCCCGGCCCCACATTTGCCGTATAGCCCCGGCTTCCATCGCGCGAAATCGCCAGCATGTGCGACTCTTCCTGGCCGGTCGGAACCGATCCGACGATCTTCAGCGTCTTCGGGTCGATGATGGTTACGGATTTGTCGAGTTCCGTCGTCACGTAAAGCAGGCCCGTGTTCGGGTCATAGACGGCGCAGTGCGGCCGCACGCCATGTCCAAAATCCACATTCCCGATGATCTTGCGCGATGCGAGGTCGATCACCACCATGTTGCGCCCGTCCGTCCCCGGCCGCCCAACGCCAGAGTCCCCATAGATAGGGACATAGGCAATCCGTCCGTCGGGCGATGCGGCGACTTCATGGCCGGTGACGCCCTCAACAGGCACCGCGGCCACCTGCCGCCCGGCGGCGGGATCGATGATGCTCAGGTCATGACTGTGCTGGTTCGCAACCAGCAGATAGGGATGGGCCTGTGCAGAGGCGATTGCGCAGGCGCACAACAGAATGCAGAGAAAGGCCGGCTTCTTCATAGCCAGCCTAGTATATCCACCTTGATGTCACGGGCGCGGTGGCGGAGGCGGCATTGGATACGGCATCCGCGCCCGCCAAACCAGCGTGCGGATCAGGTACACGATCCCGATGAAGAAGAAGATCGGAATCAAAATAACGGCAAAGGGAATCTCGACTACGTTCTGCCCGATCTGCTCGCTGCCGAAGTGCCTTACGCTGCCCAGGACGGCAACAGCATTCTGACCTACGTGCGCCTCGCGCCCCAGGTTGATACCACCAAGGATACTCACGGCATTCTGTCCGATCGGACCATTTGACCGGATACTCCCGAGAATCGTGACCGCGTTCTGGCCCACCGCGCCGTCGATACGAATCGAGCACAGGATACATACCGCATTCTGCACCTCTTCGCCTTCTTCTACGCTAATGCTGTGAAAAATTGCGACGCGGCTATCGTCTGCAAAGGCTCGCGGTGCTGCGGCGACCAACAACAGAACGAAAACAGCTGGGAATAAACGGCGCATCAGTTTGCTCCGGAGGGTAGATCAGCCCCGATTGTACCCATGACCAGTCACAGCAGAATACGCAATTATCCTGAAGGTGGTTCCCTCGCCGACCCGTTCCTCACCTCGGACTTGGGACCGGCTCGCCCGGAATCGGCACCTGCTCCACAATCTCGATATTGAATCCCTGCAGGGCCGGCACGTGCGTCGGCGTGTTCGAGAGCAGCCGTATTTTGTGGATGCCGAGGTCCGCCAGAATCTGCCCGCCAAGCCCCACCTGCCGCAGGATACGCTGATGTTTGTCGTCCTCCGGCGCGCGTACATCGTGATGGAAAAGAATCCGGTGGGGATCGATTGTTCGGTCAATATCGAAACCGCGGCTGCTATTATGCAGATACACAAGCGCTCCGCGCCCGGCCTCCGCGATCATGCGCAGTGACTGCTGGACCAGCCGGTGGCAGTCGCATGTCGATGCCGCAAAGATATCGCCCGCAAGGCAGTGCGAGTGAACGCGCACGAGAACCGGATCATCCGACGGTGTCTTGCCGCAGCCGATATCGCCCTTGACCAGCGCGATATGGCTCTCGCCTCCGTTGACTTCGCTCTCGTAGGCGATCACGCAAAATTCCCCGTACGGCGTCGGCAGCTTGCTTTCCGCCACCCGGTAGATGTATCGCTCGTTCTGCAGCCGGTAGCGGATCAGCTCGGCCACCGTCAGCATCTTCAGCCCGTGCTGTGCGCAGAACTTCTCGAGGTCCGGCACGCGGGCCATAGTGCCATCGTCGTTCATAATCTCGCAGATCACTCCGGCAGGAATCAGACCAGCCAGCCGCGCCAGGTCGACCGAAGCCTCCGTCTGCCCCGCGCGCACCAGCACGCCGCCCTTCCGAGCCCGCAACGGAAACACATGCCCCGGACGCGCCAGGTCATGGGCCGTCGAGCGTGGATCGATGGCCACCTTGATGGTGTGCGCACGGTCCGCCGCCGAAATGCCGGTCGTCACTCCTTCGCGCGCCTCGATTGTTTCCGTAAATGCCGTTCCGAACCGCGACGAGTTCTGCTGTACCATCGGTCCGAGCCGCAGATAATCGGCACGCTCCTCCGTCATCGTCACGCAGATGAGCCCGCGCCCGTATCGGGCCATGAAGTTGATGGCCTCCGGAGTGACAAACTCGGCGGGGAGCGTCAGGTCGCCCTCGTTTTCGCGGTCCTCGTCGTCGACAACGACGATCATTCGTCCAGCGCGAAACTCGTCGATTGCGCCGGGCACATCCGTAAATGCCGATCCAGCTTGCATAACTGTATTGTCAACGAAATTCGGGCTTTCTGGCGATAAAGC
>Ga0213872_10002067_pt1 | contig 12151 bp, 13 predicted proteins | sample VelepicomBERX_R2_FD_160071 | JGI IMG/M metagenome (GOLD analysis project Ga0213872, IMG submission 160071) | Rhizosphere microbial communities from Vellozia epidendroides in rupestrian grasslands, the National Park of Serra do Cipo, Brazil - RX_R2 | ecosystem: Host-associated > Plants > Roots >...
CCCATCCATGCGCGGCATCTTCAGGTCCGTCACTACGATGCCAGGCCGCCACGTCTGCACACGCTCGAGCGCCTCAACCCCGTCTCGGGCGGTATCCGTCCGGTAACCCCAACCCGAAACCAGCTCGGCGAGCCCGGTCAGGGCGTGCACTTCATCTTCAACGATTAAAACCTTTTCCTGTGTTGCCATATCAATTTCTTGTCTGGGGACACTTACCTTGTATCATGCGCCCGGCGTGCAGCGACCTCAAAAGCCGGACAAAAGCAGCAGTTCGGGGAGGGGGTTATCCTGATTCTATGCTGGATTATGAGATTACGGCGCAGCAACTGAGCGAGCTAATCAACTCCGGGGAGTCCGAAGGCTTCATTCTACTTGATGTGCGCGAGCCCTGGGAGCACCAGGCCGCCCACATCCAGGGCAGCACCCTTATGCCCATGGGAGACGTCCCTTCCCGCGCCTTCCAGGAACTCGACCCTGAGGCCCGCATCGTAGCCATTTGCCATCACGGAGTCCGTTCCATCAACGTCGCCGTCTGGCTCCGCAACCAGGGCTTCGAAAACGCGCAGTCTCTCCGTGGGGGCATCGACACCTGGTCGGCTGACATCGACCCCACGGTGCCGAGATATTGACCCTTCAGGTTTCCAGATCCTTCAGAGCCAACTCCACCTGTTTCCGCAGAGCAGGCAGATCATGCTGGATCGTGTTCCATACAACGCCCAGATCGACAGAGAAGTATCCGTGGGTGAGCCTGTTTCTCATCGTGTAAATTTCGCGCAATGGAATTTGGGGATAACGACTCCCGAATGTCGGATCGTGAGTCTCGATATTCCGGGTGGCCTCGCCGAGTATCCCGAAATTGCGGATTACTGCATCCTGCAAAAGCGCATTCGTCGAGAACTCCGCTTCACTTGTGGCGTCCGTGTATTGATTGATTCGTGAAATGGCCTCGAGCATGTGTCCCAGATACTGGACAACCCGCGCCGGGTCTGTCTTCATACCGGGCTGGCCTCCGCAAGGACCCTGCCCCGATAGCTCTCCGGCAGTCCGCGTGGAGTAAGCACATCCACAGAAACTCCTAGAAGCGCCTCGAGCCTGTTCTGAATCCGCGCAATGTCCATGAGGCTTGCGCCCGGATCAGGATCGACCAGCAAATCGAGGTCGCTGCCTTCGGCGTCTTCACCGTGCAGCACCGATCCGAAAATACGCGGATTCCGGCTCTTGTTCTCAAGAACAATACGCCGTACTTCGTCGCGATTCTGCGCAAGTGCTTCCGAAGGTCTCATGCCCAATGCTGCTCCGCCGTGCCCCTTTGGCTGAATTATAGAAAACACCCCCTGCCTTATACTTCTCTGTCATCTTTCAGGAGCCATCATGTCCTCCGCCGCCATCGACTACGCCCGCAGCAATTACCCACGCTTCCTCGACGAGCTCAAGACCCTCATCCGCATCCCCTCCGTCTCCACCCTGCCCGAACACAAAGCAGACGTGCTCGCCGCCGCCCAGTGGCTGGCCAAAGAACTCACTCGCATCGGCATGGAGCACGTCGAGGTCATCACCACCCCCGGACATCCTCTCGTCTACGCCGACTGGCTGCACGCCCCCGGCAAAGCCACCTGCCTCTGCTACGGACACTACGACGTCCAGCCCCCCGATCCCCTTGACGAATGGCACTCCCCGCCTTTCGAGCCCACCGAGCGCAACGGCAATCTCTACGCCCGCGGAGCCGTGGACGACAAGGGCCAGATGTACATGCAGGTCAAAGCCATCGAAGCGCTCTTCTCTGCGAATAAAGGCAAGCTGCCCATCAACATACGGATCATCCTTGAAGGAGAGGAAGAAGTCAGCGGAGAGCAGATCGCACGCTTTATTCGCGAGCATCCCGACCGCCTCAAGGCCGACTTCGCCCTCGTCTGCGATACCGAAATGTTCGCGCCCGAGCTGCCCACCCTCTGCGTCGGCCTCCGCGGCATGATCTACACCGAAATCGAGGCCCGCGGCGCAACATCCGACCTCCACTCCGGCATGTACGGAGGCGCAGCCCCCAACCCCTTCGTCGCCCTCGCCCAGATCACCGCCCAGCTCAAGGATGGGGCCGGCCGCATCCTTATCCCCGGCTTCTACGACACTGTCCGCCGCCCCAGCGACGACGAGCTCCGCGCCTGGCAGCAGCTCCCCTTCGACGAAGAGCACTACCGCCTCACCGAAGTCGGCTCATCGCGTCTCACCGGCGAGCCGGGATACTCGGTCCTCGAGCGCACCTGGGCCCGCCCGACACTCGAAGTCCACGGCATGCCCGGCGGTTTCACCGGTGCCGGAGCCAAGACCGTCATCCCCGCCAAAGCCGTCGCCAAAATCTCCATGCGCCTCGTCCCGGACCAGACGCCCCAACATGCCTTTGCCCAATACAAGAGCTATGTCGAGTCCATTAAGCCCGACGGCATCGAGTTGGACATCCGTCTCATCCACTCCGGCGACCCCATCATCGTCGGCACCAACAACTCCTACATCCAGGCCGCGACGCGCGCCCTCAAAAAGGTCTGGGGCAAGGACACCGTCTTCATCCGCTCCGGAGGATCCATCCCCATCGTCGGCGACTTCGAGCGCCACCTGAAGATTCCCTCCGTCCTGATGGGCTTCGGCCTTCCCGATGACCAGATCCACGCCCCCAACGAAAAGTTCCACCTCGCCAACTTCTATCGCGGCATCGAGTCCATCATCACGTTCATGCAGGAAGTAGCTGCATGAACGCCTTCATCCTCGCCGGCGGCCAGAGCACCCGCATGGGACGCGACAAGGCCCTGCTCCCATTCCACGGCCGCCCCCTCATCGAGCACGCCTTGGCCAGCCTCCGCGCCCTCGGATTCTCTCCACGCATCGCCGGCAGCCGCCCCGACCTCGCCGTCTGGGCTCCCATTCTGGGCGACAGCTACCCCGGCTCGGGCCCACTCGCCGGTATCGAAGCGGCTCTGTCCGCCAGCGACGCCGACTTGAATCTCTTCCTGCCCATCGATATGCCCTTGCTCCCTCCTGATTTCCTCCGATGGATGACTGCCCGCGCCTCCGAAACCTCTGCCCTCGCAACTATCCCACACCTCCAGGGCCGTCCGCAGCCGCTCTGCGCCATCTACCACCGCGACCTCCTGGCCCATATCAAATCCGCTCTTGCCGCTGGAGACCTGAAGGTCATGCGCGCCATCGAGCACGCCGCCGTCGCATTCGGATCGAAACTCGACTGCTTCAACGTCGAGACCATCGCTGCCTGCCTCGACTTCCCCTCCGACCCACCCGTCCACCGCTGGTTTCAGAACATCAACACTCCCCCCGATCTTCGAATTGCCGACCTCCAAATTGCAGCATTGGAGAAGACGCCACTCATCCAATAATCTAGGTCTCAGGGAGCAGACTCTTGGCCGCCACGCCCGACACCTCGGAAATCATCGCCCCCGAAGTAGCCATCATCGAGCAGGTCCCGCATTCCGAGGGTGTCGCCCCCTACATTTCCTTTGATAAAGTCTCAAAATCCTTCGGGAGCCTCAGCGTCCTCGACCAGGTCAGCTTCTACGTCAATCCCGGCGAGACCCTTTGCATCCTGGGCCGCAGCGGCGTCGGCAAATCCGTGTCGCTCCAGAACATCATGGGCTTCCTCAAGCCCGACTCCGGCAAAATCTTCGTCGCCGGCGAGGAGATCAGCCGCTTCACCGAAGAGCAGCTCCAGCACATCCGCCGCAAGGTCACCATGGTCTTCCAGAACGGGGCGCTCTTTGACTCCCTCACCGTTGGTGAAAATGTCGCATTTCCACTGCGCGAGCGCGACCAGCTGGCCGACGATCAAATCCAGCAGATCGTCAACGGGCTGCTGGAGATGGTCGGCGTCTCCGGCATGACGGACCTGCTCCCCTCCGACCTGTCCACTGGAATGAAACGCTCGGTCGCCATTGCGCGGGCGCTCGCCGCTCAGCCCGAGGCCATCCTTTATGACGAGCCAACCACGATGGTCGACCCGCTCATCGCCCGCCTCCTCGGCGACCTCATCCAGAAGCTCAAGTACCAGCTCCGACTCACCAGCATTGTCGTCACCCACGACATGCGGTTCGCCGAGCGCCTGGCCGACCGCGTCCTATTCTTGCATCAGGGCAAAGCTGAGTTCTTCGGCACAATGGACGAGATGAAGTCCTCCAGCGACGACATCCTTCGCCAGTTCCTCGAACTCGACGCGCTGGTGCTGCCTGCGTAACCTGTATGAGCCCGATCGCGCCCCAGAGTGACTCAGCAAGCAGAATGACCGCGCAAGCCACAGCCGCCGACTTCATCGGGACCTGGCGTCTCCTCGACTACTCCCTCATCCACGACGACGGAGTCGTCGAGAAGCCCTGGGGAACCGACGTGCGCGGCTATCTGCTCTACTCCGCCGAGGGATTCATGAGCGGCAACCTCGGCGCCGCACGCCGTCCCCGCGGAGTGATCGAGCGCATCACGCCCTCATCGCGCCCACGCCGCAACCGCCGCTACATCGCCTACACTGGCCGCTTCACCGTCCAGGGAGACACCATCACCCACCACGTCGAAGCCAGCCTCTTTCCGCTCTGGGTCGACCGCGACGAAGTCCGCTACTACACCTTCGACGGAGACAAACTCACCCTCCGCACCGGCCCCCTCAAATCCGGAAACCACACCCTCGTCGCCCAGCTCACCTGGCAACGAGTGCTTTAAGCCAGTTCACGTCAAATCCGGTAAGCAGGTGGCTTGATTCCATTGTCTCGGAGATAGATCTCTGCCTGGCCACGATGATGGGCCACATGGATATACATCGCGAGCAGGACTTCTCGGCCGGGAAGGCGCCCGTCGGGAGAATTGTGCACTGCGTTCAGTTGCTCTTCGGTCAGGCTATTGATCACAGTGGAGCAATACTGAAACGAATCGCTGAGGAACCGGACGATCGCCTCTTTGTCAGATGGTGAAGGCAAAGCCGGGGTGTTAGTGTCTTTGAGGCCCGCACAAAATTGGTAGTTCGTGCTCGCTACGTGTGACATCAATTCCCCAAAACTCATGGATTCAGGATGCGGACGAAAGCCATATTTTTCCGCTGGCATCGTGTCTGCAACGGCGATAGACAGCTGGCTGAGCGCGGAAAAGTGTTTCGAGTATTCTCCCGCCGCATTTCCCTGGGGCGCGGTGGCAGGCAATGCGCGCGGCAATACACCAAGAGCCACTGCAGCAATCAGACCGATGGCATGACGCATCAGGGGTCCTCCTCAAGACGAAGCCAGCCTCTCATTCAGCCCAAACGTTCGTCTACAATCAACCATTCGGGAGAATGATGTGATCAATATTCGCCGGCCAGGGAAAGGCCCTCTCCTTTGTCTTGCGAGCATCACCTTTATGACCACCATCGCCATCGCCCAAACCGCCCAGACCACCCCAGCGTTCGGCCCCTCAAACCCCTTCTACGCGCCGAGCACGCTGCCCTTTCACGCGCCGCCCTTCGACAAAATCAAGGACACCGACTACCAGTCCGCCATCGAGGCCGGCATGGCGCAGCAACTTGAGGAGATTCGCGTTATCGCCGACAACTCCGCGCCGCCCACCTTCGAAAACACGCTGGTTGCCATGGAAAAATCGGGCCGTCTCTTGCAGCGCGCCAGCCTCGCTCTCGAAGCCGTCACCGGAGCCAACACCAATCCCACGCTGCAGAAGGCCGAAGAAAACCTGGCTCCCAAACTCGCCGCTCACAACGACGCCATTTATCTCAACTCGCGGCTCTTCGCCCGCGTCCAGACCGTCTACAACCGGCGCGAGTCGCTGCACCTCGATCCCGAAGCGGCTCGCCTGCTCGAAATCGTCTACAAAAAGTTCATCCACGCCGGAGCCAACCTCTCCGACGCCGACAAGGCAAAGCTCAAGAAGCTCAACGAAGAAGAATCGACCCTCTCGAACGCCTTCAAGAACAAGCTGCTCGCTGCGACTAAAAGCGCCGCCTTCTCCACCACCGACAAATCCGCCCTTGTCGGCCTGACCGACGCCGAGATCGCAGCCGCAGCCGAGGCCGCGAAGGACCGCAATCAGTCCGGCTACGTCATCCCGCTGCAGAACACCACGCAGCAGCCTTCGCTCACCTCACTCAGCAACCGCGCGACCCGCCAGTCCCTCTTTGGAGACTCCTGGACCCGCTCCGAACGTGGCGGTGATAGCGACACCCGCGCAACAATCGCTCGCCTCGCTCAGCTCCGTACCGAAAAAGCCAGGCTGCTCGGCTTCCCCAACTACGCCGCATGGAAGCTCGAAGACCAGATGGCCAAAACGCCTGAGGCCGCGCTGAAATTCATGGACGACCTCGTCCCTCCGGCCACCGCCAACGCCCGCAGCGAAGCCAAAGAGATCCAGGCCGTCATCGACGACCAGCATGCCGCCTTCCAGCTTGAACCGTGGGACTGGAACTTCTACGCAGAGCAGGTGCGCAAGGCCAAGTACGACCTCGACGAATCGCAGGTCCGTCCCTACTTCGAGCTGAACAACGTCCTCGAGAACGGCGTCTTCTACGCCGCGAACCAGCTCTACGGCCTCACCTTCAAGGAGCGCCACGACATCCCCGTCTACCAGCCCGACGTGCGTCTCTTCGATGTCTACGACGCCGACGGCAAGCCGCTCGCCCTTTTCTACTGCGACTATTTCAAGCGCGACAACAAAAACGGCGGCGCCTGGATGAGCGAATTCGTTCCACAGTCCAGAGTGCTGGGCACGCTTCCTGTCGTCTATAACGTCGCCAACCTGCCCAAGCCCGCACCGGGCGACCCTGCTCTTATCTCCTTCACCGACGTCATCACCATGTTCCACGAGTTTGGACACGCTCTGCACGGCATGCTGTCAAACACCGACTACCCGACCCTCTCTGGAACCTCAGTCCCCCGCGACTTCGTCGAATTTCCCTCGCAGTTCAACGAGCACTGGGCGACCCATCCCGCTGTCTTCCAGCACTACGCAAAGCACTACAAGACCGGAGAGCCCATGCCGGCCGACCTCGCCGCAAAGCTCGAAAAGGCCCGCACCTTCAACCAGGGATACCTCCTCACCGAACTCCTCGCCGCCGCCCAGCTCGACATGCAGTGGCACACGCTGCCGCCCGGCTCGCCTCTTGAGGACGTCGACGTCTTCGAGAAGCAGGCGCTCGAAAAGCAACACATTGCCCTGCGCGAAGTCCCGCCCCGCTACCGCTCCAGCTATTTCGCGCATATCTGGCAGAACGGCTACGCCGCTGGCTACTACGCCTATCTCTGGAGCGAGATGCTCGACGACAGCGCCTACGAGTGGTTCGTCGCCCACGGAGGTCTCAACCGCGCCAACGGCGACCGCTTCCGCCAGATGGTCCTCTCGCGCGGCAACACCGAAGACCTTGCCGCCATGTACCGGGCCTGGCTCGGCGCCGAGCCCACCATCCAGCCCATGCTCAAGTACCGCGGCCTGAACGGAGCGCAATAGGACAGACGTAACGTCGAAGTCAGGCGGTTGATTTACCGTCCGGCACGCTTCCCGCATCCCAGGTCGCCATATCCCCGCCTCAACCCGTCGCTGCTAACGCTCCAAGCTTTTTCCAAGCTCGCTTTGGGGAGTCCTCCGGAAACCTCAGTCCGCCCTCGGCGTCCGGTGGTCGACACGACTGTTTCGCCAGCTAAGTATTTAAAATATGACAGTTGCGCCTGCTATTCGCGCCCTCCGCCATTTGCGCCCGAACCCCAAGCCATCTTTCAGCGCTTTCAAACGACATTAATCCGCCGACTGTCCTACGTTGGCTTTGCTGACGCCGGAAACCCCAGTCGCAGGGAATCCGGTACCAGAGATAAGGAGAACGGCCGTGACCGACCAGACCTTCAGCCAGCCCAACGAAGCCTTCATTACTAACCGCGCAACGGAAAAGGAGCACCAGACCGCCGGCGATCAAGTCGCGGTTCCCGTCACGGCCGAACTCCTCATTCCGCCCAGGTTCCGGGACGAGGCCCAGGCCATCGACTGGCGGTCCGTCCTCTCCACCGCCGGCCTCGCCGCCTTCATCGCGGCCATTGCCGGGATTGGATAGATCCACCATGCACATTCCGTCCCGGCGGCACTTCTTGCCGGATCCTCCCCACCCCTGAACGCTTCGGACGCCCGCAACCCCGGCGCGATCACGAAGTAGAACATTGCCTGGTTAACTCCGCGTTCTGTTTCTGCCGACAAACCAGTTGTGCAGGCAGAACGCGGGGCTGAGTTTGCGCCGCCGTGCTTTATGAAAACCCTATTCAAGCTGAGGACCCAACATGCTTCCGTTCTTAATTGAAATAACCCTCTGCTGTGTCGTTTCGTGTCATTTCGCCTTGCTGATCCTTGAGCGTGAGCCGACGAAGCAGGAGAGCGGTGATGCCCCCGCGTTGCTCAGTGCAGGTGATCCACCTTCTTGCACACGCCATCACCGCCCTGCTGCTCGATAAACTCCGGATCGAGCCGATCGCTCGCCCGCCCTGGATACGGCGGAACAGAAATACACCGGCAACCCGCGTCCTTTAGCGGAACATTCTTCAGCAGGTACTCCGACGACACGGACTTCACCAGAATCTGCCGCGACGTCATCGGTTGTTTGTCGATAAAGTACGAATCCTTCACGGAATACCCAGTCCCCACAAACGCCGGATAGATCCCGTAATTCGCCTGCAGCCACTTTGCCAAGGCTCCGTGACTGCTGTCGTAGATTGTCCCGGCATAATTGAAAGTCCGCGCCAGCGCAGCAGGCACCGCTGTCTCCGCCGGATCACTGAAGCCCTTCGCAAAACACGCCATCTCCTTACCTGGATCTGAAGACGACGCATCGCACTCGCCCACATCCCGCAGAACTGCCGAAAATACATTGGGCCAGGTCGCCAGCACAGCATCTACCGTTGCCGGATCAGTCGGCTTGCATCGCATGGCGACCAGCACCTTGCTGTCGTCATTCACGAGTCCCGAATAGGTGGGATAATCCTCCACCGTCAGTGGAGGTGAATACAGCACCGTCGCCGTCATAAACCCGCGCAGCGCCCCAGGCCGGGCAATGCTCGTGACCTCTGTCCCCGGAGCCAGAAAACCCACCCGCAGATAGTCATTCGGCGCCGCTTCCCGCACCTTCTCCGCTAAAACCACCGGAGCCGCTGCAACTCTTGGCGTCGCCACTCTCGCCGCCCTATGTTCTGCGCACCCCGACAGCACAACAAGACAACCAAGCAAAATTCGTGCTCGCATCGTTCCTCTCCGGGAATCGTTCCCGGAATAGTAAACAATCATGTCCTCGAAATCACGGCATTTCCGTCCTCCCCGTCCCGAAGCTGTAAAATGAAAGCTTGCGATGCAGCGCGAGGCTTTGGTCGCAGGAAAGCCGCGAATTTTACGCCCGCGCCTGCAATCCAAAGGGTTTATGAGCGCAACCAGGCTGGATACTCCTCCCACCGAAGAACAATCTCCGAAGCAACAATCCCAACTACGCGAGCAGGTATTCGACGCATTCCGCCGCTGGGGCTATCTCCAGGCACAGCTCGATCCGCTCGACCAATACCTCTCGCCCGTGCGTGTCCCCGAGCTCGATCTCACCGGGCCCGACGCAGCCGACGCGCGCCGTATCTACGCCTCGACCATCGGCGTCGAGTTCATGCACATCCCTTACGCCGACCGCCGCGAATGGATCGCCGAGCGCCTCGAATCCGGCCCGCCCACCCTCGATGCCGCGGCGCAGCAGCGCGTCCTCGATCTGCTCATCCGCGCCGACACCTTCGAGCAGGTCATCCAGTCGCGCTATCTCGGAACCAAGCGCTTCTCGCTCGAAGGCGTCACCGCGCTCCTGCCATTCCTCGACGAACTGCTCGATCGCTCCGCCGAACTTGGCGTGCAGACCTGCATCATGGCCATGAGCCATCGCGGACGCCTCAACGTCATGGTCAACACCCTCGGCAAGCCCGCCGCCGACATCTTCTCCAAGTTTGAAGACGTCAATCCCCGCAGCATCCTCGGCGGTGGAGACGTCAAGTACCACGTCGGAGCCACCGGCGTCTTCCACGCCCGTAACGAGGAGTGGGTCGCGCTCCACCTGGTCTCGAATCCCAGCCACCTCGAAGCAGTCGACCCTGTCGTCATGGGCCGCGCCCGCGCCAAACAAACCCGCTGGGGAGCCGATGGCATCGAACGGGTCCTCGCTGTCACCATCCACGGAGATGCAGCCTTTGCCGGTCAGGGCATCTGGGCCGAAACCCTCAACCTCGCCGAAGTCGAGGGCTTCTCCGTCGGCGGCAGCATCCACATCATCGTCAACAACCTCATCGGATTCACCGCCGAGCCCGACGAGTCCAACTCGACGCGTTTTGCCTCCGATCTCGCACACCGGCTGCCCATCCCCGTCTTCCACGTCAACTCCGAAGATCCCGCCGCCGTCATGCGCATCGCCGCTCTTGCCGCTGAATACCGCAGCACCTTCCACAGCGACGTTGTCATCGATCTCATCGGATACCGCCGCCACGGCCACTCCGAGGTCGACGACCCAACCATCACGCAGCCGCTGCGCTACAACCGCATCAAGAACCATCCACCGCTTTCGGATCTCTACGCAAAATACCTTGGCGTCGACATCTCCGCCCGCGTGCGCGAGCTGCAGGCCGAATTCGCGGAAGCGCAGAAGACCGCCACGACGATGCAGAAGATGCCGCATCTCGCGCGCCTGCCCGAATACTGGTCGTCCTTCAAAGGCGGCCCCTGGAAGCCCGAGTATGAAGTCGAAACCGGCCTCACCCACGAGCAGATCGAGAAAATCTCTGAAGGCCTCACTTCCTATCCGCATACCTTCCACATCCACCCCAAAATCAAAAAATTACTGGAACAGCGTGCCGAGATGGGCCACGGCAAGCGCGCCTTCGACTACGGAATGGCCGAAGCTGTCGCCTTCGGCTCGCTCCTGATCGACGGCACGCCCATCCGCTTCAGCGGACAGGACAGCCAGCGCGGCACCTTTAACCAGCGCCACTCCGTCCTCATCGACATCGAAAGCGAGCAGCCCTGGGTCCCGCTCTCGAATCTCTCCTCCGACCAGGCCGCCTTTGACATCTACAACTCTGTCCTCTCTGAGGCCGGCGTCATGGGCTTCGAGTACGGATACAGCCGCGACTACCCCGAAACCCTTGTCCTCTGGGAAGCCCAGTTCGGCGACTTCGCCAATGGTGCGCAGATCGTCGTCGATCAGTTCATTTCCGCCGGCGAAGACAAATGGGGACTCCTGACCGGCCTCGTTCTTCTTCTGCCACATGGCTACGAAGGCCAGGGCCCCGAGCACTCGAGCGCCCGCGTCGAGCGCTATCTCCAACTCGCCGCGCACGACAACATCCAGGTCTGCCAGCCCTCGACCGCTGCGCAGTATTTCCATCTGCTGCGTCGTCAGGCGCTGCGCAAGTGGCGAAAGCCGCTCATCGTCTTCACGCCCAAGAGCATGCTGCGCCATCCTGACGCAGTGTCGCCCATCGAGGACCTCACCCGTCCGCACTTCCGCAACGTGTTGCCCGAGACCTCCATCACAAACGGAAAGCGCCTGCTTATCTGCACCGGCAAAATCGGCCACGAGCTGCGCGTCGAGCGCCAGAAGCGCGGAGACAATACGACCTGCATCATCTTCCTCGAGCAGCTCTACCCTTGGCCCGAGGCCGAACTCATCGCAGCCATCGACGCCCACCCCGACGCTACAGAAATCATCTGGGTCCAGGAGGAGCCCGAGAACATGGGCGCTCACTCCTTCGTCATGCCGCGCCTGCGCCGCCTCGCCGGAGATCGCCACGTCCTCAGCATCAAGCGCTCCGCCGCGGCCAGCCCCGCCACCGGCTCAGCTAAGGCGCACGACATGGAGCAGAAGACCCTGATCGAGCTCGCTCTCGGTTCCGGCCTTCACGAAAAAATCAAAAAGTAAACCGGAGACAAACCCAGGGCATCCCGCGTCCGGATTTTCGGACGTGGGATGCCATACCCTGCACAATCTGAACGCCCCGCCCTCGCCCGTCTTCTTAGTCGCCATCTGCATGACGCACTAGCAAACCTGTTCCCTCAGCAATTGAGACACAGAATTAACGGAGCTGCGGTTGATTCCTTGTACGATCTTTCCTTGGGCGACAATGTATCGTTC
>Ga0213872_10002068_pt1 | contig 12145 bp, 12 predicted proteins | sample VelepicomBERX_R2_FD_160071 | JGI IMG/M metagenome (GOLD analysis project Ga0213872, IMG submission 160071) | Rhizosphere microbial communities from Vellozia epidendroides in rupestrian grasslands, the National Park of Serra do Cipo, Brazil - RX_R2 | ecosystem: Host-associated > Plants > Roots >...
TGAGGTGAGGATCAGAGCAACAGAGACGAGTCTGTTCGGCCACTCCAGACCAAGGTGTTCTGGGGGCTGTGGCGCAAGCCGCGGTGAGGTCGGTGTCAACCGACCCGGTCACGCGCAAGCGTGATCCCCCCCAGCCACCCTGACTGGGAACCGATCAGGGTGAAACGGGCAATCTCTACGCGCAGCAATACCAAGTAGGCCAACGTTGATGTGGTTCCGCAGAGTTGGCGGGTAGGTAGCATCGAGCCGGGTGGGCGACCCCCGGCCCAGAGTAATGGCGGTCACGCCCCGGGCAACCGGGGTGCACAGAATCCGGCTTATCGGCGGGCTTCACACTTTATCCATCGGCGCCGCGCGCCTGGGGCAGGCGGCTCAGGGTCAGCCCTGGCGACCCGCGCAGGCCCGGCGCACCCGCCAGTTCCAGGCGGCCCCGAGGGCCAGCAGCACGCTGGTGCCCAGAAAGACCCAGCGCATGCCCAACTGGCCGCCCACCAGCCCGCCGAGCAGCGGGCCGACCACCTGACCGGCGTATTGGGCCGAGGTCGAGTAGCCCAGCATCTGGCCGGCACGGCCTTCAGGCACCTGGTGGCGGATCACGCTGGCGATGCAGGGCAGCAGGCCACCGAGCGCCAGGCCCATGAGAAAGCGCAGTCCGATCAGCTGCCAGCCCCGGCTCACGAAGGCCTGGGGGATCAGCAGCAGGGCCGAGACCGTCAGGCACGCGATGATCACCTGCCAATGGCCGACACGGTCGGCCCAGCGACCCAGCAGCGAGGCCGACAGGATGCTGCCCAGGGCGGCGGCCGACATCACGATGCCGGCGGTCAGGGTGACCCGGGCCGGGTCGTCAACCAGGGGCGCCACATAGACGGTGATGATGGGCTCGATGGACATGTTGGCCAGCATGAGCAGCAGCCCTGTGCAGAGCATGGCGCGCAGCGGGCGCCGCTGCGGGATGTCGTGCCAGCCGCCGCCTTTGCCTGACCAGGCCTTGGCGGGGTTTCGGCCGCGTAGGTCCTCGCGGATCAGGCCGGCCGTGGTCAGAAAGGCCACGAAGATCACGGCGCCGGCGGCGAAGAAGGTCCAGCGTATGCCGATCAGGGGCGGAAGCGCTCCACCGATCAGCGGGCCGACCAGATTGCCGGCCATGATCGCGGACGACAGGGTGCCCAACGCCCAGCCGGACCGGTTTTTCGGCGTCTGGGTGGCCACCAGCACGGTCGAGCCCGAGGCGTAGCCGCCCAGAAAACCGGCCAGCAGGCGCAAGGCCACCAACTGCCAGGCCTGCTGCGCCAGGCCGATCAGGGCCATGGCCACCGCCATGCCCAGGCTGGCCCGAATCAGCATGAGCTTGCGGCCATAGCGGTCGGCCAGGCGTCCCCACAGGGGGGCCACCAGCGCCGCCGACAGGAAGGTGGCGCCATAGGCGGCGCCTGACCATTGCACGATGGCCGCCGGATCATGGATGCCGAGCTGCTCCACGTACAGGGGCAGAAATGGCAGCAGCAGGGTCATGGCCACGATGGTCGTGAAAGAGCCGAACATGCAGACCAGGAGGTTGCGTCGCCAGTGGGGTGAGGCCGGGTCATGCGGCGGGGCTTCGTGGGTGGAGGTGTTCATGGGGCAAGGGGGCAAGGTGCCTGGGCATTGTGGTCGGGGCGTGCAGGCTTGTCCCTTCACCATTGGCGTGCCCAGGCATCGCGGGGGCTCGGGGCACCGGGGCATGGGTATAGAATTTCGCCCCTGCCCGCAGGTGTCCCGGCTGCCTGGGCGGTGTTGCCATCCCCGGGGCCATGTAGAGGACCACCATGTACAAAAACCTCGCTGCCGTGTTCGCGGCCGCCTGCCTGTTCCCGCTTTCTCCCCATGCTGCGCCGGCCGAGGCGCCCAAGCCGCCGGTCAAGGCGGCTTTCGTCTATGTCACACCGCTCACCGATGCGGGCTGGGTCCACCAGCACGATGAGGCCCGCAAGGCGGTCGAGGCCGCGCTGGGCCCCCGGGTCCAGACCCGCTACGTCGAGGATGTGGCCGAGGGCGCCGATGCCGAACGGGTGATCCGCGAGCTGGCGCGCGAGGGCAACCAGATCATCTTCACGCCGAGCTTCGGCTACATGGAGCCGACACTGAAGGTGGCGCGCGATTTTCCGGACGTGAAGTTCGAATCCATCACCGGCTACAAGACCGCGCCGAATGTGGCGACCGCCAACGCCCGCTACTACGAGGGGCGCTATCTGTCGGGCGTGGTGGCCGGCCGCATGAGCCACAGCGGCGTGGCGGGTTATGTGGCCGGTTTTCCGATCCCCGAGGTGCTCCAGGGCATCGACGCCTTCACGCTGGGCATGCGCTCGGTGCGAGCGGATGCGGTGGTCAAGGTGATCTGGCTGCAGGCCTGGTTCGACCCGCCGCGCGAGCGCGATGCCGCCATGACCCTGATGAACCAGGGGGCCGATGTGCTGGCCTTCCACACCGGCTCGACCGCCGTCATGGCGGCCGCCCAGGAGCGCGGCCGGATGGCGGTGGCCTACCACTCCGACATGCGCCGGGTGGCGCCCCAGGCGCAGATCGTGGCGGTGACGCACCAGTGGGGCGACTACGACACCCGCCGGGTGCAGGCGGTGCTGGACGGCACTTGGACGCCGACCCAGGTCTGGGGCGGGGTCCGCGAGGGCATGATCCGCATCGGCGATTTCGGGTCCCAGGTGCCGGCCCGGGTGCGGGAAGAGGCTTTGGCCCTGCAGCAGGAGATGGCCGCAGGCCGCCTGCAGCCTTTCCGTGCGGCCGCGCATCCGGTGCGTGACAACCAGGGGCATGTGGTGATCGCGCCGGGCACGGCCCTCAGCGATGCCCAGATCCTGGCCATCGACTGGCTGGTGGAGGGGGTCCAGGGGGCGCCGCGCTGAACCGGCGCCGCGGGGCGGGAGCCGCTTGGCAGGGGTATGCTCGGGCCCATGCATGCCTACCGAGCCTCACTCCTGCGATTCAATCCCGACCGCAGCGCCGTCTACGACGAGGACGGCCTGCTGGTCGTCGGGCCGGGCCCGGACGGTACGCAGATCGTGCATGCGGCAGGCGCCTGGCAGGAACTGAGGGCCCGCCATGCGGGCCTGAGCATCACGCACTGGCCGGGGCATCTGATCGCCCCGGGGTTTGTCGACCTGCACCTGCATTTTCCCCAGACCGACGTCATCGGTTCGCCCGCCGAAGGGTTGTTGCCCTGGCTTGAGAAGTACACCTTCCCGCACGAGTCCCGTTTCCATGACCCGGGGCATGCCAGCGAGGTGGCTGGCTTTTTTCTGGAAGAGCTGCTGCGCCAGGGAGTCAGCACCGCACTGGCCTTCGCGACTTCGCATCCGGCCTCGGTCGACGCCCTGTTCACGCAGGCGCAGGCCCGCGGCATGCGCCTCATCACCGGCAAGGTCTTGCAGGACCGCCACTCGCCTGACGGGGTGCGTGACGACACGGAGCAGAGCCTGCTCGACACCGAATCGCTGATCCGGCGCTGGCATGGTGTGGATCGCCTGGGCTATGCGATCACACCCCGGTTCGCGCCCACCAGCACCCCGGCCCAGCTGCGCGGTGCCGGCGAGTTGGCGGCGCGCCATCCGGGCGTCTGGATCCAGTCGCATGTGGCCGAGAATCTGGCCGAGATCGCCTGGGCCCGCGAGCTGTTTCCCGATTCGCGCAGCTACCTCGGCACCTATGCCGACTTCGGGCTGATGCGTGAGCGCGCCGTCTATGCGCATTGCATCCATTTCGATGACGCGGATCGCCAACTGATGCGTGAGACCGGCGCGGCGGCGGCGGTCAGTCCGACCAGCAACCTCTTTCTGGGCAGCGGCTTCTTCGACTATGCAGGGGCCGACCGGGTCGGCTTCCGCTATGGGCTGGCCAGCGATGTGGGCGGTGGCACCTCGTTCAGCCCCTTCAAGACGATGCTGGCGGCCTACTGTGTGGGGCGCGAAGGGCAGACCAAACCCGGACTCAGCCTCTCGCCTCAGCATCTGTGGTGGCAGCACACGGCCGGTGCCGCCCAGGCCCTGGGCCTGGAAGGCGTGGTGGGCAATCTGCAGCCCGGTTGCGAGGCCGATTTCGTGCGCCTCGACCCCCGGGCCACGCCGCTGTTGGCGCGCAAGATGGCGCAGGTGTCCAGCCTGGATGAGCTGCTGTTTGCGCTCATCGTGCTGGGGGACGATCGCCTCGTGGTGCAGACCGTGCTGGCCTCCTGAGGCCGGCCGCCGTTCGGGCGACCCACCCAGGCGGTGTCCGGGCTTGGGCAGGGCATTGCCTAGAATGCAGTCCAAGGAACCTCATCATGAGCATCAAAAGCGACAAATGGATACGGCGCATGGCCGAGCAGCACGGCATGATCGATCCCTTCGAGCCGGGCCAGATCCGCGAGCAGGACGGGCGAAAGATCATCAGCTACGGCACCAGCAGCTACGGCTATGACATCCGGTGTGCGCCCGAATTCAAGGTCTTCACGAACATCCACAGCACCGTGGTCGATCCGAAGCACTTCGATGAGAAGAGCTTCGTCGATTTCGAGGGCGACTCCTGCATCATCCCGCCCAACAGCTTTGCATTGGCGCGCACCGTCGAGTACTTCCGGATCCCGCGCAACGTGCTGACCATCTGCCTGGGCAAGAGCACCTATGCGCGCTGCGGCATCATCGTCAACGTCACCCCGTTCGAACCCGAGTGGGAAGGCTATGTGACGCTGGAGTTCTCCAACACCACCCCGCTGCCGGCGCGCATCTATGCCGGCGAAGGCTGCGCCCAGGTGCTGTTCTTCGAGAGCGATGAGGTCTGCGAGGTCAGCTACAAGGACCGGGGCGGTAAGTACCAGGGGCAGCACGGCGTGACCCTGCCGCGCGCCTGAGCGGGCTGTGCATGGACGCGCTGACCCCGGCCACCACCTGCTTTTCCTGGCCGCCTGCGGGCGAGCCCGAGCTGTCCTGGCCGCGCGAAGACCGGCTGGAGTCGGGCCGGCCTCGGCGGGAGACCTGGAGCCGCATCGAGGCTGATGCCAACGGTGCCCGGACCCTGTCCAGCGGTCACTGGCGCTGCGAACCCGGGCGCTGGCGCATCGTGTTCGGGCCGCAGCAGCAGGAGGTGTTCACCGTGCTCAGCGGCCGGTGCCGCATCCACGATCGCCAGGGTGGCTGGCAGGAGGCCGGGCCGGGCGACAGCCTGCACATCCCGGCAGGTTTCGAGGGCTCCTTCGAGGTGCTGGAGACCCTTTGCAAGAGCTATGTGATCCTCGAGTGAGCCGGTCGGGCGGCCACGTCACGGCCGGCTGGCGAGCCGTGCCGCCGCCAGATCCCAACCACCCCAGCCGCAACTCTTGAACAGCACCGGGCCGCGAACCGTTTCCGCCTTGGCCTCGGGTGCCTGCAGGCACTGCGCCAGGGTCGGCAGATGGTCGACAGGCAGGCCGGCCTGCAACAGGTCGCCGGCCTCGTGACGGGCGTCCGGCGAGTCCAGAACCACCCGGCCCTGCAGGTGCGCCTGGCGGCACAGATGGCTGCCCAGTTCGCGCATGGCCGGTGTGAAGGCGCCGACAGCGGCCAGGAAATGATCGGCAGACAGGGCTTGGTCCAACACCACCTCGGTGGCAGGCGTGCAGGTCACCACCAGGGGGCAACGGGCCAAGGCACGATCCAGGTCGTCCGTGACATGGGCGGCCAGGCCCAGGGCCGCCGCGTGGTCGGCCAGTTGTCGGGCACTGGCAGCGCTGCGGGATGCAACCCAGACCTCGCGCAGCGGAAGGCCCTGGGCAAAGACTTCAAGATGCGAGCGTCCCTGCACCCCGGCGCCGATGATCAGCAAGGGCCCCATGGCCTGCGGAGCCAGTTCCCGGGCCGCCAGCAGGGACACCGCTGCGGTGCGGCGCGCGGTGACGGCCGGCCCATCCAGGATCAGACGCCTTTCGCCGCTGGCCACATCGAAGACCATCACGTCGCCCTGGATCAATGGGCGCGATGAGCCGGCATTGCCCGGCGTCAGGGTGATCAGCTTGGTGATGGCGATGCGTTGGTCGTGGGCCGGCATGAGGAACAGGCAGCCACCGCCGGGAAGATCATGGACCAGGCGCGGCGGCACCCGCACCGACGCATCGTTCAGCAAGGACTTGATTTCGTCGGCCAAGGCCGAGGCCGGCAGCGCGGCGTTGGTCTGACGCGCGTCCAGCAGACCGCTGTGCGCAGATGGAGAAGTGGACATGGGGCTTGCCTCCAGAGGACAACCACTTGGTCATCTTAGACCGTGTTGAAGATCTGCGTGGCACCTGGTCGCGTGCCTAGCCCTTTCGGCCCGGCCCGGGCCAGGCCAGGCCCCACAGGCTGGGTCATTGATTGACGCTGGCTCGGGATTCTGTCCTACAAGCGGCAGATTCCTGCATCCCTAGCATCGAAGGAAGCCAAAAACAAGAGGAACAGAGGTCATGATGGTTTCCGGTCGTACAGCGCTGTGGGTGAAGATTCTGGACCTGCCCATGCTCATCTCCGTCTGCGGCGTCGTGACGGCGTTGCTGTTCGTCCAGTTGATGAGCTGGTCCGGCGCCTTGTCCGGGGCCGGGGCCGTGTCGGTCGAGCGGCATGGCAACCCGCCGGCTCCGTGGGTGTTGGACCGGGAGCGATCGCTGTTGTGCGTGCTCGACAAGAGCGTCGACACATCGTCTGATTGCGCCTCGCCATCACTGCTGTCCCGGGACCTGATCGCGGGCACCGACGACAGCCGCCCCCAATCCCCCTGAACCTGCCGGTGGCCCGACGTTGCGATAGGGGTTTTCGCCCGGGCTTGTTCGCGCTACCTGTGCCTTATTTCACGTCATCAGGGGGCGAAATCCGGGTCGTCCGCGTTAGCATGCCCGCTTCAGGCCCGACAGGGCGAGAGGCATGCCATGAAATGGGAAGATCAACGGGCGTCTGACAATGTGGAAGACCGGCGCGACGATGCCGGTGGTGGCGGTGGCGGTTTCTCGCTGGGACCGACCCACCTGGGAATCGGCTCTGTGCTCGCCATCATGGCCATCGGCTGGTTTTTCGGCATCAACCCCCTGACCATGCTGGGCTTCCTCGAAGGGGGCGGCGGCCAGGTGGCCTCGCAGCAGGCGCCTGCGCACAAACCGCCGGCGGACGATCCCCTGGCCCATTTCGTGTCGGTCGTGCTGGCCGACACGGAGGACGTCTGGAAGGACATCTTCGCGAAGGGCGGCGGTACCTATCGCAACCCTCATCTGGTGCTGTTCAGGGGCAGCACACCCACCTCTTGCGGTCAGGGTCAGGCGGCCATGGGGCCGTTCTACTGCGCGGCCGACCAGAAGGTCTACATCGACCTCAGCTTCTACGAGACCTTGCGTACCCGTCTGGGCTCGCCCGGTGATTTTGCCCAGGCCTATGTGATCGCCCATGAGGTGGGGCACCATGTGCAGCACCTTCTGGGGATCAGCCAGAAGCTCGATGAGGCACGAGGCCGCCTCAGCCAGGCGCAGTACAACGCGATGAGCGTGCGCCTCGAGTTGCAGGCCGACTGCCTGGCCGGTGTCTGGGCCAACCATGCCGACAGCAGCCGGCACATCCTGGAGCAGGGTGACATCGAGTCGGCGATGAATGCGGCGGCCCACATCGGGGACGATGCCCTGCAAAAGGCCGCCGGGCGCGCTGTGGTGCCCGAGAGCTTCACCCATGGCACCAGTGCCCAACGCCAGCATTGGTTTGCCACCGGCTTCAAGGAAGGAACGGTGAGGGCCTGCGACACCTTCAATGCCACCGCCTTGTGACGGTCAAAGCAGGCAGAGATCGTTGCTGTCGACCCACAGGCTTGTGGCGGTCGAGAGCCTCGGGCAAATGGCCGAGCTGTGCAAAGCCATGACCGGATGCATTTCGGTGCTTCTGTTTGCATAGCATTTGAGTGTTCCAGGCACCGTGGCCGGGGGCGGTCGGAGGGGCAAAAATGCCACCAGGCCCGGCCAGTGCGACAATACGAGGCTTCATGACGACATCTTTTTCCAATTTATCGCTGGCAGAGCCGCTGGCACGTGCGGTGGCCGAGATGGGCTACGAGTCCATGACGCCCATCCAGGCGCAGGCCATCCCTGTGGTGTTGACCGGCAAGGATGTGATGGGCGCGGCCCAGACCGGCACCGGCAAGACGGCGGCGTTTTCGCTGCCGTTGCTGCAACGACTGCTCAAGCACGAGAACAGCTCCACCTCGCCGGCCCGCCATCCGGTGCGGGCCCTGGTGCTGCTGCCGACCCGCGAGCTGGCCGATCAGGTCGCCCAGCAGATCAAGCTCTATGCCAAATACACCCAGCTGCGCAGCGCGGTGGTTTTCGGCGGCATGGACATGAAACCGCAGACCCTGGAGCTCAAGCGCGGTGTCGAGGTGCTGGTGGCCACGCCGGGGCGCCTGCTGGACCACATCGAGGCCAAGAACGCGGTGCTCAACCAGGTCGAGTACGTGGTGCTGGACGAGGCCGATCGCATGCTGGACATCGGCTTCCTGCCCGACCTGCAACGCATCCTGAGCTACCTGCCCAAGCAGCGCACCACCTTGCTGTTCTCGGCCACCTTCTCGCCCGAGATCAAGCGTCTGGCCGGCAGCTACCTGCAGGACCCCGTGACCGTCGAGGTCGCGCGTTCGAACGCCACCGCCGAGAACGTCGAGCAGCATTTCTACGGCGTCAACGAGGACAACAAGCGCCACGCGCTGCACCAGGTGCTGCGCCAGCGCGGCATCCGGCAGGCCTTCGTCTTCGTCAACAGCAAACTCGGTTGTGCGCGGCTGGCCCGGGCCCTGGACCGGGATGGCCTGAAGACGGCGGCTTTGCATGGCGACAAGAGCCAGGACGAGCGCCTGAAGGCGCTGGATGCCTTCAAGAAGGGCGAGGTGGATCTGCTGGTCTGCACCGATGTGGCGGCCCGTGGCCTGGACATCAAGGACGTGCCGGCGGTCTTCAACATCGACATCCCTTTCAACGCCGAAGACTATGTGCACCGCATCGGGCGCACCGGCCGGGCTGGCGCCTCGGGTCTGGCCGTGAGTTTTGTCGGCGGCAGCAATGACGCCCGCCTGGTGGCCGACATCGAGAAACTGATCAAGAAGAAGATCGAGGTCGAGGCCCTGGAGTTCGACGAAGACCGTCCGAGAGGCCGCATCAATGACGGGCGCCGGATGTACCAGCGCGAAGAGGGCGAGGGCCGAGGCAGCGCACCGGATGCCGGATCCGCGCCAGGGCGCGAGCGCCGTCCCCATCGGCAGCCCAGTGCGTCGAGGGACCCGTTCTTCGACCGGCCCTACGAGGCTCAGGCCGTCGACAGCGCGCCCGCCTGGGAGAGTGCCAAGGCCGCTGCGCCAGCCCGTTCGATCTCCTCGAACATCAAGCCCAAACGCAAGGTGGCGGCCCTGTTCAAGGCCGCACAACCCACCGTTTGAGGTGTCAGTCTCCAGGCTTCTGGGCCTGGGGGCATTTCACCTGGATCAATTCGCGCTGGGTGGCGTCTGCCCCCAGACGGACCGCGCTCAGACAGCCTCCCCAGACGCAGCCTGTGTCCAGTGAAATGAGGTCGGGCCGGCTTTTCCAGCCCAGGGTGGACCAGTGGCCGAAGGCCACCGGGGTGTCCGCGCTGCGCCGCCCCGGGACGTCGAACCAGGGCAGGTAGCCTGGCGGGGGCTGGTCGGCAGCGTCGGTGCTGTTGAATTCCATCTCGCCATCGGCGGTGCAGAAACGCAGGCGGGTCAGGGCGTTGACGATGACCCTCAGCCGATCCATGCCCTGCAGTCCGTCATGCCACGATTTGGGCAGGTTGCCATACATCAGCCGCAGAAAGCCGGGCAGTTCCGGACTGCGCAGCACGCTTTCAAGCTCGCCGGCCAGAGACAGCGTCTGATCTGCCGACCAAGCGGGCAGCACCCCCGCATGCACCATCAGCACGCCCCGCTCGTGACGGGCCAGGGGCTGCCGGGCCACCCAGCCCAGCAAGGCGGAACGGTCTGCGGCCTGCAGGATGTCCGAGAAGGTGTCCTTGCGGCTGGGCGGGCGCACACCATGGGCGGCAGCCAGCAGATGCAGGTCGTGATTGCCCAGCAAGGGGCGGGCGGCGTCATCCAGTGCCATCAGCCGCCTCAACACGCCAAGAGAGTCCGGGCCCCGGTTCACCAGGTCACCCAGCAGGTAGAGGGTGTCCCGGCTGGGCGAGAAGCCAATCGTGTCCAGAAGTCTGCCCAGCGCCTCATTGCAGCCCTGGACATCTCCAATCAAGTACATTGCCATGATCTCGATTTTCCACTGGCTTGAATGGATTTCCTGCTGATTGCATTTCTGACCCTGCTCAATGCGGTCTTCGCCATGTCAGAAATGGCCTTGGCATCCAGCCGGAAAGCCCGTCTGGCCGCCATGGCCGAGGCAGGAGACAAATCTGCCCAGACGGCATTGGCCTTGTTGGCCAATCCCACCCAGTTCCTGTCGTCGGTGCAAGTCGGCATCACCTCCATCGGCATGCTCAACGGGATTCTCGGTGAGGCCGCCTTCAGCGAAGGACTGGGGCATTGGCTGGAACATCTCGGGGTGCCTGAACGGATTGCCGGCGTCACGGCCACGGCTGCCGTGGTCACCCTGATCACCTTCGTGACCATCGTCTTCGGCGAACTGGTGCCCAAGCGCATCGGCCAGCTCTACCCGGAAACCGTGGCCCGTTGGGTCGCCTTGCCCATGTCCTGGGTGGCCGTGGGGGCGAAGCCCTTCGTGCGCTTGCTGTCCTTCTGTACCCATGGTGTGCTCCGCCTGCTGCAGGTGGACAACGCGGCAGGGCGATCCGTGACGGAGGAGGAGATTGCTGCCAGCCTTGAAGAGGGGCTGGATGCGGGGGTCATCGAAGAGCATGAACACCAGATGGTGCAGAACGTCTTCCGTTTGGACGAGCGGCCGCTGACCTCGATGATGCTGCCCAGGACCGACATCGAATGGCTGGAGGCTTCCGCCACGGTGGCCGAGTGCCTGAATCTGGCCGCCGCATCGAGCGGGATGGCCAGCCATTCGTGGTACCCGGTCTGCCGGGGAGGGCTCGACGATGTGGTCGGCTTGATCAGCGTGGCGCGCCTGCTGGAATTGGGGGTGGCTCACGAAGGTCCGATAGAACCTCATGTCCATCCGGCCTCCTTTCTGCCGGAGACACTCAGCGGAATGGAGTTGCTGGAGCAATTCCGTTCGCGAGCGGCCCGCATGGTCCTGGTGGTCGATGAATATGGGGTGGTGCAAGGGTTGATCACGCCGCGTGACGTGTTGGAAGCCATTACCGGGGAATTGCAGCCGACAGCCCAGGCGGATGCCTGGGCTGTCCGACGTGAAGATGGTTCATGGCTGTTGGACGGCCTGATGCCGGTGGATGAATTGCGCGCCCGCCTGGATATTCGCGAATTGCCCCAGGAGGACAAGGGCCGCTACAACACCCTGGCCGGTTTACTGATGTCCGAATCCGGGCATTTGCCGGTGACGGCCGAGCGCATCCTGTGTGCCGGCTGGGTTTTTGAGGTCGTCGACCTGGATGGCAAGCGCATCGACAAGGTATTGGCGCGCCTGGCGAATCCACAGGATCTGCTCTGAGGGCCTGAGCTGTATCTGAGGGTGGGTTGATTTGCCCGCCGTTGGTTCTGCCATATTGAAGCCGGTTGCCAGAGGTTCTCCGACCGGAGGTCGTCATCGTTAATGGACTGTGGGCGGTTGCAGTACTCAGAAAATATGTTTTTGACGCGTGCTTGCCAAGTCCTTTTGCACAAGCGATGAAATGTTTTCTATAATGAGGCTTCAAACTTGATTGGTGGAAAACCATGAGCATTTCCTACAAAGACCTTCTGAAGCAACGTGAAGCCCTTGAGCAGCAAATCCAGGAAGCTCGCAGACGTGAAACCTCGGATGCCGTTGCCCAGGTCCGGGCCTTGGTGGCCGATTTCGGTCTGACGGCCGAGGATATCTTCAGCAGCGGCCGGGCCCGTGGCGCCTCGGCTGCCAAAGGCGCCAAGGTGGCTGCCAAGTATCGCAATCCGGCCACGGGTGAAACCTGGACCGGTCGCGGCAAGGCCCCCAAATGGATCCAGGATCAAGATCGCAATCAATTCTTGATCGCCGCCTGATCCTTCAGAGTATCTA
>Ga0213872_10002069_pt1 | contig 12140 bp, 12 predicted proteins | sample VelepicomBERX_R2_FD_160071 | JGI IMG/M metagenome (GOLD analysis project Ga0213872, IMG submission 160071) | Rhizosphere microbial communities from Vellozia epidendroides in rupestrian grasslands, the National Park of Serra do Cipo, Brazil - RX_R2 | ecosystem: Host-associated > Plants > Roots >...
CAACTATCGTATTGCAAGCGATCGATTGTCGTTTCTCCGTGGCAATTTGTCGGCGGCGCGCAGTTTTCGCACGTCGTAGTACTGGCGCTTGGGATAGGTGAACCAACTTCGCAATTTTCCTACCTTCGGGAAATGACTTCTGTATATCTATCATGTAGTCGTGCAGCTGAATCACTCAGCTTGGTTTGCGCTGGGTATGTACCAAAGGTGCTGAGAGAGGCTGAAGAGCTTGGCTTAATTGTTACAAGCATTTCAAATGACGCCCATAAGCTCTAGTCATCACTTTTGTGTGCCGAATTAATATTTAAGATAGGACGATGCCTCGCTTAAACCCGAGCGAGGCATCTCTTTTTTGCCAACGCGGCTTACTCGGCCGGCGTCAATTCCCCGCGCACCGCGCCTTCTCCGGCATGGGCCTCGTGGTGATCGGCACCCAGCAGCATGTAGAAGGCCGGCACCACGAACAGCGTGAACAGGGTGCCGATCGACAGGCCGGTGGCGATCACCAGCCCCATGTTGAAGCGCGACACCGCGCCGGCGCCCGAGGCGACCAGCATCGGATAGACGCCTAAGACCATCGCGGCGGTGGTCATCAGGATCGGACGCAGGCGGATGGTGGCCGCCGCCTCGATGGCCTGGCGCTTGGTCATCCCGGCATGGCGCTGCTGCTCGTTGGCGAACTCCACCATCAGGATGCCGTGCTTGGAGACCAGGCCCATCAGCGTCACCAGCCCCACCTCGGTGTAGATGTTCAAGGACACGCCGCCGAAGCCCAGGGTGATGAAGATCATCGCCCCGGCGATCGACATCGGCACCGAGACCAGGATGATCAGCGGATCGCGGAAGCTTTCGAACTGGGCCGCCAGCGCCAGGAAGATGATGATCACGGCGAAGGCGAAGGTGGCGACGAAGCCCGAGGATTCGTTGACGTATTGGCGCGAGGTTCCGCCGTAATCCACCGTGTAGCCGGCCGGCAGGTCGGCCTTGGCCAGTTCCTGCAGCTTGGCCATGGCGTCGCCCAACGTGACGCCCGGCATCGGCACGCCCTGGATCATCGCCTCGTTCAGCTGCTGGAAGTGGTTCACGCTTTCCGGCACGGTCACGTTGTCGATATGCGAGATGGTCGACATCGGCACCGAGGCGCCGCTGCCGGTGCGGATGTGGTAGTCCAGCAGCTGCTGCATGGTCAGGCGCGAGCGCTGCTCGACCTGAGGCATCACTTTGTAGGAGCGGCCCTCCATCGAGAAATAGTTCACATAGCCGCCGCCCAGCATCGAGGCCATGGCGTTGCCGACGTCGCTCATCGACAGGCCCATCTGCGCCGTCTTGTCGCGGTCGATCACCAGGGTGCCCTGCGGCTGGTCATATTTCAGATCCGAGTCTAGGAACATGAACATGCCGGTCTTCAGGGCGTCGGCCATGAAGGACTGGGCCACCTCGTTGAGCTGGCTGAAATTATTGGTGGTGCCGATGACGAACTGCACCGGGAAACCCTGGGCGCCGGGCAGGGAGGGCAGCTGGAACGCCGCGGTCTTGGTGCCGGCGACATTGTTCAGCGCGTTCTGCACCAAGGGCTGCAGCTCGTTGCTGGTGCGCTTGCGCTCGTCCCACGGCTTCAGCACCATGCCGGCCAGCGACTGGCCGGGAATGTCGAGCTGGAAGACGTTCCCGGTCTCGGGGAAGGTTTCGTAGGTCTCGAACACCTGCCGCGAATAGAGCTGGCGCTGCACCAGGGTGGCGGTGGGCGAGGGGATCGATTGGGCGATCACCACACCCTGGTCTTCCTGCGGCGCCAGCTCGCTCTTGGCGCTGCCGTAAAGGAAATAGATGCTGCCCAATATGATGGCGGCGAAGACATAGGTCACCGGCCGATATTCCAGGCTGCCATGCAGCATGCGGCGATAGCGGCCCGAGATCTTCTCGAAGGTACGGTCGATGAAGCCGACCACCTTGTTCTCCCAGCCCTTCTTGTGGGGATCGTGGGGTTTGAGGAACTTCGAGCACATCATCGGCGACAAAGTGAGGGCGATGATCGCCGACACCGTCACCGCCGCCACCAGGGTGAAGGCGAACTCGGTGAACAGGGCGCCGGTCAGGCCGCTCTGGAAGCCGATCGGCACATAGACCGCGATCAGCACGATGGTCATGGCGACGATCGGGCCGGCCAGCTCGCGCGCCGCGATCAGCGCGGAATCCAGCGGACTCTTGCCTTCCTCCATGTGCCGGTTGACATTCTCGACCACGATGATGGCGTCGTCGACCACCAGCCCGATCGCCAGCACCATGGCCAGCAGGGTCAAAAGATTGATCGAGAAGCCCAGCGCCAGCATGATCACGAAGGCGCCGACCAGCGACAGTGGGATCGCCACCACCGGAATGATCACCGAGCGCGGCGAGCCGAGGAAGGCGAACACCACCAGGGTGACGATCAGCAGCGCCTGGAACAGGGTGCTTTCCACCTCGTCGATGGCGCTGTTCACGAATTTGGTCGAATCGTAGACGATCTGCCCTTCCATCCCTTGCGGGAATTGCGACTGGATATCGGGGAAGACGGCGCGCACCCCTTTGATGACGTCGAGCAGATTGGCCGCCGGCGCCACCTGGATGCCGATATAGACCGCCTGCTTGCCGTCGAAGCCGACGGCGGTCTCGTAGTCATCCGAGCCGAGCAGCACATTGGCGACGTCCGACAGATGGACATTGGCGCCATTGACCGTCTTGATCACCAGATTGCGGAACTCGTCCAGCGTGTGCAGGCTGGTCGAGGCCGACAGATTGTACTGCACCATCTGGCCCTTGGTGGTGCCGACGCCCGAGATGAAATCATTGGCGGCCAGGGCCTGGCTGACGTCGGCGGCGGTCATGCTGTGCGCCGCCAGCTTGACCGGGTCGAGCCAGGCGCGCAGGGCGAAATTCTTGGCGCCGAGGATTTCCGCGGTCTGCACGCCGGGAACCGCCTGCAGCTTGGGCTGCACCACGCGCACCAGATAATCGGTGATCTGGTTCGGCTTCAGCACGTCGCTGTTGAAGCCCATATACATGGCGTCGATGGTCTGGCCCACCGAGACCTTCATCACCGGTTGCTGCGAGCCCGGCGGCAGCTGGTTCAGCACCGAATTGACCTTGGTGTTGATCTCGGTCAGCGCCTTGTCGGCGTCGTAGTTCAGCCGCAGATAGCAGGTGATGGTGGAGAGGCTGTTCTGGCTGGTCGACTGCATGTAGTCGATGCCGTTGGCCTGGGCCACGGCATTCTCCAGCGGCGTGGTGATGAAGCCGGCCATCACGTCGGGATCGGCGCCGAAGAAGGTGGTGGTGACGGTCACCACCGCGTTCTCGGTGCGGGGATATTGCAGGATCGGCAAGGTGAAGCCGGCCTTCACCCCGAGCACCAGGATGAACAGGCTGACGACGGACGCCAGCACCGGCCTGCGGATGAAGAGATCGGTGAACTTCATGATCATTGATCCGGCGTGTTGGGATTGGCTTCGCTGGTCGGGGCGACCTTGTTGTTGATGACCACCGGAACGCCGTTGCGCAGCTTGACCTGTCCGGCGATGACCACCTGGTCGCCGTCCTTGACGCCCTTCAGCACCGCCACCTGGTCGCCGCGCGCCTGGCCGGTGGTGACGAAGGTCTGATGCACGGTGAGCTGCGGCTCGCCCTTCTCGTTCTTGCCCTTGTCGTCGACCAGGAACACCGTCGAGCCATAGGGATTATAGGTGACGGCGCTGGCCGGCAGGGTGACGTAGCGAGCCGCCGGGCCCTGTTCCACCGACACCTTGGCGTACATGCCGGGCACCAGCTTGCGGTCGGAATTCTCGAAGCGGGCGCGCACCTGGACGTTGCGGCTCTCATTGTCGACCTTGGGGTCGAGCGCGATGATCTTGCCGACGAACGGATGATCGGGATAGGCGTCGATGGCCAGCGTCACCTTGGCGCCGACCTTCAGCACCGACAGGTTCTGCTCGGGCAGGAAGAAATCGGCATAGATCGGGTCGAGTTGCTGCAGGGTCACCACGGTGGTGCCGGCGGCGAGATATTGGCCGAGATCGACCTGGCGGATGCCGATGCGTCCATCGAACGGGGCGCGCAGCACCTTCTTCTCGATCAGCGCCTCCTGCTGCGCCACTTGCGCCTTGGCGCTGCGCAGATTGGCCTCGTCGGTGTCCAGCGTCGCCTGGCTGATGGCCTGGGCTTTCAGCTGCTGCAGATCGCGGTCATAGGTGATCTGGGCCAGTCTCTCGGACGCCTGCAGGGCGGCCAGCTTGCCCGGATCGTCCTCGGGGCGCAGCCGCATCAGCACGGTGCCGGCCTTGACCTCGTCGCCCGAATTGAAGGACAGCTGGTCGACCACGCCGGCGATGTCGAGCGCCAGGTCCGCGCCGTTGATGGCGCGCAGCGTGCCGACGGTCTGGGTCTCGGGCTGCCAATCCTGCGACGCGGCGGTGGCGGCGGCGATGGTCTGCGGCGCGGAGGCGAAGCCCTTCATGTATTGGGCGATCATCTTCCCCTTGAAGGCCTGGAACCCGAAGATCGCGCCGAGGACCGCGGCGACGGCGACCAGCATGATGATCATGCGCTTAATCATGGGACTTTACGCTCCTTTGGGGGTCATGTCGGGCCGGTTCCACCAGCCGCCGCCCAGGGCCTGCAGCAGCGCCGCCGTATCGGCATAGCGCGCCACCTGGGCCTGGATGAGATTGATTCGGGTCTGCGCCTCGGTGCGCTGGGCGTCCAGCAGGGTCAGATAGCTGATGGCGCCGTAGTCATAACGCTGCCGGGCCAGGGCCAGGCTGCCGGCGGCCGATTTCTCGGCCTCGAGCTGGCGGGCCAGCACGTCGGCGTCGGCCTGCAGGGCGCGCAGCGTGTCGGCGACGTTCCGGAGCGCGTTCAGCACGGTGCTGGCGTATTGCGCCGCGGCCTCGTCGAAACCGGCCTCGGCGGCGGCGCGCTGATGCTCCAGCGTCCCGCCATGGAAGATCGGCGCGGTCAGACCGGCGCCGAAGCTCCAGAAATTCGAGCCGGCGGTGAAGAATTTGGCGCCGTCGATCGCCGCCTGGCCGATATCGGCCGACAGGGTCAGTTGCGGCCATTGATTGGCGACGGCGACGCCGACGCGGGCCGACGCCTGGTGCAGGCTGGCCTCGGCCGCCTGGATGTCGGGGCGCTGCTCGACCAGCTTGGCGGGGATGGTCAGCGGCAGCTCGGTCGGCAGGGTCAGGGTGTCGAGCGAGAACTCGGCGGAGACCCCCTGAGCCGGGGTGTTGCCGGCCAGGGTGGCCAGCAGATGGCGCTGCTGCTGCAATTGCCGTTCGAGGGCGGGCAGGGTGGCGCGGTTCTGCGCCAGCAAGGTCTCCTGCGACAGGATGTCGGTCTTCGAGGCGCCGCCCAGGGTGAACTGGCGGTTGATTACCTCGAGTTGGCGCGCCTCGGCGTCGATGATGTCGCGCGTCGCGGCGATCTGGGCGCGTAAACTGGCTTCCTGCAGCGCGGTGGTGACGATGTTGGCGGTCAGCGTCAGGACCTGCGCCTCGCGCTGCCAGCGCTGGAAATCGGCGGCGGCGTCCGAAGCCTCGATGGTACGGCGGATCCCACCGAACACGTCGACGTTATAAGAGACGGAGACCGAGGCGTTGGTCAGATTGTAGATCGGCGCATAGCCGGGAACGCCGCTCTGGGCGGAGCTGACCCGCTGGCGGGTCTGGCCGGCACTGGCGTCGACCGACGGCAGCAGCCCGCCGCGATCGGCCGCGGCCAGTTCCTGCGCCTGGCGCAACGCCGCGTCGGCGGCCTTGAGGTCGGGATTGGCGGCCAGCGCCTGGCGGACAAGCTGATCGAGAGCGGGCGAGCGGAACAGGGTCCACCATTCGCCGGGAACGTCGGCGCCGACGGCGAAACGCTGAGCCTCGCCGCCATGGACGTCGGAATTGCTGGTGACGGGCGGCGTGGCAGCGCTGTCATAGGACTGGTCGGACGGAGCGGTGGGGCGCTCGAAATCAGGTCCGACCGTGCAGCCGGTCAATAGCGCGGCCAGGCTGGCCGCGGTCAGAAAAGCGCGGGAAGGCGGAAGGTGGATACGACGCATCGAAGGGTGACACTTTCCCCAGGGGAGAGCCTCGGCTCGGTCAGGATAGGGCGACTATGGTCTCGCCCCGCGTGCGGCGTCAAGGCCAAACCGTACAGTTTAGTTTAATTTTTTGCACCTGCGGAAAAAGCGCTATCGCCCGCAATATCCTTCGCTGAAATTAGGGGCGGCAGGTCGATTTCGAAGAGAATTTTAAACTTATTGATTTGTGCGATGCAAAAATAATCAGATTTCGTTGTTAAATAAACTGTGGGTATGTGGCGGTTTTATTTAAATAAATTGACGGTATGGGGGCCGGATTATAGAGTGAGGCGCTCTCTTCAGGTGATGATTATGGATCGGCACACTTCGCCAGGTAATCACTCTGTTCACGCTCATCCGGTCAGCCATGGCAAACGGCGCCGCTCGACTGGCCGTTGGCGGCGTCTCATCCTGTGGGAATGGATCATCGTCATCGGGTTGCTGAGCGGCCTGGTCATCACCATCCTGGCCATTTCCCGCGGGCCCGATCCAAAGCGCCAGGCCGATGCCCTGGTCGAGATGATGAAGTCGGCGGCAGCCGGGCGTCCGCTGGGCGATCCCCTGTTCGACACCTATCCCAGCGTGACCGGCAGCGGCCGCGAGGTGCTGGTGGTGATGAGCAAGATCCCGCCCAAGGTCTGCGTGCTGGCGAGCTGGGAACTCTACCGGCTGGGCACCGTAACGGTGAACAACGTCACGCCGCAGCGCGTCTCGGCGGCCAAGATGGTCGAGTTGTGCAACGCCGAAGAAACCGCCACCCTCTTCTGGTCGCCCAGACCGGCCGAATGACCATGCTGCTGATGAAGCCCAATTGCGAGTGCTGCGACCGGGACTTGCCGCCCGACGCGGCCGACGCCCGCATCTGCACTTTCGAATGCACCTTCTGCGCCGCGTGCGCCGATCAGGTTTTCGCCGGGGTCTGTCCCAATTGCGGCGGAGAGCTGGTGGCGCGGCCGCGCCGGCCGGCCGAGATGCTGGCCAAATACCCGCCCTCGACCGAGCGCCATCTGCGCGCGCAACCCTGCCCGCCGGTTCCCCATGGATGACCATACCGCCCGGGTGAGCTGGTACCGCCGGGACGCCGTCTTCACCGACCGCCGCTACAGCCGGGCCCATTCCTGGCGTTTCGACGGCGGGCAGGAGGTTCTGGCCTCCTCCTCGCCGCTGGTGGTGCGCGAGCCGCTGTCAGACCCGCGCGGCGTCGATCCCGAAGAGGCCTTCATCGCCGCCTTGTCGAGCTGCCACATGCTGTTCTTCCTCGATTTCGCCTCGCGCGCCGGCTTCACGGTCGATTCCTATGTCGACGATGCGGTCGGGGTGATGGGGCGGGATGAAGAGGGGATGGAGTATGTCGAGGCCGTCGAATTGCGGCCGGTCGTGGTGTTTTCCGGCGACAGGCGGCCCGATGCGGCGGAAATCGCCGAGCTGCATCACCGGTCGCACGATGTCTGCTTCATTGCGCGATCGGTGAGGACTCGGGTTACAGTGAGGTCCTGAGTCGCGGCAAGCGTGCATACTGCGCAGTCAACAGCGCCGAACTTCAGATGACCGCCAGAATTTCCCCGGTACTCCGCACGCGGGCCAATCGCGGGAAGATCTTCTTCACGCTGTGCTCATGCATCGCCGCATCGGTGCCGGTGACGGCGCAGGCATCCTCGGCCACCACCACCGAATAGTTCAGTTGCCACGCCTCGCGCGCCGTTTGCTCGACGCCGATGCTGGTGGAGATGCCGCCCAGCACGATGGTACCGACACCGCGGCGGCGCAATTGCACGTCGAGCTCGGTACCGAAGAACGCGCCCCACTGCCTTTTCACGATACGCAACGCACCCGGCAAAGCGGCCAGATCGGGCGCAAGGTCGGACCAGCCGGGCGGAAAGCCGCCGGGCGGCACCGGCATCGGCACGTCGGACAATCCCTGCGGCCGGTCGCCGAGGTCGGGCGAGAAGGCGACGGTCACCAGCACCACCGGCGCGCCGCGCTCGGCGAAGCGGCGCGCCAGGGCCAGGGAATTGCTTTCCACCGTCTCGCGGCCATGCGGCAACATCGGAGCGGACAGGATTCCGTTCTGAAGGTCGATTAGCACCAGCGCCGTGACGCGCGGATCGAGGGCTAGGGACATGATCTTTCCTTACCTTGTTTGGCTGGGGAAATGTGCGGCGATCAGCGGCGCCTGGCGGCGGATGGCGTCGTTCAGGCGGGCGATCACCTCGTCCGGCACGTCGCTGCCGCACAGGAAGGCGGCATGGAAGTCGCGGTGCATGTCGGGATAGGTGCGGACCACGAAGCGGTCATGGTCGGGGCGCAGCGCCAGGTAATTGACGGCGTAGGTGTAGGGCAGGAAGGCGAAATCGGCGCGCTCGCGGGCCAGCATGTCGAACATCTGCTCGGTGTTGCGGGGCGTCCGCGACAGCCGCTCGCCCAGGGTGGCGAGGGTCCGCGTCATGTGTTCGCCCTGATTGGCGCCCATGATCGCGAGATAGGTGTAGTCGCCCGAGCCGATCAGCTCGGCCAGGCTCTTGACCTTGTCGAGTTGCGGCGAGCGCGCCGCCGGCGCGATCACGCCGATCATCCGGTCCTCGAAATAGGGCAGGGTGAACTTTCCCAGCTTCTTCCGGTCGGGGGTGATGCCGACGCCGCCCATGCAGAAACCGGACGGGTGCTGCTCGAGCTGATGGAAGGAGCGCACCACCGGCAGCGGAATCCAGCGGATTTCCAGGCCGCTATCATTGGCCACCATCTCGGCGGCGCGCAGGAAATCGAAGGCGAAATGCCCCGCCCCCTGCTCGATCCCGTCTTCCTCGGGATAGGCAATCTCAAGGGGCTGGGCCCGGGCGGTCCCGGCCAGCAGGAGGATCGCCGCGAGCAACAGCGCGCGGCGAATGCTGACAAAGCAACTCGGCGTCAATCTCGATCCCATTCGGGCCGGAAACGAAAGCGTCGGGGTGTAACACAGCGGGATATCGAATTGCTGTGACGAAACGCAATTCATGGCAGTAATGCGACACACGCATTCCGCGACTACCTGGTCAGTTCGGACTGGATCTCGGTGGCCATCTGCTTGGCCTTGTCGGTGTTCTGCTCGGCCAGCGCCCGCTTCGCCATGCCGGCCACGTCCTCCAGATGCTTGCGATGGTCTGAGGCGCTGTCGGGGATGGCGCCGCCGCCCTGGCTGCCGCAGGGATTGCCGACAACGTCGCTGAAATCCGCGCCTTTCGGACCCTCGAGGCAATTGATCACATGCTGCAGATGGCTTCTCACCATCTGCGGCGCTTCGGCGCCCGCGGCCATGCCGGCATGGGCTGCGGCGGTACCGATTTCCCTGGTGGGATCGGCATCGGCGGCGAAGGCGGGAAGGACGGCCAGGCAAAGGCCGGCGGCAACAATCAAACGGGACCTGGACATCGCGGTATCCTCTCTGTCCTTTTATCGTGCGATGGGCGATTATAACGCCGAGCCCGCCCTTCCTTCGAAAAGAAATGCCGCCGATCATCTCCCTGCAGGACGTCAATAAATGGTACGGCGCCTTCCATGCGCTGAAGGATGTCAGCCTGGAGGTCGGCAAGGGCGAGAAGGTGGTGGTGGCCGGGCCGTCGGGCTCGGGCAAATCGACGATGATCCGCTGCATCAACCGGCTTGAGGAGCACCAGAGCGGCCGCATCGTGGTCGACGGGGTGGAGCTGACCGGCGATATGACCTCGGTCGAGGCGGTGCGCCGCGACGTCGGCATGGTGTTCCAGCAATTCAACCTGTTCCCGCATCTGACCGTGCTGGAGAACCTCACCCTGGCGCCGATCGCCGTGCGCAAGATGGCGAAGGCCGAGGCCGCCGACCTCGCCATGCATTACCTCGAGCGGGTCAAGATCCCGCACCAGGCCGGCAAATATCCCGGCCAGCTCTCGGGCGGCCAGCAGCAGCGCGTCGCCATCGCCCGCTCGCTGTGCATGAAGCCCAATGTCATGCTGTTCGACGAGCCGACCTCGGCGCTGGACCCCGAAATGATCAAGGAGGTGCTGGACGTCATGACCGGCCTGGCCGAGGACGGCATGACCATGGTCTGCGTCACCCACGAGATGGGCTTCGCGCAACGGGTCGCCGATCGCGTGGTGTTCATGGCCGACGGGCGCATCGTCGAGATGAACACGCCGCACGAATTGTTTACCAACCCGCGCGAGGAACGCACCCGCCAGTTCCTCGATCAGATCATCCGCCACTGACGTTGCCGGACGACGATCCGCTTTGGGTGTTCGGCTACGGCTCGCTGATGTGGCGGCCGGGCTTCCCGTTCCTTCGCAGCCAGCCTGCTGTGCTGCGCGGCTATCACCGCTCGTTCTGCATCTACAGCCATATCTGGCGTGGCACGGTGGAAAAGCCGGGTCTGGTTCTGGGCCTGACCGAGGGCGGCAGTTGCCGCGGCGTCGCGTTCGAAGTGGCGCCCGGCGACCGCCTCGAAGTGCTCGACTATCTGCATGACCGCGAACTCGGCACCTATGCCTATCTGCCGCTGACCCTGCCGGTCGACCTGCCGGGCGAGATGGACCCGATCGGCGCCTATTGCTTCGTCGCCGACACCACGCATCCGCAATATGCCGGCGACCTGCCGCAGGCCGAGGCGGTCGAGATCATCATGGAAGCCTCCGGCAAGGGCGGGCTGAACCGCGATTATCTGATCAACACGGTCAAGGAACTCGACCGCCATGGTTTCGCCGAGCCGCAATTGCGCGCCTTGCTGGCCGAGGTGGCGCGGCGCACCGGCATCATCGAGCAGGGCGGCGGGATCTAGCCATCTGGTGATATCATGGCGGGCATGAAGCGCTGGTTGCCGATTTTGCCCTTGCTGCTGACCGGTTGCGTCTCCGCCTTGCCGGAGCCGTCCTCCGTCCTGCCCGTGGTGCCGGATGCGCCGGCCAATGCTGTCGCGGCCGAGGCGTCGGCCGAGCCGCGCGTCGCCGAGGCCGCTCCCGCCGTCCCTGGCGCGACGCCGGCGGTGAAGACCCGCCGCGTCAATGCGCCCGCCGCGCCGAAGCCATCCGTTCCCTCCGACATCGACAAGCAGCCGATCGAGGAGCTGGTCATCCGCCCGGCCAGCCTGACCGGTTATTGGAAGCTGACCGCCGCCCGCACCATAGACGTCGATATCGGCCTGTTCTCCGGCATCCATATCCGCTATGGCGGCGAGAATCGCGACCGCAATATCTGCTGGCTGCAGCAGACCGGCAAGTCGCTGTCGGCGCTGTGCGTCTCCGGCACCGTGCTGAAATCGGCCGAAGGCTCGGTGGGCGAGGACGACGTCACCATGCGCTGGTGGTCGGGCGCGGCGACCGTGATCTTTTCGGGCAAATTCACCGACGCCGAACGGGTTTCCGGCGGGTTCAGCGGCGGGGTGGTCGGGCTCAGCGTCACCGGCGACGTGCCCGCCACCCTGACCAAGCTCGACCTGCCGCCCGAGCCGCCGCCATCGGACCGGCCGAGCGCCGCCCTGATCAAGGCGGTGTGGGAGGATGTGCGGCAGGGACATCTGACCGACGGCCGCTACGAAGGCTCGGCCGTCAAGCGGGTCAATCAGGGCATGCCGAAGGAAATCGCCGGCGAGACGCCGCAGGATCTGGCCTATCTCGGCCAGATCACCGTGCGCTGGCGCAAGGAACAGCGCGAAACCTTGCAGGATGTCTATCAGGTGCGGACCAGGGCCGGCCGCCGCCTGTGCCGTGTCGCGGCAAACGAGCAGGGCCAGGTCGTCGATTTCAACTGCGTGGCCCTGTCATCGCCTTAGATCAACTCCGCGAGTGAAGCGTAACATGGGCTTAACTCAACACCGCGATTATAAATAAGTTACTGAAAAATAGAGATCTTCCGTCGGTGGATTTTTCGCGGCCTGATACAAATGAATCACAGCAACATTGAACCAAAGTGTCGTATAGTTGTTCACAAGGGCAGATCGGACACATGGCGAGAGCGGCTTTTCCTCGGAGAGTAACTTCCGGCGTCCGTAATAGCTGATGAGCGACGCGCACGATGAGTGCGACGTACGCCG
>Ga0213872_10002070_pt1 | contig 12138 bp, 11 predicted proteins | sample VelepicomBERX_R2_FD_160071 | JGI IMG/M metagenome (GOLD analysis project Ga0213872, IMG submission 160071) | Rhizosphere microbial communities from Vellozia epidendroides in rupestrian grasslands, the National Park of Serra do Cipo, Brazil - RX_R2 | ecosystem: Host-associated > Plants > Roots >...
AGGTCTCGGCCAAGGGTGACCTGGCCAACTGGATGATCCCCGGCAAGATGGTCAAGGGCATGGGCGGTGCGATGGACCTGGTGGCCGGTGTCGGCCGCGTCGTGGTGCTGATGGAACACGTGGCCAAGGCCAAGGACGGCAGCACCTCGAAGAAGATCTTGAACGACTGCAACCTGCCGTTGACCGGTGTGGGCGTGGTCAACCGCATCATCACCGACCTGGGCGTCATCGACGTGACCCCGGGTGGCCTGAAGCTGATCGAACTGGCCACCGGCGTGACCAAGGAAGAAGTCATCGAGCACACCGAAGCACCGCTGGATGTGAGCGAAGTCTGATCGTCATCAGCGGTCATTAGCGATCATCGTTGGCTGCAAGGGAAAAGGGCGCTGCATCTGCAGCGCCCTTTTTTCATTTTTTTCATTTCGGCCATGCCACTAGCGCCAGCTCCCCATCGGTTCCAGGAAGGGTGACAGCACCGCCTCGCCCCAGCGCAGCGGCAAGGCATGTTCCAGCAGGCGCGCCGATTGCACCTGCAGGCGCAACAGCCGTTGCGCCCCGGTAAAGGTGGCCAGCTCGGGGCCGTCCCAGATCACCTCGGCTCGCACGGCCAGGTAGAGCAGGGCGCCGCTGTCGAAGTCGGCGAACAGCAGGCCGGCCTGCGGATTGACCAGCAGGTTGCCGATGGTATTGAAGAAGGAATTGCCCACGAAATCGGGTACGGTCAGGCAGGCGTCGCCATCGACCCGGACGAAGCCGGGTTTGCCACCGCGATGCGAGACATCCACCCCATCCGGACGCTCCGTGCCGGCAGACGCGGTGGCGATGAAGAAGGTATCGGCAGCACGCACCAGCGCCTGCATGGCCGGGGTCAAGGTCGCGCTGTCGCTGATGACGGTGGCTGGCAGCGCCTCCGCATCCAGCAATTCGGGCTGGCGCGCCTGTATGTACTTGGGGCAATTGCCGAAGCTCTGGGTGATTGCGATGTCCATGCCCTCTCCCGACCAGGCCCGCAGCACGCCATTGGCGCGGTTACGCCGGCGCGTGTGCGGTTCTATCCCCAGCAGGCCCAGTGGTGCACCCTCGTGCAGGTTGCCGCGCAGCGGATCGCCGGCAGCCATGCGCATGCCGGTGAGCGCCAGGTGGCGCTCATCGGGGGCCTGCACGAATCCGGGCGTACCCGTCACGATCGAGGCCCAGGGCTGGCCCCCGGCATCCACCGAGCCCACCAGCAGGAAGGGCAGTTGCGCAAAGAAACTGCGGTGCTGCTCCGGCATGTAGTCGCGGATCACACGCGGGCCCAGTTCGGCCATCTTCTCGCGCATGCCGGCGCGCTCTTGCGCATATCGCTCGCCGGCGTGGAAGGTGCTGTCGATGCTGGAGGGATGCGGGGTCATGGGACGCTCCTGGGTGAGGTGGGATCAGGCCGCCAGCGCGTGCGGCGACACCGGCATGTCGACGAAGCCGGGCAGGGCTTCCACGCGCGCCAGCCAGGCACGCACATGGGCGTAGGGTGCCAGGGCGACGCCGCCTTCCTGTACATGGGCAATATAGCCGTAGCAGGCGACATCGGCGATGGTGGCGTGCTCTGCGGCCAGGAAGCTGCGCCCTGTCAGGTGCGCCTCCAGCAGGCTCAGCAGGGCGAGGGTTTTGTCCAGCGCCAGACCGTAGTCGAGCTCACTCTTGAAGAGCTTGGCCAGGCGCACGCGGTTGGGGCCTTCGAAGATCTCGCACGAGGCCAGTGACAGGAATTGCTGTACCCGCGCCGCTCCTACCGCGTCGGTGGGGAGCCATTGCTCACCGCCATAGCGACGCCCCAGGTAGACCAGGATGGCGGTGGAATCGTAGAGCACCACGTCGCCATCGACGATGGCCGGCACCTGGCCGCGCGGATTGAGCGCCAGGAAGGGCGGCTGCTTGTGCTGGCCACCGGGCAGGTCGACATCGATGACTTCATGCGGCAGGCCCAGCAGGGACAGCATCAGCTTGACGCGATGCGCGTGGCCGGACAGGGGGAAGCTGTAGAAGCGGATGGGGGTGGACATGGTATCTCCTCGTGGAATGGACAGGCCCTGGTGGGCGAAGTGTGCGGCAGCAATGAACATTGTGTACCGAACGATCGGTACAATAAGGCCTGTGGCGATGGCTTGTCAACTGCCTTGCGAGATTATTTTTTGGACGGTGGGTGCAGCGCCTGGGGTGCCGGCGGTCTTATAATCGACACGATTTCAACCTTCATGCGTCCGTGGCAAGCCTGCGACGGAACCGGAAACCAACGTCATGCCCGCACCCACCATCACCCGCGAAGAAGTCGCGCAACGCCTGCTCGCCGAATTCCGCCGCTCCGGCTACGAGGGCGCCAGCCTGGCCAGCCTGTCGGCGGCCACCGGCCTGGGCAAGTCCAGCCTGTACCACTACTTCCCCAACGGCAAGGTCGATATGGGCCAGGCCGCCATGGAAGTGGCGGGTGCGTGGATGCAGGAGAGGGTGATTCCCCAGCTGCAGGCAGCCGGCGATCCGGAAAAGCGCATCAAGCGTTACTTTGCGGCCTTGAGCGAGTTCTACGGCAAGGGCACGCTGCCCTGCCTGACGGACCTCTTTACCATCGGCGAGGCGGCTGGTCATTTCCAGCAGCAGTTCCGCCAGCGCATCGGCCAGGGCGTCAAGCTCATCGCCGCGGTGCTGGAAGAAGCCGGCATCGCACCGGCCGAAGCCGCGCGCCGCGCCGAGGATGGACTGGTGATGTTGCACGGCGCGCTGGTGGTGGCGCGTGCGCAGGGCAATACGGCGGTGTTCGCGCGGACCCTCAAGTCCATCCCGACGATGCTGCTGGCGCCCCAGGAGGACTGAGCCGGGCCGCCTTCAGACCTGGCCGGGATGGGCGAAGCAGACGCGGTTGCGCCCGGCACTCTTGGCCAGATACAGCGCTTCGTCGGCGGCGTTGATCACGTCCTCGACACGGTGATGCCGTTCCCGTCGCAGGGTCGCCACGCCCACGCTGACCGTCACTACCCGCAAGGGGCTGGCGGCATGCACGATCAGGCGGCTGTAGACGGCCTCGCACAGCCGTTGCGCCATCAGCAACGCGCCATGTTCATCGGTCTGCTCCAGCAGCACCACGAACTCCTCGCCACCATAGCGGCCGGCATGGTCGGTCTGGCGGGGCAGGTTTTCCGAGAGCGCCTTGGCCACTTCCTGCAGGACGGTATCGCCCATCTCATGGCCATAGGTATCGTTGTAGAGCTTGAAGTAATCCACATCGATGAACAGCACCGAGAAGCTGGCACTGGGGTTGCGCTGGCAGCGCTCCCAGGTGGCCAGCAAGGCCTCGTCCAGCGAGCGCCGGTTCAACAGGCCCGTGAGGCTGTCGGTACGGGCCAGTTCTTCCAGCCGCTTTTCGGCCGTGACCCGCTTGCGCAATTCCTGGCGCACATGCATGAGCAGCATCGTGGCCAGGGCCGCAAAGGCCGCCAGCGACAGCAGCACCGCATAGAGCGTCTCGCGCCAGCTCTTGAAGATGGCCTGTTCGGCGCGCCCGACGAAGACGATCAGCGGCGAACCCGGAATGCGCCGGAAGGTGTAGAGGCGCTCCACGCCGTCGTTGGTTGCGCGTGCGAAGAAGCTGCCGTCGTCTTCGGACAGCATGGACTTGAGGCGCTGGAAATTGGCGTTGTTACCGAGGTCGCGGCCGATGACGTCGGCCTTGTAGGGCACCCGCATATAAGCCACGCCCTCGTCCGAATAGAGCGAGATCACGCCATCCTTGCCCAGGGCCAAGCCCATGAAGAGATCGCGGAAGTAGGCCAGGTCCAGCGCCATGACCACGATGCCGTCGAAGCTGCCATCCTCGCGTGAGAGCCGCTTGGACAGCACCACCACCGGCAGCTCGTTGCCCAGGCTGGCCTGGATGGGGCGGGAAATGTAGAGGCCGGTCTCGGGATGCTCGCGATGCACCGTGAAGTAGGCACGGTCGGCGTAGTTGGGGCGCGCCTGGGTGACGCTGCGGCGCGACGTGGCACGTACTTGCCCCTGGGCATCGATGATGGCCATGACCGTGATGTGGCTGGCGTTGGCGGTACTGCCGAACAGATAGGCATAGCTCTGGCTCTCCGGCAGCGCATTGCCGCCCAGCGGATGCTGGTAGCGGTAGGCCAGGGTATCGAGCGACAGGGAGAGCATCTCGATATTGCGGGAAATGGCGCGCTGGGCGATGAGCGTGACGTTGCTGGCATTGGCCACGGCGGCAAGGCGGATCTGCCGGTAGCTCTGGTACAGCGTGCTGGCACAGATGGCGGCGACCATCAGTACCGCGATGATCAGGATCATCGCCAGATATTTCTTCAACTGCTTGATTTTATTTCCCCCCGGAGAATACAGGCGCAATTAACGCACAGATCAGAAGCCCGATCCAGCTTGCCAGAAGGAAACGTAGAATGCCTGCAACAGAGCCTGAACTGCCGTGCCGCACTTCCTGTCTGACGGGACAGCACGCCATGCTTCATGATCAAATGCGAACGCCGGCGCCATGCAAACGCCGCTTACGGGAGGGCCCCTGAACATCAAGCACACCATCCAGCGCGACCTGGCGATCCTGTGGGCCTTCATCGCCCTGATCGCCCTGCTGCTCGCTTTCCTGCTGTGGCAACTCAGTCGCCAGGGAGCGGCCGCCCAGGTGGCCCAGGCCAGCCGGCAGTCGGTCCTCAGTTGCGCCGCCATGGGCGCGGGCCTGGCCCATGCGCTGGCCGGCGGTGCCGGCACGGCGTCGTCGCAGACGGTGATGCAGGCGGTGATCGACCTGGCCTTGCGCGACCAGCCCGGCGTCGAAGGCGGTTTCTGGCGCGAGCCCGATGGCGTCATCGCCTATGCCTTCCCCACCTACGACGGCAGCGGCATCAAGCGCGATGCACCCGGCGCCGAGATGGAACGCATCGGTGCGACCGCCCGGCGCGCCCTCGATGGTAATGCCAGCATCACCGATGTGCGCCCCGGACTGCGCGAGGCGGTGGTATTCGCTGCCTGTCCGGTCACGGCGGCAGAGCCGCACATTGCTGCCTGGACGCTCAAGCGCGTCCCGGTGATGAGCGCCTCGGTGCTGGACCAGCTGCTGCTGGCCATTGCCCTGTTGCTGGGTTTCGTGATCGCCTCCGGCCTCTGGCTGGGCGCGACCCTGTCGCGCTGGCGCGGCCAGTCCGAACGGCTGGCCACGCAGCTGGCGCAGTCGGAACGCCTGGCCACGCTGGGCCGGGTCGCCGCCGGCATGGCCCATGAAATCCGCAATCCCATCGGCACCATGCGCATGAAGGCCGAGAACGCGTTGGCCGCGCCGCCGCAGGTACGCGAGGCGCGCGTAACCAGTGCGCTCGAAACAGTGGTGGGCCAGACCGAGCGGCTCGAAACCCTGGTGAGCAGTCTGCTGGCGCTGTCCCAGCCATTCCAGGTACAGCGCCAGGAGGTCGACCTGCGCCATTGGCTGGCGCAGCAGCGCGAGACCCACGCCGAACTGGCCGCGCGCAGCGGGGTGCAGATCGTGGTCACCGTCGACGACGCCAGTCTTGCTGCCCCTGACATCGCCGCCACCTTCGATCCGCTCCAGATGGCGCGTGTCTTCGACAACCTGCTGCTCAATGCGCTGGCTCATTGTGGTCACGGTGGACAGATCGAGATCGGCGCCCGTCGTCTTGGTACGGCGCGCCTGCTGCTCTGGGTGGCCGACGACGGGCCCGGAGTCCCGGTCGAGTTGCGCCAGACGCTGTTCGATCCCTTCGTCAGCCAGCGTAGCGGCGGCACCGGGCTGGGCCTGGTGCTGGCGCGCGAGATCGTGCAGGCGCACGGTGGCCGGATCACGCTGGTTCCCGCCCCGCAAGGGGCACGTTTCGAGATGGAGTTGCCGTGGCACGTATCCTGATCGTCGATGACGATATCGCCTTTCGCGGCAGCCTGGCCGAGACCGTCGCCGACCTCGGCCATGAGGTGCTGGAAGCCGGCAGCACCGCCGCCGGTCTCCGGTTGCTGGCGGCGCATGCGGTGGACGTCGCCTTTGTCGACCTGCGCATGCCGGATGAAGACGGCCTGGTCTTCCTGCAGCGCGCACCGGACATCGCCAGCGTTGCGTGCATCATGCTGACCGCCTACGCCAGCGGCGACAACACCATCGAGGCGATCCGCCTGGGAGCCTTCGATCACCTGACCAAGCCGGTATCACGCGCCGCGCTGGTGGACACCCTGGAGCGCGCCTTGCGCCAGGCTGCCGCGGCGTCGCCCGAACCTGCCGATGGGCAGGCGCCACCCGCCAGCGAACGCAACCAGCTCATCGGCGACAGCCAGGCCATGCGCCAGGTCTTCAAGCAGATCGGCCGCGCAGCCACCAGCGACGCCACCGTGCTGGTCCTGGGTGAGACCGGTACCGGCAAGGAACTGGTCGCGCGTGCCCTGCATCGCAACGGGGCACGGGCCGCGCGCCCGTTCGTGGCGGTCAATTGTGCTGCCATCCCGGCCGAGCTGATCGAGAGCGAACTGTTCGGCCACGTCAGAGGGGCGTTCAGCGGTGCCACCGCCAACCGCGTCGGCCGCTTCGAGCAAGCCGATGGCGGCACCCTGTTCCTGGATGAAATCGGCGACATGGCATTGCCGACCCAAGCCAAGATCCTGCGCGTGTTGCAGGAACGTGAGCTCACCCCCGTGGGCGCGCACACGTCCCTGAAGGTGGATGTGCGCGTCATCGCCGCTACCCACCGCGACCTGCCGCAGGAGATCCGCGAGGGGCGCTTTCGCGAAGATCTCTGGTATCGCCTGCAGGTGTTGTCGATCAAGGTGCCGCCATTGCGCGAGCGCCTGGGCGATATCCTGCCCATTGCCGAACACTTCCTGCGCGAGCAGGCCGGCGACACGCCCAAGTACATCAGCCCGGCCGCCGCGCGCCGCCTGCTGCAGCACGGCTGGCCGGGCAACGTGCGTGAATTGCGCAATACCATCGAGCGGGCGGCGGTGATGAGCCATGGTGCCTGCATCGAGCCCGAGCACATCGAGTTGCCTGGCGCGCCCGTGTTCGGCACGCCCGCCGATGTGGCCATCGACTGGGATGGAGAGCTGGCCGTGGCGGTCGCGCAGGTCGAGCGGGTGATGGTGCAACGCGCCTTGCACGCGGCCAACGGCAACCGCGCCGAGGCCGCACGCCGGCTGGGCATCTCGCGCCAGCAGCTCTATCGCAAGCTGGAGGGACAGGAGCCCCCGGCCGGCTAGTGGCGGGGTCACAGGCTTTGCCCCAGGGGCCGGGGCGGGATCAGTTGGAGCCGGTGTAGCGCGGTGCCGGCGTATTGGCCGAGAGCCTGCCCGTCAGGTACTGGCGGGCGCTGTCGAAACGCTTCCAGGCCTCTTCGTCGTGCAGCGACGGGATGGTGACCAGCTCACCGCGTTCGAATCCGACCAGGGCGGCATCGACCATCTGCTCGGCCGACATGACGATGGCCGGGTCCAGGTGTTCCAGCGGCAGCCCGCCGGTGGCCCAGAATTCGGTGGCCGTCGCGCCCGGCAGCACCGCTTGTACCTGTATGCCCTTGGCGGCCAGCTCGTGGTGCAGCGACTGCGAGAAGGCCAGCACGAAGGCCTTGCTGCCGCCATAGACCCCATTGAGCACTTCCGGCGCCACGCCGACGATGGAAGAGATATTGATGACGGCACCCCGACCGCGTGCGACAAAACCCGGCACCGCGGCGTAGGTCAGGCGGGTCAGCGCGGTGACGTTGAGGGCGATCATGCCGGTCATGTGATCCACGTCGCTTTGCAACAGGGGCGTGTGGGTACCGATGCCGGCGTTGTTGACCAGCAGGGTGATGCTGGCGTCGCTGCGCAGCTTCTGTTCCACCAGGGCCAGCGAGGCGGCCTGGCCGAGGTCGGCCTCCAGCACTTCGACGTTGCGCCCGCTCTGGGTGGTGATGCGTGCGGCCAGTGCGTTGAGGCGGTCGCGATTGCGCGCCACCAGGATCAGGTCGTAGCCCAGGCCTGCCAGGCGATCGGCATAGATGGCGCCGATGCCGGAGGAGGCGCCGGTGATGAGGGCAGTACCGCGATGGGTCTGGGTGTGCAGCTGGGTCATGATGTTCTCCGTTGAGGTGGGGTGTCGATGGAGTGCATCTTAGGCCGCTTGCCGACTTCCTGAATGACGTATATGGTACTGTTTTAAGACATCATCGAAGGAGCCTGGACATGCACCACATCGGCTATCTGCTCACCGAAGGATTCCAGATCATGGGGCTGGCCACCCAGGCTGTCTTCGAACATGCCAACGAGGCTGCCGGCGAGGAGTTCTATCGCATGCGCAACTACTCGGTCGAAGGCGGCGAGGTGTCGTCCTCGCTGGGGATGCGGGTGAGCACCGAGAAAGCCACGGCCAGCGCCACCATCGATACCTGGGTCGTCTGTGGTGTGGCCAATCCGCTGGAGTTTCCGGCCAGTGCCGCGGAGCGCGCCTTCCTGCAGCGTGCCGCCAAGAAGGCCAGGCGCATTGCCGGCATCTGTACCGGTGGCTTCGTGCTGGCCGAGGCCGGCCTGCTGGCGCGGCGCCGGGCCACCACGCACTGGGCCTTCGCCCAGGCGATGCGGGCGCGCTTCCCCGAGATCCAGGTTGAGGACGACCGTATCTACATCGTCGACGGCGCCCTGTGGACCTCGGCCGGCATGACCGCCGGGCTGGACCTGGCCCTGGCCATGGTGGGCAAGGACCTGGGTGACGAGGCCGCGCGCAGCGTGGCGCACAAGATGGTGATGCACCAGCACCGTGCCGGTGGCCAGTCGCAGCACTCCGAGATGCTGGCGCTGGCACCCAAGACCGACCGCATCCAGGATGCGCTCAACTACGCCCGCAGCCATCTCAAGCGTGCCTTGACGGTGGAAGAACTGGCCGCGCAGGCCAACCTCAGCGCGCGCCAGTTCACCCGCGTCTTCACCGCCGAGACCGGCCTGTCGCCGGCCAAGGCCATCGAAGGCCTGCGCCTGGAAGCGGCGCGGCTGATGATCGAGCAGAGTCGCCACCCGCTGGAAGTGGTGGCGCGCGAGACCGGCTTTCGCGATCGCCGTCACATGCGCGAGGTGTTCTTGCGCGGCTTCGGCGTGGCGCCGCAATCCCTGCGGCGCGAGGGCCGGGCCTGAGCCTAGTGCCCGGCGCTGCTGGAAAAGACGTTGATGACCATCACCCCCGCCACGATCAGCGCGATGCCTGCCACGGCCGGCCAGTCCAGGCGCTGCTGGTGGATCAGCCAGGCAGCCAGCGTGACCAGCACGATGCCCACGCCGGACCAGATCGCATAGGCGACGCTGGTGGGCATGGTGCGCAGGGTCAGCGACAGGCAGTAGAACGAAACGCCATAGCCCAGCACCACGATGAGGGCGGGCCAGAGGCGCGTGAAGCCTTGCGAGGACTTCAGCGCGGTGGTGGCGATCACCTCGGCGACGATGGCGACCGCCAGGCTCAGGTAAGCGGGCATGCGGGATTCTCCTGTGGATAAGTCAAGTGTTCAAGGCCGGCCTGCGAGCGTGGCAGGGTCGCCCGCATGATGCCGCACGGGTGGTGATCTTGTCCTGCCTGGCCTGGTGTCGATGGGCCATGATTGACCGCGATTGACCACGATAAGCTCCCCGCATCACCCCGATGTGTTTGCTGCGGACAGTGTCCGGCAGCGGACGGGAAGGTGTTGCGGGAACGGACACCTGCCCAGGCGTTGGATTTGCAAGTCATTGATTCATAAGGACTTCATGGCAGGCACGGGGTTTGCAAAAGAGGCAGTACCCTGCTCACCCCAAAGGAGTTGCCATGCACCGTTCTTCCATCCTCCCCCGCTCGCTGGCGGCCACATCGGCCCTGGCCCTGACCCTGCTGGGTTCCATGGCGGCATCACAGGCCCAGGCATTGCCGCCGGCACCGCCCGCGCCGCCACCGGCCACCTACGCGGCCGCGTTGACGTCCCAGGCCGCGCTGACCGAGGGACGCGTCAGTCGTCTGCTGATCAATCCCTATGGCGAAGTCGATGGCCTGCTGATCGGCGAACGCACCGTGGTCAAGTTCCCGCCGCACCTGTCGCAGGCGCTGCAGGCAGCGGTCAGGCCCGGACAGGCGGTACGAGTATTCGGCCAGGGCGAGGCGGCCGGCGTCATCAAGGCCGATGCCATCGTCAACCTGGCCACCGGCCAGACCGTGATCGACCGGCCGCCCGCCCCCGAGGCTGGCGCGCCATTGCCACCGCACCTGCGCGCGGCGCAGTTGCGCCAGATGGCGGTGCGCGGCAAGATTGCCCTGGTCCTGACCGGTCCGCGCGGCGAAGCCAATGGCGTGATCCTGGATGAGGGGAGCATCGTGCGCTTCGCACCCGACAGCATACGCACGCCGCTGGAACCTGGCGCGCCGTTTGCTGCCAATGGACTGGGTACCCGCAACGAGCTTGGCACGGCCATCGAAGCCATCGATGTCGGTGCCAGCGCCGATAGCCTGCAACCCTTGTACAGCCGCGTGCGATGATACCGCCCCGGCTAGCAGCCGATCCGTGCCGGCCTGCCGCCGGCGCGGATTTCCTTTCCCATTTTTTACTAAAGAAAAAGAAACCATGTCGCCCAAAGTCCTTCCCATCGTCTTCCTGCTCGTCTCCAACGTCTTCATGACCTTCGCCTGGTACGGCCACCTCAAGTTCGAGAACCGGCCGCTGTACCTGGTGATCCTGGTCAGCTGGCTCATCGCCCTGGCCGAGTACTGCTTTGCCGTGCCGGCCAACCGCATCGGCCACGAGGTCTACAACGCCGCCGAACTCAAGACCATGCAGGAAGTCATCACGCTGGTGGTGTTCTCGGTGTTTTCCGTGTTCTACCTGGGCGAGCAGTTCACCATCAACCACCTGGTCGGCTTTGCCTTCATCTGCCTGGGCGCCTTCTTCATCTTCAAGGGTCCGATAGGATGAGTACCCACAGCACATCGGTGGCCTGGCTGGCGCGGCTGAACTTCTGCCTGGCCGACGTGCGCGACGGCCTGGGGCCGTTCCTCGGGGTCTTCCTGATGGGCCAGGGCTGGGCCGCCGACGATATCGGCTATGTGATGACGCTGGGCGGCATCGCCGGGATGCTGGCCACCACGCCGGCCGGTGCCCTCACCGACGCGGTGCGCGCCAAGCGCCTGGTGGTCGGGCTCGGTTCGGTGCTGGTGGTGGCCGGTTCGCTGTTGCTGCTAGTCGCGCCCGGTTTCACCGTCACTGCCATCTCCCAGGTCGGCACCGGCATCGTCGGGGCCGTGATCGGCCCGGCCATCGCCGGCCTGACGCTGGGCATCGTGGGCCAGCAGGGCTTGCCCGCGCAACTGGGCCGCAACGAGGCCTGGAACCACGCCGGCAATGTCGTCTCGGCGGCACTGGCCGGCGCCTGCGGCTACTACTGGGGCTTGCCGGCCGTGTTTGTGTTGATGGCCCTGATGGCACTGGCCTCGCTGCTGTGCCTCTCGCGCATCCGGCCCGAGGACATCGACCACGACGTGGCGCGCGGCCTTGATCCGCTGCGTGCAGCCGATGCCGATGCCGCCCAGGTGTCCACCTGGCGCCTGCTGGCGGGTTCGCGACCGCTGATGCTGCTGGCCTTGGCGATGATGCTGTTCCATCTGGCCAATGCCGCCATGCTGCCCTTGCTGAGCCAGTCGGTGGTCGCGCGCGGCGGGGCCGATCCGGCCCTCTACACGGCACTGACGGTGATCGTGGCGCAACTGGTGATGATCCCCGCGGCACTGCTGGCGGGGCGCTTCGCGCAGCAGCGTGGTTACTGGCTGCCGATCACCATCGCCCTGCTGGTCTTGCCCGTGCGTGGCCTGGTGGCCGGTGCCTGGGATTCAGCCTGGGCGCTGTTGCCGGTCCAGATCCTCGATGGCGTGGGAGCGGGTTTGCTGGGCGTGGCCTTGCCGGGCTCGGTAGCGCGCATCCTGCAGGGCAGCGGCCATATCAACATCGGCCTGGGCGCGGTGACCACGCTGCAGTCGGTCGGCGCCGCGCTCAGTCCGGCCCTGGCCGGCATGGTGGCGCAGCGCCATGGCTATGGCGCCGCCTTCGCGGTGCTGACCGTGATCGCCTTGCTGGCCCTGCTGGCGTGGTGGACGCTGGCCGAGCGCCGCGCCCACGATCT
>Ga0213872_10002071_pt1 | contig 12135 bp, 5 predicted proteins | sample VelepicomBERX_R2_FD_160071 | JGI IMG/M metagenome (GOLD analysis project Ga0213872, IMG submission 160071) | Rhizosphere microbial communities from Vellozia epidendroides in rupestrian grasslands, the National Park of Serra do Cipo, Brazil - RX_R2 | ecosystem: Host-associated > Plants > Roots >...
TACTGGTTCCCACGCCATGAGCGGGCGCTGTCGACCGCCCTGTTCGATGCGGCGGCCAAGTTCTCCAATGTGATCGGCGTGCCCCTGGTGGCCCTGGCCGTGGTGCACCTGGGCTGGCGCTGGGGCTTCGGCCTGGTGGCGGCCCTGAGCTTCGCCTACTGCCTGGCCTTCTTCCTGATCTACCGCGACCCCAGCCAGCATCCGGGTCTGAGCCCCGAGGAGCGCCACTACATCACCAGCCAGGGCGCCACGCCCGAAGGGCAGCAGTCGGCCAATCCGGCCGGCATGCTGGGCTACCTGCTCAAGAGCCGCAAGATCTGGGGCCTGTCGATCGGCTTTGCGGCCTACGGCTACTGCTTCTACCTGTTCCTGACCTGGCTGCCCGGCTACCTGGTGCAGACCATGCACATGAGCATCCTCAAATCGGCCGGCTTCGCGGCGATCCCCTGGATGTTCGCCACGCTGTCCGACCTGCTGGTGGGCGGCTGGCTGATCGATCACCTGATCGCCCGCGGACACGACGAGACCCGGGTGCGCAAGGGCGTGCTGCTGGCGGGCATGTGCGCCGGTCTGGCGGTTTTCGGTGCCACCACCACCACCGACCCGGTGACCGCCATCGTCTGGATCTCGATCGCCCTGAGCGGCCTGGCCGCTGCGGCACCGGTGGGCTGGTCGCTGCCCTCGCTGGTGGCCCCGAAGGGAGGCGTCGGCACCGTGGGCGGCATCATGAACTTCGCCAACAACATGATGGGCGCGATCGCCCCCATCGTGACCGGCTACATCGTGGGCAGCACGCAGTCCTTCAGCAATGCCTTCATGGTGGCGGGGGTGATGCTGCTGATCGGCATGGCCTCGTTCATCTTCCTGCTCGGCCGCATCGAACCGCTGCCCGAGCCGCCGGCGGCCTGATCGATCCTGCGCAGCGCACCGCAGGCCCTGCGAGGCACAGGGCCCTGCGCTCAGTGCGCGCCGGACGACGGGGCATCCGAGAGGCTGCGCGCGATCTCCTTGAAGTCTTCTTCGACCGCCAGGAAGGTGTCGAAGACCTCCGGGTCAAAGTGGCTGCCCCGGCCCTTGCGCAGGATCACCATGGCCTCGTCGTGGCTCATCGCGCCCTTGTAGACGCGCTGGCTGATCAACGCGTCGTACACGTCGGCCACCGCCATCAGCCGCGCCGACAGGGGAATGGCCTCGCCGATGAGGCCCTCTGGATAGCCCGAGCCGTCCCACTTCTCCTGGTGGTAGAGGGCGATCTCTTTGGCCGGCTTCAGGAATTCCAGATGGGTCCCCAGGGCGCGTTCGGCGCGTTCGATGGCCTTGTAGCCGATGACCGTGTGGGTCTTCATGACCTCGAACTCTTCCGGCGTGAGCTTGCCCGGCTTGAGCAGGATGTGGTCGGGAATGCCCACCTTGCCGATGTCGTGCAGTGGCGCGGACTTGTAGAGTTGCTCGATGTAGGCATCGGTGAGCAGCTCGGGGTGGCGGCCTCGCGCCTGCAGCTCCTTGGCCAGGCAGCGCACATAACGCTGGGTGCGCAGGATGTGGTTGCCCGTCTCGTTGTCGCGGGTTTCAGCCATCGAGGACATCGCCAGGATGGTGACGTCCTGCAGCCCGGACAGTTCGCGGGTGCGAAGCTGGACCTCGTTTTCAAGAAAGTCGTTCTGGTTGCGCAGGAAATCGGCCATGCGCTTGAGCTGCAATTGGGCCTGCACCCGCGCCAGCACCACCGGCGGGCTGATGGGCTTGGGGATGTAGTCCACCGCCCCGCACTCGAAGCCGATGGCCTCCGATTCGGCATCGGTCTTGGCTGTCAGGAACAGCACCGGGATGGCCTCGGTGCGCGGATCGGCCTTGAGCCGGCGGCAGACCTCGTAGCCATCCATCTCGGGCATCATGACATCGAGCAGGATGATGTCGGGCAGGGGCAGGGTCTGGGCGATCTGCAACGCGCGCTGCCCTTTGTTGGCCACCTTGATCTTGTAGTGGTCCTTGAGCACCGCGTTCATCAGCGACAGGTTCTCGGGCGTGTCGTCCACCACCAGCACCAGGGCCTTCTCGCCCGCTCCGTCGGGGGCGGCCTCCGCGCCCCTGCCGGCCGGTGCCACGACCGCCGCCGATGCGGGGGCCGGTTCTGGGCCCGGTGGATTCGGTGCAGCGCCGACGGCCTGGGGCGACAACTGGCCTTCGATGGAATGGATCAGGGCCTGCAGATGCGAAGAAAGCGGCGACAGCATGGCGCGGGCGGTCGGGTGCTGGGCCGACTCGCCCAGGGCCGCCTCGAGCCGGGAGGCGGCCAGTTGCACTTCATGGGCCCCGATGTTGCCGGCCACGCCCTTGAGGGTATGCGCCAGCAGCTCGGCCCGCGGCCAGTCCTGCACCTCCATGGCCTCCTCGATGAGGGCCGGGATCTCTCTTTGCTCCTGCATGAACTTGCGCAGCAGGGACAGGTACAGGGGAATGTTGCCGATGGCGCGCCGCAGCCCCTGGCCGATGTCCAGGCCAGGAATCTGCAGGACAGCCGCATCCAGGCTGAGCTGTGCCACGACGGCCCCGGCATCGTCCTGGCCTGCCGCAGCGCCGCGGCGCGGCGACAGCCATCGGGTGAGGACCTGCCACAGCTCTTCGGGCTCGATCGGCTTGGCGATGAAATCGACCATGCCGGCGGCCAGGCATTGCTCGCGGTCGCTGGTCCTGGCATTGGCCGTCATGGCCACCACCGGCAGTTGGCGCCATGCGTCCACCTTGCGGATCTCCCGGGTGCAGCTCAGGCCGTCCATGACGGGCATCTGCATGTCCATCAGGACGATGTCGTAGGGGTTGTCGCGCAGCCGGTTCAGCGCGATCTCGCCGTTGTCCGCCAGATCGACCAGCAGGCCGGCATGGCGCAGCAGGCCGGCGGCCACTTCCTGGTTCAGGTCGTTGTCCTCGACCACCAACACCCGCGCACCCCGCAGGCCGGCCAGGGAGCCGCCCTGGTCGGGGGCTTCGGCCACCATGGGGGGCGAGGCGCTCTCCAGCGCCAGGCGCCGCCGACGTTTGGAGGGATCGCCGAGCGCCAGCATCACGCAATCGAAGAGCACCGACGGATTGGCCGGCTTGGGCAGCAGACCGGCCATGCCGGCCTGCTGGGCCTCGGCCCGCAGTTCGGCACGCGTGTCGGCGCTGACCAGCAGGCTGCGCGGCGGCTCGCGCAGCACCCGCTGCGCCAGTTGCCCGGCCACCGCCAGGCCGTCGAGGCCGGGCATGCGCCAATCCAGGAACACGAGGGCATAGGGCCGTCGCGCATCGTCGGCCTGCTGGATCTGATGCAGGGCCTCTTCGCCCGAGGCGCAGACCTCGACCTCGAAACTCAGTTGCCGCAGCAACTGGGCCAGGATCTCGCGGGCCCGCTGGTTGTCGTCGACCACCAGCATCCGCCGCCCGCGCAGGTCGGGGTCGGGGCGCAGCACCATGCGCTGGTGCGCCGCCTTGCCCAGCCGCGTGGTGAACCAGAAGAACGAGCCCTGGCCCGGGTGGCTTTCCAGGCCCACCTCGCCGCCCATCAACGCCGCCAGGCGCTTGCTGATGGCCAGCCCGAGTCCGGTGCCGCCGTATTTGCGGGTGGTGGAGCTGTCGGCCTGCTGGAAGCTCTGGAACAGCTTGCGCGACTGCTCCTCGCTCAAGCCGATGCCTGTGTCCCTCACCCCCAGGCGCAACGCGACCTCGTTGGCACTCTCGGACTCCTTGCGCACCTGGATGACGACCTCGCCGCTGTCGGTGAACTTGACCGCATTGTTGGCGTAGTTGATCAGGATCTGCCCCAGGCGCAGCGGATCGCCGACGAGTTGGGTGGGCACGTCCGGCGCCACGTCGAACAGCAGGTCCAGGTTCTTGGCACGCGCCTTCTCGCCCACCAGATTGGCCACGTTCTCCAGCACCTTCTCGAGGTCCATCTCGATGCGCTCGACGTCGAGCTTGCCGGCCTCGACCTTGGAGAAGTCCAGGATGTCGTTGATGATGCCCAGCAGGTGCTGGCCCGAATGCTGGATCTTGTCGACGAACTCGAGCTGCTTGCGGTCCAGCGGGGTCTGCTTGAGCAGGTACGACAGCCCGAGCATGGCGTTCATGGGCGTGCGGATCTCGTGGCTCATGTTGGCCAGGAACTCGCTCTTGGAACGGTTGGCCTCCTCGGCCTCGAGCCGGGCCTGGATCAGGGCCTGCTCATCGGCCTTGCGGTCGGTGACGTCGGTCTCGATGGCCATGAAGCCCTGCAGCACCCCTTCGGCATTGCGCATCTCGTTGCAGCTGACGTTGACCCAATAGGGGCGCCCCGACTTGGCGTAGTTCAGCACGTCGACCCGGAAGGCGCCCTCCCTGGCCAGGGCCTCGCGCATGTCCTGGATGGTCCGCGCATCGGTGGCCGGCCCCTGCAGCAGACCGCCCGGCCGCAACCCACGCACCTCGTCGAGCTCATAGCCGGTGATGCGGGTGAAGCCCGGGTTGACCCAGTCGACCTCGCCCCGGGCATTGGTGATGATGACCGCGTTCGTGGTTTCGCTGGCCACCCGGGACAGGCGACTCAGTTCGGCCTGGATGCGCCGGTTCTCACTTTGCACATGGGTGGCCTCGATCAGTTGGCCGATGGTCACCAGCAAGGGGCGCAGGAAGTCCACATCCGGCTCGCTGTAGGTACTGTGGCGCCTGCCGACGCCCAGCAGGGCCACCAGGCGGCCGCGATGGTGGATGGGCAGGCTCAGGAAGGCGCTCAGGTCCGTCCCGCCCCAGCTCAGGGCCGTTGCTGCCGGCTGCGGCTGGCGGGCATCGTAGAAGACCGGTTGGCCGCTTTCCAATGCGGCCTCGAACAGACGCTGCAGATTTTTCAGGTCGGCCGGCTGCGCCTCGACGGCGGCGCCGTCTCCCACCTGCTGGATGGCCTCGATCTGCAGGCTCGGCATGTCGTCACCCAGATGCAGCACCTCGCCCAGAAAGCCGACCTCGCTGTCGGTGAGGTGCAGCAGTTCGGAAAGCAGGCCCTCGAAGATGCGGGTCCGGTCGCCATACTCGATGAACAGCGACTGCGTCTCCAGCAGCACCTGGCTCAAACGACGCGCGGCCAGCAATTTGGCGGTCTGGTCTTCCTGCGCCTCGCGGTTGATCTCCTGCTCCACGCAGTCGGCCAGATCCCGCAAGGCCTGGCGCTGCGCGGGTTCGAGGCGGCGGGGTTGCCGGTCCATGATGCACAGGGTGCCCAGGCGCAAGCCCTCGGGCGTGCTCAGGGGCGCACCGGCATAGAAACGCACACCGCCTTCGACATCCACCACGGCACTGCGGGCAAAGCGCTCATCCGCCAGGGCATCCTCGACCTCGAACAGGCCAGGCCCCTGGATGGCTTCGAGGCAGAACGAATCCTCGCCGCAGCGCAGGCCCTCGGGCAGGCCCTGACTCGATTTGAACCAGGGACGCAGGCCGTCGAACAGCACCACGCCGGCCATGGGCGTCTGCAGGAGCTGGCAGGCCAAGCGGGTCAGACGATCGAAGCGCTCCTCGGCCGGCGAATTCAGCAGGCCCGACTTGCGCAGCGCCTCCTGGCGCGCACCCGGGTCATTGGATGGGACGGAGCTTTGCATGGACATACAAGCAGTGGGTTTCTCTCAGATCGGAATCGGAATCGGAATCGGAACCGGGCCACGGGAACCTGAACAGGCGCCAGGAAGATGATCGGACGCCATCATGCACCTTCGGCCAGCACACGGCGCAAGACCTCCAGGGCCTGCGGGAAATCGAAGCCCTGGACTGCACCCTCCACCGCCCGGTAGTCACCCCCCAGGGCGGTCTTGAGTGCCGTCGCATGGGCGGCCAGCCATTCGCTGGCTTCAGGGTCGTCGTCGGCCAGCAAGGCCTGCAACTGCCGCAGCAGCGACTGGACGGCCTCGTCGCGCACCGGCGCCGGAGGCGCCACCGGCACCGCTGCGGCCGGTCCCGGCGCCAGCGCGGCCGCCAGGGCCTGCGCCATCGTCGCCAGGGCCGCTTCCAGCGCCTGCGCCTGGGACACCAGCACGTCCATGCCGGCAGATCCCAGCAGCGCCTCTTCGAGTTCGGCCGCCCTGCGCTGCAGTTCGCCGGCGCCGACCTGCCCCGCAACCCCCTTGAGGCTGTGGGCCAGCAGGCGGGCCTGCGGCAGGTCCTGCCGCTGCAGGGCCTCGATGAGCAGGGGGCCACACCCCAGCTGTCCCGCCAGGAACTTGTGCAGCAGGGAGCGGTACAGCTCCATGTTGCCCAGCGTCCGGCGCAGCCCCTGGGCGACATCGAGACCCGGCACCTGCCAGACGGCCGTCGGCGGCGCAGTGGGCCGGGGCCCCGGGTCCGGAACCGGCAGCGGAGCAATCCGGCGCGCCGGGATCCAGCGCAGCAGAAGCTGCCGCAGGGCTTCCGGATCGATGGGCTTGGAGAGGTAGTCGACCATGCCGGCCCGCATGCAGGCCTCTCGATCCGAGGTCCGTGCATTGGCGGTCATGGCCACCACGGGCGTGGGGCGACGCTCCAGCAGGGGAGCCATGGCCCGGGTGGCCGTGATGCCGTCCATGACAGGCATCTGCATGTCCATCAGGATCAGGTCGTACTCGGCCTTCGCCACCCGGTCCAGCGCCACCCGGCCGTTCTCGGCCAGATCCACCTGCACGCCGATCAGGCTCAGCAGGCCGACCGCCACGTCCTGGTTCAGTTCGTTGTCCTCCACCAGCAACACCCGGGCGCCCTGCAAGCGCTCATGGCCCCCGGCCGACGCCTGCGTGTCGATGGGCGCGCTGCCCTCGCCCACATGCGGCACTGCGTCGCCGGGGCGCCGCCGGCTCTTGCCCAGGCGGGCGGTGAACCAGAACCGGGACCCCTTGCCCACCTCGCTGTGCACCCCGACCTCGCCGCCCATCAGGGCGGCCAGGCGCTTGCTGATGGCCAGTCCGAGGCCGGTGCCGCCGTATTTGCGGGTGGTGGAGTTGTCGGCCTGCTGGAAGCTCTGGAAGAGCTTCTGCGCCTGCTCGTCGCTGAGACCGATGCCGGTGTCGTGCACCTCCAGCCGCAGATCGACCTCGGTCGGTGTCTCCGACGCCTTGCGCACCTGGATGACGACTTCGCCACGCTCGGTGAACTTGACCGCGTTGTTGGCGTAGTTGATCAGGATCTGCCCCAGGCGCAGGGGGTCGCCGATGAGCTGCATGGGCACGTCCGGCGCCACGTCGAACAGCAGTTGCAGGTTCTTGGAACGCGCTTTCTCGCCCACCAGATTGGCCACGTTCTCCAACACCTTCTGGAGGTCCATCTCGATGTGCTCGATGTCGAGCTTGCCGGCCTCGACCTTGGAGAAGTCCAGGATGTCATTGATGATGCCCAGCAGATGCTGACCCGAGCGCTGGATCTTCTCGACAAAGTCCTGCTGGCGACGGTCCAGCGGCGTCTGCCTGAGCAGATGCGACAGGCCCAGCATGGCGTTCATGGGGGTGCGGATCTCATGGCTCATGTTGGCCAGGAATTCGCTCTTCGAGCGGCTCGCCTCCTCGGCCGCCTCCTTGGCCTCGCGCATGCGGGTCTCGACCTCACGCAGCTTGGTGATGTCAAAACCCACACCGACCATCTGGATCGGCTCGCCCTCGGCATTGCGCATCACGGCCGCAGAACAGTGCAGGTAACGCACCTCGCCGGACGGCCAGACGACACGGTGCTCGATGTGCAGCGGCGCGTTGCCCGCCACGGCAGCCTCAAAGGCCTGCAACACATGCGAGCGGTCATCGGGATGCAGGCACATGAACAACTCGCGGGCCTCGCCCGAGAAGTTGTCGGCATCGAGATGCAGCAGCCGGCCGGTCTGCTCGTCCATGCTGAAGCGCCCGCTCACCATGTCCCGGCCCCAGACCCCGATGCCTGCGGACCCGGTGGCCAGGGCCAGGCGGCTGGCGGTCTGCGCCAACGACTGCTCGACCTGCTTGCGGTGGGTGATGTCGGTGCGGATCGAGATGAAGCGGAACGGCCGGCCCTGGGCATCGAGGGTGGGCACGATGGTCTGGTCCAGCCAATGCAGCGAACCATCGCGGGAGCGGTTGCAGATCTCACCCTTCCAGACCTCGCCCGCCAGCACGGTGCGCCAGAGCTTCTCGAAGAAGGCCTTGGGATGGACGCCTGCATTCAGCAGGCGATGGTTGCTGCCCAGCAGCTCCTCGCGGGTGTAGCCGGTGATGTCGCAGAACTTGTCGTTGGCATAGGTGATGCGCCCCTCGGCATCGGTCACACTGACGATGGCATGCTGGTCCACGGCAAACTGATGCTCATCGAGCTCACGGCGGCTGCGCTCGCGTTCGGCCACCAGGCCCGACAGCAGCCCCGACAGCGCCTCCAGGCCGTAGGCGCCCTGGACCGCCGACGCCTCACCCGTCGGCAGCAGGTTGCGGACCGTCTCCTTCAAAGAGGCCATGGCACGGTCCTGCGCCTGCAGCTCGCCGCGCAGGCGGTCATTGACCTCGCGCATCTCCTCCGAACTCAGCATCAGGCTGCGCATGCGCAGCTCCAGGTCGCGCTCATATTGGCCGTAGGACGCCTCGACCTGGGTCAGCAAGGCCGGCAGTCCTGCCAGGACCGCCGAGGCCTGCGGGGAGATGCCGGCGACCTCCTGGGCCAGCCGGTCGAGCGCCGAGGTCAACCCATCGGGATCGTCCAGCCCCAGGCAACGCTTGAGCTGGCGCTTCAGTCCCCGGTGCATGCCGGCTCCTGGGATTCCTCGAGCACCGTGATGGTCATGGTCTGGTTGTGCAGTTGGCAGGCGCCCTCACGCCCGAGCGGGCTGATCTCACCGTTCGAATAGAAACCACAGAGGACCGCACGCGGCCCCAGCAAGCCGGACACCGCCTCGACCTCTTCATCGACCTGGTTGCCCATGATCATCTTGCGCCCGACACAACTCACCAGGATCGCCAGTTCGGCCGACTCCGGCGCCCAGGAGGCCCGGGCCAGTTCGGCCGCCCGCTCGGCACCATCGATGAGGCGGTCGGTGCTGGCCTGCATGAGCTTGAGAAAGCTGTCCTGCCGTACCTCGCCAGCCAGGGTCAGGCTGCCGTCGGCCTCATTGATCGCCAGGATCGTGCGGATCAGGCCCTCGCCCTCCTGGGCCGGATCTTCCATCAGGAACGGGAACAGCAGGCCGGAGCCTGGAAGACCCCGCGCATGCTCGCCCAGATAGCGCTTGTAGATGGTCAAGGCCGCCTCGCCATCGAGTTCGAACAGCACATTGCCCTGCGCGCGGGTGACGCGGCGGGCCGGCCCGAAGGGCACCCAACCGCCTGCGGACCCATGGCCCAGCCGAAGGTGCCGACCGTAGAGCCCCAGGGCCACCACCGCGTGGTCGGAGACCGCATCCCGATGCATGACCCAGGTTCTGGCGAAGGCACCGCCGTCGCCCGCCAGCCCGCCGGTGATCGGCCGTCGATGGTCCAGGGCGGCCTCCAGCCCGCCGACCAGCGCACTGCCGTTGACGGCCACGCCCGGTCCGTAGACCAGGACCGCCTGCAGTTCTGCGCCGGCGAGTGCCTCACCCAGCCGCCGACCGGCCGCGCGGGAGTCCTCCATGCCCGCCAAGCCGGTGCTCGCCAGACGCAGGGCGGTGTGTTCGAAATGCACCGCGGTCAGCACGCAGCTGCCATCGGTCACCCCCTGTGCCGAGATCTCGCCCGCCGTGGAGCAGCCCAGGATCGTCGCCCCCGGGAAACGCCTGCACAGCTCTTCATGCAAGGCCGGGGTCTCGAAGAAGACCTTGTCACCGAACACCAGCAGCAGTTGATGTGGGAAATCCCGCAGGGCTTCCAGCGCCTGCCAGTCCCCCACGGTGCTCAGATTCACTTGTCGGATACGCATGGATTCCCTCCAGAACCGAGGACCGGCCCACCCGGTGAACAGGTTTCAGCATACCGGCCAATCGAAACAATTTGAAGCATCAGAGGCCTGTGGACGCTCCGATGGATATCATTTTATCCAATATAAATGATATCCAATCCAGAAAAACGCGCAGCTTATTTGTCATTTCTCAAGCGGACCGGGGATCCAGGCAGGCCATCGCGGACATGGCGCTTTACCGGCCTGGAACCCGGACTCCATCCTCAGTCCACAGTTGACGGGCATGCTGCCCCCAGCATCACCCCAGGAGATCCTTTTGAAGCCCCTCCCATCCGCATCCATCCTCGCCGCCGCCCTGGTCCTGGGCCTGGCCTCCTGGGCCCAGGCCCAGCCAGCCCCGGGCAACGGCGCCGGCAACGCACCCGCCAACGCACCAGGCAGCTCCGAGCCGCCGCGCCACGGCCCGCCCCCCGAAGCCATGGCCGCCTGCAAGGGCAAGGCGGTCGGCGACAGCTGCAGCTTTGTCGGGCGCCGCGGAGAAACCCTGACGGGCAGCTGCTTCACGCCTCCGGCCATGCCCCAGGCGGCAGGCAACGGCAACGGGCAGAACCGTCCCGTGGCCTGCCGACCGCCCCACCCGCCGGGCGAACATGGCGGCCCCGGCGACATGCCGCCCCAGCGCTGACGACGGCGGCGCAGAAAAAACAAAAGCCACCCGCAGGTGGCTTTCCAGACAGGCCGCCGGCCCAGGCAGGCCGGCGTTCATCCGACGACTCAGTTCAGAGGCGTCTTCTTGCCGTCCTTGTAGGTGTACAGCGTGATGGCCGGGTTCTTCAGCTCGCCATTGGCCTCGAAGCTGATCTTGGCCGTCACACCCTGGTAGTTCGTCTCCGGCAGCTTGGCCGTGTACACCTTCGGGTCCACCGAGTTCGCACGCTTCATCGCATCCACCAGCACGAAGGTCGCGTCATAGGTGTACGGGCTGTACACCTGGAACTGGCCCGGGAACTTCGCGTCGTAGCGCTTCTTCCAGGCCTCGCCGCCAGGCATCTTCGCCAGCGACGCACCGCCTTCCGCGCACACCACGTTCTCCAGCGTCTTCGCCCCCGCCGACAGCTTGGCCAGCTCCGAGGTGCAGATGCCGTCGCCACCGAAGTACTTCACATTGGTCAGGCCCAGCTGCTCCATCTGGCGCAGCATCGGACCACCTTGCGGGTCCATCCCGCCGAAGAAGATACCGTCCGGGTTCTTCGCCTTGATCGAGGTCAGGATCGCCATGAAGTCGGTCGCCTTGTCGGTCGTGAACTGCTCGTCCACGATCGTGATGCCCTTGCTGGCCGCCACCTTCTTGAACACATCGGCCACGCCCTGGCCGTAGGCCGTGCGGTCGTCCACCACCGCGATGCGCTTGAGCTTCAAGGCATCGGCCGCGTAGTACGCCAGCCCCGCGCCCAGCGAGTTGTCGTTGGCAATGATGCGGAAGGTCGTCTTGTACCCAGGCTTGGTCAGGTTCGGGTTGGTCGCCGCGCCCGTGATGTGCGGGATGCCGCAGTCGTTGTACACCTTGGCCGCAGGGATCGTCGTGCCCGAGTTCAGGTGGCCCACCACCCCGGCCACCTTGTCGTCGCACAGCTTCTGGGCCGCCGCCGTGCCCTGCTTCGGATCGGCCGCGTCGTCTTCGGCTTCCAGCTCCCACTTGATCTTCTTGCCACCGATCACGATGTTTTGCGTGTTCAGGTCTTCAACGGCCATGCGTGCGCCGTTTTCGTTGTCCTTGCCGTAGTGCGCCTGCGCACCCGACATCGGCGCCACGTGGCCGATCTTCACAACCTGCACGTCTTGTGCTGCGGCTGCGCCTGCAACAACGGCCACAACCGCTACAGCGGTCAGTTTCAACTTCATTTGCATGGATGGACTCCGGATTTCTTTAAGAGGTGATGCCCGCTTGTGGCGGCACCGCACGGTATTTCAATTTCCGGGCCAACTCCCTCCGGACTAGCCCCAGGGGACTCACTCCATTAATTTGATTCATGACCAATCAGAAAACAAGATGCAAGGCACGCCGAGGCTCACTCCGGATTCTTCAAATTTGACCTGCGTCAATTTTCCCCGCCTCGCTCCAGGCTGCCATCGGCTTTCATTAGCAAAACGAATGACGAGAGAAGTTCCCTGATTGTCACAAAATACAGGGAAAGCCCTGAAGCCCGAGTATTGCGAAGCTGTTGCCGATTAATAGAATCCGCAACCTATTGGCAAACGTATTTTTTGAAAATCTGCCACCGA
>Ga0213872_10002072_pt1 | contig 12127 bp, 14 predicted proteins | sample VelepicomBERX_R2_FD_160071 | JGI IMG/M metagenome (GOLD analysis project Ga0213872, IMG submission 160071) | Rhizosphere microbial communities from Vellozia epidendroides in rupestrian grasslands, the National Park of Serra do Cipo, Brazil - RX_R2 | ecosystem: Host-associated > Plants > Roots >...
TCCACTCTGGCCATAAAGGCAGTCCGTAGGCTGCATGTCACAAACACTCGCGTCGAAGAAACGACAAATCAGGTATTTTCCGATGTCGCAAGCGGGAATTATCTGCAGGTGACTCTGCCGGAAGTGAAAACCGTTCCAGCTGTCGACAGCATCTTGACTTCGCCAGCCGTCTGAATCACTCGCCAGGCGTGCCGCCACCGGGCTCGCCACCGCGAATGTCATGTGCGGACTGCTCCAAAAATTGGGCGGCTGCCATGCGTGGTACGGGCACAGTGGAAAGCAACGGGGCCTACCCAGGGTCCGTTTGCAGACGGTGTGTAGCAGAATCCAGTCCGCCTCAAACATAGCGGACCGGAGCCCGACGCAGTACACTGCAATTGAGGGCTATCCATGAGCGGCGAGGACCTATTGCTTCGATGCAGCGACTGCGGGCAGGAATTTGTGTTTACCGCAGCGGAACAGCAGTTCTTTCAGGAGCGGGGTTACTCCTCGCCCAAGCGCTGTAAATCATGCCGCCAGGCGAAGCAGAGCGCGGGCTCGTATGGCCAACAAGGTGGTGGACGCGCGACCGGTTACAGTTCCAGCACAGGTACCGAAACGACGGTCGTTTGCGCTGGCTGCGGACAAACCACCACGGTTCCTTTTGAGCCGCGCGGAGATCGGCCGGTTTACTGCAAGAATTGCTACAAGCCGAAGCAGGGTGGCCGGGGTCGTGGCGGTAGCGGAGGAAATCGTGGCCGGGATCGTCGCTACTGATCTTCTTTGACAATCGAGTGTTCTTCGGAGATGCCGCATTCGACCGGAAGCCCACTCAAGCCAGAGGCTTGAGTGGGGCAGTACAGCCGTGTATCTGCGGTCAACGCAAGCAAGCGCGCCCCTGAGCTGAACCCTGCCTCACACCGGCTGCCACAGCTCCACACGGTTCCCTTCCGGATCGGTGAACCATCCGAAGCTGCCGTAGTCGTATCGTTCTCTCTTGGGATCAACCTCGACTCCGGCTGCAATCAGCGCGTTCAGTAGCGCATCCAGATTATCCACCTGAAAATTCAGCATCGCCGGCTGGCTGGTAGGGAAGTAGTCCGACCCGCGAGCAAACAACGACACCACCACGGGACCCCGCTGGTCCTCCGCGTCGAACATCCAGCTGCCGTGCAGGCGCTTCAGCCCCAGGTGCTTCTCGTACCACGCATACAGCGCCTCCGGATCATTCGCCCGCAGAAACGCCCCGCCAATCCCCGTCGCTCTGGCCATCTCTAACCTCTCCGCCTTGCCATTATCCAGGAATTAGCGCGGACGAGGGAGTCCCAAAGGACAAACAATCTTTAGCCCGGCACGGCACTGCCGGGAAAGGAAAGACAGAAAGCCTGAGTCCCGAAGGGACGGCACATCAATTTTCAGCTATCATCGCGTGTTGCATCCATCGTCTTCAAGAGGGTGGTTCTATGAAAACCTCTTGGCAAGCAAAAGCAGCCCATCTCGAATGTTGCTGGTTTGAGACTGGGCAACGCCTCCGGTGCGATAGCTCCTGGATGCAGAACGATTCCGAAACGACCGATAGAAGCTTTTCGCCGTCGATTCCGGATTTTGCTCGTCACAGCCCACTTGGCTCCGGAGAATGGTTTGCTCCATGGAACGTCCGCTGGAGTCTCCCACGCAGACTCTAGTTGGCGGAGAATTTCCCCAAGCCAGCTACAATAAAAATAGAGACACAAAAGCCCGGCCGTGCGTCCGAGCTTTTGTGTCTGTACCGCAAATGTCTTTAATCCCTTGAATACAATCAGATAGCGATGAATCCGAAGAGAGCGCTGAACGGAATCAAATACCTACGAGAGAAGATGCCCTTGCAGAATAGAATCAGATAGAAACTCTAAAGTTCCATGTTGTCAATAACATAGCCTTTAATCGAAAGGCAATCGCCACAAAATCAATCAGATGGAGCAACTGAGGCCGAATGGGGGGGAGGGGGTGGCAGACCCTACTCTCCGGAAATGATGCGCAGACCAGCGCGTCTGCGCTCGGCTAATCGCTAATCCCTAATCCCTGCCCCGCAGCAGATCGCAGGCCCGCTTAAGGTCCTCATCACGCTTGGCGAAGCAGAACCGCAGGACGTTCTCCCCACGTCCCCTGGTAAAGAACGCCGTCCCGGCGACCGCTGCGACTCCGCGCTCGCGGAGCAGCGCCCGAGCCTTCTCCTTGGCCGTCGCACCGGGCAGCGACGAGGCATCGGCCAGGACGTAATACGCTCCCGCCGGAACGGACGGCGTCAGCCCCGCGGCGGCCAGCGCCGAGCACATCACGTCCCGCTTGGCCTGGTACTCGACAGCCATATCGGTATAGAAGGACACCGGAAGCTCCAGCAGCCCGGCCGCCGCCCCATACTGGAACGGCGAAGGCGCGCAGACGTAGGTCAGGTCGTGGAAGTAGGCGATCGCCCCCAGCCACCGGGGGCTGGCCGTCAGATACCCCACCCGCCACCCCGTGATGCTGAACGTCTTCGATAACCCCGAAATGGAGATAGTCCGCTCCGCCATCCCCGGCAGGGTCGCCGGACTGACGTGCTTCGTCCCATCAAAAACGAAGTACTCGTAAATCTCGTCAGTGAAGACGAAGAGGTCATGCTCCTCGACGATCTCCGCTACCGCCACGAGCTCTGTGCGCGAGAAGACCTTCCCGCACGGATTTGACGGCGTATTGATCACCAGCGCGCGTGTCTTCGGCGTGATTGCTGCCCGCAACCCGTCGAGGTCGAGCGCCCAGTCTCCTTGTGTGAGCGGAACTGCCACGGGCTTGATCCTCAGCGCCAACAGCGTATTGAGGTGATAACCGTAGAACGGCTCGAACAGGATCACTTCGTCGCCGGGATCCAGCAACGCCAGCGCCGCGGCGTAGAACCCTCCCGTCGCGCCCGACGTAACCAGCACCTCGGTGTCGGGATCGACGGTGAGTCCATTGTCCCGCTCCAGCTTGCGGGCGATAGCTTCCCGCAGGGGAGCCACTCCGTCAAGCCGGGTGTAGATGTTGTACCCCTGATGAATGGCCTCGATGGCTCGGCCGACCACCGGGTGCGGCACTTCGGTGTCGCATACCCCCTGTGCCAGGTTCACCCCCGCCACCCGGTCGCACTCCAGCGTCATCGCCCTGATCTCCGACTGGACGACGCTCGGAGAAATCTCGCTCAAACGCAGCTTTTCCAGTGTGCTTCGCATTAATCCATATCTACCATGCGGCTGCGGCGATTGCATCCGGTTCCAGACACCACTCGTCCTATCAGAGCAATTGACATGGTGGCAAGACTGGCGTAGAGACACAAGCTGGAGCGCTACGAGCATGCGGATGATTAAGGGGACGAGGCGAGCATGTTGCGTAGCAATCTGCTGCGTGATCGCGGCCTGCGGGATCCATTCAACGGAAGCCGGAGGCAACCCGGACGGCATCATCACCCAAGAAACGCTGATCTGGAGCGACGAGTTTACCGGTAAGACTGCGCAGAGCGCGCCCAACCCGGCGAACTGGACATACGACACGGGCGGCGGCGGTTGGGGCAACGACGAACTGGAGATCTACTGCAGCTACGGATCGGACACCGCACCATGCAACCCCAAGAATCCCAATGCCTATGTTGGCAACGAAGGATACCTGCACATCGTCGCCCGGGAGCCCACCCTTGGCACCTACACTTCAGCATGATTAAAGAGTCAGGGCCTACAAAGTTTCAGGTATGGGCGAATCGAGGCCCGTATCAAGATGCCTGACGGACAGGGCTTTTGGCCCGCTTTCTGGATGCTAGGCAACAACATCTCCACAGTCAAATGGCCGGCCTGCGGTGAGATGGACATCATGGAGAGCGTCGGCTCTAAGCCGTCGACCAATTACGGTTCGATTCATGGAGCGGGATTTATCGGGACGAAGATCGGAACCTCATACGACCTGCCCAAAGGTGCTAGGTTCGGAGATGCCTTCCACGTCTTCGGAATTCTATGGTCGCCCGAGCTAATCAAGTATTACGTCGACAATCCTGCGATTGCGTACGCCACCTATACGCCGTCGAGCCTTCCCAAAGGCGCCGTATGGCCGTTCGATGCAGGCAAGTTCTTCTTCATCCTGAACGTCGCCGTTGGTGGATCGTGGCCCGGCGCACCGAATTCTACGACGACGTTCCCGCAGCAGATGCTGGTTGATTACGTCCGTGTCTACGCTGAGCCGGGCGCTACGGCCGCCCCATCCAGGGAATAACGGATGTTTTCGGTTTCTGTTTCGAGACCGGCCCATCGCGCGCAAGCTGCTTTTCACGGAGCGCGACGACCTCACCCCGCGCCTCCCGGGCAGCTGTTTTGCGATCCGTGTAAATCTGCGGACTATCGCTAAATATGATCCTGCCTTCCACGCGGTCGTGTCCCAGCACACTTAGCAGGTGAGGGAAGAAGGTGATTTCGCCGTAGTAGCAGAGGTCGACCTCTGCGCCGTCGTTAACCGAATAAGCAATCGCGGCCGGAACGACTGGAGCGCCTGTCGTGGCTGCTGGCTGAAGGAATGAGGAGTGAAACGGCAGTACCGTGCTGCCATCGCTGCTTGTACCCTCGGGATACAGCACCACAGGGATCCCGGCCGTCAACGCTGCAGCGATTGAGGCAGCCGGGTCTCCGACGCCGTGGCTGCGGCTGCGTTCTACGAAGACCGTTCCGCCGCAGCGAGCAAGTATTCCGAACATTGGCCAGCTAAGCACCTCCGACTTGGAAACGAAGATGCATGGCATAGCGGCAGCATAGAGAAGGATATCCAGATGGCTGAGGTGGTTTGACACGATTAAACCCCTTGCCGGGATCGGTCCTGATGCTGAGGCCTTCATCGCAAGCCGCCGGACAACGATCGCACAAGCCCGATGCAGCCACTCCGCCCGATCGCGCAGTGTCAGGCCTTTGCCGCGTCTTAGGCGCAACATCCAGAAGCGCGCCAAAACATCCAGGAGGCTGAAGGTCAGCAGGAATCCGCGAAAGGCAGCCTTTGTTCTTTTTCCGATTGGGAGCACTCTCATTTGAGGCGAGTCAAGGCAACGGAAACACACTTGTACGCTAAATCGTCCACCCTAGATTACAGGTCAGAGCGGGACCGTTTCGAGTCGGGATCGACGAGAAACCTATTCCTTGCCGCCGGGGTCAGATGCGCCAAGTCCAGTAAGGTGAGGAAATCGATGGTGCCGAATTCGCGGTCCCAGGCAGGCGGTCCGCAGATTTTTGCTCCCACCGCGATGTAGGTCTTGATGAGTTTGGGAATCTTTACGTCCGGCATTGGGCTCGCGCCAACGGGCGGCAACTCATAGCGGGAGAGCGATGTAGTGCGTAACTCTGGCGCAACAAGACACTGTGACAGTTGCGAATACATTTGCCAGCCCGCCTGCGGATCCTGCGAAGTTAGGGACGAGCACCCGATCAGATAACGCAAGCCGTAGAACTTCGAGTACTGAGCAATACCTCTCCACAGCAACGTCAGCACTTCGCTGGAGCGGTGATCGCGATCGATAGATGCCCGACCGAGCTCGAGCACCTGATCGCGAATCGGTTCATAGGGACGAAAATCAAACTCCTGGGCACTGTAATAACCAAGATGGCGCGCAGCGGTGATGCCAGACTGCATCCGGTAGGTTCCGACAATCTCACCACGAGAGCGATCTTCGACAATCAGGTGGTCGCAAAATAAGTCGAACTGGTCCCGATCCATGCCGGTCGAATAGGAGGAGATTAGTCCCTCGCCTAACTCGATGTTGAAGACCCTGAATCGCAACCGGCATGCAGCTTCCCGCTCCGCTAAGGATTGAGCAAGCCTGATCTGATATTTGCCAACCTCGATCGTAATCCAGGGCTGGAGTGCCGGCTGTGGAGGAGCCGCGGAAGGCTGAGCGTGAGGACGGCCCGCAGTTTGTATTTCGTATGACCCGCCAGCAACAAGAGATAGCTTGCGCGGCCTCAAATGGTCATAAGGGGTGAACATAGGCCTATCATGCCTCGAATTATTTGAATGAATCTTAACATTCTGCGAAATCCTCGCAAATTCTCGGTGAATCGCAATTGGTCAACCATGAACTGTGCATTGGTCTGTCTTGCCAGTTTGGACGTTGGGTATCGTGCTACTCCGCGGCGAGAGAACATCTGTCGGCCTTAAATTGATAAGATGTTTCGAGTTCCCCTATTTTGTTTCAACGAGAAGAGAAAATAACTAGAAGGGTGTAAGCAAAAATGAATCGCGAGCAAATGATTGCCGCCATCGATGAAGAAATCACTAGGCTTGAACAGGTTCGCAAACTGTTGCATAACGCCACCGGTCACCGGCTGCTGAGAACAGGCGCGGCGGGCAGGCCCGCCAAGAAGCGTGTCTTGAGTGCCGAGGCGCGCCAGCGCATCGCGGCGGCGCAGAAGCGCCGCTGGGCGGCACAAAAGAAAGAGGCGGCAGCGAAGAAGTAAGCGATGGTGAAGGTTAAGCTGCTCCATGCGGAGGCCCATCCCCCTACAGTCGCCCATGCGGGCAGCGACCTCGGATACGACCTGTATGCCATCGAAGACGTGGTCCTGCCCCCCGGCGTACCCGTCAAGGTGAGGACGGGGATCGCGGTGGAGGGACCGCCGGGCTGGGGGTTCATCCTGGGCGACCGGTCGTCCATGGCGGCCCGCGGCATCACGTATGCCGGAGGGCGCATCGACGCCGGCTACCGCGGGGAGATACTTGTCTGCCTGCTGAACGTCAACCAGCCGTCGTATTCCGTCCGCGTCCTGAGGGACGCGGACGGCGGTATCGCGGACGTGGAACTCGTGTCCTCGGACGCGAGCGTCCACATCCGCAAGGGTGACAAGATCGCCCAGATGTCTCCGTTTGAGGCCCGGACGGTGCTGCCGGTCGAGGTGGTCGAGGAACTGTCGGTGACCGAGCGAGGCGGTAAGGGCTTCGGGTCCACGGGTCGCTAGACTTAGTGGGCCGGCAGACCTACTTTCGCAGGTAGGCGTCTGAGCCGGAGATCCAATCTGCGCGGGGCGGTGTGAAAACGTCCAGGTCAATGGTGTCCTCCAAGGCGTCTACCTTGTGCGACAGGTGAGGTGGGATGACCAGCACTTCTCCTGAGCGGACGTCGATGATTCGTCCGTCGCCGAGGTAGAACCGAAGTGTGCCTTCAACGACATAGGTAATCTGCTCGTTGGCGTGGCTGTGCTCGGGGACGACACAGCCTTTGCGCAGGATGAGGCGGGCGAGCATGCCCTGCTCTCCGTAGACAAACTGACGGTCGAGCAGGGGATTCAGCTTTTCGACCGGCATCTGGGCAAAGCTCGCGTGCTTGACTCCGTCGGGCGTCATGGTTTTCCTCCGCAGGCCATTCTAAAGCCCCAAAGGGGAATAGCACCCGGGGGGCGCCCCCTCCCCTATAGTTTTTGTTATCCGTTCAAAACAAAGGGATTAAGGCGTACTCGTGTTTGCCTATCTTGTGACTCATTCATTCAAAAAGGGTTACGCTATACGTTGGCTTCTCTGCCTTTGTTTTGTGTTAGTCGCAGCGGCTACCTGGAAGATAAATACCTTAGGTAAGCAGAAAAGCCCGGTGGGGCCAACCCGCCCATCTCCTCTTCCCATAAGAAATAAATTGTTGCGTTCGCCAAGTATCTGTATCGTGACTACTACAGACCTCCAGTACCTTTCTCCTTCTGCCGCACTCGGTGCTTTGGTGCAGGTCTGCTGGCTCTCGGACGAAATTGAGCACCGCGACAATATCGACACAGTGCAAAGAAGGCTCTTATCTAATCCGGAGCGAGAAACTCTGGGTTGGGGCGGTTGCGCTCGTGTATCTGGCGGTCACGGTTCGGGCGGCGTGGCTGCGGCCGTTCGTGTTTCACGAGTTCAGCACGCTCTTTGTGTCCTCGACGTCGACCCTGCGCGGCATGTTCCAGGCGGTTCCGGCGGATGGGAACCCGCCGCTCTACTTTTTCCTTGCCCGGCTGTGTCTCAAGCTGCCGATTAAGACCGAACTGGCACTGCGGCTGCCCTCAATCTTTGCATACTTCCTTGCCGGGCTGACCGTGTATTGGTTTGTCAGGCGCGATGCCGGACGGACGCATGCGTGGCTTGCCTTGAGCGTGTTTCTCGGCTGCGGCTGGAGCGTCTACGCCATCGATGCGCGCCCGTACCCGCTGCTCCTGTTTTTTACTGGGCTGGCGCTTTGCTGCTGGCAGGCATACTGCAGGTCGGGAAACTGGATAGCGCTGGCTGGGATCACGTTCAGCGCGGCAGGTGCGATCTACGCGCACCAATACGGTGTGATCTATGTCTTGTGTCCTCTGTTTGCCGGGGAAACTGTTCGGAGCCTCAAACGCGGGAGAATTGACCCTGCGGTTATAGCGGCTGGCGTTGTCGGAGCGCTCACAGTACTGCGGACTTTTCCGCCGATGTTTCGGGGGCAGAAACCGCTGCTGGAGGCGATTCGCAACTGTCCGGTGTTTGCAGCGAGGCCTCATATCAGCGACCTGAAACTCTATGGCGCCATCCTCCCCAGGTTCATCCCGGCGATGGCGATCCTTGGCGTCGTCCTCCTCCTTCTATGGATAGCTTTGACACCGAAAAGGCAGCCGGCGCTGGCTGGGAGCAACATTCCGGCGGAGGACTGGGTCGCGGCAGCAATGGCGGCACTGCTTATACCAGCGATGTTGGTCGTTGCCCGCTTCGGAACGAATTACTTCCAGGCGCGTTACGGGATCGGCTCCGGGCTGGGTATTGCGATGCTGTGTGGAATGCTGCTCTCGCGGTTGCGCTGGCGCTACGCTGATTCGCTGGCGTGGGTCGCGGCGGCCTACTGCCTGACGGTTGGGCTGCTTGGGCTGTGGTTTGCCGGAAAGGCGCCGGGAGTCACTCCCTGGACCGATCCAGTATTGCACGCGGGCGGAAGTGACGAGGCGATTGTCGTTGCGAACGCTACGGAGTTCTCTCCGCTCTGGTGGTACGCGGATGAACAGATGCGGTCTCGGGTCCACTACCTCTCCGATCTCGCTTACACGGCACGGCAGACCGGCCTTGTTCCCGAGTACTCGCTCATGCTTGAGCGTGCGTACTTGCCGATGCGGCTCGATAGCTACCAAAGCTTCATCGCTGAGCATCGGCATTTTCTGCTTTATTGCTCGGGAGATCGCGAATTTGAGTGGATCAAGCAGAGGCTCGCCGATGAGGGATGGCGGCTGAGGCTGTTGCAGTCGGCCCCCGTGGTGAAGGTGCCCGGAGCGAAAGCCGAGCGTTATCGGGAGATGTTTGAAGTAAGCCGGTGAAGGCTCAGAACGCAGAGCACAGAGCTCAGGGAGCCACGGCCCCACGTACGCATACGGAGCTCAAAGGCAATCACCGCCAAAACGCCGAGATCGCAAAGGCGATTCACCACAGAGAACGCAAAGAGCACAGGATTCAAGATGTGGAACTAAATGGATGACAACTCCTCCGATAGCTCACGTTGTTTGCTAGTTCCGTGTTAAATCGGTTTCCTCCATTCGGCGGTGAGATGGGAGTTCTGCAGCCGGTGGAAGTCATAGCTTTCGTTGTCGGGCTGGGCGAAGAAGCTGAAGATACCGCACGGATTCGGGAATGGCTGGTGAGTGTTCGGCAGCGTGGGGACGCTGAAATCAGGCTGGGAGAAGTCGAGGGCGAGGACGAGGTTCGCGATCTCGTCTGAGGCGTCGCGTTTGGTGAGCGGCGGCAGGCTGTAGCGCCACTCGATGAACTTCAGCACCGAGGTGTGGTCGTAGAGATTCGAATCGATGCGCGGCGTGGCGGGGTTGCTGCTCTTTGAGAAAGGCGAGACGACAAATACGGGCACGCGACATCCGAGCAGCGCATTTCCGTTGTCGTCGAGGTCTGTGTCGACATTGTTGGGGGCGATGACGCGCGGCGGCACGACAGTGTCGTAGAAGCCGCCCCACTCATCGCGGTTCACGATGAGCACAGTGTTTTGCCATCCGGGGCCGGAGGTGACGGCGCGGTAGACCTGTCCGAGAAAGTGCTCGCCGGAGCGCAGGTCTGCGTGCGGATGGTCGTCGTTGCCGGTTCCGTCGTCGAGAATGGTGAAGCGCGGATCCAGAAACGATACGGCGGGAAGGGTCCCCGCGGCTGCGTGGGCGAGGAAATCGGAAAAGAGAGCGGAGATGCCGAGGTATTTGACTCCCCAGATGGCCAGGAAGGGCACGTTTGAGTAGTAGTACTTGTGGCTGACGCCAGCGGCGGCGAGCTTGTCCCAGATGGTGGGCAGAGTGGAAAGGTCGAGTGTGTTGGAGAGGCGGTCGGTTTGCGCAGCGTGCTGGAAGACGCGGTTGGGGAATGTGGACGAGAGGATCGACGGAAAGTAGTTGTCCAGCGTGGTGAAGTTGCGTGCGAGGGCCGCTAGAAGGGCAGGTCGGCTTCCTCGTAGTAGCCGATGCTAAATGTGTCGTTCGAGGAAGTGCGCAGCCAACCGTCCATCTTGCCGTCGTCGTATTCGCTTCTGCCTCCGGCGTAGGAGTGGTCAGGATCAGGATGGTTGCAGCCGACATAGGTGCTAAGGCGGTGTGTCGGGTGAGCCTCGCCTGAGTTATCGAGATAGCTCAGGCCTGCCTGGTTGCCATTGGCGCGGGGGAGCCATCCGAGCAGGTGATCGAAGCTGCGGTTCTCCATCATGACAACCACGATGTGTTCGATATTGGAGGACTCGGGTGTGGGCAACTGCTCCCTTTCCTTTAACCTGCGATGAGGAAGTGTTGCCTGAGCGCCAGCGAGCGCGGCGGCTGAAGCGGCTCCTGCTGCTCCGCGAATGAAGTCTCTGCGATTGATGGTCATGGGACCCCCCGGGATGCGGTGAATGGGATTTCGCACAGCGTGTTGCGGTGGACATTTCCGCGTCAGCAAACATAAGCGTCCTGTGTTGAACACAGAGTAAACACCACGTAAAAAGCGGGGGCCTTCGGAATGGGTGGTTCGGCGAAAAAAAGGAAGGGCCACCCTGGCGGGCAGCCCCTTCCACGCCTGTCAAGCGGGATACAGGCGTTAAGCCGTGTTCAGCAGTCTGCCGAAGAAGGTGCGATAGCGCTGGAGCGCGACGCGCAGATCCTCGGTGGAGACGTTGTCTGTGCGATCCCATTGCTTTTCGAGCGAGGTGCGCTCGTTGGCGAAGCCTTCGGCAAGGCGCTGCATGACGGTGGCTACGAGCTGGTCCGCCTCCTGCACGGCACGGCGCGGGTCGTCGACGAATTCTGTCTGAACGCTGCCCCATCGCGAGCGGAAGTCGTTGATCTCGTTTTCCTTGAAGAGTGGTGCTGTCTCCTGTATGGGCGCGGCTTCGTTGCGGACGTCCGGGTTCGGCGTGTCGTTCTGGACGAGCAGGGGCCCGCGAGTGTTCTGGTTCTGCTCTTCCGTTGCCAAGTCCGGATTGTCGGCGTAGTCGCCGCGCCTGCCGGCAAGATCAGCGGTCGTTACGTCTTTTCTGATGGGTTCAGCCATTACGCTACCTCTCTCCTGGGATCTGCGGGAGCGGGCTCCAGCAGATCGTCGAATAATGAACGGTAATAGATCATCGCCTGGCGCAGATCCTCGGTTGTTGCCTGTCCCTGCTGATGGCGCTCGGCTATCTCGTGCGCGGCGCGGTAGTTGGTTACAACGTACGGATGAGTGACGGAGATATCAGCGGCGCGCTGCTCGAAGTCGGTCATCGGATAGCCTCGTACTCTCATGACGTTGTTGACCAACAAGTCAGCCTGAGTCACGGCGCCCCTCGGCTCGTCGACAAACCGTGACTGGACCCTTCTCCATTCGGTGATAAAACGCTCGCGTTCATCAGCCGGCAGCGGGCGAATGTGGAATTTGTCTACCCGCTTTTCTCGTTCCAGCAGGGTGGCCTCGGCCTTACGCGGCCCGCTCTCATGCACGGCGCGGTCGTACTCGGGCCCGAATCGCTTCTTTAGATCTGCCGTTCGCCGTTGGCGCACAACAGCCCAGATGATCAACAGGACGGCGATGATGCCAATGACGATCAAGGCCACTACTTTTGGATCCATGGTTGTGGTCATCGCGTACCCCTTTCCTCGTTGAAGGGATGCAGGGCGAGGCGCGGCGCGTTGCACTGCGCTGTCGTGAATTGGCGATA
>Ga0213872_10002073_pt1 | contig 12126 bp, 13 predicted proteins | sample VelepicomBERX_R2_FD_160071 | JGI IMG/M metagenome (GOLD analysis project Ga0213872, IMG submission 160071) | Rhizosphere microbial communities from Vellozia epidendroides in rupestrian grasslands, the National Park of Serra do Cipo, Brazil - RX_R2 | ecosystem: Host-associated > Plants > Roots >...
TGGCCCATCTCCTTGACTGCGACGGCCGGCCTGTCCGACCGTATGTGGCTCGGCACACCTCGGTGCGCAACCCACGATACCGGGGATGGGCCGTCACCGCTGGCGGAGCGCGACCATCATGTCTAAATCTGGCAGCAGGGCGAAAAATGTCTAAGAGGTCTTTGCCCCCTTCAAGGCTGCAGCACTAGGCCTCAGGCTTGGCTAGACATGGCTGCGGTCGGCCGCAAGTTCGGCAGCCGGACTATGAGCGCTTGGCGGCGCTGGATCAGGCTGCGTTTGCTGCCTTCCAATCGTGGGAGCGGGTGCGATGCCTTCGAAAGCTTCTCGAACTCCCGGCGGATACGAGCTTGTCAAGCTCTTGCCGCAGGTTCGCAAAAGCGTCGAAGCAAGGGATTGGGGTATCTCCGCAGACGAAGTGGAATGGATCATGAAGCGGGTCGCTCGCCGTGTGACAGAGCCCTCGGAGCCGAATTTCTGACTCGCGGACGGAGTCCAGGCGCAGCCCACCTGGTCAACGACTGCGCGATGGTGCAGACCGAGTGGTCAGCGAGCAAATCAGAAACGCCCTCGTCAACCACCACCGAAATTACCTTCTAGCACGGTCAACAATCTGTCGAAGGCCCTGGGGTCGGACAACCCTTGGCAAGGGTCAGTCAGCACAAGCCGCGCGGCTCGAACGTCGTGCGGCCACAAAATGTCCTCATCGTCGATTGCGATCCAAGACTCCGGCTTTATCCATTCAACGTGCCGCTGAACCACCTGGCTCTTGGTGCACCGCCAGTAGTCCATTTCCGTCATAGGCCGTCCGAGCCTATCGCACGGCGCCTTCGTCGTCAGGTCGAGGAAGGTGAAACCATCGACTCGCTCGGCAAGTTGGCCAAGTTGCTCAAGAACTGTCGGCAAGCCTTTCGCCCAAGGCTGCGTCGACGTTAAAACGATTCGAGCCTCAGGGAACGCCTCAAGCGCCCGATACAGCGGTCCGACCGACTCGTATTTTTTATGCCCATCCTGGTCGGGCGGATGGCCGTTCACCTCTTCATAAAACGACCAGCTTGGATGTAGAACTCCGCTTATTCCCAGGTACAAAACTTGGCTTGACTTCATGTGCGCTCCTTCCGAGCGTCAGGTCGCAGCCGCCGTCCTATGGCGGTCAACATGAAGACAAATTACCAACCATGTGGCTCACAGAGTGAGCCACTTCTGGCCGGCCGTGCATCGGGCGCCTGCGAATGCTGCAGTGGGCTACTGATAACGGTGGCATCGGTTCGACGGACGGCCATCGTGCCATCAACGGCACCAAATGATGGTCCCGCCTCGCATGAAGAAATGGCTTCTGCAGCCCTTCGTTCGATGCACGGAAGGCGTCAGCGTTGGCGCTTTTGGCGTCCCGGACACAGTCCAGCGCGGACCATCGCTGCCCGAGAGCGGCAACTGAATCTCAGCGCCGCAGCCGCAGGGGCACCTCATGATGGCGAGCCAGTAGTTCTGCCGCTCGCCAATCACGTACAGCGTCCTGTCATCCACCCGGTCCGGCACGTCGGCCAATACTTGAATGCGGTAGGTGGCCGCTCTTCCGAACAGCCCTCGCAGCCAGTTGATGAAGCGCCGAATCATGTGCGTCGTCCGAGCAGCGGCAGGCCGAGCGGCGGCTCCTGGTCACCCATGCCGACAGCGCGGAGCATCACCGGGCAGGGCTCACCGTCTGGTTCAATCATCGAAGCATCAGGGTCGGATAGGGACATTCTCCGTGCCGCGAATCGGCCATTTGGCAAAACCCGGTAGGGATGCACTCGAGCCAGAAATTCGTTCACGGCGGCGCTCGCAGCCTCCATGTTGACGCTGATGACGGCGGGCCTGTCAACAAGGACACCTTTTACATACCCGAGCTTGCGCTGGTGCTCGTACGCATCGGGATCGGTGCGCCTCAAGAATGCTGCTTCCAGGTCAGCCTGGCTGTACACGCGCCGACTCAGCAGGCTCGATCCGCCCGGCAAGATGGTGTGCACGGCTGCCCATATGCTGTCGATGCCACCTCGACCATCAGAGTCCAAGCGCACCCCGACGTCAATCAGCGGGATGACGTACGTGCTGGCAAGCTTGTTCAGAACGTGGCGGCCGTCCACCGAATCCATGCAACCGAACAGCACGTCGCAAGTCGATAGCGCCTCGAGCACGCCCCGGTCCAGCAAGTCTTGGTGGAATGCCTGCACGCGAGTGCCGAGCCTCATGGCGGCTATCGCGCGCTCCTGCACAGCCGTCTTATGCGCCCCCTCCTCAGCGTCGCTCGCGGTACTGTTCAGGATTCGATTGAGGTTCTTGCCTTCCACGTTGTCTGGATCGACGAGAACCAGTTCGCCTACGCAGTTGCGCGCCAGTTGCTCGATGACGATGCTTCCCGTACCAGAGGCGCCAACAACTCCCACGCGCAAGTTGCGAAGCAACTGGTACGTTCGATCCCCAAACGTCTGCGCGATGCGTTGCGCGTGCTCAGGCAACTCGCCGCCCGGCGCGGCATCACCGTATTGCAGGAACACAAAGTCATCTCCGACGATGCGAATTCCATGCAGAGGTTCGCCCTCGCCGTGCTCTTGCACGGCACGGCCAACAAGCCGGCCGTCGGGCAGCATGATGAGGCTGGCAAGCGGCGCATCGGTGTCCAGCCATCCAAACACCGACGGGAACATCTCGCGTTCGGCAATGTCATCCGTATCGGAAAACCACTCATACCCAGTCGGGTGGCTATGCACTTTGACCACCGCCGCGCCCGACGCCATGGCCTTCTGCAAGATGGGCTCCATCGCGACGCCCGGCCAAGCCACCCGATGCGGCGTGCGAATGCGACAGACGTCGTGCGAGATCGGAATGACCTCGCGCACGACCAGGAGTTCCAAGTCGGCACGTCGTGCCCGCCCGCAAAGAGCAAATGCCACGGCCTCCTTGCCGTCGCCCGGGAACAGATGCTCTTGCAGCGCGCGGTGGTGATGAGCCGAGATGGTCAACCGCACCGGCAGCGCGGCCGCCATCACTTCCGGAGCTCCGCCTCGAGCCAGGCGAAGACGTACCCCATGTGCGTGGAGAGGTCATCTTCGCCGACGCGCCAAGGGCTGTTCGCAGTCCGATGGCGCGACCATTGCTGCCACTGACGGCCGTCGAATTGCATTGTAGTCAGGCCGTTGATAGGGCGACCATCCCGCCGCGCAAGAGCTGGCACGAAATATGCCATGTCGATTTGCACGTCCGGGTAGCCGGCATTCATTCGAACATGCACATCTGCGACCTGGACGTTGTAGCCATCGGGCAGGGGCCAGTCGTAGATGACAGCGCACATGACCTGGCCGTCCAGCACCGCCTCCCAGCGCAATCCAAGCGAGTTCAGGTAACCGAGGTCGGCCGCGAGCAGCTTGAACTGCAACCGCTGCGCCGCTGGCTCACCCTCCTGAACCTCGTTCGGGATGGTCATGAATCGCTCGACACCGGGTGCGAGGAAGCTGACCTCTTGCTCTGGCGCCACGGGATGGACCGCTCCATGAATCTTCTGGCGAAGAAGGTACTTGTCCGGCGTCTTGCCAGCCAAGGCAAGGATTTGTTGCCCCGTCATCTCGCTGACCGCAACAACGTACAACTGCTTGTCGATACGGATGCGGTACTTCTTGCCCTTCGGCACCGGCTTGCCGGCAGCCAGGTAGGCCTCAACATCAACGACGTCGCCCTCGTCGGGCAGTTCATTCTGGTTCTGCATGGGAATTCTCCCGAAGTGCTCACCCTGATGCACGCCGCTCAGGTCAAGTGAGCATTGACCTTGGACGGTGCCCGTGAGACATTTCCGTCTCACGAGTAAGACAGAGCATGCCACGCACCGTCTCTCGTGTCAAACACTTCGTCTTACAAGAGAAACGGCAACCAATGGAAGCAATCAGGATTGAGCTCCTGGCCAAAGAAATTGAAGAACGAAGAGCCGGAATGGGCATTCGTGAAGCCGCCAAGCTGGTTGGCGTGAGCCCGGCGACGTTGTCCCGGGTGGAAAACCAGAAAATCCCTGACCTCGAGACCTTTAGCAAGATTTGCAAATGGCTCGGCAGGGACCCTGCCTTGTTCCTGGGACTGCCAACGCAGCAGCGGGCCACAGCCCCGACGGCGCTTGTTCACTTCAAGAAGGGTGCCGCCATCGAGAAAGACAGCGCCAAGGCGCTTGGCGAAATGATTCTTGCGGTCCAGCAGGCCCTGCTTGAGGAAGAGCTGGAGGGCTGAGCGTGTTCGAGCGCGGTTTCAAAGCGTGGTGCGAGAGGTATTCAACGGAAGTGCGCGGCAAGCTGGGCGTGCAAAAGGATGCCCCCCTTGATACGCGTGCACTGGCCCAGATGCTGGGCATCCGTGTCTGGACGCCGCACGACGTGCCGGGACTAACGCCAGAGACGCTGGAAATCCTCCTTCGCAGCGACGGTAAGACGCCGAGCTGCTGGTCCGCGGTAACCATCGTCGTGAACAAGAGGGTCGTCGTGGTCTTGAATAGTTCCCACAGCTTGGCCCGGCAGGCGAGCGACCTCGCGCATGAATTGGCCCATCGAATCCGAGGACACCAGGCTCGAGTGGTTTCCCTGTCCGAAGACGGCATCATGCTTTTGAGCAGCTACGACAAGAAGGAAGAGGAGGAGGCCGACTGGCTTTCTGGCAGCCTGCTCTTGCCACGAGATGCATTGATTCTGATTCGCCGCCGGCGCTTGTCAGATGCCGACGCGACCATCGAATACGGGGTCAGTGCGCGGATGCTGAGCTACCGGATGTCGATGACAGGGGTGAATCGCCAATTTGCGTAGGACACGCATCGCCGACGCCGGCATCGAACTCATGAGTGGCGCAACTTCCGCGCATGCCGAGCGCTAATGGAGAAGCGGGCGCGAAGAGTCAAGACGACATAAGTAGGGAGAATTTGTTCGTGGTCGAGTGGATAAAAGATAACCAGATCATCGTTTCTGCACTGTTCCTGCTGCCTGCGAGCATCGCGCTTAGCTGGGTGAAATTGCGAGAGCGTCTTTGGTCTCTGTCTAAGCGAAGGCGAAATGCGGCACGAAAGCTATTCCAAGACGGTCGCTGGAGAAAGGCTGCGCGGCTGGACTACCACTTCGCGATGCATGACGCGTTCGGCTGGAGCCTTGAACCAGTTGAGCTCGCCTATATCGAAAGTCGGCAGCTACCCGTTCGACTGATTCGCGACGTCTTTGGGGCTGGCGGCTGGGTGCGATTTGTGGATGGTCAAACAGGTTATGTAGACACGCGCAGCCAGCGAGCACAAGACTGGGTTTCATTTAAGGCGACAGCCGTTATGACCTTTATTGCGGCATCGCTTGGCGTGCCGGTCGTTTTGGCGTGCGCAATCGCAGCCTGGATGGAGGGGGGTCCCATTGCCGCGGTTGTCGTCGCAATTCTCGGTGGGCAGCTCGTACTTTTGCTCGGCCTCTTCTCCTTCTCTGCTGAAGCGGCGCACAGAGTGCTTTCACCGAATCGAAACTCGGCTGCTTTACCGCTGCCGCCTAAAGCCGGCCGAAAACGCAAGTCAGACTCCCATTCTGAAACCAGTGAGGTATCCGGCACATCTGCGATCCTCTAAGCCAGTACGAGCGAAGCAGGGCTGGCCGGCCGAGCAAAGGTAGGCTCCTGCACTACGAGTCGGTCGAGGAAGCCCGGGGCGCGCTGCTCGGCCGGCCCACTACGAAGTAGTGCACACGCAGGCATACTCAACAATGGGGCCTTAAGCCCTGCTTTGGTCAACGCCGAACACGGCCCCTCACAGCGTTTTTGCATGGCCCATCCGAAGTTGGACCCCGTCGATGCTTTGCGGACCGAGAACGCCCGGCTGATTGCGCTTCTGGACGCGCACGGCATCGAATGGCGGGAACGCCCACTACCGCCGGAGCGCGCACCGGACCCGCCTTCGGCCATGCTGTCGACCGAGGGGAAGGTTTCGCTCTATCGCGGGCTCTTTCGCGGACGAACCGACGTTTACCCCGTCCGCTGGGAAAGCAAGACCACGGGCAAGTCAGGGTACGCGCCGGCGTGCCACAACGAGTGGGTCGCAGGGGTTTGCCAAAAGCCCAGAATCAAGTGCTCGGACTGCGAGCATCGGTCCCTAGCGCCCGTCACTGACCCGGTCATCTATAACCACTTGGCCGGCGACCATACGGTCGGAACCTATCCGCTGCTCCACGACAACACCTGCCACTTCTTGGCAGTCGACTTCGATGAACAAGAGTGGCGCGACGATGCCAAGGCGTTCATCGGCTCCTGCACGGCACTTGGCGTTCCCGCAGCGCTGGAGATTTCCCGCTCAGGCAATGGCGCTCACGCCTGGATTTTCTTCTCTCAGAAGGTAGACGCCCGCGACGCGCGTAGGCTCGGAACGGCGCTCATCAGCCACGTCTGCGCCCGCACAAGGCAGCTCAAGTTGAGCTCCTACGACCGGCTGTTTCCGAATCAGGACACGATGCCCAAGGGCGGCTTCGGCAACCTGATTGCGTTGCCCCTGCAGAAGAAGCCGCGCGAGGCTGGGCACAGCGTGTTTGTCGACGAGAACCTCATCCCGTATCCCGATCAGTGGAGTTTTCTGGCGGCCATGCCCCGCATGTTGGCCGAAGACATCGAGCCGACCATCCTGCAAGCCACGGGCGGCTCGCATCCGCTGGATGTCGCCTTCATCGAAGATGAAGACCAACAGACGCCATGGCTGACCCCAAAGGCCGGTCGCAAGAACATCTCCGGCCCCTTGCCCAAGAGCCTGAACATTACTTTGGCGAACCAGGTCTACTTCCAGAAGGACGAGCTTCCCCAAGTCTTGGCCAATCGGTTGATTCGCTTGGCAGCCTTCCAGAACCCCGAGTTCTACAAGGCCCAGGCCATGCGCTTTGCGGTGTGGGACAAGCCGCGTGTCATCGGTTGCGCCGAGAATTTTCCAAAGCACATCGCGCTGCCGCGTGGGTGCTTGGACGACGCTGTTTCTCTGCTAACCACAAACGGCATCAAGGCCGTCATCCAAGACGAGCGCTTTCAAGGCACGCCGATTGAGGTGCGCTTCGCCGGCACGCTGCGTGTCGACCAGGAGGCGGCCGTGGCCGAAACCCTGCGACACGACACCGGCGTGCTCTGCGCGCCCACCGCATTTGGCAAAACCGTGACGGCCGCCGCCATGATTGCCCGGCGCGGCGTGAACACCCTCATTCTGGTTCACCGCACCGAATTGATGACCCAGTGGCAGGAGCGGCTGCAAGCTTTCCTGGCAGCCGACAAGAACACAATTGGCCGGATTGGCGGAGGCAAGGTGAAGCCGACGGGCAAGGTCGACATTGCAGTGATGCAGTCACTCGCGAAGAACGAGGAGCTCAGCGGCCTGCTCGACAACTACGGCCAGGTCATCGTTGATGAATGCCACCATGTCGGCGCCGTATCGTTCGACCTGCTGATGCGGCGAGTCAAGGCCAAGTACGTCCTCGGGCTCACCGCGACCCCAGTCCGCCGCGATGGTCAGCACCCCGTCATCTTCATGCAATGCGGCCCGACCCGATACACGGCCGTAAGGCCAGACGGTGCGCCGCATCTCCTCGAGGTGCACCCGATCCACCTTCACGGGCAAATCGCCGGGCCGGACGACGCAGGAATTCAAGACATCTTCACCGGGCTCGTGAACGACGCGCAGCGGACACAGTCGATAGTTGACGCGGTGCTCGAGTGCTACGCGCAGGGTCGCAAGATTTTGATTCTGACCGAGCGCACGGACCACCTGGCCGCCATCGGAGAGGCGCTGAAACCGAAGGTCCCTCGCGTCTTCATTCTTCACGGTCGCATGTCGCGCAAGCAGCGCTTGGCGACCACGACCGAGCTGAACCAGCTGCCGCCGGATGCGCCTCGAATACTGCTGGCCTCTGGCAAGCTCGTTGGGGAAGGCTTTGACCATCCAGCGCTCGATACGCTCGCGCTGGCCATGCCCGTGTCCTGGAAAGGCACGCTCCAGCAGTATGCCGGCCGGCTCCATCGGGAACACAGCGACAAGACGGATGTCCGCATCCTGGATTTCATAGACACGGGCCACGCCGTGCTCAACCGCATGTGGGAGAAGCGCCTGCGCGGTTACCAGGCGATGGGCTATTCCGTCTCGCCCAAGCTGCTATGAGTCGGAGCGGCACCGCCGGTTGCGAAAACGCACTGTAATTACCGGGCGTTCTCGGATATATTGAATTTATCCGAGCACCTGTGAACCGAGCGAGCCACGAGCGCTGCCGCTTCGCCGGAAACGCTGGATCGGCCTGATGGATGTGCGAGACGACCCGCCCCGGCGGAGGCGGTTTCTCATCTTATGAGTCACCTTGTCTCAGCTTATGCATCCCACGCCGACGTAAGTCCTTGATTCACAAGGCAGCGATTTCTCACCATATGAGTCGCTCTACAAGTTGTCGGTTCTCACATGAAATGCTATTTTTCTCAGTAATTGCTACTGAGACGTCAATTCGCCCTGCGCGCGCGCTGACGCATCGCATTCTGAGTGTGCCCGCCGTCTTGAGGCGCCAGCTGAAGGTAGGCTTGTCCATCCGCCTATGATGGAGAGCCATGGCTATTGACCTGAAAACCTTAGGCTCCAAACTCGCCAAACACCGAGGACAGCTCAAAGAGTCCATCATCGAAGTCGCGTCTGCGACTGGCATTGATGCAGCACGCCTAACAGCGATCGAAGCCGGCCAAGTCGAGCCCACGGGCGACGACGTGCTGATCTTGGCCGACCACTACCGCTGCGACTTCAAGTTCTTCATTTCGAACGAACAGGTGGCCCCGTTCGAACAGACCGAGACGCTCTACCGCGCCCATGGCGGCGACTTCACGAAAGAGGACCGTCGGGCCGTGCAAGACTTCCTCTACCTCTGCGAGACGGAAGACTTCTTGATGCGGGAGCTGGGGCGCCCACCCAAGGATTTCGCCTTCTCCCCAATGGGCGACTACTTCAAGGGGCACGGCGAGGCCGCAGCCGACCGGCTGCGCGCCGCTTTGGGACACGATGACCGCGCGCTTCCGCGCGATGTCTATGAGGAGTTTCGCAGCGTCGGCGTCCATGTCTTTCGCCGCAAGCTGGGCAACTCGAACATTTCCGGCCTCTTCATCATGCATCCGGTCGCCGGCAAGTGCGCCCTGGTCAACCACAGCGAAGACATCTACCGCCAGCGTTTCAGCGCCGCTCACGAAATGGCGCACGCCATCTTCGACTCCGCGCAAGGCGCCAGCGTCAGTTTCGATGACCCCAGCGGGTCGGATTACTTGGCTCTGGTTGCCGGTCTCGACGATGTGGCAGTGATGCGTGATGCGCGTGATCAGTGACACCGCATCGCCCTTCCTGCCTCGGCCCGAGCGCCCGACGTGCAGGAAGAACAGCCGCGAATGGTGGCTGGTATTGCCCACGGTCAGATAGGGAGCCCGCCCCAGCGCGCAGGACAGGTAGGCCATGAAATTGCCGGCAACGGCTATGGGATGGGTCTCAGCACCCTCGCTCCCTTCCATGCCGACATCACCGACCAGGCCATACAGGCAGGCCGTATCCGGCACGGGCGGCATGGGCTGCGGTTGAGCAGAGGAGCTGCCGCTGTCGGACCATCGCACGAGCGCGTCGGCGTGCGCGGAGCTCATCCTGCGCCTGGCGTTACCGATCATTTACTTGTCCAGGGCATCGATCTCGACGATGTTGGCGAATTCGCGCAGCACGTCCGGCTGCCGCTGGGTCAGGTAGCGGATCACGGCTTCGTTGGCCAGAAGCTTGCCGAGATAGCCCTTGGCGAGCACCAGGTTCAGGACATCCTCTCCGTAGGACTGCTCGATGGACTTGAACTGGCCTTGCAGGTTGTCCATCTCCTTTTCCATCTTGGCCATCTGCTCGGCGCTGACCCCGGCAATCTTCTTGGGCTTCTTCTCACCGACCAGCATGGCGGCCGGCGTGGCCGCCAGCAGCGCGTTGGCGTAGGTCACGGTCACGTTGTTGGTGGCCACCATGAGCTCGACGCATTCGATCTGCCGGGTGGGCTTCATCTTGCGGATGATGCCGCCGATATTGGGAGAGAAGCGCTGGTCCTTGAGCAGCCCGGCCGCCTCGGCGCAGATCCCGTCCAGCAGGTTGAGCTTCTTGAAGATGTGGCTGATGTCCACCGTCAGGTCCTTGGCGAGACGCTCGGGCGTCACGCCGCGGTCGACCGCGCGCCGCAGCATCAGATGTTCCTGGATCGTCGACAGACGGTTGATGCGGTTGTTGTAGGTGTAGGTCTCATCGTCGGTGGCCACCAGGCACGGTGCATCCTCAAACTCGAGCTCCTGCATGGCGTAAAGCCGGATGTGCCCGTCGAGCAGAAGGTGCGCGCCGGTATCGCGATCCGCGGGGCCGACCGTCAACGGCTCGATGAGGCCGACGCCCTCGATGGAGGACTTGATCTGCCGGAACTTCTTCGTGCCTTGCAAACCCTCGGAAATTCGGCGTGACGGCAGCAGCTTGTCGAGCCGCACCGTGATCGGTTGGCCTCTGCTGCCCATAGAGAGATCTCGACAGACTTCGAACCCCAGGGATCAACCAGGCCCGACACGCAAGGCAGGACGCTCACGCTGGCAAGCCGTTGGACCCCTCCAGAACCTCGAAGCTACGCGTAGAAGACCTTACGCGCCGGGCAATCCCTTGACCATCAAGTCCTCTATTTGCACGCGTCACTATTTGCGCGGGCGGTGCAGCGGCTTGAGCGTGAGCTCCACGCGCCAGGCCATTGGCCGCCCATCCGGCCCGGGAGAGCGGATCTCCATCCAGCACAGCCCGCTCTCAACGTTGACCCCGCAAGATGACGCGTCACTTGTTGCACGCACCCCGGGCGTTCGGCCCGCAAGGGCGGGGTTCTTGTGGCGCCGGCGGTAGATCCGCCAGTAGTCTGGGTTCCTGGCGTGCCAGGCCTGCTGCGCCGCCTGCTGGTTGGCCCGGTAGTCCGGGTCCTCTTGCATCTTGTGCCGGTTCCACAGGCGTCGTCGCTCGCGCTGGCATTCCAAATCAGGGCAATAGGTCTGGGCAGGGGTCTGCGGCCTGACCGTGAAGAGGCGGCTGCAAGCCGCGCAAGCCATCTGGGCCATGAGCGCCTCCCATAGAGCCTTCATGCCTCATGGGTTCGGAGGTTTTGCGCGGATTTTGAGCACTTTGTCGGAGGGTCTGACCTATGAACTGCGTCTCCTCTATCGTCGGACAGGCCCGATGGAATCGGTTTGACAAGCCGTTGGCCTGCCGCAAGAATCAGACATCAATGTCGTATGTTTGCAAGGCACCATGGCCGGAATGACGATTCAGGAGCGGATCGAGTCGAGCCTCGCCCGTTCGGAGGCGATGGTTTTCCTGCGCAGTGAGTTCGACCGGTTCGGGGGCTACGACCAGGTCGGGAGGGCGCTGCGCGCCATCGTGGCCAAGGGCCTGCTGGTCAGGGCGGGCTATGGGATCTACGCGAAAGCCCGCAAGTCGAGTCTGACCGGCAACCCCGTCCCCGTTGTGCCACTTGTGGAAGTCGGCTTGGCTGCGCTGTCAAAGCTCGGCGTTGACGCCGGGGTTGGGCCAGCCGCCAAGGCATACAGGGACGGGCGCTCAACCCAGATGCCGATGCGCGACGTAGTCAGCGTCGGCGGATCGCGCGTTACCCGAAGAATCGGGTTCGGCGGCAAGGTCGTCCGCTACGAGCGTTGAAGGGGCGATCGCCCAATCGACCGGGCTCGACCCGCGAGCTTCCCAATAAACAGTTCGACGGGCTGATCTACAGCCCGACGTGGCGGTGCGCGACCGCGAGACCCGTGCTGCATTCAGACGACATAGCAAACGTTCTGAGAATGCCGGGGGCCGGAGTCTCATAATGCGTGCGCAACTGCTTGATTTATATGGGGCTCAATAGCATTTCATGTGAGAACCGACAAGAGTGGTGTAGAGCGCCCCATGAGATGAGAATCTGAGACCCATAAGTTGAGAAGCTTATGGGTCTTTGTCTATTGGTAGGCACTGCTGAACTGGCTGCGCCGAACGACAAATACAAGAGCCGGCCAGGCAGCGGCGCGCCGTTGCCCTGCTCTATGAGCGGCCAACCTTGAAGCCGT
>Ga0213872_10002074_pt1 | contig 12122 bp, 9 predicted proteins | sample VelepicomBERX_R2_FD_160071 | JGI IMG/M metagenome (GOLD analysis project Ga0213872, IMG submission 160071) | Rhizosphere microbial communities from Vellozia epidendroides in rupestrian grasslands, the National Park of Serra do Cipo, Brazil - RX_R2 | ecosystem: Host-associated > Plants > Roots >...
ACCCACGGCGACAACAATATCTTCACCCAGATCGCGCTGTTCGTTCTGGTGGGCCTGGCCTCGAAGAATGCGATTCTGATCGTGGAATTTGCCCGCGAGCTGGAGCACCATGGCCGCTCGATCGTGGAAGCCGCGCTGGAAGCTTGCCGTCTGCGTCTGCGTCCGATTCTGATGACGTCGATCGCGTTCATCATGGGCGTGGTGCCGCTGGTGTTCTCGCACGGTGCTGGCGCCGAGATGCGTCATGCCATGGGTGTGGCGGTGTTTGCCGGCATGCTGGGCGTGACCTTCTTCGGCCTGTTCCTGACGCCGGTGTTCTACGTCCTGCTGCGCAAGCTGGCCGTGCGCCTGGAGAAGAAAAAACCAGCCGCCGTGGCTCCTGCAGCCGCAGCGGCGAACCTGGAAGGGACTCATTAAGATGAAATCCATGATTGCTAAGGGTGTGGCCCCGCTGCTGGCAGCACTGCTGCTGACCGCATGCGCCGCACCGGAATTCAAGCAGCCGCAGATTGAAGTGCCGGTGGCCTTCAAGGAAGCGCAATCGGTCAATGTGGCCGAGAAGACAGCGGCCGACGGCAGTACCTGGAAACAGGCGCAGCCCGCCGAGCGCCAGGCGCGCGGCGAGTGGTGGCTGGCTTTCAACGATCCAGCGCTGAATGAGCTGATCGCGGAAGCCACCAAGGCCAACGCCAACCTGGCGGTGGCGGCGGCCCGCGTCAAGCAGGCCCGCTACATCGCCGGTATCGCGGAAGCGGACCGCATTCCACAAGTGGGCGTGAGCGCTGGTGCGCAGCGCCTGCGCCAGTCGGACGTGGCGCTGGGTCTGCCGGCAGGCACCCCGGTGGCGCCAGCCAAGGTGTATAACGCCCAGCTGACCGCCAGCTACGAGGTGGATCTGTTCGGCCGCGTGTCGTCGGAAGTCGCTGCTGCCCGCAGCGACGCCGCCAGCGTGGAAGCGAACTACCGCTCCGTGCTGCTGGCTGTGCAGGCCGACGTGGCACAGACTTACTTCAAGCTGCGCGCCACCGACGCCGAGCTGGAAACCCTGCAGCGCACCGTGCAGACCCGTGAAGAAAACGTCAAGATCAACCAGCATCGTTTCGATCTGGGCGATATCGGCGAGTTCGATCTGTCGCGTGCCAAGACGGAACTGGCGACTTCGCGTGCCGAAGCGATTGGCCTGCAGCGTCAGCGCGTGACCACTGAGCATGCGCTGGCGGTCCTGCTGGGCAAGCCGGCGGCTGACTACTCGGCGGGTAACAGCCCGCTGCTGGACAGCACGCTGCTGCCGGTGATTCCGCAAGGTCTGCCTTCGACCCTGCTGGAGCGCCGTCCGGACATCGTGTCGGCCCAGCGTGCGATGGAAGCGTCCAATGCCCGTATCGGCGTAGCGCGTTCGGCCATGTTCCCGTCACTGATGCTGAATGCTTCGGCCGGCGGCACCTCGGGTAACACCGTGGCGGACGTGTTCAAGTGGAGCAGCCGTTCGTGGCTGCTGGGCGCTGCTCTGTCGGCGCCGCTGATCGATGGTGGCCGCAACAGCAACAACATCAAGCGCAGCGAAGCGGCGCTGGAGGAGTCGGTCGGTACCTATCGCCAGAACGTGCTGGTGGCATTCCAGGAAGTGGAAGACAACCTGGCTGGCCTGCGTATTCTGGAAGGCCAGACGGCGCAGATCGACGACGCGCTGGTGTCGGCGCGCCGTTCGGCGGACCTGGCGCAGAAGCTGTATGCAGCGGGCCGTTCCAGCTATCTGGATTTGCTGGATGCGCAGCGTAATCTGGCGTCGGTGGAGCGTTCGGCGGTCCAGCTGCGCGGCAATCGCGCGGTGACGACGGTGGCGCTGATCCGCTCGCTGGGCGGTGGCTGGGATAGCCCGGTCGCCTCGGCCAAGCCGGCCCTGGCGCAGCAGTAAGTAGTGTAAAAGGCGGTCCTTCGGGGCCGCTTTTTTTTAATACAGGCCGAACATTCGGCCAGCCATGCTGGCCTCCAATCCCATGGTGGTGAGCCAAATGCCCATCAGCCACCGCATTTCTTGCCGAATTTCTGCAAATCGCTGATCGGTGTGCCGTTGCAACTCGTCAATGCGTTGATCGGTGTGCTGTCGCAGGTCATCTATCTTGTGTTCGAGTTCGCTGAATCTCTGGTTGGCATACTGGCGTAACTCTTTGATCGCCAAATCTTGGCGGGCGAATCCCTGCCGCATCTCTTGGCGCAGATTGTCAATGTCCTTCTGATTCGCTTCCAACGTTGCCTCAATCTTGCCAATGCGTAGGTCGTAGTCCACGGCGCCTCCTGTTGAGAGACCTCAACTATCTTGCCGGGCTGCGCAGGAGTTATTGAGGTTTGACAGGAAAGCGCGTGAAATAGTTCGCTGCCGCACGGTGCACGGCTGGAGGCGGGCGTAGGGTGTGCGGATGGGAACCGCACTCAAGACCTATCAGGCGAAGCGTAATTTCAAGCTGACTCCGGAGCCAGAAGGCACGGTGGAGCAGGGCGGTGAGGCATTGTCGTTCGTGATTCAGAAGCACTGGGCCACTCGGCTGCATTACGATTTCCGGCTGGAGCTGGATGGTGTGATGCTCAGCTGGGCCGTGCCCAAAGGCCCCAGTTACGATACGCATGACAAGCGCATGGCCGTGCACGTGGAAGACCATCCCATTTCCTATAATCGCTTTGAAGGCGAGATCCCCAAGGGCCAGTATGGCGCGGGCAAGGTGATTATCTGGGACCGGGGCACCTGGCATCCACTCGATGAGCCGCATGAGGCGCTCAAGCGCGGCAGCCTGAAATTCGAACTGGAAGGCCACAAGATGCATGGCCGCTGGGCGCTGGTACGCATGAAGGGCAAGGGTGAAAAACAGGAGCCCTGGCTGCTCATCAAGGAGAAGGATAGTTATGCGCGTCCCGCCGCGGAGTTCAGCGTCGTCGATGAGATGCCGGATAGCGTGCAGGATCTAGCACCTGTGCCGGCAGCCAGCGCATCCGCATCGTGCTGTGCGGACGCTGCTCTGGCTGTGGCGGCCGCGCAGGTGTCCGAGCCGGACTTGCCTGAAATCTTATCTCCTCAGCTGGCGACGCTGGTTGAGCAACCGCCTGCCAGCGCGCGGGATTGGCTATTTGAAGTCAAATTCGACGGCTACCGTCTGCTGGCCCGTATCGAAGGCGAGGACATCCGCCTGATCACCCGCAATGGTAATGATTGGACGCACAAACTCAAGCCTCTGCATAAAGCGCTATCCGCGCTCAGGTTGCCCGACGGCTGGTACGACGGCGAGATCGTTGTGCTGGATAGCGAAGGCAGGCCAAACTTCGGCTTACTGCAAAACGCCTTCGACAACGAAAAGACCAACGACATCGTCTACTACCTGTTCGACCTGCCGTTCTGCGATGGCCGTGATTTGCGCGAACTGCCGCTCGAGCAGCGCCGCGCCAGGCTTCAGGCGCTGCTAAAGGACGCACCGAACGACAAGCTGCGCTTCAGCGAAGCGATGGATGCCGCGCCGGAAGACATTCTGGCCGCCGCCTGCCACATGGGACTGGAAGGCGTCATCGCCAAGCGCCGCGATGCGCCTTACGTCACGCGCCGCAGCCGCGATTGGGTCAAGCTGAAATGCGGCCTGCGACAGGAGTTTGTCATCGGCGGCTACACCGATCCGCAGGGTTCGCGCAGTGGTTTCGGTTCGCTGCTGCTGGGGACATACGACGAAGCCGGGCAGCTGCAATATGCGGGCAATGTGGGCAGCGGCTTCGATACGCATGATCTGCAAGCGCTGGCAGCCAGGCTGCACAAGCTGGCCAGCAAGGAGAAGCCTTTCGCGTCCGGCCGCGCAATCGGCCGCAAGGCGCACTGGGTCAAGCCGGAGCTGGTGGCCGAGGTGCGCTTCGGCGAGTGGACGCGCGACGGCTCGATCCGCCACGCGGTGTTCGAAGGCCTGCGCGTTGACAAGGACGCTGGCAAGGTGGGCCGCGAGACTGCGCAGCCGCTGCGGCGGCATGTGAATACCGCTGAGGTGCACAGTACCTTGCCTGCCTCGCTAAAGGTGACGCACCCCGATCGCGTGATCGATGCGGAGAGCGGCGCCACCAAGATCGCCCTGGTGCGCTACTACGCGCTGGTGGGGCAGTTGATGCTGCCGCACTTGAAGGGCCGCCCCGTCTCACTGGTGCGCGCGCCTGCGGGCGTGGGCGGGGAGCTGTTCTTCCAGAAGCACGCGGACATCGGCAAGCTGCCCGGTGTGCGCCAGCTGGACAAGGCACTCGATCCCGACCATCCGCCCATGCTGGGAATCGCTACCATCAGCGGCTTGCTGTCCGCCGCCCAGTGGAACGCGGTGGAGCTGCACACGCAGAACGCCAATGCCAAGGCCTACGAAACACCCAATCGCATGGTCTTCGACCTTGACCCGGGCAAGGATGTGGCATGGCCGCAGATGCAGGAAGCGGCCCAGCTCACCCGCGCGATGCTGGAGCAACTGGGGCTGCGTCCTTTCCTGAAAACCAGCGGCGGAAAAGGCCTGCACATCGTCGTGCCGCTGCGGCAGCAGTACGACTGGGACACGGTGAAGGTGGTATCGCAAGCCGCCGTCGCGCATATGGTGCAGACATTGCCGGAGCGCTTTGTCTTCAAGTCCGGCCCGCGCAACCGGGTGGGGCGCATCTTCATCGACTATCTGCGCAATGGACGCGGCTCCACGACGGTATGTGCATGGTCGGCGCGGGTGCGGCCGGGACTTGGCATTTCAGTGCCGGTCAGCTGGGATGAGCTGGCGAAGCTGCACAGCGGCGACCAGTGGAACATCGCCAATGTGCATGAACGGCTCGATACCGGCAACGCGCCATGGCAGGACTACGCGAAAAGCGCGCGCAGCCTGACCGCCGCGATGAAGAAGCTGGGCATTGCGCCACCCGCTTAAGCGCTCTGCCGCCGTGCCGGTGCGCGCTTCGCCGTTGTTCGCGCGGTCGTTCCCTTCGGCGCCGGTTTACTGGTCTTCTTGCCCAGGCTATTCTGCAGCAGCGCCACCAGATCGACCACGTTGCCGGAGGTCGCCGGACGTTCCTCGGCTTCCGGCGCGATGATGGTCTTGGTCTGGCCCGCCTTGACCTTCTTGCGCACCAGCGCCATGACGTCGTCGCGGTAAGTGTCGTGATACTGTTTGGGATCCCAGTCCTCGCTCATGCCTTCCACCAGCGACAGCGCCATCTGCAGCTCCTTGTCGCTGATGCCGGCCGACTTCAGCGACTTGGGCGGCAGCTTGAGTTCCTCCGTGCTGCGCAACTCGTTCGGATAGCGCAGGGTGTCGAGCACGATCTGGTCTTCGCTGCACAGCAGGGCGCACAGATGCTGGCGGGTGCGGATCACCACCGTGGCGATGGCGATCTTGCCGGACTTGCGCAGAGTCTCGCGCAGCAGCGCATAGACCTTGGCGCCGCCGCGCGAAGGCGCCAGGTAATAGGGCTGCTCGTAAAAGGTCAGTGGAACCTGCGTTGCATCGACAAAGGCCTGGATGTCGATGGTCTGTGTGGCCTCGACATTGGCGCGGCGCAGGTCTTCCTCGGTCAGTACCACGTACTCGTTGTCCTGGTACTCCAGGCCTTTGACGATATTGTCCCAGGTGACTTCCTTGCCGGTGTTCTTGTTATAGCGCTTGAAGCCGATGGGAGCAAAGTCGCGCCGGTCCAGCATGGTCAGATCCAGGTCATGCTGCTGGATGGCCGAGTACAGCTCGACCGGAATATGCACCAGCCCAAAGCTGATGGCGCCTTTCCACAGTGCGCGCGCCATGGCTCAGGCTCCCACGCTGCCCGTCACTTCCAGCACCGTGCCCGTGATGTAGCTGGAGCAGACGGGGGAAGCCAGGAATACATAAGCCGGCGACAGTTCCTGCGGCTGGGCGGGACGGTGCATGTCCGTATCGGCTCCGAATTGGGCAATGCGCCCGGGCGGCGCATCGGCGGGATTCAGCGGCGTCCACACCGGTCCCGGCGCCACCGCATTGACGCGGATGCCCAGGTCCAGCACATTGGAAGCCAGCGATTTGGTGAAGGCGTGGATGGCGCCCTTGGTGGTGGCGTAGTCGATCAGATGTCCCGAGCCTTGCAGCCCCGTCACCGATCCGGTATTGATGATCGCCGCCCCCTGCTTCATGAAGGGCAGCACCGCCTGCGCCATGTGGAAGTAGCCGTAGACATTGGTCTTCATGGTCAGGTCGAAGCGCTCTTCGCTCAATTCGCCCAGCGAGTCGGTATGCTGCTGGAAGGCGGCGTTGTTGACCAGGATGTCGATGCGGCCGAACTCCTGGTGGACCTGGCGCGCCGCGTCGCGGCAGAAGTCCGGTTCGCGCACGTCGCCTGGCAGCAGCAGGCATTGCTGGCCTTCCGCCTCGACACAGCGCTGGGTTTCCACCGCGTCGTCATGCTCATCGAGATAGATGACAGCCAGCTGCGCGCCTTCACGCGCGTACAGCACGGCCACGGCGCGGCCGATGCCCGAATCGCCGCAGGTGACGATGGCCACCATGCCGGCCAGCTTGCCGCTGCCACGGTAGTGGGTGGCGAGGAATTCCGGCTGCAGATCCATCTGCGTTTCATGCCCCGGCTTGTCGAGGTGGCGGGGCGGCAGAGGCGGGCTGGGATAGTGATGTTGCGGGTCTGTCTGGACAGCCGGCTTGCCGTGTTGCCCTGTGGCACGCTGCTCACTGCCGGGAGCAGCTTGATTGCGATTTGAAGCCATCTTGCTCTCCTTCCTGCAAATAGCCAGTATTCCCTTGCAAGGAATCGAAGACCGTTCGGGCACGCACAAAAGTGCGACAAAACGGGCACGGCTGAGTGCAAAAAGAGGAAAAAGATGAGTCTATGATACAAAAAATATTGCTAATTATGAACTTTGTGGCAAACTAACGAGATAGCAATTTTTATAATAAGCTGGAGTCTCGGGGAGTCTGAAATCATGGCGGAATTTAATGGCCGAAAAGAAACAGTAGGCGTGTTCTTGAACCTGACCGGCGAACGGCGCGCCGAGTTTCAGGCCTGCTGCGGAGAACTGTTTTCCCGACTGCACCTGGTTGATACGGTAGACGCTGCCGCTGCCGCGCTGAGCCGCCAGCCCACCGATCTGCTGATCCTGGACCTGAACGGCTTCCCCAGCCTGAACGCGCTGGCGGGCGCCGGTTCGCTGATCCGCAGCCGCAATGGCGCGCCCGTGCTGGTGCTGTGCCCTTACGCGAATACCGGCTGGATTCCCGAACTGATGGCTTGCGGCCCGCTCAGCTACCGCATCTGCCCGATCCTGAACGACGAACTGCTGCAAGCGGTGGAAGAGGCGCTGCGTCCGCCGGTGGACGCCATGGCCGCGGCCCAGCAGCAGTTGCTGGACAAGGAAAAGGAACTGCGCGACCTGCTGACCATCCAGCGCAGCCTGCAGCGCGCGCTCAGCAGCGTGGACGAGATCGGCGCCATGTCGCAGCAGATCTGCCTGGCGCTGTGCAGCTTCCCCGGCGTGCGCCACACGGCGCTGCTGCACATGAAGCAGCGCGGCGACCTGCAGCTGGCGGCGCAGGAATCGCGCAATCATCTCGATCTTGGCCGTCTGCTGCAGGGACGCGACCATCTGCTGCAATCGCCGCTGAATGAAGTGTTCCCGTCGCTGCTGGCGGTGAGCGGCGGCGAGCTGGTGCTGCTGGATGCGCCGGAAAAGGCGGGCGATCCCGAGCTGGCGCTGAGCCTGCACGACCGCGAAGTGCGGATGGTATTGTCGCTGCCGCTGCGCAGCGATCCGACCGGTCCTGTGCTGGGTTCGATCACCCTGATGTTCGATCGCCACATCCTGTTCTCGCGTGAGCAGTTTGCCTGCTTCTCCAGCCTGGCGCAGTTCATCAGCTTTGGCCTCGGCATGAGCGAGCTCAAGCACCAGAACGATGCGCTGGCCGGCCAGCTGACCCAGATGAGCACGGTTGACGCACTGACCGGCGTGGCCAATCGCCGCAAGGGCGAAGAGATGCTGGACAATGAACTGCGCCGCGCGCGCCGCTACGGCCTGCCGCTGGCGGTGATCACCTTCGACATCGACAACTTCCGTTCGGTAAACGATTTATACGGTTATCCGATCGGCGACCAGGCCCTGCGTACGGTGGCCGAGGCGGTGCAGGGGCGTCTGCGTACATCGGACACGCTGGCGCGCATGCGCGGCGAAGAGTTCATGATCGTTGCCACGCACACCTGCGCGGTGGATGCACTCAAGCTGGCGGAAAAGCTGCGCGAGGCGATTGCCCATACCGAGCTGCCGGGCTGCGACAACGTCACCATCAGCCTGGCGGTGGCGCAGGCGCTGCCGGATGAAGGCGTCTCGACGGTGCTGGATCGCCTGGACGCGGCCCTGCACCGCGCCAAGCGCTCTGGCCGCAACTGCGTCGAACTGGCGATGCAATAAGAGGGGCATAAAAAAGGGGCTTTCGCCCCTTTTTTTATATCGATTCAAGAATCGTGGCGATACCCTGGCCGCCGCCGATGCACTGGGCGGCCAGCGCGTAGCGGCCTTTTTCGCGCGCCAGCAGGGACGCGGCCTTGCCGGTGATGCGGGCGCCCGTCGCGCCCAGCGGGTGGCCGATCGCCATGCCGCCGCCGTCGATATTCAGAATCTCCGGATCAATGCCCAGCTCGCGGATGCAGGCCAGCGCCTGCGAGGCGAAGGCTTCGTTGATCTCCGCCACGTCCAGATCGGACGCTTTCAGCCCCGCGCCGGCCAGCGCCTTGCGCGCCGCCGGCACCGGACCCATACCCATGATCGCCGGATCGACACCCGCCACCGCCATCGAGACTATCCGCGCGCTTGGCTGCAGGCCGTGCTTGCGGGCGAAGGCTTCGCTAGTGACCAGCACCGCCGAGGCGCCATCCGTCAGCGGCGACGATGTGCCTGCCGTGACCACGCCATGCTCCGGATCGAATACCGGCTTCAGGGCCGCCAGCGCTTCGGCCGTGGTGCCGGGGCGGATGCAGCCGTCTTCGGCCACCAGCTCGCCTTCAGCGGTGGTGATCGGGATGATTTCATCCGCCAGCAAACCGGCGGCGCGCGCGGTGGCGGCTTTCTGGTGCGAGGAGACGGCCATCAGTTCCTGGTCGGCGCGCGCGACTTCGTAGCGGCGCGCCACATTCTCGGCGGTGTTACCCATGCTGATGTAGGCGTCGCTATTGGCCAGCAGCTCGGGATTGGGCGAGAAGTTGAAGCCGCCTTGCGGCACCATGGTCATCGATTCGACGCCCACGCACAGGTAGGCTTCGCCCAGCCCGGCTTCAATCTGGGCGGCGGCGATGTGGATGGCCGACATGGACGAGCCGCAGAAGCGGTTGATGGTCATGCCCGGCACTTCATGCGGAAAGCCCGCCAGCAGCGACACAATCCGCGCCAGGTTATTGCCCTGGGAAGACTCGGGATAGGCGCAGCCCAGGATCACGTCGTCCAGCAGCAGCGGGTCGAGGCCGGTGCGCTGCATCAGGCCTTGCACCACCTGGGCGGCGATGGTGTCGGGGCGGGTGGTGGCCAGCTTGCCTTTGCGGGCGAAGTGGAAAGGGGAGCGCGCATAGGCGCTGATCACGGCTTTCATGGAAACCTCCATTTAAATTACGATCGAAATCTAACGTTGATATATTACGCTCGAAATGTATAATGTCAAGCAGGACATCCGCTGGGAGTGAGCAATGAGAGTGAGCAGAGAACAGGCGGCGCTGAACCGCGCCCGCATCGTCGAAGTGGCGGCAAAGCTGTTCCGCGAGAAGGGCTATGACGGCATCGGCGTGGCTGACCTGATGAAGGGCGCGGGGCTGACCCACGGCGGCTTCTACGGCCATTTCGAATCCAAGGAAGACTTGCTGGCGGAAGCCTGCGCCAAGGCGCTGGAAGGCTCGGTGGAGCGCTGGGAGCATATCGCCGCGCACAAGAACCCGCACGACGCGCTGGACAAGATTGCCCATTCCTATCTGTCGCCTGATCACCGCGACCATCCCGGCCTGGGCTGTTCGGTGACGGCGCTGGGGGCGGACATCGCCCGCCTTGGCGCACCCGCGCGCGCGGCGCTGACGGGGGGCGTCAAAGGGCAGGTGGCGGTGCTGGAAAAGCTGCTGCCGGAGCCGGATGAGGCCGAGCGCCGCCGCGCCGCATTGGTCGCCTATGCTTCCATGGTGGGCGCCATGATGCTGGCGCGCGCGGTGGATGATCCGGCCTTGTCGGAGGAATTCATGCATGCCGCGATGGCCTCGGTGCTGGAGCGTGCGGAATAAAATCGCCTTATAACTTTAGCGCATAAGCTTAGACGGAAAAGCTATATCCTGCTATTCTTGAGTCTGTCTCTGGATTCAGGAATGGCCATGCTGCACTGGTTAAAGCACTACCGACGCGCGCTGCTGCCGGGCGATCTCAGCGCCGGTATCGTGGTGGCGATGATGATGATCCCGCAGGGCATGGCCTATGCCATCGTGGCGGGCTTGCCGCCGGTGGCGGGCCTGTACGCCAGCATCCTGCCGCCCATGGTGTATGCCCTGTTCGGCAGCAGCATGACCCAGTCGGTGGGGCCGATGGCCATCGTCTCGCTGATGACGGGCGCGGCGCTGGCGCCGCTGGCGGCGGCCGGTTCCGGCCTGTACGGCGTGCTGGCGGCCCAGCTGGCCGTGGTGTCGGGCGTGGTCCTGCTGCTGTGCGGGCTGCTGCGCATGGGCTTCCTGGCCAATTTCTTTTCCCGTCCGGTGATGAGCGGCTTTACCGTCGGCTCGGCGCTGACCATTTCCCACGACCAGTTGCGCAACCTGCTGGGCGCGCCGCTGCCGGATGCGCATCTGCCCAGCGCGCTGCTGGGGCTGGGCTCGCTGGTGGCCCTGGTGCTGGCGCGCCGCTACGGGGCCGGACTGCTACGCCGCTGCGGCATGCCCGCGACGGCGGCGGATATCGGCGCCAAGCTGGCGCCGATGCTGGTGGTGCTGGCCGGGATCGCGCTGATGTCCTTCGGCGGCTTGGCGGAGCAGGGCGTGCACAGCACCGGCACCGTGCCGGGCGGCCTGCCTGGCCTGAACCTGGCCATCTCCAGCCCGCACTGGCGCACGCTGTTGCAGCCGGGTCTGCTGATCGGCTTCATTATTTTCCTGATGAGCATGTCGGCGGCGCAGTCGCTGGCGCTCAAGCGCAATCAAAAACTCAACAGCAACCAGGAGCTGTTCGGCCTGGGCGCGGCCAATCTGGCCAGCGCCTTGTCGGGCGGCTTTCCCGTGACGGGCAGCCTGTCGCGCTCGGCGGTGAACTTTGCCGCCGGGGCCAATACGCCGCTGGCCAGCATCATCACCTCCTGCCTGCTGGCGGGCGCGCTACTGGCGCCGACCGGCTGGCTGGCGCTGCTGCCGCTGCCGACCCTGGCCGCCACCATCATCGTCGCCGTGCTGGGCATGCTGGAACTGGATATCCTGCGCACCGCCTGGCAGTACGACCGCAGCGATGCGCTGGCCTGGGGCGCCACCTGCGCCGGCGTGCTGCTGCTGGGCGTGGAGGCGGGCGTGATCGTTGGCGTGGCGCTGTCCATGGGCACGCTGATCTGGCGCGCCAGCCGGCCGCATATCGCGGTGCTGGGGCGGATCGCGGGCAGCGAACACTTCCGCAACGTCGAGCGCTATCCGGCTCAGACCCAGCCGCAGCTGCTGGTGCTGCGCATCGATGCCAATCTGTTCTTCGGCAATGTGGAAGCGGTGCAGCAGCGCATTGAGGACGAACTGGCCTGCCATCCGTCCGCGCGCCACCTGGTGCTGGTGATGTCGGCGGTGAACTCGATCGACACCACGGCGCTGTACGCGCTGCGCGAGCTGAACCTGAGCCTGAAACGGCGCGAAATCGGCCTGCACCTGGCGGAAGTCAAGGGCCCGGTGATGGATCGCCTGCGCGAAAGCGACCTGCTGGCACAGCTGCACGGCAAGCTCTACCTGAGCACGGCGCGGGCCTGGGACGACCTGCACGGCATCTGCGCCCACCAGGAGGTTGCAATCTAATAAACTTAGTCCTTTGGGGAAACAAATTATTGGACTTGCAAGCGATTTAAACCTATGATTTGGAAGTCATAAGACGACATTAACCCCAAAGAATGGTTATCTCA
>Ga0213872_10002075_pt1 | contig 12120 bp, 10 predicted proteins | sample VelepicomBERX_R2_FD_160071 | JGI IMG/M metagenome (GOLD analysis project Ga0213872, IMG submission 160071) | Rhizosphere microbial communities from Vellozia epidendroides in rupestrian grasslands, the National Park of Serra do Cipo, Brazil - RX_R2 | ecosystem: Host-associated > Plants > Roots >...
AATCCGCAGCCCTTCGTAGTCGGTGAAGAAGAACAGTTTGTCTCGAATAATTGGCCCACCCAGCGTCGCGCCGAACTGATTTTGATGGTACGGCGGAATGGTTGCATCGAAGAAGTTGCGTGCATCCAGATGCTGGTTTCTCAGGAATTCGTACAGCACTCCGTGGAATTCGTTGGTCCCGCTTCGCAACGTCGCATTTACCACTGCGCCCGTGGCGCGGCCGAATTGCGCGCCGTAGGAGTTTGTATCAACCTTGAACTCCTGCAGTGCATCCACCGAGGGCATGACTACGTAATTTGCTTCGTTGAGCAGATCCGGAAGATTGGAATTGTTGTCTATTCCGTCCAGCAAGAAATTGTTCTGGAGCGATCGCGATCCATTGGCGCTGAATCCGTATCCGGCCTCATCACGAGCGCCAGGCTCACTCACCGTCACACCCGCCGTTAACTGAGCTAGCTGCACCGGATTTCTTCCATTCAAAGGCAGCCCGACCATCGTCTCGCTGCTAATCACCTGTCCGCGCTCAGATGTTTCCGTTTCGAGAAGCGGCGCAGTGCCTGTAACTTCCACAGTCTCCGATACTTGCCCCACCTCCAGCGAAACATTTATGCGCTGGCGTTGTTGAACATCGAGTGTGATCGGGCCCGCAACGGCGGTTTTGAAACCCTTCGCCGAAATACTTATCCGGTACTTGCCGATCCGCACCGGGCTGATAGTCCACTCGCCGGCGGTATCGCTCTGCGCGTGGTAAGTGAAGTCCGTATCGATATCGACAGCGGCTATCTCAGCGCTCGCGATTGCCGCACCCGAAGGGTCCAAGACTTGGCCTACAAGTGAAGCCGTATCGCGTTGGGCGAATACCGCTGTGGTGAAGAAGACTAGCGCAGCCGTGCAACGCACCGCCGCACCGGATCGGGCCCGCTTTGCGCCCGGCGCACACTTTCGGAGCCTTTCACTCATTGTCGATCCCTTTCGGCTATTTACTGTGGGAAAGTGTATGTCCAGTCGGCGGCCTTGTCAAGAAGCCAGGCTGAAAGACGTTTACTCAGGTGCAGTCGCACGGCGCTTTACTGGGATTTCCACCAGCTGCTCGTGATGGGCTATCTCTCCAGTCAATGGAAGGGCGTAATCGCAGAACGCCGGCAATATGTCGTTTCCTGCAGCATTCGTCCATTCGGCGCGGAAGGGCCGCTCACGGTAAGCAACCCGGTCGAGTTCCACGAGATCGGTGCGAGCGAAGTGCCCGGAAGGCTGCCGGACCAGAGTGACCATTGACCCTCCCCGGCCTTGCACTGCCGCCAGTACCGCGTTTCTTCCGCATAATCGTGCTCCGTTCCAATCCGTTTCGGAAACCGACGATGCGGAGGAACGGCCCAGCAGTCCCGGTTTTTCGGAGCGCGTACGAAGCTTCAGACGCTCTGCGATAAGCATTGCCAGCCGATGCCCCAGGTTCATTGCGAGTTCGCCGCGCGATCCCGCGCGCACGTCTGCGCCGAAAGGCTGCCCCTCTGCATCAAGCTGGCCTTCACAAACAACCACAACACAACGGCCCAGCCGTTTGTAAACCTGCTGGACATCCTCGAGTAATTTCTCGAGCGCTAACCGCGTTTCGGGTAGATAAATCAGGTGTGGCGCGTCGTCGGGCCGGTGTCTGGCGAGCGCAGTAGCAGCCGCAATCCATCCCACATTCCGGCCGAGAACCTCCACTACCTCCACCTGGCCGCCGAGCGCCCGGTTGTCTATCCCGATGTCCCTTACGGCACAGGCAAAGAACCGTGCCGCGGAACCGTAACCGGGCGAATGGTCTGTCTCAAGCAAATCGTTATCAATGGTCTTAGGTATGCCGACAACCTGAATTGCCTGTCCGCTCTCAAGCGCGAGTTTATGGATCTGCCAGGCTGTTCCCATCGACCCGTTCCCCCCGGTGTAGAAAAGGAAGCGAATGTCGTACGAACGAAAAATCTCGAGCACCCGGTCGATATCTGCCTGTGAAATTTCGCGCCTGGATGTACCTAGAGCGGAAGATGGTGCGTGTGCAACAGCGGCTAATGTTTGTGCGGGCTGGCGCTCCAGGTCGATGAAGTCTTCGCTGAGAATGCCTGATATTCCATTACGGGCGCCATAGATGCCGGTGATCATCGAGTGCCGGCGCGCCTCCTCCACCACTCCCAGCAGACTGGCGTTAATCACCGCAGTAGGGCCGCCGCTGTGCACAACCACCGCAACTCCGCCTGTGGCGCGGGTCACCGCCGAGCCTCGAATGCGGCCGTGCCGCCCGCTTGTTGCACACATTTTGCGGCCGAGGAGATGCCGGCTTCGACGCACTCTCGCAGGCTTGCCCCGCGCAGGAAGCGTGACAGAAAGCCAGCGTTGAAGCTGTCCCCTGCCCCGGTTGTGTCCACCACGCGCACTCTCTTTGCAGGAACGCGGAAGGTCTGCCCCCGCGCCATGGCGAGCGCACCGCGCCGCCCCAGCTTCACCACCACGGTCCCGGCAAATTGCGCCAGCTTCTCGGCCGCCTTTTCACAATCTCCGCTCCCCGTAAGCCTCAGAGCTTCTTCCTCGTTTGGGAGGAAAACGTCCGTATACCGCAGCACATCCCAGATCCCGGACTCCCATTGCTCAGCCGGATCATAATTGCAATCGAGCGAGGTACTCAATCCCATGCGCCTGGCTCTGGCAAACACGGCTGGCGCGCCCCCGTGAAAGTTCTTCAGCAGGAAATAGTGCCCGACATGCAGATGGCGCGCCAATCGAAGATGCTCCGCGCGAATATCGCTTTCACGCAGCATCGAGATCGTACCCGCATACGTCAGTCCTGCCCGGCGTCCCCGACGGCTTAGCCACATCGTGAGACCTGTCGCAGCTTTCTTCGACCGGCGCATCGCACTAAGATCCACACCCGCCGCTTCCAGCCGTTCCTCGATGAATCGGCCGAACGAATCTGTGCCGACAACCGACACAAACCGAACCGACGCGCCCAGTCTGGCAAGGTTAAACGCTGTTATGGAACTCGAGCCGCCCAGCACCAGGCTCATCCGCTCCGCCAGCTTTTCTTTTCCGAATTCCAATTCACTCTTCGTGTCAAGCAGCAGATCGACGTTCGTTTCACCCGCTACCAGGCAATCAAAGACTTTCATCATGAATGCGAAAGCCCTGCACGACCCGTGTAATCACGCCTTCCGGGCTGGGGTTATCCGGGTTAAGTCCGCACTTCAGGCTGAGATGATACGCGAGCATCTGACCAAACGGAACCTCGAACGGCGTTCGCAGGAAGTCCGGCAATTCTGCGCTCATGCCGGGAACCTGGATTTCCGAAAACGGCGCCGGGACGTTCTCCGGTCCGATCGCCACAACACGCCCGAGCCGTTTTTCCCGCAGCTCTTGCATAAGATCCTCCTCGTACCTGCGGCGGCGGGCATCACGGGAAAGAAAACACAGCACGAGCGAATCCGGCCGCAGGAAACTCATCGGTCCGTGCCGAAGTCCGAGAAAGGTTTCCGGCAAAGCGCTGATGCTACCGGCAGTCATTTCCAGAATCTTCAGCGAGACCTCCTGAGCGAGCGGTCCGAGATCAGCGGAAGCCAGCACAGCTACGCGCTCAGGCACATTTGTTGCGATCTCGGAAGCGATTTCGTCCAGCCTGGGAAGTGCCGCCCGCACGTCCTCGCAAAGTGTCGCAAGTGTGCCTGCGAGACCATCACCGTAGTTGAGGCATAAGCCCGCCAGGACGAGGTTCGAAAATGAACTGGTCATCACCAGGCTTTTGTCATTCGTGCGGGGGTCAAGAACAATGCTTGTTACGCCTGGCATCCGGGCGATGCGGCCTTCCGCGTTGCACGTGATGACCACGTGCTGCACAGCCGGAAAATGACGCTGCAATTTGGCGATCACCGCCGCGCTTTCCGGACTCTGACCCGACCGCGCTACGGAGATGAGAACTCCTTCGGTGGTGAACTTCGGAAGCGTTCTTTCGATTTCTTCCGGAGACTTCACTAGCAGATCCGTCGTCGCAATGGCCTGCGATCCAGGCCACGACAAAGCGATGGCTGCTGCCGCGTATGCCGAACTCCCCGCGCCTGCAAGCACCACCGCCTTCGACGCGAACACGGCCGCGGACTGACCGCTGTCGCGCATCCTTTTGATCGTAGTAGGCCAAAGCTCAGGCTGCTGAAAAATCTCCGTCCGGGTAGTCTCCCCTGCCCGTGTTCTGTCCTCGGTCGATTGATAGCGCACCGTCATAGTTCTTAGTCGCTCGATTCCTGCGCTGCCGGTTCGCGGCGCATCAGTTTGCCTCGCGCTATCGCGAGCGTCACTCCAGCTGCCAACCAGATCCCGCCCGCGGTCTTTGCAAGAGGGCTGAGATTCAGCCAGATGTACAGGCACACCAGAAAGCCGGCAACCGGCGGCAGCCAATCTTTCCAGGTGCGTTGGTTGCGCTGGACGCAATACAACGCGAAGGCCGACGCGTTCACTCCCATGAACGCAATGAATGCGCCGAAATTGAGCATCTCCGCACCTTGTGCATAACTCACCGTCAAAGCTCCAATGAGTATCAATGCGCCCGTCAAGAGCACATTGTTGCGAGGAATGCGCCGCACCGGGTCAAGCACACCAAAGAAACGCTGCGGCAGCGCATTTTCACGCCCCATGCCGAACATGAGTCTGGCTGCTGCCAGTTGGGATGCGAAACCCGATCCGATAGTCGCGAACAGCAGTGCAAAGTTCATGAGCGTGAACAGAGCTCGCCCCCCGGCTCGCGCGGCCACATGCACAAACGCGGTATCCACGTCCGGATAATGTTGGTAGTCCGGCCAAACCAACTGTGCGGAATAAACCTCGATCGACGCGAGAACTCCTGTAATAAGACAGGTGAGCACGGTAGCGAGCAGCACATTCCGCCCGGGGTCTTTCACCTCTTCCGATAGCGTCGAAACGCTATCGAAGCCAATGTAGGTCAGCACTGCGATAGCGCTTCCCCTCGACAGCGCGGAGATCGAAAACGACTTCGGATCGTAAAACGGCATCAGCCAGCCCTTCACGCCCGCAGGCTGATGCCCAAAAATGTACCGGGCCGCGTAAACCAGAAACAGAGCAACCACCACGCAGAGACTCAATGTCAGCGCCTTGTTGAAACGGGCGGAGGTTTCAATGCCGCGAAGATTCAACATCGTGAAAAGAACTGCGAAGCTCACCGCCAGCAGCACGTAAGGCGCTTCCGGAAGGAAGTTCTGTACCGCCTTACTGCACCAGATCGTGCAGATGATCGGATTCATCAGATAGTCGAGCGTGATGCTCCAGCCGGCAACATAGCCGAGCGCCGGGTGCAGCGCGTTACTAACGTAGCTGTAAGCGGAACCGGCACTCGGGTAAGCCCGCGCCATGCGCCCGTAGCTGATTGCCGTAAAAAGCATCGCCACCATCGCGACCTGTACGGCCGTCACAACATGGCCGCGAGCCACCTGGCTGACGACTCCGAATACGGGCATCGGCGCGGTCGGTTGGATGATGACGATGCCGTAAAAAATGAGATCCCAGAGCGTTAGAACACGGCAAAGCTGAACTGCCTGTTGCCCGGACATTGTCGTTTTGTCCCTGTCGCTCAAGCGTTCCGAAGAATACCGTAACAGCTTGAAAGAGTCAATGGACGCAAGCTAGACATGGACGCAAGCTAGACCGTTAGAACCACTACACCGCTTTGCCGGATGCGTTCCACCATCTCTGGATCGGCGCTTGCATCGGTAATCACGCGTTGGACATTGTGGACCGCGCTGATCACCGACAGACTACGCTTCCCCAGTTTGCTCGCGTCCGCAACAACCGTCACTTCCTCGGCAATCTGCATCATCACAGCATTCAGTTGCGCTTCGAGCAGATCCGGAGTTGAGAGCCCGGCTTTGAGATCCAGCCCGTCCACCCCCAGGAAGAAATGGTCGGCATGAAGTTCGCGAATGGAGCGCTCGGCCTGCGGTCCGACGAACGATCCTGACACGTGACGCATCAGACCGCCGATCATAATGACCGAGATGCTCGGCGTCGAGCTAAACACCTGGGCAATGTTCAGCGCGTGGGTGATCACTGTAAGCGGTCTCGTGTTCGAACGCCTGATTGCTCGGGCGACCTCGGCGGAAGTCGTGCCTGAATCGAGAATCAGTGTCTGATTTGGCCTTAGCAGTTCAGCGGCCGCGCGGCCGATCCGGAGCTTCTCCGCATGGTGTATCGACTGCTTGATACTCAGGGGAAAATCTTCATTCGAGTCCTGCGGCAGAATGGCTCCGCCATAGGAGCGCACCAGTACTCCCTGCTCGGCCAGTTGCATGAGATCCGCCCGCAGGGTAACGCTGGAAACTCTGAACCGACGCGCCAGGTCTTCCACCGAGATATGTCCGTCCCTGCGTAGAATTCTGACGATTTCCCGCCTTCTCTCGCCTGCGAGCAAAGCGGGCTGTTTGATGTTGATCGCAGGTTCAGTGTGTCTCAAACGATTGAAGCTCGTATCCGTAACGCGTGCCGGTGTTACTTTCGCTGTATATTATAAAGACCTTCGCTGTTCAGCGTTTTCTTTCGCCATGGAAAATGTAGTACTCGCAGAAGCGCCGAAGACCAGCCCCAGCCTTGAGCCGTCGCCGAAGCAGCAGGCCACAGCGCGCAATATTGCCGTCGATGCATACCGTGGCTTGGTGATGATCCTGATGATGGCGGAAGTTCTCCGCCTGGCCCATGTCTCCCGTGCCTTTCCAGGAAACTGGTTCTGGGGCGTATTGGCGTACAACCAGACGCATGTTGAATGGGCGGGGTGCTCCCTTCACGATCTGATTCAGCCCTCCTTCTCGTTTCTGGTGGGCGTGGCTCTACCCTATTCGATTGCCGGCAGAATTCGCAAGGGTGGGACCTTCGGGAGGATGTTCGTCCATGCTCTCTGGCGGTCGCTCGTATTAGTAGCGTTGGGCATCTTCCTGAGATCTATTCAGAGCACTCAAACGTACTTCACGTTCGAAGACACGCTGACGCAGATCGGCTTGGGCTACCCATTCCTGTTTCTCCTCGGATTCCGTTCTCCGCGCTGGCAGTGGATCGCGTTTTCGCTCGTCCTGTTCGGTTATTGGCTCGCCTGGGCCTTATACCCGGCGCCCGGTCCGCATTTCGACTACCCCGCGGTTGGGGTACCGTTGAACTGGTCTCACAACTTCTCGGGGTTCGCGGCACACTGGAACAAAAACAGCAATCTTGGCCTTGCGTTTGACCAATGGTTTTTGAATCTGTTCCCCCGAGTCCGGCCTTTCGTTGCTAACGACGGCGGTTACTTGACCTTGAGCTTCATACCGACGCTCGGCACGATGATTTTGGGCCTGGTGGCCGGCCGCTGGCTGCGCCAGTATGCTCCGGTATTGCCGCTAAAGCGCTTCCTGGTTGCCGGCTTCATCGGCATCGCGTCAGGATTGCTCTTGCACTTCACCGGCATCTGCCCTGTTGTAAAGCGCATCTGGACCCCAAGCTGGACGTTGTTCAGCGGCGGCGCATGCTTCCTGTTGCTCGCTGCATTCTGCTGGCTGATCGAGGTCAGGCAGCACCGCAAATGGGCATTTCCCTTAGTGGTGGTCGGCATGAATTCGATCGCGGCCTATTTAATGGCACACCTGTTCGAGGACTTCATCATCAGCAGCTTCCGGATCCATCTCGGCGATCGCCCGTTCCAGATCCTCGGCCCGGGTCTCTATTCTCTTCTGTTGGGATCCGCGGTCCTTTTTACCTACTGGCTCATGCTCTTGTGGATGTACAGGCGTAAGTTGTTTCTCAAGGTCTGATCACAACCGAAGCAACCCCAATCCAACTTCCCTGGCATGCGGATCTTCCGCTTGAATCTGCGGCCCCAACATTGCCCCGAGGAACACGATTCCGCCGCGGCCAAGCTGCCACCTCGCGCCTACCGTCTTTCCGCAGCAGGTAGCGATCACCTCAGCCGGCGGACACTCGATCGGCGTCACCGTCAGGAAGCTCCTGATCAATATATCGCGCGGCCAGCAATAGCGCACATAAGAAACCAGCCGGTCGGGACTCGTCGGAATAGGGGGCAGAACTTTACGCCCGAACAGACGTTCGAGCATCGGCTCGCCGTATCGCGGGTAGTACGGCGCGCTTTCCCAAATGATCCAGGCGCCGCGCACCGCGCAATCGCGGAGTTCGGAAGCGCGCGATCGCGACACCGGGCGCGCCGCTGGAAAGATCAGAATGTTGCGAGCGCATCCATCTTTCAACAATGACCGAAACCCATGTGCAGATTCCTCCGAGAGCAGATCGGAATCGGCCACAATCTCGACCCGTTGCTCCGATGGCGGCGCGCTTTGTGACTGCCGGCGCGCGAGAAACGGTAATGCAAGCGCTTGCCGGAGTACATCGCGTCGTGTCTGCATACGCAATTACAGATTCCCCGAGATCACGCGGGTCATCGCCGCCGAGGTGTCGTACACCTGCTGATCGGGAGCGTAGCGGTAGCGCGCCTCCATCTCGGCGATGAGCCATCCGCTATAGCCAACTTTGGTCAGAGCATCCCGAATGGCACGCCAATTGTTATCACCCAGGAATATGTTCGTGTACACGCTCTGCTTACCGCAGCGGCCCCGCTGCTTCTGCACATCTTTGACGTGAATGCGAGTGATCCTGGGCCCGGTGATCTCTATCCACTGCTCGGCAAATCCGGTGTCGTGAATGTTCCCGACATCGAGATGGATACCCACCCAAGGGTTGTCGACATCGGCCAGGAACCGGTCGAACTCCCGAGGACTCAGCAGGAACTTCTGCTCTGAACAGCAGTTTTCCGCCCCGATCTTCACGTGCGCCTTTGCTGCTGTTTCACCAAGCTTCTTGAGCGAATCGAGACATCGGTTGTAAACCTCGTTGTAAGGAGTGTCACTCGTAACCACTCCGGCAACGACCAGAATCGCATCGCAGCCAAAGATTTGTGCCGCCTCAATCTGCCGCTCTATGTGGCGAAACGCCGCCTGGCGCTTGGCCGGATCGCGCGAAGAGATGTTCTCTTCCCAATCCAGCGAATTCGCAATGTCTGAAACCTCGAGGCCGGCGTCCTGAATTTTTCTTTTGAGCTCGCGGAGCTGACTATCATTCGTACTCATCTGGAACCACGGCCGCTCGCCGAGCCACAGTTCCACGCCGTCAAAGCCGGCCCGCTTCAGCAGAATGAGCCCATCCTCGAAGCTCATCCCATCGGGAAAGATGTTGTCGCCGATTGACTTCTTCATCGAAACGTCGCTCGAACAAGATCATATCCGACGATTTCGACCGCCTGGCGCCGACTGCTCGCTGCGACGGCATACAATCTCAGGTGTCAGGAGCAAAATCGATGCTGGTGCAATTCCCTGCTGCGAACACCGAGGTTGATCTGAACGCGACATACGACGCCGTCATAGTCGGATCCGGAGCCGCCGGCGGCATGGCAGCGCATGTGCTGACCTCTCACGGCTTGAAGGTGCTGCTTCTCGAAGCCGGCAAATATCAGGACACCAGCAAAATTCTCCACTCCATGCAGTGGCCCTACGATCACCCGCGCCGGGGAAAAATGCCGCCCGATTATCATGCGCTCGGCTTGAACGAATACAACTTCCGGCAACCGCCCTATGCAAAAAGCTCGCCTTTCACAAAGGTCGAGTCCTACGTGCAGCGTTCCAGCTTCTCTGATTACAGCAAGACACTGGTCGTCGACGAGAAAGAGAACCCGTATTCAGGCACACCATACGCCTGGGTCCGGTCACGGGTAGTTGGAGGCAAGACCAACATCTGGGGCCGCCTAGCTCTCCGTCTCTCCGATTATGATTTCAAGGCGAAAGATCACGACGGCTACGGTGAAAACTGGCCTATCTCATACGCCGACCTAGCTCCGTACTACGACAAAGTCGACCTGCTCCTCGGGGTCTCTGGCTTTCCGGAAGGGCTGCCGCAACTTCCGGACGGGTTGTTTCAACGCCCAATCAGACTGACCTACGCTGAACTACACCTCCGCCAGACGATGAAAGGCATGAAGCGCACCCTAACGCCCTATCGCGCCGGCGTAGCTACTGACGGTGTTAAGAATAAGTACCGCAGCCGCTGTTACGGTCGGGGCGCCTGCCATCGTCACACGGGAGGTTGCGATATTCATGCGGCGTTTGACTCTCCCACCGGGCTTATTCGCCCCGCCATGGATACGGGTAATCTGACCATGCGCCCGAATTCGACGGTCTATGAGGTCACTGTCGACAAGAACACGGGCAAGGCAACGGGCGTTTCTTTCCTGGACAGTGAGACGAAAAAGAGCTATCAGGCGAAAGCGAAGACGGTTGTGCTAGCCGCCTCTACTCTTGAATCGGCCCGCCTGCTGTTGCTTTCAAAGTCCAGCCTGTATCCCAACGGTCTCGCAAACTCCAGCGGTCATGTGGGGCACAACTTCTGCGAGCACGTCATGGGGCCCTCTGTGGCGGGTTTCATGCCGGATCTCGTTGGTAAGCCCCGTACCTTGGACGACGGCAAGCCCGGCGGCTTCTATATTCCGCGGTTCCGCAATCTCGACACTCGTGAACCCGACTTCATCCGCGGGTACGGATTCGAAGGCGGCTCAGGGTGCGGCATGATTCCCGGGTCCGCCTACACCACGCCTGGTTTTGGTGAAGAGTACAAAAAGAACGTTCGGGCAATGGCAGGCGCCACGATCTCGATGGGCGGGTTCGGCGAGGTGCTCGCCCGCTACGAAAACGCGGTGGATATCGACCCTGAATTGAAGGATGTCTGGGGCATCCCCGTGCTGCGCTTCAGCTACCGCTTTGCGCAGAACGAATTCAACATGTGCAAGGACATGGCGAAGACCGCTAGGGAGATGTTTGAGGCCGCGAAGTTTGAAATCGTCTCCAGCTCTGAAAAACCGCTGACGGAAGGATGGTCTATCCACGAACTCGGCACAGTCCGCATGGGAAACGATCCGAAAACGTCGGTGCTCAATCAATTCGAGCAATCGCACGACGTCAAGAATCTCTTCGTAGTTGACGGAAGCAGTTTCACATCCGCTTCCGCCGAAAACCCGACCTGGACCATCATGGCGCTCTGCTGGAGATCCTGCGACTACCTGGCTGACAAGCTTAAGAAGGGCGAGCTCTCGTAACGCCGCCTTATTCAGGCTGTCGCGGCCAGTTTGCGCCGGGTCTGCTGCATCGGGAACACCAGATCCATCAGCCGGGCTGATCCGCGGCCGCAGGCGCACGGCTCTATCTCGAGACGGCCCAGCCAGCCCGTCTGCACCGGCGGGCATGAGCGAAAGGTACACATCAATTCGCCATCCACGAACGATACGTCGGCGCTAGGCCGCACATGCCAGCCCTCATGAGCCTCACATTCGGCTGCGATAAGAGTACGATTCGGCCCGACCAGCAACTCGTACACCGGCACGCCGAATGTCTGCCAAAGCAAAACCCGGAATATGTCGTCGAGCAATGGACTGCAGGAATAGGTCAGGACGGTGATACCGCGGTCCACGCAGGAGAGATCGAGCTTCTTGCGCTCGATTTCCTCGACCAGCAGCTTCAGTTCGGATGTTGTGCCGGCGAGCACACTGGGACGATACAGTGGCAATTCCGTCCACTGCTCATAGGAGAACCCTCTCGCCATCTCCACAGTGGGGATGGCAGAGATCTCCGCTATGCGCACTTTCGGCGTGACCCGGAACGGCAGCTTCATCCTTAAATTCCGTCTCATCACTGGAGGCATGTTGAGGGGAAACTGTTTCATGTTCTGGTTCTTTCGAGAAAGAGTGCTCGCAAGCGCTGGTTTGTCTCGTATATCCTGAACCCGAGGCGCAGTCCGGCGCCGGATCGGAGGTCAGCATGCTGAAAAACAGCAAGTTGATGGCATTTGTTGCGACTACGGACGCTGCGAAAGCCAAATCATTCTACGGCGGCAAGCTCGGGCTGGAACTCGTCAGCGAAGACGGATTTGCAGTGGTCTTCAACGCGAATGGAACGACGCTGCGTGTGGCGATCGCCAAAGAAATCACTCCGGCACGATATACCGTGCTTGGCTGGGAGGTCACCGACATTGAAGCCGCAGCCAGAGATTTACAGGCTGCGGGAATTCCCCTGG
>Ga0213872_10002076_pt1 | contig 12118 bp, 12 predicted proteins | sample VelepicomBERX_R2_FD_160071 | JGI IMG/M metagenome (GOLD analysis project Ga0213872, IMG submission 160071) | Rhizosphere microbial communities from Vellozia epidendroides in rupestrian grasslands, the National Park of Serra do Cipo, Brazil - RX_R2 | ecosystem: Host-associated > Plants > Roots >...
TGGTGCAGGTGACAACAGGCACGACGCCGCAGTTGGCGCAGACATGGAACTGCGCGGTCTTTGTCCCGAAGGCGTACGTCGACAGCTTACCTTTCAACCAGCGCGCTTTACTGCTGGTTGGCGTCGACAAGCCGGCTCCTGTAGGCTCGAGGCGATTCTCCTACAACCTTTTTGAAGGCCGTGCTGAAGGCGCTGTCGGACAGGTAGCCCAACGACGCGCCGATGACGGATGCAGACTCGCTGCCGCTGCGCAGCCGTTTCATTGCGAGGCGCACCTGAGGACTTCAGGTGTGCAACCCTAACGGGAGAAGCCCCGTAGATGCTCGCTTTCAAGGCGGCACCATACGGGGCTTCTAATTCTGGTGGCGCTTCAGGGATTCGAACCCCTGACCTGCGGATTATGATTCCGTTGGAATAAATGTTCTTCGATGTTGATGTTTGTTGATTTGTTCAATATAAATCAATAGCTTATGGCAAAATACCATCAATTGGGTGTTGATCGAAATGCACTCGTTTTGATGAAAAAGTCTTACATCTGCCCTTACATCGGTACGGATGTAAGACCTAGGGAGCATGATGGCAAAGGTGTCGTTCACGGCGGCAAGGGTCAACGGATTCAAATGCGCGCTGGGTAAAAAGCAAACGTTCCTGTGGGACTCGACTGCCCCAGGCCTTGGCTTGCGGGCAACGCCTGGCGGCCGACCTGCGTACGTCTTTCAAGGCGTCTACCAAGGCAAGGATGTGCGGGTGACGATCGGTGGACTGGACGCGTGGACGATCGCTGACGCTCAGACAAAAGCTCGGGCGCTCCAGCGATTGATCGACGAAGGTAAGGATCCAAGGGATTTAAAGCGCGACGCGATTGCTGCGGCTAAGGCGAAGGAGGCCGCAATGGTGGCCCAAGCGGCAGCAGAAAAATTGGCGGCAGTCACTGTTGGCGCGGCCTGGTCGAAGTACCTCGAAGATCGGCAACCGTTCTGGGGCGAGCGGCACTATGCCGACCACGTCAAGATGACTAAGGAAGGCGGGAAGGTGAGCAAGCGTGGAGTGAAGCGGGCGGCAGACGGAACGAAGCCTAGAACGCAGCCAGGTCCACTGTTTCAGTTGCTTGCCCTGCCTTTGAGTGACCTGACCCCGGCCGTGGTTGAGCAATGGGCTGCCGAGCAGGCCAAGACTCGGGCGACATACGCGCGCTTGTGCTGGCGCTGCTTGAAGGTCTTCTTGAACTGGTGCGCTGAGCATCCGGAGCTTTCCGGTTTGTTGGCCACCGTGAATCCTGCAAAGACCAAGAAGGCGCGCGAAGTACTTGGGCGGCCGTCTGCTCACGATGATTCGTTGGAGCGAGGGCAACTGGCCACTTGGTTCGACGCGGTTCGTCGAATCGAAAACCCCGTTGTCAGCGCGTATCTTCAGACCATGTTGCTTACGGGCGCGAGGCCAGGGGAAGCTTTAACCCTCCGGTGGCAAGACGTGGATACGCAATGGAAATCGATGACGATCCGCGACAAGGATGAAGGCGACCGCGTCATTCCGCTGACGCCCTACGTGGCGCGCCTTCTGGCCGATCTTCCTCGCCGCAACGAGTGGGTCTTCTCGAGTACTCGGTCCTTGAGCCTGGATCCCGACAGCATCAGACGTCGTGAGGCCAAGCACGCGCGGAAGGGAACCGTGGCACCTACGGGTGAGCGCGTGCGCGCAAGCGCGTCAGGGCATCTGACGGATCCTGGGAGCTCGCATCGATGCGCGTGTGCTTCGGTCGGCCTGGCAGGCCTTACTCTGCATGGGTTGCGACGGAGTTTCTCGACATTGTCCGAGTGGCTGGAGATCCCTACAGGCGTAGTTGCGCAGATCCAGGGACATAAGCCGAGCGCCACCGCTGAGAAGCACTACAAGCGCAGACCGATTGACCTACTGCGAGTTCATCATGAGCGAATTGAGGCATGGATTCTTGAGCAAGCCGGTCTGAGTTTGTGTCTTGAGCGGGATCTAGCTGCCGCGTAGTTGTCCTGCCAGAAGCGCTTTTCCGCCGGAGAGCCTGTCGTCGCGATCATGGAGAACGTCGATGCGCAGTGGCCGGTCTTCGGGCGGCACGGTCTTGGCGGTCTTGCCATTGCGCTGGTTGCTCGCCTGTGGGTACCGACCGTGTTGACCACCTGCCGACAACCATTGACCACTTCGCATGCATGCGCTGGCTCGGATTGCCCGCGAGGCGTCAGTCCGTTCCAGGCTGATCTGAGTCATTCGCGTGCCGCCGCTTGCATGGGAGCAACCACGGAAAACGGTCATCGAACTCAGCTGGCCCTAGCCGACACCTTCACATCCGTAAACGGTCGCTCGACCGCCGCGCAAGCATCGCGTCGGCACGAACGAAAGCGCCATTTCCCGTAGCTCGCGAGTGTCCAGGAAATCCGAGGCGATTCAATTCATCCATGACGGCTGATGCCTTCTCCGCACTTCACCGGCGGTAGATCTCTGCCCTTGAGACCTATTGCCTGGACATCATGTTGTCGGTGTGCCGGCCAAGCTGCCCTCTGGCGCAGACCAATCAAGTACGGACCACCCCCGCGCCGTCAGTTTCGTCTGGGTGGCAGGTGACGCACGATCCGTGTGCATTGCAAAGGCCAGCAATCGCCGCGGTCTTGTGGACGCGACAAAGACATTCATCACCTGACTCTTGAGCGTGTCGTCCGCGATCGCGGCGGCGCTTTCGTCCCCGCACAAGAATGGCAACACGGACTTCAAGTCGTAGGCCTTGTCGAAGCAGCTCTCGAGAACGAGAGTCGCCAGATGCGTCTCTCCCTTCACCGCGGCGATCGTGGCGATGTGAACTGGTATTTCGACGCCAGCAGCCTGCACCGTGAGCAGATTGGGCTGAGTCTTTGACGCTTGTGCTGAAGCACCCCCATCCAATAGCCAGGCGTCAGGGATCGCCGTCGAAAGCGCACCAGGATCCACTAGATCGTCGAGCTCGAGTAAGACCCTCGAAATAGCACTACGCGTGTTGGCCTCGGTCGACACGTCATGCTCACCAAGGATGCAGTTCAGCACGGTGAGTCTGACGCGAGGCAACTGGCTCTGGCTCAGCAGTTGAACGAGCTCCCGCCACGAACGCGCAGCCTTGTAGTCGTCCTTCCCGTACGTGCCCAACAGCAGCAGGATCGCTTGTCGCGCGGCGCCTGATCGACGTTCAGCGCCTTCAGTGTCTGCAGCAGCGGCGCGAAGAAGTTCACGCACAGAGGTCCGCCCCCCCACCGCCTTGCCCGCCGTGTCGTCGTATTCGGGGAAGTAGTCCCGCACGTGCCTGCCCACTGGTTGCTTCGCATTGCCAACTCGCTTGATGGCGCAGACGGCTTTCACTGGATAGCGATCTAGCTGTTCAACCGTCACGAGCGGAGCGAGCCACCGTCCGAATCTGGCAATCACCTGCTCGACGGTTTGGTCTGAATAGAGCAGAAGCGCCGGAGGAGCGATTGCTGGGTCGCCGCGGCCTTCGATGGGGCCCCCGACAGCCTTGACCGAGTTCGCCACTGCTGCGATCTCGTCTCCGAATCGCAAGCTGGTCTTCACTTCGTGACATCCGGCGACGGGGAACGCCTGAGCCGCCGTACGAGGCCCCCTTCCAAGGATTGACTGGTTCACATCGCCGAAGCGCTGGACTGATGAGACCGTCCGGAACACCTTCGTCAGAACCTCTAGCTGAGGATCGCTGGTGTCTTGCATCTCGTCGATGAACACGTTGGGATAGGCCTTTCCAGTTTTCCTGTTTGTGCGCTTGCTTTTCTTCTCTGGATCAATGTATTGCCTGAGAGCACTGCGTGTGTATTCTGTCCAGTCGCCGTTTTCGAGCTTTTCAAGCAATCGAACCACCTTGTTCCTGCCATTCACTAGCTCGGTCGAATCTCTTATCCTCAGGTAGCCGTACTCTTTTGATTCCGCATACTCAAAAAGCTTAGTCAGAACGGCTGAAGTGTTTTGCCGGTCTTGGCCAGCGTCTGCAAGCTCCACCTGTGCTCGATCAATCGGGTCCGAGAGGACGGCGCGTCTTCCAGGCTTCCCATGTTTAATTCCAGCCGGATCTTCGCTACGACTGGAATGATTTGCCCGTTTAGTTCCTCCAGTAGCCTTCGAATTCTCGGGGGATACGTTTGACGGGCGCAGAGCCTCAGCCATGTGCTCAAGCTGATGACCTTTTGATACCAGATCCGGGGGCACCGGCTTGAGAGGCCCCCCGGACGACTGGTAAACCATCGCGTAGATGTACTCAAGCAGGTGGGGCTTCGACATCCGATAGCCACATTCGCACCAGTCAATGAATTCCATTGGATCGATCCGCTGGTGAGCGTCGGCGATGCCTGTGTCGTGCTCCTGATCTTCGAGCCACTGGACCATGACCTTCTGTGCCCACCGCAGTTGATCTGCAGTCGCTGCCTTTGAGTGATCACCGAGTTGAAACGCGCTGCTTGGGATCCCAGTCGCATCGGGTGCCGGCGGGGATACCCCCGAGATCAACATCGACGCAAACGCGATCGTCCATTGCTTGTGCCCGAATGCTTGCCTGATTGCGGTATTGAGCCTCTCAAGCTCAAGGAACGTTTTTTCCGCCATTGCGCCTCCTCCTGCTTGGCCGCATTGTCGGTGACCTGGATTCATTGGACAGGCATCCGCCGGAGAAGACCGCAGCACCCAGTGGACGCAGCCCACCGTCGGTCCTGTTGGATTTGTCCAACTAGCGAAGGGACCGCATAGGCGTGCATGGAGCTGCATAGAGCTGCATCGATTGGCATCCAAATCCGTGCCTCTGAAGATCCCTCTACTCGGTTGAAGGGAGTCGGCGGGAACGACTTGAAAGCGCGTTGTCCGACACCCTCAGCGAGGCATTTGTAACAACGATGAAGGTGCATCTATGAAAAGTCAACTTGGTCCAAGTTCTCAAACCGTAAGTCAATTCCGGCTGACCACTGAAGAATTCGCGGAGGTCCGTCGTCTGAAGGCGCAGAGCGTCAGAAAGCGTTATTCAGAGACGGGGTCATATTTTGGGATCCGTCCCCTGCGCCTTCCTAATCGCCGTCTACTGTGGCCGGTCGATGAGTTCTAGAAGCTCGCAGATGCAACTCCAACTTCCACGAATGTCACCGACGCCGGAGCAATTCCACGTCGCCTCAAAAACGGATTCAGATATGAACATCAGCAACATCGATGGCGGTGCCCATCCCAAAACCGAAGCCGTCATTGCCCGGCTCCATGCCCTACAACCAGGCAAGGCGCAGTTGAAGAACGGCCGATTCCAAGAGCTCTTTCCCGCTATCGAACAAGCGCTGGCCCGTGGCGTGCCGCAGAAATCGGTGGTCAACGAACTCGCCAAGTCCGACCTGTCGATGTCGATGGGTGGCTTCCGCTCGCTGCTCGAAGCGGAACGCAAGCGTCGCGCAGAGCTTGGCGACACGCTGTGCTGCGACAGCTGCGGCTCGCTCATCAACAACCCAGATCAGCTGCAGGAACACCGCCAGGACGCCGATCCGAAGTGATCAGCCCCCTGGAGTGATTCCCGTTGGGAACAAGCCAGGGGTCGCTCTCCTTTGGTGGGCAGTCAAGCGCAGATCAATCTCAATACAAATGGAAATCAACATGAACAGCAATGAGGTGCCCCTCACCATCTACCCGATCAGCGCGTTTTACGCCGACCCCGTCGCTGATGCCGTCAATGAGGTCATGCGCAACACGCAGGCTCCCGCTGGATTGGTGGGCATGGAATTTCTAAGCAACATGTTCGTTGCTGCACAAGGCTTGTATGACGTCAAGCTACCGTTTGGTGCCGTCAGTCCGCTTTCGTCAATCATCATTACTATCAATGAGTCCGGTGAACGCAGCTCGCCGGTTCGAAAGCACGTTGCTGGACCACTCGACGAATTTGACGCTGAGCGAGAGAGGACCTATCAAGCTCAACTCAAACGCTATGAGGCTGAGCACGTCACTTGGAATGCAATCGCTACGGGCTTGCGCCGCGCATTGACAAAGGCCGCGAAAGACGGCGAGACAACAACAGAGCTGCAGGCGGAACTGACGGCCTGCATTGAGCGCGAGCCAGAAAAACCCAGACAGCGCCGCTTTGTTCGCCAGAACATGTCAGAGGTGGCGATCATGGAGGCGCTTGAGGGCGACGGTGAGTCCATCGCGGTCAAGAGCGACGAAGGCCAGACGATAGTCGACAGCCCAATTTTCAAGAGTCTGGGGCTGCTCAACAAATTTTGGGACGGTACTGCGGAATTGACACGTCAACGGGGGAATGGCAGAAATATCATCGTCCAAAATCCTCGTGTGAGCGTTTCGTTCAAGGCTCATCCAAGGATCTTTGAAGAACTCAATGACCGCCGCAGTGGGTTGATGCGCAGCACAGGCAATTGGGCGCGTTGCTTGATCGGTTGCCCTGGTTCGACGCAGGGGACGCGTTTCACATACAGCCTCGAACAGGAATGGAAGAAGCTTCCTAAATTCCATGCGCGCATGCGCTGGCTGCTTGAGGAGTATGACCGTCGGGTTGTAAGCGGTCACATCGAGCGTGAATTGCTGGAGTTTACAGAAGACGCCAAGCGGAAGTGGGTCATCTATTCGAATCAGATCGAACACATGCTGCAGCCCACGGGCTATCTGCACGATGTCAAGGATTTCGCGTCCAAGGCCATGGAGATCGCATGTCGAGTCGCAGCGGTGCTCCATGTTTTCTCTGGTCAGGTTGGTCAAATATCGGCGGAGTCGCTGGAGCGTGCCATGAAAATCATTGAGTGGCATATGCACGAATTCAAACGCATCTTCGCGCCGCATGCCAATGTCGATCGGGTGCAAGTTGATGTTCAGACGCTCGGCCAATTCCTTTATCGTCGCTACTGGTGCAACGGTGTGTCGATCGTCGCCAAGAACGAGGTGCTGAAGTCCGGTCCCCTACGCCCGAGCGAGCGCTTTGAGGCCGCGCTCGCCCGCCTCGTTCTTTTGAACCATGTGTGGATTCAGGTCGGCCCGAAGCGGCAACGCTTGCTGGTGCTCAACCCTGATGCTTTCGCGACAGAGAATGCGGTGGCCTAGGCCGACCACTGCACCGCGCCGCTTGGCTGGAGCGCGACGGTCTGCGCGTTTTTTGGCGATGGCCTCGGCGGATGAAATGAGATTCCTGCAACTAGTTGCAGGAATCTCGTGGTTTACGAGCCGTGCGGACTCGAATACCACGTCAGGCCACGGCGGCCGGTCGACTTTTCAGTAGCGGTGCCGATCAGCACCAGGTCGGTGGATCAACCCAGGGTAGCCGTCACGGAGCGGGTCGCCAGCCCGCCCTTGCATCGCTTGCTGTGCTTGTCAGGGTGTTTTCATGCGAACCTGGCTGTCACCTGCCTGTGCGCTCACTGACCTCGATTTGCAGCGAACATGCATTTGTCCTCTGCGGACATTCTGGCGATTCGCGCCGGTCCAAGATGGAACTCAGGTTCTCGGTCAATCCCTTGGTCGTGCAGCGATCTGTGATCCACTCGACCCGCGTGCCCATGCATGGCGAGCGATTCGTTCTGCATGTTTGGGGCCAGCGTGAAGAAGCGGCGATGAGATCTGCCACGATCGACGATTTTGAGTTCGCTATGCGGACGTTGAAAGGGCGTGATTTCAAGCTTTTTGTACTTAAAAGTTTGGACATCCTCGAGCAGAACCAAATGTACGAGAACCATTTCGGCCAGGCCGGCATGAACTTCTTGGAAGCCTGCCGACGCATCGTCAAAGCTGAAAAAGAGAACCGTTTCGGACGGTTGTTGCGGACGTTGTTTGCAGAGAGCAAAGTTCCGACGTTATTGGCCGAGGATGATCGCGTGCAGTCGTAAGGCGGCCCGATACATCGCAACGTCACTGGCCAAGAGTTGTAGTACGAGAAGGGTGGCTCCTTGCCTCTCACCATGGGTGAATGGTGGTAACGCCGCAGGACATGCTCTCTAGCATTGAGGCAGCCGTCGCTCAACCTCTAATCGCGGATGATCGCTAACGACAACAGCGGCCTTTCTGGCTAGGTGCTGCGAGCGTCTGAGTCCAGCCGATAACAGCCAGTGGTGGCCCGTTCAACATGAATCGAAGCAAAAAAAGAAGAGCAAGCACACCTGGCCCAGTGGCCAGGTTGCATGCGGTACAGGTTCTGCAGAACCATCAACTTCCGCGATGGGACTGGTAAGAATTTCCGGCGGCGTCGATATCGCTCTTCACTTCGTTGATTCTCGCGGCGAACCGCTGATAGCGCTCGACGTGACCACAGTACTTTAAGTCGCCCACGTCGATGCGCGGCATGAAAGAGGCGCTGAGCAAATGGGCCTCCTCGGACTGCTGACTGGCTGGATCCAGCATGTAGTTGTATAGCGCGGAAGGCACAATGGCGCGCGCTGCGTTGCTGCCATCCTTGTACTGCGTCGTGACAGTGACGCCAGCGACCGAGTTGTCCTTCAGCGAGAAGGTCAGCACCTCGGTGATCGAGTTGTGATCAGAGAAGTAGTGCTGCACGCTCGATGCGATGTCAGCCTGCTGGCCCTTCAGAGTGGAGATGCATTGGCTGTCTACGCTGGCTAGATCGGCAATGGCTTGGTCGTATTTCTTCTTTGCCTCATCCAACTGAGCGGCTGTCGCAGGATCGGTCCGATATACCGAATTGTTGAAGGATAAATCGATCCGGTACTGGGACACTGGGTACTGATCGCCTTCGCCTGTAAGGCCTGGCACATAGGGCCCCTTTTTGAAGCGCTCGTCAAACCGGCGATTGACTTCCTGGAGAAGCGTAGCTTCCATCTTCTCCGTCATCTCGGCTGGGATGTGTACCTCGCATCGAAATTCGACGGTCGGGCGGTCGTAGTTGTCCTTGCCGCTTGACCAACTGGAACTGGCGCAGTTCGCCTTGTGATCGAGCAACTGCCCGATTTTGTAGCTTGGATTCGGCGCGTCCGAGTCCTTGACAATCGAGATCGATCGCGAGCATCCGCTGAGCAGCATCGCCACTGCAGTGCATGCAATGACGCTTGTCCATGTTGAGTTGGTTGTCATGGGTTTTTCTTCCGTGTTGAGATTGTTGGCAGCGGAGCTTCCCTCATTGGGAAATCGCCCCGCCCGTGGTTCGCTGAAATCGACGGATCCCGCTCTCATTGAGTGAAAGTCAGGCCGACCGGCAGCCACATCCCGACGTTGCCGTTCACGTAGTGGTTGTCGATGGCGCCGTCCAGCTGCGTTTCCTGGGTTGCGGTGGCGGTCGAAATCCACGTGTTGTAGGACGACACAGCGGTACCGACGTGAACCGTGGTCAGGGCCGTATCGTCAATACTCAGACGAGTCAGGACCTGGCCGTTGTTGGTGCCAGCGACGTTCAGGTTGTTCAGCTTCTTGCAACCGAAGGCGATGACGTAGTCGACATTGGTGTTCTTCGAGAAGTCCAGGCTCGTGAAGGGATTGCCTTCGAACCAGGCTTCTTGGAGGGACACGTTCTTCGAGGTGTCGATCGAGGTGAGCAGGTTGAAGCCGATGTAGACCTTTTGCAGGTTGACGTTGTGGCTGATGTCAAGCGACGTCAGGCCTTGCGTCACACCCCAGGGGCTCGCCGGATCGTTGCTGTCGTTCTGGAAGTCCAGCTCGGTCAGCGCGGTCAGCTTGGAAATGTCGACCGTGTTCAAACCGACGATCTGGGAGATGCCAAAGAGTTGCAGGTTGACGAGCTTGGAGACATCAATGCTCGCGAACGCCCCCTTCCAGATGGCGAGCCAGGTCAGCCCTGTCAGGTTGCTGATCTCAGAGACACCGGTAAGGCCAGCGTTCTGTTGCACCACCAGCTTGGTCAGGCCCATGAACGAGCCGATGCCGGTCAGGTTGACGATGCCGTAGCTCTGGGTGATCTCCAGATCAGTCACGGCCATCGCAGCGGTCGTGTCGATCGTGCCGTCGGCAGCGACCGTCAGACCGTTGGCGGCCAGGGCGGCCTGGAAACCGGTGTCAGGGATCGCGGTGCGGGCTGGCAGGACCGTGATGCTGGCTGAAGCGCTGGCGCTACCGCAGGTCAGGGTATACGAGTTGACGGTCGCAGCAGTCACCGACTGGGCTGTGATCACCTGTTGGCCCGATCCAGCAACGCTTCCAGACGACGCGCCAGAGAGCGTGCACGCGTTGGCGTTGGCCGAGCCCCAGTTCAGGTAAATCGACTGCCCGGTAACCACGGCGAGACGTGTGTTGGCAGTCGGCCCGGTCGCGGAGAAGCTGGAGATCGTCGCGCTCGGGGCGGTGGGAGCGGTCGGAGTCGAGGTGGAGCTTGTGTTGCTCCCGCCACCTCCGCCGCCGCAGGCAGTCAATGCGGCCGAGAGTGTGATGGCGGAGATGAGGCCGGTGAAATTGAGATCCTTCATGTTGGTCTTTCGTCGGTTTGAATGATTGATGTCGACTATGAGTCACCCTGTTGAGCAAGAAGATGACACCGCAGAGGTGCCAACGCGACAAGCATACGTGACTCATAGTCCGTAGTCTTATCGTCCGCAGTTTTAGAGGATCGGCGATGTGAAAGTTGCCTCGAAATCCTCATCGGCTGTTGCGAAGAAGCCGGCGCGCAAGCCCCTCAGCCCGAGGGGACGAGGTGCCGTGCCGGCGCCGCCGGACGAGGATCGCCTGCTTCGGCTTTTCGCCGAGAACATGCGGGTGGTGCGGACGCAGCGGGAGCTATCGCAGGAGGCGCTGGGCGATCTGTGCGATCTTGATCGCACCTACATCTCGGGCATCGAACGAAAGCGACGCAACGTGAGCATCCGCAACATCCAGCGGATCGCCGACGCGCTTGGCGTGGATGCTCGCGTGTTGCTGGACCCCACGCTGGCGAGACCTGCCTGACTTCGTCGAGAGGAAGGCGCCGTCAAAGGGCAGGGCGCGCGTTGGGACCTCGACCCGGGCGGCCGGCCCCTATTCGCGCCTCAAGATGAGGCAGCGGTTGACGGCGACTGTGCTCCTGTCCCCGTCAAGGCCTCTATAGGCGTGTGCCGCCTGCGCAGGCTGAAGGTGAAGGCGAGCGTTGTGACCGCACCCCCATTGGCGCGGTAGGCCGGGATCGAGCACGAGCAGGCTCCTTGGCTTGATGCGTTTGCCTTGTGCCACCTGCTCAACGCCCGTGAGCAACACCCATCGCTGGACGCCGCTGGTTCCCGCCAAACGCAGAATGCCGGCAGCGCCGGCTTCTATGCCCAGATGCGCACATGCCCAGAGTTCGGCCGGCGACACGTATGGCAAGCTGGCAATCGAGACGGCTCCTTCCATGGGCTTGGCCAAGGCAAACGGTCGAGGCAAGTCGTCCCGTTGCCAATCGCTCCATTCGACAGCGTCCGTCGCTGGAAGCTGCCGGGACGATAGCCCGAGGACTTCCAGGCATTGCCGCAGACATACCCGGAAGTGCTCAGAGTCGTCGCCATCAGTCGGCCAAGAAAGATCCGACCAGCGGCCATTGCGCAGTGCCTGGGCCTCGGTGTCGAACCGCAGGCCCGGGACGAAGCGATGCTGCAACGCCGGTATGGCACGCGTGTTCCTGCTCATGTGTGTCCCTCTATTGGTTCCGGTTGTTCTCCGCCTGCTTTCAGGGCTTCGGTCCGGCGCGACAACTTCGCGGCCAAGGGCTCCTTCCGCGTGCTGGATGCGTTAGACGTCGTGGCGACTGTCGACGGGTTCGAGCTCTCCTGTCCTGTTGGCTCGGGGTAGAACTCCGCAGTGACGTCAGGACCTTCTTCGACGCTCTCTTCGAATGCGCCATGTGCCAGACCGTCCCGGGCCGCGGCATCCAACGCGGCCTGGTCAAAGCCAGCCAGTGCTCGGCGCTCCCATTCCTCCTTCGCAGCGGCGACGGCGGCCTCCAAAGAGCTTCCGGTCCTCGTGGTCAGGTCGACGTAGAAGATCGGCGCGCGATGCGATTGCGTTGTCGACCGTCCGCGCAGCCGAAGTTCTAGCGGCAGTGTCGATAGGCGTCCGCTACTGATGGCGTGGAAGTAGCGCAATCGCGTTGCCAGAGTGCGGATGCTGTTGAAGCCTGTCGTGCGAAAGATGAAGCTGCCAAGCTCGTCCTCATCGCCGATCCGCACATTGAGCCGTCCGA
>Ga0213872_10002077_pt1 | contig 12114 bp, 15 predicted proteins | sample VelepicomBERX_R2_FD_160071 | JGI IMG/M metagenome (GOLD analysis project Ga0213872, IMG submission 160071) | Rhizosphere microbial communities from Vellozia epidendroides in rupestrian grasslands, the National Park of Serra do Cipo, Brazil - RX_R2 | ecosystem: Host-associated > Plants > Roots >...
GCCGCCACCAATGCCGAATTGGCCGACCAGCAGAAGAAGCTGGCCGCCAGCCATCGTCAGCAGCAGGTCATGGCCAACGCCCGCCAGCGCGCCGACAAGCTGCGCAGCACTGCCGGCGGCCTGGCGGCGGCCGGCGTGGGCGCCACGGCCAGCGGCGCCGCCATGGGCGTACCGGTCCTGGCCGGCCTGAAAGAGGCCAAGCACTACGAGACCGAGAACGGCCGCGTGCGCGCGCTCGGCCTGGGACCGGCCGCGACCGCCGAGGCGATCAAGTTCGCGCGCGACATGAAGACCTACGGCACCAGCCAGCTCGACAACCTGCAATTGCTGCGCGACGGCATCACGGCCTTTGGTGATACGCACCACGCCGAGATGGTCGCGCCCATGATGGCCAAGATGAAATTCGGCAATCACGCCTTCTACGGGGAGGCCGAGGGCGCCGAGAATGAACGCAAGTTCATGGACATGCTGAAGGTCATCGAAATGCGTAACGGCACCAAGGACATTGGTACGTTCTCCAAGCAGGCCAACATGGTGCAGCAGGTGTTGACCGCCACCGGTGGCCGGGTCGGCCCCGGCGAGTGGCTGAACCTGATCAAGACCGGCGGTATCGCGGCCAAGGGGCTCAAGGATGAGTCCTTTTACTACCAGATGGAATCCCTGGTGCAGGAAATGGGCGGCAACCGGGTCGGCACCTCGATGATGAGCGCTTACCAGAACCTGTATCAGGGCCGCACCACCAAGCGCTCCATCGGCATGCTGGCGGACCTGGGCCTGATCGGCGACCAATCCAAGGTCAAGCATGACAAGGCTGGCCAGGTATCGTTTCTGAATCCTGGCGCCCTCAAGGGCGCGGACCTGTTCCGCGAGAACCAATTCGAGTGGATGGAAAAGGTTCTGTTGCCGCAATTGGCCAGCAAGGGCATCACCGACGAAAAAGGCATCCTCGATGCCATCGGTGGGATCTTCTCGAACCGCACGGCCGCGCAGCTCTTCTCCACCATGTACCAGCAGCGCGCGCAGATCCACAAGAACGAGAAATTGAACCGGGGCGCCGCCAACATCGACGAACTCGACAAGCTCGGGCGCGACACCGCCAGCGGCAAGGAACTGGAAACCCTGGCCAAGGTGGCGGACTTGAAACTGGAGCTGGGCACCAAGATCTTGCCGCTCTACGCCTCCGGGCTGCAGATGGCTACCAATGCTGTCCAGTCGCTCACCGGCTTCATGGAGCGCAATCCGGCCACGGCCAAGGCCATGATTGTGGGTTTCAGCGCTATCGCCGCCATCATGGTGGTGATGGGGCCGCTGATGCTGGCCCTGGCCTCTGTCATCGGCCCCTATGCCATGCTGCACGTCCTGTTCGCCAAGATCGGCCTGCAGGGCAACTTGCTCATGCCGATCCTGCGCGGGATTGGGACCGTCTTCATGTGGCTGGGGCGGGTGTTCCTGATGAACCCGATTGGCCTGGCCGTGACCGCCATTGCCGCCGCTGCCTATCTGCTGTACCGGAATTGGGAGCCTATCGCCGGATTCTTCGGTAACCTGTGGCAGCAGGTGCGCGGCGCCTTCGCGGGCGGCCTGGCCGGCGTGGCTGCGCTGATCGTGAATTGGTCTCCGGCGGGCCTGTTCTATCAGGCCTTTGCTGGGGTGTTGAGCTGGTTCGGCATCGAGCTGCCGGCCAAATTTACCGAGTTCGGCGCCATGATCCTGCGCGGCCTGGTCAATGGCATCACCAGCGGGCTCGGCGCCGTCAAGGACACCGTGCTGGGCGCGGGCGCCAGTGTTATCGGCTGGTTCAAGGAAAAGCTCGACATCCATAGCCCGAGCCGTGTCTTTGCCGAGCTAGGCGACTACACCATGCAGGGGCTGGCCGTGGGCTTGAATCGTGGCCAGGACGGGCCGCTGTCAACGGTCAGCAGCTTGGCCGGCAAGCTGGCCAGCGCCGGCGCGGCCGTGGCTATTGGCGCGGGCAGCATGCCCGCCATGGCCTTCGATAGCCGCCCGCCAATCAGCGCCGGCGACGCGCAGCCCGTCATCTACCAGGGTGACACCGTGCAAATCATCATCCAGCCCACGCCTGGGATGGATGAGCAGGCCGTCGCCCGGGCGGTGGCCGCCGAGCTGGACCGCCGCGACCGCATGAAGGCATCGCGCCAGCGCTCGAACCTCGCCGATTGGGATTAAGGAAAAATCATGATGATGGTCTTGGGAATGTTCGTCTTCAGCCTGCCCACGCTGGCCTATCAGGAGCTGCAGCGGCAAACGCAATGGAAGTTCGCGGCCAATTCGCGCGTGGGCAGACGCGATGCTCTGCAGTACACCGGCAAGGGGGATGATGCCATCACCCTGTCGGGCTGGATTGCACCGGAACTGACCGGAAGTGCGTTCTCGCTGGATGCTCTGCGCCTGATGGCCGATACCGGTAAGAGCTGGTTCCTGATCCAGGGGACCGGGCGCATCTATGGTTCCTACGTCATCGAGAGCATGGACGAGGGACGCACGGTGCTGGATGGCGACGGCGATGCCAAGCGCATCGAGTTCACCATCAAATTGAAGCGCACCGACGATAGCGTGCTTTCGTCGCTGGGCCTGGGCGATATCTCGGATCTGCGCAACATGGTCGACATCGACGGCATGACGAACAGCATCGCCGACAAGGCACGCGACGTAGTTGGCAGCGCCATCGATGGCGTCAAGAGCACGGTCGGCGGCATCGTGGGCAAGTTCGGCGGGGCTGGCCAATGACCACCACCGCACCCGCTTTCCGTATCGTCATCGAGGACAAGGACATCAGCCGCCCTGTCTCGGACAGGCTCATGAGCATCACCCTGCGCGAGTGCCGGGGCGACGAGGCCGATCAACTGGACATCGAGCTGGACGACTCCGACGGCAAGCTGAAAATACCGCCCAAGGGCGCCAAGTTGAATTTTGCGCTCGGCTGGCTGGGCTCTCCACTGGTGGACAAGGGGGCGTTCGTCGTCTCCGAGGTGGAGCACAGCGGCGCACCCGATCGGCTCACCATCCGCGCCAGGTCGGCCAGCATGATTGACGCGTTCCGCCAGCAGCGCGACCGCAGTTTCCATGAGACCACGCTCGGCGCGGTAGTGGATGCCATCGCCGCCGGCAATGGCCTGGCGTCCGGCATCTCGGCCGGCCTGCGCGGTATCGCCATCAAGCACCTGGACCAGACGCATGAGAGCGATTCCGCGCTGCTGCGCCGCCTGGGCAAGAAATATGATGCCGTGGCCACGGTGAAGAATGACACGCTGCTGTTCATGCCGATCAACGAAAGCCGCACCGCCGGCGGAAAGCCCCTGCCGGTGGTCAAGGTGGTGCGTGCGCTAGGGGACCAGCATCGATATCACAGCTCGGAATCGGATGCCTATAGCGGCGTGCGCGCCTTCTGGATGGATGAGAAATATGGCCGGCGCCGCAGCGTCGTCGCTGGCCAGGCCGGCAATAGCAAGCGCTTGCGCACCACCTTTGCGAACGAGGCCGATGCACGCACAGCGGCTGCAGCGGAGTGGCAGCGTATCGAGCGCGGCCTGGCCACCTTCGAAATGCAGCTTGCGCTGGGTGATGCCAGGATCATGCCGCAATCGCCTGTAGTGGTATCAGGGTTCAAGGCAGACATCGACGCCACGGAATGGCTATCGAAGACCGTGACGCACTCCATCAGCGGTAGCGGTTTTACGACGCGCATCGAGTTTGAAACCAAGTCCGAGCAGGCCGATACCGAGCGGGAGCTGGATCACGATCCTGAAGAAGGTATCACCGGCGTAAAAGCAGAGTGGTACGACAAAGCAAAAAAGAAGAACAACAAAGGCACCGAGCTGGCAGGTAAGGCCGACAATGCAAAAACGCTAAAGCACATCTATGCCACGAAACAAAGTGCCAGCCGTGCCGCCGCACTGGAATGGGCGAAGATAAAGGAAGTGCGCGAGATCATCGCGGAGAATAACGCCGACTAACATATCAAGATCCGCTCTAACCGAGGAAGACGGCTCTATATGCTTACTTTCCTCCAGAGCGTCGCAGTAGATCAGGAAATCCCTGATGGCTAAGAATCTGACTGCCAATAAAATTGAGCGTTCATTAGCATCAGAATTCCATCGCACCTATCTGCATCGGCGGAAATGTATGAGCACCAAATCGAACTTTTATCTTAGGGTGGCAGCAGCATTTTTCCTGCTGTCTGTTTGCTGGTGGCTGCCTATTACCATACGGGCTGCTACGCAGGCTAGGGTGAGTATTTCGGCAATTGTAGTAACTACGTGCAACATTACTGTGAACTTGGTGAACGGCATTCCATCCGTACAAAACTCATGCAATGGATCGGCTAAAGGCTCGGCAGATGGTAGCGCGACGGTGAGTAGAGACAATGAGAACAAAACAGTAACGATTGTCTACTAACACCACAAATCTAGGCACTCATCACTTCGCTCGCGTCCAACCTGCTGGCCGCCCGTCTATTGCTGCAACACATTCTCTCAGAACTCCGCCGGCAGCCCTGATAGTGCTGCCGGCAGAATATGGTTTCCCCTCATAGAAGCACTGGCCATCGGACATGGGCGCATCACTTGGGGCGGGCATTTGATACAGCAGCCACGCACACGATGCGGCCAGGACAAGAACTAATATTGCCAGCACAAATATGGTTCGCTGCGAGCGAGAGAATGACGCATCTTTCTCTTTGCAGGCGGCGCACTCGACCGGCGTCGGAATTATCGCAATTGGTGCCGGAGTGGTTTCTTGAGCGGGTACGGTAGGTGCGATACTGCTTTTTTCAACGCCTGCTGCAATCCATTCTTCCAGCGTTTTTTTAACTGTCATGTAGTGCTCAATAGGCAGCTCGCGGAAATAGCGGATCCCAAAATCAGCGATGAAAATCTTATAGATTTCAATCTCTTCATCACCGCATATCGCTGCCCACTCTTTTACCAGCATATTGATTCTTTTACGTTGGTACTCGGTAATTCTTTGCACTTCCTTTTTGGCCTCGCTCAAGTTCAGATTCACCACGTTATTAAATCGTGGCGCCTCATGAACGTTGCCTTCGATAATCTGGCCAATATCACCCCGTGCTTCTATTTTTTCTGACATTCAAAACCTACTGATAACACCTGGCGCGTTACTCCCTGTTACGCGTCACGGCACACTGAAATTCGCGCGGCTCCCCAGCACGCGCGCAAACACAAATTGGCGCAAGAGCGCCGGCTACTTCTATTTCTTTTTAGCTGCAGATTTTTTGTAAGCGCCCTCGGCGATGTAGAAACCTTGAGCTGCTGATTTAACAGAAATCGGGACGGCCTCTATGATTGGTGAGTTTTCCGATGTCAGAACCTTGAGTCTTTCACCGGGACCGGTGAGCACGCAGCGCTTAGAATCGAAATAGGCTTGTAGCCTTGTCTGCTCACCGGATGAGGCCATTTTGAACGCCGCTAGTAAATCCTCGGGCGTTATGCAGGCCACTGTGGCGTTGATTGGTTCGATGATGTCTTCGGCTTTGAATTTTGGCGTGTCGGCCAGCGCCGGAGTGGAAAGCAATACACAGAGGCATACTAAGAAAAACCTGTTCATAAAATCCCCAAACACAAATCGGCGCCCCTGCACCGATCGTCTTTACTTCTTCTTTACGATTTTGTTGCCCATGACTGGGCCTTGGAACGTCCCATGAATGTCGCCAACGATATGTTGGCCAATGCTGCCGCCGACGGTTATTTGCGAGGCGTTCTTGCGGCCTGTTTCCGCTGAGGTCACGCCTTCAATGATCCCGAGAATTCTTGCTTTTGTCCTTACGTCAACCGTTCGATAGCCATTGAGTAGATCTCTTTCGTCTTCCGCCAGGGTTTCTGAGGAGGGTGCGCCGCTGAACAGGAACGCTATGTCTACTCCTGCCTCAGAGAGGCCTTGCAGATAGCCGGAATCTGGCTTGCGCGATCCATTTTCATAGTTCATCTGGGCATCGCGCGTTACACCACCAAGCGATGCAAATTTCTCTTGGCTCAAGCCTAGTCGCTTGCGCTCAAACTTTAAACGTTCCTGGAATGAATTCATTTGACTCGAAACATTGTTGACTTGCGGCCATATGACCGCTACATTCTCGTCATTGCTAAGTGACGTACACAAATATTAACCCATGAGCACACAAGACACCGCCCAAGCTGGTGCAGCTGACGTAAGTTCGCTGCCTGTAACGCTCCGACTGACTGCCGAGGAAATCGAGAAAGCGCAAGTTCTCGCCAGGCGAGATCATCGCACTCGCGCCGCATTCATCCGCGTGATGTTCCTGCGCGGATTGGCTGCCTACGAAAAAGAACTCCAATCCGCAACCGCCTGACCAGGGGGGACCTATGTACGACGATCCGCGCCACATCCGCGATCACCGAATCGTGATCCGCTGCAACGCCGACAACTATGCATTCATGAAGTCGCTCGCGCAGCTGCAAGGTGAAAACTTGGCGACCCTGGCCCACGACATGATGCTGCATATGGCCGTTGAGTTCGTTGTGACTCGTGATGTACCCATAGTAATCAACCAGAACATGCAAACCAAGGCGCTGAAGAGCCACTTTTTAGTGCCTCAAAATGCCTGATATCGAACTGACGCAGACAAGCCCTGAACTCATTGAGGCATTGGAAAAACTGATGGTGATCGAGGGATTCGAGACAATCGAAGACGCCGCAGAGTTCGTTCTGTCCGCAGCAGTTCGCGAAGGTGCAAAGCGTGTTACCGGCAAGGCAAGAGTGCTTTATGCCGTTGAGGGGAAAAAGCCATGCGAGTAATCAGCATCCCATGCCCACACTGCCAGAATCGTGTGAGAGCGGCCAAAAGCCGCACTATGTCGTCGATGATGAAAGAAATCACGTACCAGTGCCAGAACGTCGAATGCGGCCATACCTTCGTCGCCACGCTTGAGGTCTCGCGCACGGTATCGATGTCGGCCATGCCCAATCCAGAAGTGCGCATCCCGATTTCCTCCCGCGCATTTCTGGCCGCAAAGAACCAGATGTCGCTAGACCTCGCGACCGCCTAAGCGGCCGTTCAACTCCCGATAAATCAATGCCTGTCGTGCGCCGTTTGGCGCACGCGGGATTCGCTCACCCTAAAAATCATGGCCACGATTACCGATCAGCAAAAAGCCATCAACGCACTCACATTGACCCGGCTTCGCATGGATGAGGATCTGCAGGAATTCCGCTGCGCGCAGCGCATGCTGTCGCACAAGGCAGTGCTCAATGACGGCTTGCGTTGGAATGTGATTTGGGAAGGCAAGAACGCCATTTCTAAGCGTCTCGCCGCTCGGCTGCAACGTATTGACGGCCTGCTGGGGGAATGGTGATGCGCATGGCACTGGCTTATTGCATCGCGGGCTTACTGTTGCTGGCGCCGGTCCTGTTGTCGGCGCTAGGCTGGGTGAAGGGCTGACGATGCGCTGCGCCCGTATCAAGGACCATGCGTCATTCCGCCCTGTCACGGATCTGCTGCGCGAGCGCGAAGCACAGGCGCCCACACCGCCAGGTGATGAGACAGCATTGGCCGAGCTGGAAAAAGCCATGACGCTACTGCGCACCCGCAAGGCCCCTAACAACCAGCTCGGCGTCGCGTATTCCTGGGCGGCCACGGCCAGGCCTGTACGTCGCCATATTTTGAACCTGGCTGGTCTGTCGCCTGACCGCTGGGAATCGCCTATCCACTCATTCACCGAAGCTGAACGCCTGGCCATGCGTCATGCCGTACTGCGCGCAATCTCGACCTATGAAAGAGCACTCAATGCAGTATAAGAAAGTCGATGCAAAGACGCGCCGCCAGCACAAGGCTTTCGTCGAATCCCCTCAATTCGCCCGTGAACTGGATCGCATCCCCCTGAAGTGGCGCGGCCGTGTTGTTAGCCAGGCGCTGGAGCTGATGTCGATATGGCACTGGCGCAAGATTTTCGAGCCCGTGGCGCTCGATTTCGTGCGCGACTTCGCCGACCAGTATGTGCCGGCCGGAATCGACCTTTCCCAAGACGATGCAGAGATCTGCGGGACGGCTGAGAGGGCCGCCGAGAACGTCAAGAAAATGTTGTGGAAGGCGATTTCGGACACGAACGCACGCGACATCATCGAGCAGGAATGCAGCGACTACGGCATTGATGTCCCCGAGGTGGACGACGACGATTTGCGCGCCATCATCGCGCGCGTGGTGGACCCGCGTTGGTGGCGCCGGCAACTGCGTAAAGTGCTCGGCCGCGCGTTCGAGGGCGGCAATATCCGCTTGGGCTATGTTCACTATCACGGCGAGCCCTATGCCAGCAATGACGCTGTGCTGTCACGCCTGGCGCAGAACAAGCGCAATGCGGCGGCCCTGGAGGCCACCATGGTACGCAACGAGGCTGGCCAGGAATTCAGCATTGCCGAGCTGGCCGAGAAGACCACCGCGAACAAGACAATTCGTCGCGGCGAGCTGATGCTGCGCATCAACGGATTCGAGATGATCGCCCGCGAGTGCAAGGACGAAGGGCTGTTCCTCACTTGGTCGTGCCCGTCACGCTTCCACGCGACACTGCACAGTGGCAAGCCAAACTCGAAATACGACGGATCAGATCCACGCGCGGCCAATAAGTACCTGGGCAAGATGACTGCGCTGGCACGCTCGGCGCTGGCCCGGCGCGGTATCGGTCTCTATGGTTTTCGGATTGCCGAACCTCACCACGATGGATGCCCGCACTGGCACATGCTGGTGTTCGTGCGCGCCTTGCCGGGCTACACCACGCCACATATCAAGGATGTGGCCGGCCGCGCCGTGCGTGTCATGAAACGATATGCCTGGCGCGTGGACCGTGGCGAGCCCGGGGCCTTCAAGCGTCGGCTCGACGTGAAGCGCATTGACTGGTCGAAGGGCAGCGCCGCCGGCTACATCGCCAAATATGTGGCCAAGAACATCGATGGCGTGGCTGACCACAAGACGAAAGAAGGCTACGTGGTCACCACCGATACCGCCGGGGACTATGAGCTGACCCCATCTGCCCGCGTGGAAGCTTGGGCCGCGCGCTGGGGCATCCGCCAGTTTCAGCAATGGGGCGGCGCACCGGTGAGTGTCTGGCGCGAACTGCGCCGCGTGCCTGAAGACATGGTGCAAGAGGCCCCGCCGGCTATGGCCGCTGCCTGGGATGCTGTGCAGAAGGTCGAGGGCGAGAAACGCGCATGCTGGGCGAGCTACCTACGTGCGCAGGGCGGCGCCATCGTGAAGCGCGACGATCTGATGATTACCCTGGCCAAGGAAACCAAGACCGTGACCGGCCGCTATGAAGAGTGCGAGCGCGTCATGCCCTATGGCGTGCAGTGCCGCCAAATGGCCGGGGTGGTTTTCAAGTCCGTTCGCCACACATGGACACCAGTTCAAGGGAACGACACCCGCGTATCGGCGGGTTCGGGGTTCCCTTGGACTCGTGTAAATAACTGTACGGCCCCCACCGGGACTGGATTTGCGGCCGATGCGTCCTTCGAACCGAAGACAGCACCCGCACCGGTCATGTTCAAGCCGGACCAGGTCGCCCAAATCGAGCATGCCTGGCTCGCCCTGGGCGCATGTCCCTGGCCACGGCCGGTGGCCGACGACATGCCTAGAGGTCCGGTGCCGGCCATGACGGCCGACGAGCAGGGCCGCGCGCTGGCTTCATGGGATGCCATCAAGGCATGTCCCTGGCCGCGCATGGTGCCGGTGCAGGACAAGTCTCCACGCCACGGCATGCCGCGCCAGGTGGCCGACTGGCGCGCCGGCCGGCTCGATGTGACCGAACTTCCGATTGATCCCAACACAACGAAAGGGAACGCCCCATGACCGCGTTTCGTGTCGTCGTGCGCACTGCCAGCGCACGCCATTCCTACACCGCCATCGCAGCCCATAGCTGCGACGTGATCGCCGCCGCCGTCGATCGCTTTGGTGTGTGTTCTGTAACGGCCACCAAGGAGAAGAAGCAATGAATGCACCCGTGAAATTCGATGTGATCGCCGCCACTAGCAAGCCGCGTGACTTCGTGATGCAGCCTCCACAGAGCCTGGACCGCATCACCTTCAACACGCCCGATGATGGCGTGCTGGCCGGCTATATTTCGGTCATTCGTCAGCACCTGGGCAACGGCGAGCGATTCGCATGGGTAGAGCTGGATAACGAGCCGGCCGGACTGTTCCGTGGTGTGCCGTTGGCAGACATCCTCACTTGCGATGATGCCGGAGACCTGCGCCGCAATACCCCGAGCAGCGAAGCTAGACGTCTGTGCCTGAGCGACTACAGCGCTAACATTATCGACAGGGGGAGGATGAATGCTCGCAATTAAAAGCCCGACCGCCTGGGGCCAGCTTCTGCGAATGCTGGCCGAACAGGTGGCAAACGAAGTTCTGCAGCAGGCGCCGGAATTATCCGGCGATGATGAAACCGAAAAAGCACTCTATATTCAGCACCATGAAAGCAGCGATCTACGCACGCTATAGCACCGACAAGCAGCGCGAGGCCTCAATCGAGGACCAGTTCACCATCTGCATCCGCCGTGCCGAGCGTGAAGAGCTGGACGTGGTCCAGCGCTACAGCGACGACGGGGTATCCGGCTCCACGCCGGTGGCCCGCCGCGCTGGCGGTGCGCGGCTGCTCATGGATGCGTTCAATGGGCGGTTCGACATGCTAATAGTGGAAGGCCTGGACCGGCTTTCGCGTGACCAGGTGGAACAAGAGCAGTTGGTGCGCCGCCTGGAGCATCGTGGCATCGTCATCGTCGGCGTGGCCGACAGCTACGACAGCCGCATGGGTGGCCGCAAGATCATGCGGGGCGTGCGCGGGCTGATCAATGAGATGTTCCTCGACGACCTGCGCCACAAGACGCACCGCGGCCAAGCTGGCCAGGTCGAACGCGGCTATGCCGCTGGCGGCAAGTCCTATGGTTATGACATCGTGCGCGACCATCTGGGCAGCAAGTACCAGGTCAACGATGCGCAGGCCGGATGGGTGCGTTGGATCTTCGCGCGCTACGCGGAAGGCTGGAGCGTACAGCGCATCGCCCATGAGCTCAACGCCCGCAAAGTCCCCTCCCCGCGCGCCAGCACCTGGGTGGTATCGGCCATCTACGGATCGCCCAACAAAGGCAGCGGCATCCTCAACAACTGCCTGTATCAGGGCCTCTACATCTGGAACCGCTCGCAATGGGTGAAGGATCCGGACACAGGCAAGCGCCAGCGGGTTGACCGCCCACGCGAGGATTGGCGAGAAATTCAGGTGCCTGAGCTGCGCATTGTCGATGACGACCTGTGGCAAATCGTGCGCAAGCGCATTGATGGCCGGCTACCTGGCCGCAAGCAGGGAGCACCGGTGCGGACTCTGTTCGGCGGCCTGATGGCCTGCCCATATTGCGGCGGGGCCATCGTGGCCATCAATTCCCGGCTTTATGGCTGCGCCAACAGGAAAGATCGCGGGCCAGCGGTGTGCCAGGGCATTCACTTCAAACGGGAAATGGCGGACAAGAACTTGCTGGACACCCTACGCGATGAACTACTCTCCCCTGCCGCGCAGGAACAGTTGCGGCGCCAGGTGCAGGCCATTCTGGCCGAGCGCCAGCGCAGCAGTGCTGCCGACGGCGCGGCGGCGGCTGGTCGGCGCAAGGAACTGGACGGGGAAATTCAGCGGCTGGTGGATGCCATCGCCAGCATCGGTGCGTCGCAAGCGCTGGCCGAAAGGCTGCGGGCGGCCGAGGCCGAGCGCAACCAGCTGGCGGCGAGCAAGCCAAAAGCCGGCCAGGATGGACCATCTGCTGGAGAAATCGGAGAAAGGATCCGGAAAACGCTGGCCAACTTGGAAAGCGCGCTAACTGCTGACGTGCAGCAGGCGCGCATTTTGGTGGCCGAGCTCTATGGAAAGATTGATGTCGTCGCCGAGGGCGAGAATATCTACGCTGAATACAACAATGCCGCTGAGAAACTATTACTAGCTTCTAGCGGCATGTCTCTAAAACTGGTTGCGGGGGCAGGATTTGAACCTACGACCTTCGGGTTATGAGCCCGACGAGCTGCCAGACTGCTCCACCCCGCGTCTGAAGAACACAATTATAGGACAACGAAAAATGGAATGCAAACATTTTC
>Ga0213872_10002078_pt1 | contig 12111 bp, 12 predicted proteins | sample VelepicomBERX_R2_FD_160071 | JGI IMG/M metagenome (GOLD analysis project Ga0213872, IMG submission 160071) | Rhizosphere microbial communities from Vellozia epidendroides in rupestrian grasslands, the National Park of Serra do Cipo, Brazil - RX_R2 | ecosystem: Host-associated > Plants > Roots >...
CCGGTCTGGCAGCGGGACCGGGTGCAGCCAGCGGACATATCGTCTTCAATGCCAAGGATGCGGTGGAATTGGCACACAAAGGCCAGCCCGTGATTTTGGTCCGAATCGAAACGTCGCCCGAAGATCTGCGCGGAATGATCGCTGCGGAGGCCATTCTGACGGCCCGCGGAGGCGTCTCTTCTCACGCTGCGCTAGTGGCACGGCAGATGGGCAAGGTCTGCGTTTGCGGCGCTTCAGCGCTTCAGATCGACTATGGCAAACGAACGCTGACGGCGGGCGACGTCACGTTGAACCAAGGGGATTTTATCTCGGTCGACGGAACCGCCGGCGAAGTCTACGCCGGTGAAGTGAAAACGGCACATTCGGAGGTCGTGCAGGTATTGGTGGAAAAGAAGCTGGATCCCAAAAAGAGCCAGGTTTTTCAGGAATTTTCTTCGTTGCTCGGGTGGGCGGACAAAGTCCGTAAACTGGATATCCGCACGAACGCCGATAGCCCGGAGCAGGTCGCAACCGCTATCGCTTTCGGCGCCAAAGGGATAGGGTTGACCAGAACCGAGCACATGTTCTTCGAGGGTGACCGCATAGATGCAATGCGAGAGATGATTCTCGCGAATTCAGTGGAAGAACGAAGAGCGGCCCTGGCGAAATTGCTGCCATACCAACGCGAGGATTTTATTGGCATCTTCAAAGAGCTTAAGGGATTACCGGCAACCATCCGTACCCTGGATCCGCCGTTGCATGAGTTTCTCCCGCAAACGGAGGCCCAGCAGGAGGACCTCGCCAAAAAACTCGGGGTACCGGTCGAGAAGATCCACCGGCGGGTGGAAGAGCTCCACGAGTTCAATCCGATGCTCGGGCATCGTGGCTGTCGTTTAGGAATCACTTTTCCCGAGGTCACCGAAATGCAAGCTAGAGCGATTTTTGAGGCTGCCGCGGAAGTGCAGAAGAAAGGCATAAAGGTAAAGCCGGAAGTGATGATACCGCTGGTCGGTTTTCCGAAGGAACTGAAGCTACAGATCGATATTGTGAACCGCGTGGCCGCAGAAGTGGCCAAGGAAAAGAAAGCCCGATTCAATTACCAGGTCGGCACAATGATTGAGATCCCGCGCGGGGCTCTAGTTGCCGATAAGGTGGCCGAGTACGCGCAATTCTTCAGCTTTGGCACGAACGATTTAACGCAGACCACGATGGGGATGAGCCGTGATGATTCGGGTAGCTTTCTGCCACAGTATCAGGAATTGGAGATCATCAAAAACAACCCGTTCGCGACGATCGACCAGGAGGGCGTTGGAAAACTGATGGAGATCACCCGAGATCAAGCCCACAAAACCCGGCCCGACATTAAGCTTGGGATTTGCGGTGAGCACGGCGGAGACCCGGAAAGTGTGAAATTCTGTCATCGCATCGGACTTTCTTACGTGAGCTGCAGCCCGTTCAGGGTGCCGGTTGCGCGCCTGGCGGCAGCGCAGGCGGCGCTGGAGAAGTAGGGGGGAGTGTCAGTGTCAGTGGGGACGCGCTGCCGGGCGTCCCGTCGCCTTGGGCCGCGGATACAGGCTGGAAGCCTATGTTACTTTGGCGGCAACGTGAACGACGGGGGCGCGAGCATTGTAGCATAGGCATCTTGCCTGTCGGCCTCGTTGCCTCGGGCCACGGATACAGGCTGGAAGCCTATGGTACTTTTGGGCGGCAGCGGGAACGACGGGGGTGCGAGCATTGTAGCATAGGCATCTTGCCTGTTTTTTGGGGACGGGTCCCCTTTAACCCAAACTCCGAAGTTTACGGGCATCGTGCTCGTGCTCGATCTGTAGGACTTCGGTGCCGAAAAGAGAGCCCGATGCTTCGGCAATTGGTTTGTTCCATCGCGCTGACCGCGAGATATGCAGAATTCTCGAGCACGAGCACGACGGACGAGCACGATTTCTCAGCGCGCGGTAGCGCGTCCCTACTGACACTGGCACTGGCACTGACACTTCCTCTCCCCCTACCGCCCCGACTTGACCCTGATCTTGATCTGCCGGCCGAGTAGCCAGCGTACACCGAACATGTCGATGGTCGCATGGAGCGCGCGGTTTCCGAAGCTGTATTTGCTGAAGCCGTGCAGCCGCGCGCGATGGTTTACAGGGATTTCAGTGATCTTGTAGCCGAAACCTTTGATCAGCGCCGGGATGAACCGATGCATACCATGAAAGGGGACAAGGGCTTCAACGCACTCTCGCCTCATAGCCTTGAGGGTGCATCCGGTATCCCGGACGCCATCTTTGGTGAATCGGCTCCGGACGGTATTTGCGATCTGGCTTTGCATACGCTTGAACCAGGTGTCCTTGCGATTTGCTCGGTATCCACAGACCAAATCCGCGCCCTTGTCGATCTCCGCCAGGAGCCGAGGGATATCATTAGGGTCGTTTTGTAGATCCCCATCTATCAGTACCAGGATGTGGCCGTGTGCAGCCATCAGACCGGCATAGATGGCCGCGCTTTGCCCCGTATTATTTTCGAATTCCAGGACCCGGACCGAGGATGTACGGGTGATTTGGTCGACGGTTCGATCCCGAGAACCGTCATCTACAAAAAGGATTTCGTGCGAAATTTCTTTCAGGGCAGACGCTAATTCCCGTTGCAGCTCTGACACATTCTCCGCCTCGTTGTAGACGGGAACAACAACAGAAACCTGTGGAGTCATCAAAGCGGTAGAGTCTGGTATTGATAACATGCGAACACGCGAATCTGGCGAAGCGGCTGGCGCCTCCGATCCAACTGGTAAACTGCGAGCAGTTCCCAGCGTGTAAACGCGCTCTGGAGATTTTGAGGCGGGCCGGCTTCAGCGGTATCGGTTATATACAGTGCCGTTCGGTCTATGAATGGATTGATTCCGGACTCCTCGGTAAACGTCGTATCACGTTTCGCTGAAGGGTCGGCTTCCACAAATTCGTCGTAGCGCGGCCAGAAAGAGAACTCGTTTTGGATATCCTGTGATTCAGGAATATAAACCGGCGGGTGGCCCGGTCCCTCGATGCGCTTGTCCTTAAGGTAGAATGACAACAGGGAGGCGGTCTGAAACTTGTCACCAATCACGAAGACTTTGGCGCCAAGCTTATTTTCGAAATTCGCCCGAAATTTATCGACGGTTTCAGCGATGGTTTTCCACCCACGCAGTGTCGAGCTCGGATCAAGTTCGTAAGGAAAGGGGATGCCCACCATGCGCACCAGGTCAGTATTCAAAGCCGTAGATCCCAGGAGACCGCTCAACATGAGTGCTGCGACACAAGCTCCCCCGGCAAATCGATTCTGTTTCGCAAGATGCAACCAAAAGTGCGTCGCTAGTATCCCGAGGCTAATGAAAGCCGGACCGGTCCAACCCGGCTGACCGGTCTGATACAACGCCAGAATTGCGTACGTCACAATAAGCGGCCAGCCGAAAGTAAAGAGGAAACAGATTTTGCTGTTCTGAAACGATTTTTTGATAGAGCCGAACAGCGCCACCAGGAAACCCAGCAAGAGCAAAGGCGAATAGATAGCGAGTTGCTGTCCAAGAGATTCGCTGAGATGCGAAGAACGGATCGCAAATAGCGCATCCACGCCTCGCCGCGCAAACAGGTGTTCCAGCATGATCCATTCATGCTCCTGATTCCAAATGATCGGGGCCAGCAGGGAGAGCAAAAAGCCCAGCAGAAGAATGTAGAACCCGGCCCGCCGCAGTTCACCCCGGAACTTCGGCACCACGCAAAGCAGGAACAGAATCGAAAAAAGCTGAAACGCGTTTTCGTATTTGCAAAGAAAGCCCAGTCCGATCAAGACACCGGTGCACGGCCAAAAGATGGAGAACCTTGGGCTGCGCTCAATCGCGAGCCAAAAGAAATAAAGGGCCGCCGACCAGAAGAAAAGGGATAACGAGTCGACAGTCATAAGGATCGATACAAAGCTGAAAACAGGCAGCAGATTCAGCGTCAGGACCGACCAAAACGCGACTTTCTCGCGGAACAATTTGTGGGCCAGCAAATAGACAAAACAGGACGTCCCGAGAGCAAGCAGTGGACTAAAGAATCGAACGCCAAATTCCGTGGACCCGAACAATGATGTGCCGGCCAGAACCGCCAGGGATATGCCCGGCCCCTTGCTATAATAGGAAACGTCAGGGTGTTGGGCCCAAAGGTAGTAGTAGCTCTCGTCAGGCGAAAGCTCGATGTTCGCTGCGAACCACCAGCGGATCCCGGTCAATATCAGCAAAAACGCGATCAGCAGGAAGAGCCGAAATTTCATTGTTTATCGTGTATCGAACAATGAAGGATGATCGCGGTAGAGTTTGGGGAACCATCGTGACACGAGGCGCTTGTACACGAAGTTGACGATACTGGCGAGGATCAGGCTGAAGCCGACCCCAAGCACAATGGACACAATCACGTCGCTGGGCCAGTGCGAACCGCAGTAGATCCTGGAATAGGAGACAATTCCGGCCGGAATGATATAGAGCGCGCCCAATCGTCCAAAAAACAGAACCGCTAGGGTGGCGATAACAGTGTTATTCATGGCGTGGCCGGAAGGGAACGACCGTCCTATCACCGGTCCCTCGGGAGGATCGGAGAGTGACACCTGAATTGGTTTCCAAATGCCAAGAATCGCGGGTGTAGCTTTCTCCAGGCTCACCTCGCGCACTTCGGCGAGCGCCTGACTCGGGCGCGGTCGATTGATCAGCTTCTTCATGGACTGGGTAAAGACCCCGTCCGTGAAACCAATCGTCAGCAGGGTCACGATGACAAAACTGCGAGCTCGGAAATTACCGCGCCACAAAAGCAACAGCACGACGACCACTAATATCGGCATCCAGACGTCGAAGCTCGTGAAGGTGGCCATCAGCCAATCCAAAAAAGGATTCGTCCATTCCCGATTTATGAAAAGCAGCAGAGTTTTGTCCATGCCAGAGTCGCAAGCCTGCGTAAGCTAAGGACACCTCAAAGATGAGACAAGCAAAGAAATACGTTTGTAGTGCGCTCTTAGCGTGCTCATTGATCCCGCAACTAAGCCGCGCGCAGGAAGATCCCAATGACATTCTAGATGAAATCCGCTTGGCACAGGCACAAATCACTCGCCCCCTATCCGGGCGGCTGCGGCCCGAAAATGGGGATCCGATTCCTTTCCAGCTTCAGCTGAAAGGCACTGAATTCGACTACAGGTTCGCAAATCCGCCGGAAACGATAAAGCTGCAACTGAACGATACCGGGTCAGTGCTGACAGACCAGACAAACGCCGGACCACAGATCTTGTCCGGTTCCAGATTAAGCGAACCTGTGCGCGGCACCGACATTACCTACAATGATCTTTCGTTACGGTTTATCTACTGGAAGAACGCTCACTATGAAGGCGAACAGCGGGTACGGACCATCACTTGTTCGATCGTCCTGGTGCAACCCGCTTCTCGAAACAGCGAATACAGTGCGGTACGCCTTTGGATCGCGAAAGGTCGCGGAGCATTGATCAAAGCCGAGGGATTTGACTGGCAAAGTAAAGTGGTAAAACGCTTTGATGTAATTTCCGGCCAGCAGATCGAGGGGAAAACGATATTTAAGCAGATCCGAATCGAGCAACTGGATCCGCAGAGTAGCAAAGTGGTTTCCCGGACTTATCTGGAGCTGGATGCAGCTGAGGGTGGGTAGCTTGGGGCATAAGCGCTCACTTATTGTCACGGACGGACGCATGAGAGTCCTTTCTCTTACGTATTCCTGGCACTTCGTGCCAGGCTACTATCGTGCAGTCCCTCCGGGACAATAAGCCGCCGGGTTCTCAACTTCAGGAATTTGGCCTAAATTGAGGCGTCGGGCGCCTGATTCCCGCCATTATCAGACTCATTTTCGACGTTGACGCGTAATCTCTACCAATTTTGCGGCGAGATCAGCCGTTGACACGGATCTAAGATCCTTCTAAACTCCGGTTCTTTTTTATGAGAATGGAAGGGTTGCTCTTGACTTTTGCTTGCGGCTTGATCTCAACGGGAGCAATCGCACAATATGTGCAGACTCCAAATGATCGCGCCACGCGCTTCACTGAAAACGCAATGAAGCTTCGCGAAAGCATCCTTTTCAAAATCGAACCGAATAATCTGCAAAATAATCCCCGGACCCAGCCGGGCGAGAAATATCCGTGGCACGTTCAGATTGTCACCACCGTCTTCTGGATTGGCGAAACACCCACGGCCAATAACCCGGTTCCGAATCGCTCCAGTGCCTGGGATAGTGACTGGGCAAGAAACTATGGTGGGTCGGATAGCCCCGATCCGGGTCAACGCAGGGGGTTCATCCCGGCAAGGTTCGTGCCTGGTCAAAATCCGTTTTACTTGGCCCTTCCGTACAATGACGTCAGCGGTGGCCGGACCAAGGCTGAGGCTTTCAACGTGATTCCTTGGTTTCGAGAAGCGTTCGTGAAGTCCGGCCAATCGGTTCTAAAGGGGCGATGGGTGGCCATCCGGAAGGGGAACCGAGTCTGTTACGGCCAGTGGGAGGATGTGGGCCCCTTTCGGAGCGATCACTGGACGTATGTCTTTGGCGGTGATCGGCCGCGTGCGAATTTGAATCGTGGCGCCGGACTAGACGTCTCGCCGTCGATCCGGGATTATTTGAAGGTAGAGAATACCGACGTCACCGACTGGCGCTTTGTAGATTTTAAGGAAGTTCCACCGGGGCCCTGGACCTTGTATGGCGACAACAACACGTTTGTGATCGAGCGCCGCAAGCGGGAAGAAGCTTTCGCAAAGCGCCAGTAGGCGAAGCGTCCCGCTTTGCACTCTTCAGGACCGGGCAAACCGAGACGGTTCGCTTACGTTAAAAGCGCATTCCTACCAAATCCTAACCGACGATCCTTCCGGGTACTCCCTTTCGCGCTCTTCACCGTGTCGGATATAAAGTATCCTGAGGCGTTTTCGCTGACCCTGGTAAGGGTCGACTCCAAACGTCTCGTTTGAGACTATAAAGGGCTCTCGTTCCCTGACCAGATCACGAACCCTGCCGGTCACGTCCGCATAGCGTCCTCTGGTACCGTAAGTTGCTCGGACGACTCTAAAACCGGGCCTATAATCATCCGAATCGCGATCGGCGTACCTGCCGTTCCTGAAATAGAACACCTCGCCCTCCGGCACGGTCTGGGAGATCCGCCGTCCATTGACGAAGTAGACAATTACCAGCGCCTTAGCTCGGCCCGGAGCGGGATCAATCCTGAGCGTGTCGTTGCTTACCCGGAAAGGTTCACCGTAGTCAGCGAATCGTTGGACGCGGCGGGTGACATCAACGCCGCTGCCGTCGCGAGAGCCGTAAAAGGCTGACTCAACCCGGATACCCTGGCCCATCGAGTTAATGACTCCGAAAATGAAGAGTAACAGGAGTGTTGAGGAGGACCAAAACTCTTTCATAGTCTGACCTGTTAAGAAAGACGTGGCACGCGGCTCAAATTATCACAAAAAAGTTCACCCAGAAAACAAGTGCGCTGGCTCGTATAGGATGGAGATGTTACCGCAAGCGGGTGGGGTATCTTTCAAGGCGCATCCAGTTCCCCATAGTACGGGAGAAAGAAGGGAGCGGAGGGCCCATATCTACATTCAGAATGCTTTTTACGGGACAAAGTCCAGGCCACGAAAGTATACTCCGTTGCCATTGGAAACATTCGCTGGAAAAGCGAGGATAGAGCTACTTAAGGCGAAAACATTCGAGAGCAGTAGAGTCTACACACCAACCCACATCGCGATGAATACATTAGCAATAAAAAATTATGTAGCCGCCGTCATTGGTCTCTGCCTGGTCGCTCCGGTTCCGAGGGCCTGGACGGCAGATGAACTCACCGGGACGCTCAAGAAAATCAAGGATGCTGGATTCATCTCTGTCGGCCACCGGGAATCGTCGATCCCGTTTTCCTACTATGACGATAAGAATGAGGTCGTGGGGTACTCCCAGGACCTGGTCATGATGGTGGTTGACGCTGTCAAGAAGAAGCTGAACTTGCCGAATCTGGCGGTCAAACTGATCCCGGTGACTTCTCAAAATAGAATTCCCTTGATTCAGAACGGGACTATTGACATCGAATCCGGATCGACGACCAACAATGTTGAGCGACAACAGCAGGTTTCTTTTTCGAATACGATGTTTATCATTGGTACACGGCTACTCGTGAAGAAGGATTCGGGGATTAAGGACTTCCCGGATCTCAAGGGCAAGAATGTCGTGGTCACTGCCGGAACGACGTCCGAACGTCTCATCCGCGAGATGAACGAGAAAAATGGCATGGGTATGAACATCATCAGCGCCAAGGATCACGGCGAGTCCTTTCTGACATTACAGAGCGGGCGGGCGGCGGCTTTTATGCTGGATGATGCGCTGCTGGCTGGAGAGCGGGCGAAGGCACGGAAGCCGGACGACTGGGTGATCGTGGGTACTCCACAGTCAAAAGAGGCCTACGGAATGATGGTACGAAAAGGAGACGACCAATTCAAAAGGCTGGCCGACGAAACGATTGCCAAAGCTCAAACATCGGGTGAAGCGGCAAAGCTTTACCAGAAATGGTTCCAATCGCCGATTCCACCCAAGGGCTTGAATCTCGATCTTGTTTTGAGCGATGACATGAAAGAGCTGTTCAAGAATCCGAACGACAAGGCGTTTCAGTAGACGAAGTGGACTCGGTTCTGGTGAGATGAAAGGTTTTTCCCGCGGGGACCCGGGTGTGGCGAGCTTATGGTGACTTTTGTTGCAGGGTTGGATTGGAACATTTTCTTTCAGCCGGCTTTTGACGGCAGTGGGACCTATCTTCGTTTCCTCCTGGTCGGATTTCAATGGACCCTTCTCTTGTCAATTACAGCGTGGATCCTGGCGTTTGTCGTTGGTTCGATCGTTGGCGTCTTGCGAACCTTCCCTGGTAAACTGCTGCCGGGAATCGGAGCCGTCTACGTGGAGGTGTTTCGAAATGTACCGCTGCTGGTGCAACTCTTTATCTGGTATTTTGTGCTGCCCGAAATAATTCCGGGACTCGGGACGTGGTTCAAACAGGGACTAAACCCGTTGCTACAGCAATTCGTTTCCGGCGTTTTGTGTCTCGGATTTTTCACGGCGGCGCGCGTGGCAGAGCAAGTCCGTTCGGGCATCAATTCGCTTGGGCGCGGCCAGCGAGGGGCGGGACTGGCTTTGGGGCTAAACCTGCTGCAGGTCTATCAGTTGATCCTCTTGCCGGTTGCCTATCGGATCATCATACCGCCGCTGACTTCGGAATTTTTGAACATAATCAAGAACTCGGCGGTCGCATCCACGATCGGATTAGTCGAGTTATCCCGGCAGAGCCAGCAACTGGGTGAATTCACCGCGCACTGGTACGAGTCGTTCATCGCGGTGACCCTGCTCTACGGGCTCATCAACGTCACAGTAATGATTGTGTCGCGCTTCATCGAACGGGTTACACATTTGCCAGGCTACGTGGGAGGCAGACACTAAATGTACCAATTTGATTGGAGTTCGATTCCGGGGGCATTGCCATACCTGTGGCAAGGGATGGTGCGAACGCTGCAGATCACGGGTGTAGCGATTGTAGTCGGCATTCTCCTTGGCACCCTGATCGCCGTCGCACGCCTATCGAAAAGTTCGATTCTGTCGAATCTTGCCGCGCTTTACGTTAATGGATTCCGGTCAATTCCATTGGTGATGGTGTTGCTCTGGTTCTACCTATTAGTGCCCCAGATCATCAGCGGACTGTTTGGCCAGCCTGGTGTCGATATCCGACTCCTTTCGGCTTTTGTAGCGTTCGCGCTTTTCGAAGCGTCGTACTATGCAGAGATCATTCGAGCTGGAATTCAGAGCGTGTCCCGTGGACAGGTTTCGGCCGGTTTAGCGCTCGGCATGACAAGTGGTCAAACGATGCGTCTGATTATCCTGCCGCAGGCGTTCCGGCGAATGACACCGCTGCTACTCACTCAGGCGATCATTCTGTTCCAGGATACGTCGCTCGTTTACGTCATCGGCCTAGCAGAATTTTTCGGTGTTGCCTATAATACCGGGAATCGGGACGGCACTCTGGTCGAACTGCTGTTATTTGCCGGAGCAATCTATTTTGCGATCTGTTTCGGCGCCTCTATGGTCGTTCGCTCACTCCAAAAGAAACTCGTGTCATGATTTCGATCAAAGCTGTTTCCAAATGGTATGGAGAATTCAATGTGCTGAAGGAGTGCAGCACTGCGGTCAGCAAGGGAGAGGTGGTGGTTGTCTGCGGGCCTTCGGGCTCTGGTAAGTCAACCCTGATCAAATGCGTGAACGGCTTAGAGGCTTTTCAACAGGGTGAAATTTTCGTCGACGGCATTTCGGTGGGTGCTCGAAACACGAATCTGTCCAAGCTTCGCTCGCGGGTGGGCATGGTGTTCCAGCATTTCGAACTCTTTCCGCATCTTACGGTTATCCAAAATCTTACGATTGCTCAGTGTAAAGTACTGGGGCGTGGAAGTCGGGAGGCTACCGAAAAGGGGCAGCGACTTTTGGATGTGGTGGGCCTGGCGGCGCACGCGGCAAAATTCCCGGCGCAGTTATCGGGAGGCCAACAGCAGCGGGTAGCTATTGCGCGTGCCTTGGCGATGGATCCGATTGCGATGCTGTTTGATGAGCCCACCTCGGCGCTGGATCCGGAGATGATTAAGGAAGTCCTCGATGTGATGGTGAAACTGGCGCAAGAGGGGATGACGATGATGGTAGTCACCCATGAAATGGGTTTTGCACGCGAGGTCGCCCATCGCGTGATATTCATGGACCAGGGCCAGATTGTGGAGGACCGGATTAAAGCCGATTTTTTCAAATCGCCGGGCACAGACCGTGCCCAGCAATTTCTGTCAAAGATCCTGTCTCACGGGGTGCAGGCGTAGCCCTGCAAAGTTACGAGCTAGGACGCCGTTGGCGCCACAAGGCCAAGGTGAAACTTGGCCCTACCGGACCGTTCGGTAGGGACGCGCTTCGTCGCGTCCTCGGTCGAAACGAACCCATATTTATACAAATCCTGAATATTGTGAGCGAACCCAACCGCCCGGATGATTGTTGCTGGTTTATCTTGACCTGGGTGTTCAATTCTCATATGCGAGATGCAGTGCTTTTCCTGGTGACATCTCAGCTAAGTCCAGGAGCGGGCGTTAATCATGCCAACCGGCTTGTCTCGTCTGTCGCAGGCACCATATTCGTCCCCAGAACTGTATGTCTACACCAGTATCCACCGCTTCGGCTTTGACCGGTGGCGAGCTTCGGGCTCGACATCGTCAGGTTATCCTCGCCTCATCCTTAGGCACCGTCTTCGAATGGTATGATTTCTATATCTACGGCACTCTGGCCACCTTTTTTGCCGGTCTATTCTTCCCGCCCGGCAATCCGGTTACGGCGCTGTTGACGAGCCTTCTCACGTTTGGCGTGGGTTTTGTCGTCCGGCCATTCGGAGCGCTCGTGTTTGGCCGGATCGGAGACTTGGTTGGGAGAAAATATACGTTTTTGATTACGATCACGGTTATGGGTCTCTCCACCGCGCTGGTAGGAGTTCTCCCCACCTTTGCGACGATAGGGTGGGTGGCGCCGATCGTACTATTCCTTTTGCGTGTCACTCAAGGCCTGGCGCTAGGTGGCGAATATGGGGGCGCTGCTACTTACGTCGCGGAGCACGCTCCGCATGGGAGGCGAGGGTTTTACACGAGCTGGATTCAGACGACGGCCACTTTGGGTCTATTTCTCGCGCTCGCGGTGATTTTGACTTGCCGGTTATCGCTGTCGGCTGACGCTTTTAAAGCCTGGGGTTGGCGAATTCCCTTTCTGCTCTCCGTCATCCTCCTTGCGATCTCTGTGTATATCCGGCTGAGACTTCAAGAATCTCCCCTTTTCGCAGAGATGAAGTCGCAGGGTAAGGGATCAACAGCTCCATTGCGGGACAGCTTTTTGAGGATGCCAAACGCAAAATACGTCTGGCTCGCCTTGTTCGGTGCAACCGCCGGCCAAGGGGTCGTCTGGTATACCGGACAGTTTCACGCCTTGTTCTTCCTCCAGAACGCCCTGAGTCTAAAAGACTTTACGACGGCGTATTCGCTGATCGGGATCTCCCTGGTGATCGGCACGCCCTTTTTCATCTTTTTCG
>Ga0213872_10002079_pt1 | contig 12111 bp, 8 predicted proteins | sample VelepicomBERX_R2_FD_160071 | JGI IMG/M metagenome (GOLD analysis project Ga0213872, IMG submission 160071) | Rhizosphere microbial communities from Vellozia epidendroides in rupestrian grasslands, the National Park of Serra do Cipo, Brazil - RX_R2 | ecosystem: Host-associated > Plants > Roots >...
CGCAGCAGCGCCACGATATCCGGGAAGTCGTCGCACTTCAGTACCCGCACCGCGCGGAATTCGTCCGGCGCCGTTTGCAGCGCAAAGCGGGCGTGCGTGGCGCCGATGTCGGCCAGCAGGCGCGGGCCGTCGGCAAAGGCGGTGCGATTCAGTTTTTGATCCACTTCAGTTTGTTTCATCGTCGATTCAGTCAAAACAAATTGTTAACCCCTGAAAGGCGGCAAGGATACCTGAAATACGCGATGTTAAGAAGGAAACTTCACCGAAGTCCCCTTCCCGGATGCTTTACTTCGCCAAACCGAACCAGGCGCCGTAGGCTGGCAGCGACACCTGCTCGCCGCTCACCGTACCTGGCAGGCCGTAGCCTTGCAGCTGCTCGGCGCCGGCGACCTGCGGCAAGGTGAGGCTGACCGGCTCCTTGCCCAGGTTGAACAGCGCGATCACGCTGCGCTCACCTTCCAGATCGCGGCGCAGCGCCAGCACCGGCTCCGGCGCATCGAAGAAGACGATCTCGCCGCGCAGCAGCTGCGGCAAGGTGCGGCGCCAGGCAATGATCTTGCGGGCGAAGGACAGCATCGATTCGGCATCGCCTTCCTGCGCCGAGGCGGCGCGGGCGATATGCTCCGGCGCCACCGGCAGCCAAGGCTTGCCGCTGGTGAAGCCACCCTGCTCGCCCTGGGTCCAGGCGATCGGCGTACGGCAGCCGTCGCGGCCCTTGAACTCGGGCCAGAAGGTGATGCCATACGGGTCTTGCAGCAGCTCGAACGGCACATCCGCTTCCGCGAAGGCCAGTTCATCGCCCTGGTACAGGCATGGCGTGCCTTTCAGCGACAGCTGCATCGCCAGGATCATCTTGGCAAAGGCCACCGGCGCATCCGGACCGCCCCAGCGCGAAGCGACGCGCTGCACGTCGTGGTTACCCACCGACCAGGAAGCCCAGCCGCCCTTGACGCGCGACTCGAACTGCTCGACCTGAGTGCGGATGTATTTGGACGAGCATTGCGGCACCAGCAGGTTGAAGCTGTAAGCCATGTGCAGCTTGTCGCCGTCGGCGGTGTACTCGGCCATCACGGCCAGCGAATCGTCCGCGCCCACTTCGCCGATGGCGACCGCGCCGTATTCGTTCAGCAAGGTGCGCAGCTTCTGCAGGAAGGCCAGGTTCTCCGGACGGGTCTTGTCGTAGATGTGGGCCTGCATGCCGTATGGATTCACGTCCGACACGGTGGCCGTGTCGCGGTTGACGGCCGGCGGATTGCTGCGCAGTTCCTGGTCGTGGAAGTGGAAGTTGCAGGCGTCCATGCGCACACCGTCCACGCCGCGCTCCAGCCAGAAGCGCAGCGCATCCAGGTGCGCCTGCTGCACTTCGGGATTATGGAAGTTGAGCTGCGGCTGGCTCACCAGGAAGTTATGCATGTAGTACTGGCGGCGGCGCGTATCCCACTGCCATGCGGAGCCGCCGAACACGGACATCCAGTTATTCGGCGGATTGCCGTCGGGTGCGGGATCGGACCACACATACCAGTCGGACTTGGGATTGTCGCGGCTCGAACGGCTCTCCTTGAACCAGGCGTGATCTTCGGCGGTATGCGCCATCACCTGGTCGATCATGATCTTCAGACCCAGGCTGTGCGCCTTGGCGATCAGCGCATCAAAGTCGGCCAAGGTGCCGAACAACGGATCGACGTCGCAGTAGTCGGCGATGTCGTAGCCGAAGTCCTTCATCGGCGACTTGAAATAAGGCGAGATCCAGACGATGTCCACGCCCAGCGATGCGATATAGTCCAGCTTCGCGGTAATGCCCGGCAGGTCGCCGACACCGTCGCCATTGCTGTCCATGTAGCTGCGCGGGTAGACCTGGTAGATGATGGCTTCGTGGTACCAGTCTTGAGAAGATTGTTGAGTCATAAGAGCATCCGGTGAATTTGTAGACAATATACATCAGCAATATAGAATTTTCAATGTGCAGCGCAGCATGCTATTTTTAATAAAATCAAATACTTAGCGTAATTCAGCAATAAAATTTAGTAGTCAAACTACATATTGGAATGTGCATGTCGCAGCAAAATGGCAACGGACCGATGCCCCGGCAGATCCCCTTCATCATCGCCAACGAGGGCTGCGAGCGCTTCAGCTTCTACGGCATGCGCAATATCCTCACGCCGCTTCTGATCTCCACCCTGCTGCTGTTCATGCCGCAGGGCGAACGCGCCAGCGGCGCCAAGGAGGTCTTTCACACCTTCGTGATCGGCGTGTACTTCTTCCCGCTGCTGGGCGGCTGGCTGTCGGACCGCTTCTTCGGCAAGTACAACACCATCTTCTGGCTCAGCCTCGTGTACGTGGCGGGCCATGCCTGCCTGGCGCTGTTTGAAGACCAGCGCCAGGGCTTTTACTTCGGGCTGTTCTTGATCGCACTGGGGTCGGGCGGTATCAAGCCGCTGGTGTCGGCCTTTGTCGGCGACCAGTTCGACCAGACCAACAAGAACCGCGCCAAGCTGGTGTACGACGCCTTCTACTGGATCATCAACTTCGGCTCCTTCTTTGCCTCGCTGCTGATGCCTTGTTCCTGCGCGATTACGGACCGGCCGTGGCTTTCGGCATTCCCGGCATCCTGATGTTCATCTCGACCATGGTGCTGTGGGCGGGCCGCAAGCGCTATATCCACGTGCCGCCGGCCGCGCCGCATCCGGATTCCTTCATGCGCGTGGCGCGCACCGCGCTGATGAGCGCCAGGCCCGGACAATCGCGCCCCGGACTGGCGGTCGCAGTGATCGGCGCGCTCAGCGCACTGGCTGCGCTATGCATGTCGCCGCAATGGGGCTTCGTCATCAGCGCCTGCCTGGCGCTGGTACTGCTGCTGGCGTTTGGCGGCATCGGCGTCTCGCTGCAACTGGAGCGCGCCCGCGGCGTGCATCCCGATGCGGCAGTGGAAGGCGTGCGCGCCGTGCTGCGCATCCTGATCGTGTTTGCCATGGTGACGCCGTTCTGGTCCCTGTTCGACCAGAAGGCTTCCACCTGGGTGGTGCAGGCCAATTCGATGAACAGCCCGGTGCTGTCACTGTTCGGCTGGCAGTTCCAGCTACTGCCCGCGCAGATGCAGGCCGTGAATCCCATGCTGGTGATGCTGCTGATCCCCTTCAACAACCTGGTGATCTTCCCGCTCCTGCGCAGCCTGGGCATCGAGCCGACATCGCTGCGCCGCATGACGGCAGGGATTGCGCTGAGTGCTTCGGCATGGCTGGTGATCAGCTGGATCCAGCTGCAGATGGATGGCGGCGCCACCATGTCGATCCTGTGGCAGCTGCTACCCTATGCCTTGCTGACCATGGGTGAGGTGCTGGTTTCCGCCACCGGCCTGGAATTCGCCTATAGCCAGGCGCCCGCCGCGATGAAGGGCGCGATCCAGAGCTTCTGGTGCCTGGCCATCACGGTCGGCAATCTGTGGGTGCTGATCGTGAACGCCAGCGTCAAGAACGACGCCGTGATGAGCCACATCGCCACCAGCGGCTTGAGCGTGATCGCCTTCCAGATGTTCTTCTTCGCCGCCTTCGCCCTGACCATCGCCGCCGCGTTCGGACTGTATGCGCGCAGCTACCGGATGGTGGACAACTATCGCGCCACCGCATTAGCAAGTACCTAAACTACAGATTTTGGATTACCATATCCGGCATATTTAAGGGTATTCAGCTTAGTTTTGTAGCTGCACTACCAAGAATCTGACCAGGAGATGATATGAGCAAAGGATGGCGCCGGGCGGCGGTGATTTCGGCAGGCAGCGCGTTGGCGCTGACTGGCATGGCAGCGGCGGCAGAAACGGCCAGCGCGCCGGCCCTCGCGGCCTGCGATGCGCCATTCGAGACGGTGCTGAACAAGGCCACACCCGGCGACGCCCGCGCCTACTGGCTTAATCGTGAACTGATCAAGTGGCCGGGCGCCGCAGCTGATGCGGGCACGGGCCAGTTCAAACTCTATTACTCCGCCAGCGCGCAGCTGCAGGCCGCACGCGGCGCCAAAGTCTCCGGCGCAGATGGCGCGCTGTCGCTCGGCCGCTTTGACGGCGCCGTGCCGGCCGATCTGGCGCTGCGCTTCAAGTACGTCGCCAGCGGCGCCACGCTGGCCGTGCAGGCCGCCGACTCGCCACGCCTGCCCGATCTGCTCAAGCAGCAGGTGCTGCTGGTGCTGGAAGCGCAAGACGGCACCGTGCGCGACGCCACCGCCCTGCAGATCGCTGGCGCGCTGGATGACCTGTACGCCAGCGCCGCCGACGCCACCGATCTCGGCGTCAGCATCGGCGCGGCGGGCAAGCGCACCGGCTTCAAATTGTGGGCGCCGACCGCGCAGCGCGTCAGCCTATGCACCTATAAGACCGGCGCCTCCAAAGCCGCCAGCATCCAGCCGATGCAGCGCGACGACATCACCGGCATATGGTCGGCGGCACAGCGCGGCGACCTGTCCGGCCATTACTACCAATACCTGGTTGACGTGGTCACGCCATCTGGACTGGTGCGCAACCTGGTCACCGATCCTTATTCCATCAGCCTGACCACCGACTCCAAACGCAGCTACATCGCCGACCTGAACGCGGCCAAACTAAAGCCCGCCGGCTGGGAGCAGACACCCGCGCCGCAAACGGTGGCCGCACAATCGGACATGACGGTCTATGAGCTGCACGTGCGCGACTTCTCGATCAACGACAGCACCGTCAGCGCCGCGCATCGCGGCAAATACGCCGCCTTCACCGAGTCCCAATCGAACGGCATGAAGCACCTGTCCGCGCTGGCCAAGGCAGGCATCACCGACATTCACCTGCTACCAGTGTTCGACTTCGGCAGCGTGAACGAAGGTTCTTGCGCCGCGCCGAACATCTCCAACGGCGCGCCCGACGGCGAAGAACAGCAAGCCCTGGCTGCAAAAGCCAAAGCCACCGACTGCTACAACTGGGGCTACGATCCGTTCCACTACAACGCGCCGGAAGGCAGCTACGCCACCGATCCATCGGACGGTGCACGCCGCATCGTCGAGTTCCGCCAGATGGTGCAGGCCCTGCACAAGGCCGGCCTGCGCGTCGGCATGGACGTGGTCTACAACCACACCTTCATCGCCGGACAAAACGAGAAGTCGGTGCTGGATCGTGTGGTCCCCGGCTACTACCATCGCCTCAACGCCAGCGGCGCGATCGAGCGCTCCACCTGCTGCGACAACACCGCCACCGAAAACCGCATGATGGGTAAGCTGATGGCCGACTCGGTCGCGCAGTGGGCCAAGCAGTACAAGATCGACTCTTTCCGCTTCGACCTGATGGGCCACCAGCCGCGCGCCGCGATGGAACTGGTGCAGCGCCAGGCTGAAGCCTATACTGGCCGCAAAGTCCCGCTGATCGGCGAAGGCTGGAACTTCGGTGAAGTGGCCAATGGCGCCCGCTTCGTACAGGCTTCGCAGCTGTCGCTCAACGGCAGCGGCATCGGCACCTTCAGTGACCGTGGCCGCGACGCCGTGCGCGGCGGCGGCGCGGGCGATTCCGGCGAGGATATGATCCGCCGCCAGGGCTTCATTAATGGCCTGGTCTACGATCCCAATGCGCTGGGTGGCCAGCATGCCGCCGCAGAGCTGCTGCGTGCAGGCGACATGATCAAGGTCGGCCTGGCCGGCTCGATCCGCAGCTACCCGCTGCGCACCTATGACGATCGCAAAGTCACGCTGGAGCAGATCGACTATGCAGGCCAGCCGGCAGGCTACGCCAGCGAGCCAGGCGAAGTAGTCAACTACGTCGAGAACCACGACAACCAGACCCTGTTCGACATCAACGTCTTCAAGCTGCCGGTCAACACCAGCAGCGCCGACCGTGCGCGCGTGCAGATGCTGGGCGAAGCGATCAACGCCTTCAGCCAGGGCGTGGCTTATTTCCATGCGGGCTCAGACATCCTGCGCTCCAAGTCGCTGGACCGTAACAGCTTCGAGTCGGGTGACTGGTTCAACCGCCTGGACTGGAGCTACCAGACCAACTACTACGGCGTCGGCTTGCCGCCCGCCGAGGACAACGGCAAGGACTACGCCCTGCTCAAGCCTCTGCTGCGCAACGCTGCCATCAAGCCTATACCGGCCGATATCGCCTTTGCGCGCGACACCTTCCGCGACCTGCTGGCCATCCGCGCCAGCAGCACGCTGCTCCGCCTGCGCACGGCGGCCGACATCAAGCAGCGCCTGCGCTTCTACAACACCGGCTCCGCACAGGTGCCGACGGTGATCGTGGCGCACCTGGACGGCAGCGGCTATGCGGGGGCCAACTTCAAGTCCATCACCTACCTGATCAACGTGGACAAGGTGGCGCAGCGCGTGACCGTGGAAGAGGAAAAGAACCGCGCCTATGAGCTGCATCCCGTGCAGGCGCGTGCCGGTGCAGCGGACGCGCGCGCGAAGGAAGCGCGCTACGACGCCGCCAGCGGCACGTTTGCAATTCCGCCACGGACCGCCGTAGTGTTTGTCGAAAAACGATAATATTGTTATTTTTTCATGCTATCTTTTTGGCTGATCCAAATCACCAACCAAAAAGAACATGAAGAGACAAGCCTCGATCCTGATTGCGCTGACCCTTGCCGCATGCGGCGGCGGCGCCGATTTCACCCAGCCCAACCGGCCGCCAGTCGCCCAGGGCGGCCCCAATCAGACCGTTGCCGTCGGCGCCACCGTGGCGCTGGCGGGCAGCGGCACCGATCCCGACCAGGATATACTGAGCTATCTGTGGGCCTTTACCCGTCCCGATGGCAGCACCACTGCGATGAGCAACACACACGTCGCCACACCCACCTTTGTGGCCGATGTCGCCGGTGTCTATACGGCCACGTTGACCGTCAATGACGGCAAGCTAACCAGCCCGCCATCAATCGTCACCATCACGGCACAAGCACCCCTCACTCCTGGCCAATGAGCACCACCGCGTTGCGCGCGCCGAAGCTGACCTTGCCGCCTTTGACGACGGCGGACTTGCCGGAGTAGTAGTCCTTGACCTTTGCGCCGTCCGCGAACACGGCGTGAACGTCGACGGCGCTGGCCTTGTCGGTGGGCTGCTCCAGCGCCACCACCACTTTGTCTTTAAGACCGTTCTGGTCGTAGACACGCGAGAAGACATAAGGCTTAGCCTGCAGCTGCTGATGCACGCCCGCGCCGACCGCCACATGGGCCTTGCGGAACAGTCCCAGCTTGGCCCAGTGCGCGCGCACGTCCGCGATACGGTAGCCGTCGCGCTGAACGTTCTTCGCCAGTTCGTCCCAGTTCATGAAGGAGCGCAGCTTGGCGTCGCCCTTGGCCTCTGCCACATCCAGGCGGCGCGCTGTTTCGTCGCCGTAGTAGATCTGCGCCGCGCCGGGCGCCAGCAGCAGCTTGTTGGCGCTTTCGAAGGGCTTGCTGCGGGCGGCGTCGAAGGGTTTGTCGTAGTCGTGCGAGTCGATGTAGTTCAGCACCGAGTGGCCTTTCAGCGGACCTTGCAGCTGCGCTGAATAGGTACTGAACAGCGTTTCGTAATCCTTGGCCGCGTCGTACACCATGCCGAAGTTAATCAGGCTGCTGAAGCCTTGCGCGTAGTAGTCGACCTTGTTGCCACCATCCATATTGAACAGGCGGCCATCGGTGACCTTGTAGTTGTAGACTTCCGCCGTGGTGTAGAAGGGTTCATCGCCAAGCTTCTTGGCCGGATTGGCGCGCTTCCATTCCTCGTAGGCGGCGCTGGCGACTTTAATCAGCTCGCCCCACGCCGAAGCTTCCACGTGTTTGACGGTGTCGACGCGGAAGCCGTCCACGCCGTACTTGCGCACCCAGTCCTCATGCCACTTCATCACGTAGTAGCGCGGCGCACGCGGATAGCCGGTGCGGGCGAAGAAGTCGTCCAGCTCCTTCATCTCGCGCTCGTAGCGGCCTTCCGCCTTCCACTTGGCGATCATCCAGTCCGGCAGCGCGACGTTGTCGTTGCTCTCGGTCCTGAGGTCGGGCAGGCCCTCCACCAGATTGCACTCGATGGTGGTCTTTGCGTCCTTGTAGGTGCAGGCCGGGCCGCGGCGCACCCAGTCCTCCGGCCACAAGGGATCATCCACCGTGGCCGGGCCGACGTGATTCATCACCACGTCCAGCAGCACGCGGATGCCGTGCGCATGCGCGGTGTCGACGAAGTCGCGCATGTCCTGCTCGGTGCCCAGGTTGGCGTCGACGGCGCTGAAGTCGCGCGCCCAGTAGCCATGGAAGCCATAGCTGCGGCCCGAACCCTCATCGGTCGCGCCGTGGGTTTGCTCGACCGGCGGCGTGAGCCAGATGACGTTGACACCCAGGCTGTCGAAATAGCCCGCCTTGATCTTGGCCGTGATGCCGGCCAGGTCGCCGCCCATATAGCCGCGCAGCGGCGCCGCATCGTCCTTGCGTCCGTAGGCATGATCGTTGGCCGGATTGGCGTTGTTGAAGCGGTCCGTCAGCAGGAAGTAGACGGTCGCGTTATCCCACAGAAAAGGCTTGGGAGCAGCCGATGCACTGCCAGCCAGCAGAGCGAGAGACAAGGCCAATGGGGTCAATTTCATGCGTGAGCGTCCTTATGTGGTAACTGTGGGGCGGGCGCGCCCGGTCCAGCCGGCGATGCCTGCCACCTGTTCGGCGATCAGGATCAGCGCACCCAGTGCTTGCTGCGTTGGTAAATGGTGGTGGGCCGGATCGGCCTCGTAGCGTTCCAGGTAGACGCGCAGGGTCGCGCCTTCGGTGCCGGTACCGGACAGGCGGAATACGATGCGCGAGCCATCCTTCATGACGATGCGCACACCCTGCTGCTTCGATACCGAGCCGTCCACCGGATCGGTGTATTCAAAGTCGTCGGCAAAGTCGACCACGTGGTGGCCCAGGTCCACGCCCTTCAGCGTGGCCAGTTTGATGCGCAGGGAAGCCATCAGCTCATTGGCGGCGTTGACGTCCACGCCTTCATAGTCGTGGCGCGAGTAGTAGTTGCGACCGAAGCGCGCCCAATGTTCGGTGACCATCTGCTGCACCGTCTTGCCGCTGGCAGCCAGCAGGTTAAGCCAGAACAGCACCGCCCACACGCCATCTTTTTCGCGGATATGGTCGGAGCCGGTCCCGTAGCTCTCCTCGCCGCACAGCGTGGCCTTGCCCGCGTCCAGCAGATTGCCGAAGAACTTCCAGCCGGTCGGCGTTTCGTAGCAGGGAATGCCCAGCGCCTGCGCCACGCGGTCGGCCGCGCGCGAGGTCGGCATCGAGCGGGCGATGCCCTTCAAGCCCTGGCGATAGCCCGGCGCCTGCGTGGCATGCGCGACAAGAATCGCCAGCGAATCGGATGGCGTCACGTCGAAGCTGCGGCCGAGGATCATATTACGGTCGCCATCACCGTCGGAGGCGGCGCCAAAGTCCGGCGCATCCGGCGCGGCCATGATGGCGATCAGCTCTGCCGCGTTGACGGGATTGGGATCGGGATGATGGCCGCCGAAATCTTCCAGCGGCACGGCGTTGATCACGGTGCCCGGCGGAGCACCCAGCAGATCTTCGATGATCGCCTTGGCGTAAGGGCCGGACACCGCGTGCATGCCGTCAAAACACATGGTAAAGCCGCGCGTGAACAGGGCGCGGATGGCGTCGAAGTCGAACAGCTGCTGCATCAGCGCCGCGTAGTCCGCCACGGAGTCGATCACCTCGACCTCCATCTGCTCTACGCGCACGCTGCCCAGGCGGTCGATATCCACCTCCGCCGCGTCACTGATGCGGTACTGGCGGACCGCCTGCGTATGCTGGTAGATCGCCTCGGTGACGCTTTCCGGCGCCGGGCCGCCATTGCTGATGTTGTACTTGATGCCGAAGTCGCCGTCGTAGCCGCCGGGGTTATGGCTGGCCGAGAGAATGATGCCGCCGAATGCGCCGTGCTTGCGGATCACGCAGCTGGCCGCAGGCGTGGACAGAATCCCGCCCTGCCCCACCATCACCTTGGCAAAGCCGTGCGCCGCCGCCATGCGCAGAATGGTCTGCACGGCGACCCGGTTGTGATAGCGGCCGTCGCCGCCCAGCACCAGGGTCTTGCCGGCGCAATCGCCGAGCGTATCGAACACGCTCTGCACGAAGTTTTCGAGATAGTGGGGTTGGCGGAAGACGGCGACCTTCTTCCGCAGGCCCGAAGTCCCCGGACGCTGGCCGGGGATGGGCGTGGTAGCTACTGTCTGAATGCTCATGTTCGCTCCGCGTGGGGAATGGATGCGAACAATGCTACATCAATGTGCGGTCGGCTCGGCGCTATCCTGAACGATCAAGGTCAGGACGCCCGCGATCACCATGCACAGGCCACCCAGCATGACGGTCTTGACGGTGTGGTTCTGGAACATCTGCTTGGTGAAGAAACCCAGCACCAGGCCGCTGACGATCTGCGGAATCGTGATGAAGAAATTGAACACACCCATGTAGTAGCCCATGCGCTTGGCGGGCAGCGAGCCGGCCAGGATCGCGTACGGCATGGTCAGGATGCTGGCCCAGGCGATGCCCACGCCGATCATCGGCAGGTACAGCATATTGATGTCATGGATGGCGTAGATGCTGATCAGGCTTACACCGCCGATGATCAGGCAGCTCATGTGCACGAACTTGCGGCTGGTGTGGCGCGCAAACACCGGCAGGACAAAGGCCGCCAGCGCCGACACGCCGCCATACACGGCGAACATCACGCCAACCTTGTTGCCCGCTTCCTGGAAGGCGGCCGACAGCGCGTCGGTGGTGCCGAAGACGTTTTCCGCAATCGCCGGCGTGGTGTAGATCCACATCGCGAACAGGGCGATCCAGGAGAAGAACTGCACGAAAGCCAACTGCACCATGGTCTTGGGCATGTTGCGGAAGCCGACCAGGATCTCGGTCAGCGCATGCCCCATGCCTTTACGCTGGCCGGCGCGGAAGGCTTCCATGTCTTCCGGCGGCTCTTCCTTGGTGCTGAACACGGTCCACATCACGGCCAGCGCGTAGATGGTGGCGCCGGCGTAGAAGGAATAGCGCACGGTGTCGGGAATGCCGCCATTGACCGGCACATTGCTCACGCCGAGGATATCGGCGAAGATGGTCGGCAGCAGCGAGGCGACCACGCCGCCCCAGCCGATGAAGAAGGTCTGCATCGCAAAGCCGGCGGTCTGCTGCGCAGGGCCCAGCTTATCGCCCACGAAGGCGCGGAACGGTTCCATCGACACGTTGATGGCGCCATCCATCAGCCACAGGACGGCAGCGGCCATCCACAGCGCGGTGGAATTCGGCATCAGGAACAGGGCCAGCGACGCCAGCAAGGCGCCGACAAAGAAGAAGGGACGGCGGCGGCCCCAGAACGGATGCCAGGTATTGTCGCTCAGGTAGCCGATCACCGGCTGCACCAGCAGGCCGGTCACGGGCGCGGCCAGCCACAGGAAGGCCAGCTTGTCCGGATCGGCGCCCAGGGTGGAAAAGATACGGCTGGTATTGGCGTTTTGCAGGGCAAAGCCGAACTGAATGCCGAAGAAACCAAAGCTCATGTTCCATAACTGCCAGAACGACAGCATGGGCTTGCTGGTGGAAGAGTGCATCGTGTCCCCGATTTTAGGATTTGTAGCAAAATAACACACGACGTTCCGAGTGTCAATCTGAGACTATCGCATAAAAATAAGGGTTTACAGCGATTTTTTGTGGTCAAATGTAGTCAAATAACAGACACTGTATTCCGAGACACCAATAACTATACCCAAGTTCATGACCTCCCCTACCCTGAGCAAAATTGCACTGGCCGTGCTGGCCCTGACTTCTGCCGCCGCACAGGCACGTACCTTCCAGAACATCGAGCAGCACGGTGCGCAGCTGGAAGTGCACACCGATGATGGCCGCTACCTGATCAAGCCCTACTCGCCGTCGATTATCGAAACGTCCTTCATCCCGAATGGCGAACAGTTCGATCCGGCCTCGCACGCAGTAGTGATGGCGCCCGGCGCAGTGCAGGCAAAGCTGAAGAACAACGGCAACACCATTGAATACAGCACGCCCGGCATCACGGTAGTCGTCACCAAGTCGCCGTTCCGTATCGCCTACCGCTACAAGGGCAAGCCGCTGGTGGCGGAAAAATCCGGCTATGAAAAAATCCGC
>Ga0213872_10002080_pt1 | contig 12098 bp, 7 predicted proteins | sample VelepicomBERX_R2_FD_160071 | JGI IMG/M metagenome (GOLD analysis project Ga0213872, IMG submission 160071) | Rhizosphere microbial communities from Vellozia epidendroides in rupestrian grasslands, the National Park of Serra do Cipo, Brazil - RX_R2 | ecosystem: Host-associated > Plants > Roots >...
CGCCAGCTCGCTGGCCCTGATGGGCGCGGGCCACCTGATGGGCATCACCGTCGGCATCGCCATGCTGGTCGGCCTGGTGATCGACTGGGGCGTGCTGGTGCCGCTGCTGACCTCCATGCACCCGGATGCTGCCGCTCCCGCCGCCGACCTGGCGCTGGGCGTGTGGTCCAAGGAGGTGCGCATGATGGGCGCGGGCGTGATCGGCACCGCCGCCATCATCACCCTCGCGGGCCTGGGCAAGCCGGTGATCGGCGGCCTGAAGTCGGCACTGGAAGCTTCGCGCCGCGCCAAGCAAGGCGGCGCCGCCATCGACCGCTCCGAGCAGGATCTGCCGATCTTCATCGTCGGCCTGGTGACCATGCTGTCGATGGTGCCTGCGGGCTGGCTGCTGGCCAGCTTCCTGCAAGGCGGCGCGCTGGCTTCGCTGTCGGCGCCGCTGGTGGCCGTGGGTATCGCCTATATCCTGATCGCCGGCATGTTTGCCGCCGCTGTCTGCGGCTACATGGCGGGCCTGATCGGCGCCTCCAACTCGCCGGTGTCCGGCATCGCCATCCTGACCATCCTGGGCGCAGCCCTGAGCGTGGGCGCGATCGGCCGCGGCGTGATCGGGCCCGATGCGCAGACCGCGCTGATCGCCTTCGCCCTGTTCGTCACCACCGTGGTGATGGCTGTCGCCGTGATCGGCAACGACAACCTGCAGGATCTGAAGACCGGCCAGCTGGTCGACGCCACCCCATGGAAGCAGCAGGTTGGCCTGATCATTGGCGTGATCGCCGGTTCGGTAGTGATTCCGCCGGTGCTGGAACTGCTGAACCACGCCTACGGTTTCCAGGGCGCGCCGAACGCCGACGCGATTTCCGCCACCCCGCTGGCGGCGCCGCAGGCAATCCTGATCTCCACCCTGGCCAAGGGCGTGATCGGCGGCGACCTGCACTGGGATCTGCTGGGCTACGGCGCCTTGATCGGCCTGGCCCTGGTGGCGGTCGACTTCGCGCTGAAAAAATCCAGCAACGGCAAATACAGCTGCCCGCCGCTGGGCGTAGGCTTGGCGATGTACCTGCCAAGCGCGGTGACCTCGCCGGTGGTCGTTGGCGCGGTGGCAGGCTGGCTGTTCGACCGGGCCATGGACCGCAAGGCCGGCGGCGAAACCGCCAAGCGCCTGAGCGTGCTGGTAATGTCCGGCTTCATCGTCGGTGAAAGCCTGTTCAACGTGGCGCTGGCCGCGCTGATCGTCGCCACCGGCAAAGGCGAACCGCTGGCCATCGCCAACAGCATGAGCGAAGGCCAGACCATGGTCATCGCGCTGATCATCGGCATCGCCATGGTGGTGGGCCTGTACCGCTGGTCGTCGCGCAACGGACAGCAAGTCGCCGCCTGACCTCAGTCTCTCTCGCACAATGCCGCCCTTGCGCCAGCGCAAACGGGCGGCATTTTTATTTGGATGGTGACAAAGCGCGAGAATTGGCGACCTCCGATCCTGCTATCGTTCGTCCTCAAAAAATAAGGACTATCATGGCTCACCCTTTGTCGTCGCACTGCCTCTTCGCCAGCCTGCTGCTGGCTTCCGCATCGATCCCCGCACTGGCCGCCAAGCCCGCAGTGGAAGCGTTTTTCAACGAACCCGAAATGCAGTCCGCCGCCCTGTCGCCCAAGGGCCGCTATGTCGCGATGTTGATGAATTTCGGCGACGGCAAGCAGGTGCTGGCCGTACGCGACACCCAAGACCTCAAGAAAATCACCACGCCCGCCACCGGCGGAGGCCTGAGCCAGATCACCAGCTTCCGCTGGATTAACGAAGATCGTCTAAGCCTGACGGTGCAGAACCGCAATCTCACCTTCCACAGCAACCGCGATCTGTTTGCCATCGACCGGGACGGCAGCAACCGTACACACCTCATCAGCGGCAACTGGCAGCACCAGCAGACCCGCACCGATACCCTCATCAAGGACAAGATGCTGACCGCTGACTACAGCTTCTTCTCCACCACCCACGACGGCTCGGACGACATCATGGTGGCCAAGCTGCTGTGGAACGGCATCGATAAATATGCCGACCATTCGCGCCTGTACCGTCTCAACACGCGCAGCTTCAAGATGAGCGACCCGCTGGGAACCCTGCAGCCGCCCAATAGCCTGGAATGGCTGACCGACGCGCGCGATGTGCCACGCATCGTCTCCACCCAGTCCAAGGGCCGCTGCATGGTGTCCTATCTGGCGCCCGGCGCCACCAGCTGGAGCGAGATCGCCAACGACGAATGCTACGAAGGCATCAGCCTGGAGCCGCTGTTCTTCGACACCGACGACACCTTGTACGTCACCTCCGGCTACAAGGGCATGAGCGCGCTGTACCGCTACGACTTGAAGACCCGCCAGCGCGCCAAGGAACCGCTGCTGTCGGCCAAGGACTTCGACTTCGACGGCAGTCCGGAAATCGACTACGTTACCCGGCGCGTGCTCGGCATTCACTTGAAGACCGACGCCCAGACCACCGTCTGGTTCGACGCACGCATGAAAGCCATCCAGGCCAAGGTCGACGAGATCCTGCCGCAGACGAACAACCGCATCCACTGCGCCGACGATTGCGCCAACTCGCCGGTGGTGCTGGTGACGGCGCAATCGGACCGCCAGCCAAGCCAGTTCTACGTGTACACGCCGGCATCCGGCAGCATGGCCATGCTGGGCGGCACCCATCCCGGCATCGTGGCGGCGCAAATGGGCCTGCGCGATTTCTACCACTACCAGGCGCGCGACGGCCGCTCCATCCCCATCTACGTCACCATGCCGCCGGACGCCACACCGGGTCCGCATCCGACCGTGGTGCTGGTGCACGGCGGCCCGAATGTGCGCGGCAGCTCGTGGGAATGGGAGGCCCAGGCCCAGTTCCTCGCCACGCGCGGCTACGTGGTGCTGCAGCCGGAATTCCGCGGCAGCGCCGGCTATGGCACAGAGCATATGCAGGCGGGTTTCAAACAATGGGGGCAGACCATGCAGGACGATCTGGCCGACGCGGCTTTGTGGTCGGTGTCGAAAGGCTGGTCCGACCGCAAGCGCATCGCCATCATGGGCGCCAGCTACGGTGGCTACGCGACCTTGATGGGGCTGATCAAGAATCCCGACATCTTCCGCTGCGGCGTGGAGTGGGCCGGTGTGACGGATCTGGCGCTGATGTTCACTGCCGACAGCGATGCTTCGCAGGACAACCTGAAATACGACATGCGCACCCTGATCGGCGATCCGGAACAGGACACCGCCATGTTCCGCGACTATTCACCGCTGGTGCAGGCCGCGCGCCTGAAGCAGCCGCTGTTGATGGCGCAGGGCCTGGAAGACATCCGCGTGCCGATGGTTCACGCCATCAAGTTCCGCGACGCCGTCAAACAGAACAACGCCCAGGTCGAGTGGATCAGCTACACGGACGAAGGCCACGGCTGGCAAACCGACGATAGCAACCTCGATTTCTGGAAGCGCGTGGAAGCCTTCCTGGCCAAGAACCTGTAATCGCCAAGGCCGCCCGTGCTCAGGTCGGGCGGCATTTTTCATGTAAATAAACGTAACAAACAAATAACATTAAGTAAATAATAATCACAGGCCGAGAATCCCGGTAAGATGCATTACATAGTCTTTTAGCATCACGGAGGTTCGCCATGAAATCTGTACTCTTCACCACCGCACTCAGCCTGTGCAGCCAGTTGGCCTGCGCCGCCTCACTCCCCTCTGCCGAAGATTTTTTCAAGGCTGCCGACATGCGCGGCGCTGCGATCTCGCCGCAAGCCCAGCATGTTGCGATCCTGCTGACCGTGAACGACAGCGGCAAGCACGCGCTGGCGGTGCTGGACACCGCCGACCTCAAGCACTATGTCATCGTCGCCGCCTCGACCGAGGAAGCCCCCATCACAGGCTTCCGCTGGATCAACGAGAACCGCCTGAGCTACAGCATCAACAACCTGCGGCCACTGGACCGTGGCAGCATTGACGAATTTGTCGTCAACCGCGACGGCAGCGCCAAGCGCCACCTGATCTTCGGCGACATCAACACCTGGGGCAACGACCCGGCCTTCGCCGATGGCTTGAGCACCAAGCCGCGGCAACTGCCGATGGACTACCGCCTGTTCGACGTGCCGCATGACGGCTCCGACGACATCATCGTCAAGAAGGACTTGTGGGGCGCCTACGATCCCGCGCCGGATCACAGCCGCCTGTTCCGCGTCAATACCTTCACCGCCCACCGCACCGACCTGATGCCACCTGGCCAGCCCGACCACGCCATGCAATGGGTGGTCGACGCCAGCGGCAGCCCGCGCACCGTCACCACGCGCGACCGCAATAACTGCAGCACCTGGTACCGCCAGCCGGGCGCGCGCAAATGGACTTCGATCCACACCGAGGAATGCATCTACCGCCAGGACTTCATGCCACGCTTCTTCGACGGTAAAGGGCAGCTTTATGTCAGCGCTGACTACCAGGGCAGCAGCGCCCTGTTCCGTTTCGACGCCAACCACATGCAGCTGGAAGCCAAGCCGCTGCTGTCCACGCCCGGCTTTGACTACGATGGCGAGCCGGTGTTCGACTATCCGGGCCAGACCCTGCTCGGCATCCACATCGAATCCGACGCCCCCGCCACGGTCTGGTTCGACGACGCCATGAAGGAGTTGCAGCGGCAGGTCGATGCCGCCCTGCCGCAGACGGTCAACCGCATCACCTGCCCCAACGACTGCCGCCGCGCACCCGCCCTGCTGGTCACCGCAGGTTCGGACCGCCAACCCGACCAGTACTACCTGTACTCGCCCACCGCGCGCACCCTGCTAAGGCTGGGTGAGACGCATCCAGGCATCCAGGCGGCGCAGATGGGCTGGCGCGACTTCTACCACTACCGCGCGCGCGACGGCCGCGACATCCCGGTCTACGTCACGCTCCCGCCAGGCAAGCATGATGGCCCGCTGCCGACTGTAGTGCTGGTTCACGGAGGTCCGTTCTTACGTGGCGTACACTGGAAGTGGGAAGCTGGCGCGCAGTACCTGGCGACGCAAGGCTATGCGGTGATCGAGCCGGAATTCCGTGGCAGTATGGGCTACGGCGCCGAGCTGCATCGCGCAGGGTTGCGCCAGTGGGGCCTGAGCATGGAAGACGATCTGGCCGATGCGGCCCAGTGGGCGGCGCAGCAAGGCTGGGCGGATCCGCGCCGGACGGCGATCATGGGCGCCAGTTACGGCGGCTATGCCACCATGATGGGGCTGATCCGCTTCCCCGAGCTGTTCCGCTGCGGCGTCGAAATGGCCGGCCCGAGCGACATCAAGCTGCTGTACCGTTACACCCTGATATCACAGGTCAAACAGGAAGCGATGTTCTATGCCGCCATCGGCGAGCCTGATACGGATGGCGTCCAGTTCGAAGCCACGTCGCCGCTGAAACAGGCCGCACGCCTGAAGCAGCCGCTGCTGATGGTGCAGGGACTGGATGATCCGGTGGTGCCGCAGGCGCATGCTTTCGCCATGCTCGGCGCACTGCGCAAGACCAATGACAAGGTCGAGTGGCTGCCCTACCCCGGCGAAATTCACGGATTCAAATATCAGGCCGACCATATCGATTTCTGGCAGAAAGTGAACGCCTTCCTGGCCAAGAACCTGTAAGCAAAACCGGGTCAGTACCGGCAATCGGACACGGGCTCTGCCGTAAGCACGCCTACGGCAGAGCCCGTGTCCGATTGCCGGTACTGACCCCGGTTTTAAATCTCGGCCAGCGCCTTGAGGTGGGCGACCACGCTGCGGCCGAGCGCCGACAGGTTGTAGCCCCCTTCCAGGCAGCTGACGATGCGGCCGTGGCAGTGTTCCTTGGCCACCGCCATGATCTGCTGCGTCATCCAGGTGTAGTCGGCTTCCACCAGGCCCATGCCGCCGATTTCATCTTCGCGGTGGGCGTCGAAACCGGCCGAGATAAAGATCATCTCCGGCTTGAAAGCGTGCATGGCGGGCAGCCACTGCTCCGTCACCAGCTGGCGCACCACATCCCCTTTCGAGTACGCCGGCACCGGCACGTTCACGCGATTCAACGTGATCGGCGCCACTTCCGAATACGGATAGAACGGGTGCTGGAAGAAGCTCACCATCTGCACGCGCGGTTCATCCATGAAGGCTTCTTCGGTGCCGTTGCCGTGATGGACGTCGAAGTCGACGATAGTCACGCGCTGCAGGCCGCGCACTTCCAGCGCATGGCGGATCGCCACGGCGATGTTATTGAACAGGCAGAAGCCCATCGGCTCGGACGGACGCGCATGGTGTCCCGGCGGGCGGATGGCGCAGAAGGCGTTGTCGATCTCGCCGTCCAGCACCGCATCGGTGGCGGCAACGGCGGCGCCGGCGGCGCGCTGGGCCGCGCGCCAGCTGAATTCATTGAGCGAGGTATCGCCATCGATCGGATAGCAGTCGCCCGGCGCGGGCACGTTGTCGCGCACGATGGCGATGGCGTTGGCGCTGTGCACGCGCTCCAGCTCACCCGGCCCCACCAGCGGCGCCTCGCGGTGATCGAACAGGTCGTTAATCTGGGCCCTGATCATCTGGTCGGAAATCGCCAGCAGGCGCGCCGGTGCTTCGGGGTGCCAGTCGCCCATATCGTGACGCTGGCAGTCGGGATGGCTGTAAATTGCTGTGGTCATGGTGCTGGTTTCCGCCTCAGCGGCGGCTTTCTCGCATAGAATCGCTCAATCACCGCTAATCTACCACACCATGTACGCAAAACTGCATGCCGTAGCGGCCCAGGTGGGCCAGATCATCGTGGGCAAGGATCTCCAGATCAAACAGGCGCTCACTTGTTTGCTGGCGGGCGGCCACCTGCTGGTGGAAGACGTGCCGGGCGTGGGCAAGACCACGCTGGCCCATGCCCTGTCGATTTCGCTGGGCCTGCGCTTCAACCGCATCCAGTTCACCAGCGACCTGCTGCCAGCCGACGTGGCGGGCATCTCGGTCTACGAGCGCGAGAAGAACGGCTTCGAGTTCCACCCCGGCCCCATCTTCACCCAGGTGCTGCTGGCCGACGAGATCAACCGCGCCACACCCAAGACCCAGTCCGGCCTGCTGGAGGCGATGGAGGAGCGCCAGGTCACGGCGGATGGCGTGACCCGCCCGCTGCCCGAGCCCTTCTTCGTGATCGCCACCCAGAACCCGACCCACCAGATCGGCACCTTCCCGCTGCCGGAGTCGCAGCTGGACCGCTTCCTGATGTGCCTGTCGCTGGGCTACCCGGATGTGGCGGCCGAACGCGCCCTGCTGATGGGTGAGGACCGCCGCGTACTGCTCAAGTCCCTCCCCGCCGCCATGACGCCGGACGAGCTGGCCCAGGCTCAGCGCGGCCTGCGCGGTATCCACGCTTCGCCTGCATTGATCGACTACGTGCAGGCGCTGGCCGCCGCCTCGCGCCAGAACGGCTCCTTTGCCGAAGGCCTGAGTCCGCGCGCCGCCATCGCCCTGCTACAGGCCGCGCGCGCCTGGGCCGCGCTGGAAGGCCGCGACCACGTCATGCCGGAAGACGTGCAAGCGGTACTGGTGCCGGTCTGCGCGCACCGTCTGCGGCCGGTGAAGTCGGCGCACGGCGTCGCCCTGGCCAGCCGCGACCTGGTGCTGCAGCTGCAGCAGTCGGTGCCGGTGTAAGGATCCGGCGAGCGCCATGCTGCCCGCGCTGAAACGCCGCATCCAGGGCGCCACCAACAAGTGGCTGTTCCAGCTGCGCGACAGCGAGCCGGGCGAAGTGGTGCTGGTGATGCGGCGCGTGTTCATCCTGCCCACCAAGGCGGGGTTGGGTTTTGCCGTGCTGCTGTTGCTGATGCTGATCGGCTCCCTCAACTACAACCTGGGCCTGGGCTTCGCCCTGACCTTCTTTGCCGGTTCCTGCGCCGTGGTTGACATGCTGCTGACGGCGAAGAACCTGGCCATGCTGGCGCTCGCGCCCGGCCGCGCCCAGCCTGTGTTTGCGGGCGAAGAAGCGCTGTTCGAACTGCATGTGGCGAATCGCAGCAAGCGTGACCGCTTTGGCGTCTGGCTGGGCTTCCAGCAGCTGGGCGAGCCGCGCAACGTCACCGATGTGGCGGTGGGCGGATCCTCCGCCGTGGTGCTGGCCTGCCCCACCGGCGAACGTGGCTGGCTGACGGCGCCGCGCGTGCGCCTGGTGACGCGCTTTCCGCTTGGCCTGTTCCGCGCCTGGAGCTACTGGCGGCCGGACCTGAAGGCGCTGGTCTATCCTTTCCCCGAGCAGGATGCGCCGCCACTGCCCATGAGCGGCGCGGCCAGCGAGGACGGCCATGGCACCGTGGGCCTGGATAATTTCGCCGGCATCCGCAACTACCAGCCGGGTGATCCCATGCGCCACCTGGCCTGGCGCCAGATCGCCCGCCACGATCCCTCGGTGGGCGGCCAGCTGGTGACCAAGCATTTCGACGGCGGCGCGGTGGCCGAGCTGCGGCTGGACTTTGCCGAGCTGCCGTGGAATATGGACCTGGAGCAGAAGCTGTCGCGCATGACACGCTGGGTGCTGGAAGCGGAGCAGCGTTCGCTGCCCTACAGCTTCCGCCTGGCGCAGCACGACTTCGGTCCGGCGCTGGGCGATGCGCACCGCGCCGCCTGCCTGCGCGCGCTCGCCCTGTTCGGCCAGGAGGCCGCATGAACACGCCCGGCCTGCTCACACGGGCGCGCGCAAGCCTCACGCGCGACAAGTCCGACACCCTGCTCCTGCTGATCGCCGCGCTGATGGTGCTGGCGCCGCACTTCCTGCATCTGCCGCTGTGGGTTTCACTGACTTCCTGCGTGACCCTGCTGTGGCGCGCCCGCATCACCATGCAGGGCAAGCGCATGCCGCCCCTGTGGCTGCTGCTGCCCATCTCGATCATCGCCATGGCGGGCGTCTACCGCAGCTTCCACACCCTGCTGGGGCGCGATTCGGGCGTCGCCATGCTGGCCCTGCTGCTGACCTTCAAACTGCTGGAGATGCACGCGCGGCGCGACCTGTTCGTGGTGATCTTTCTCAGCCTGTTCCTGCTGCTGACCAATTTCTTCTACTCGCAGACCCTGCTCACCGCTGGCGCCATGATGGTGACGCTGACCGTGCTGCTGACGGCGCAGATGTCTTTCCAGTACACCGGCGCCGTGCCGCCCCTGCTGCGCCGCTTGCGCGCGGCCGCCACCGTGGTGGTGCTGGCCGCGCCGCTGGCGCTGCTGATGTTCATTGGCTTCCCGCGCCTGCAAGGACCGCTGTGGGGCCTGCCCGGCGACGCCCACAGCGCCCACACCGGCATGACCGACACCATGGCCCCCGGCTCCGTCTCCGCCCTCGCCACCTCGGACGAACTGGCGTTCCGCGTGCGCTTCAAAGGTCCGGTGCCGGACCAGAGCCAGTTGTACTGGCGCGGTATCGTCCTGAGCGACTACGACGGCCGTACCTGGACCCGCATCAACCGCCGCCGCCTGCCGCGCGAGCACATCGAGATCCAGGCCAGCGGCACTGCGGTCAGCCACGAGATCACGCTGGAGCCGACCGGCAAGCGCTGGCTGTTCGCGCTGGAACTGAGCGGTCCGGACATGGACATTCCCGGCCAGACCGTCAACAGCTCCAACGAACTGGAATTCTCCACCTACGCCAACATCAGCGAGCGGCTGCGCTACGAGACCCACGCTTGGCTCAACTTCCGCATCCACGCCAACGCCACGCCGGAACAGCTGCAGCCATGGCTGGCGCTGCCGCCCGGCTTCAATCCGCGCACGCTGGAACTTGCGCGCCAGCTGCGCCAGCCCAGCGGACTGGCTTCCTCGCAGGCGGTGCTGGACATGTTCCGCAAGCAGCCCTTCAGCTACACGCTGGAGCCGCCCCTGCTGGGCCGCGACGCGGTGGACGACTTCCTGTTCAATAGCCGCGCGGGCTTCTGCGAGCACTACGCGGGCGCCTACGTGGTGCTGATGCGCGCCATGGGCGTGCCCGCACGCGTGGTCACCGGCTACCAGGGCGGCGAGCTGAATCCGGTCGACGGCTACCTGTCGGTGCGCCAGTCCGACGCCCACGCCTGGGCCGAGATCTGGCTGCCCGGCGCGGGCTGGAAGCGGGTCGATCCCACCGGCGCGGTGGCGCCCGAACGGATCCGCAGCAATCTCGCACACGCCCTGCCGCAACAGGCGCCGTTTGGCTTTACCCCGCTGCTGGAACTGGAAAACGATCCCCATTCGTGGCTGGCGCAACTCAGATTTCAAATTGCCGCGTTAAATAATGCTTGGAATCAATGGGTACTGGATTACAATCCAGATAGGCAGCGAAGTTTCCTCGAAGAACTGGGCGCCGCCTTCGGCCATCCGGCCAGCATGGCAGGACTGGCGCTGGCCGCCGGACTGGTCTGGTGGTGGCAACGGCGCCGCGGCCAGATGCAGCCCGATCCGCTGGACGCCCTGTACCAGGCTTTTTGCCGCCAGCAGGCGCGCTACGGCGTGACGCGGGCGCCGCATGAGGGACCGCTGAGCTACGCGGCACGCTTGCGGGCCGTACCGGCCAGCTCGGAGAAACGCGCTGCGATGGAGCAATTTCTGGATTTGTACGGCGCGCTGAAGTATGGCGTCGCCGGAGCTGCCAGCCAGCACAGACGCGCCGGCTTGCAGAAGCTGAAAACACTGTTACCTTTATGCCGATGAACGCTTTGCACTTCCCCTCCCTCCGCCGCAACAGCCTGCTGCTGGCTGTGCTCATTGCTTGCGCCTCTTACAGCCAGGCAGCGGCGGTGGATCCTTACGGCTACAAGCTGCCGCCCAGCATGCTGAAGGCGAAAAAGAAAAAAGCCCCGGCCAAGAAAGGTCCGCCGCCGGTGGACTACGTGGGCGAGTTCGTCAACTTTGGCGAATGGAAAGAGGTCAAGCTGTTCCTGGATGAGCTGGCCAGCCGCGACGGCTTCGACCGCGCCGCCCTCGATACCCTGATGGGCCAGGTGCGCTATGTGGATGCCGCCGTGCAGCTGGTCAAGCCAGCGCCGCCGGGCAAGCCGAAGAACTGGCAAGCCTACAGCAAGCTGTTCATCGATCCGGTGCGGGTCGATGCGGGCGTCAAGTTCTGGAATGAAAACAGCGAAGCGCTGGCGCGCGCCGAATCCCTGTATGGCGTGCCGGCGGAAATCCTGGTCGGCATCATCGGCGTGGAAACCGTGTATGGCCGCAACACCGGCCGCTTCCGCATCATGGACGCGCTGACCACCCTGGCCTTCTCCTATCCGGAAGCGCCGCAGCGCGCCGAGCGCATGGCCTTCTTCCGCGGCGAGCTGGAAGCGACCCTGCTGTTTGCTCGCCAGAACGGCATCGATCCCCTCTCGCTGCGCGGCTCCTACGCGGGCGCGGTCGGCATGCCGCAGTTTATGCCGAGCAGCATCATGAAATTCGCTGTGGACTTCGACGGCAGCGGCCAGGTCGACCTGCTCAACTCCAGCACCGACGCCATCGGCAGCGTGGCAGCCTTCCTTACCGCCCACGGCTGGCAGCGCGCCGAAACCGGCCCGGTCGTCGTGGCGGCCAGCGTTTCGCCCAGCCGCGCCTGGGAACCCATGATCGCCGCCGGCCTGAACGCCACCTTCCAGCCCGCCCAGCTGAGCGCCGCCGGTGTCACGCCCGCCGCGCCCCTCTCCGACAATCGCAAATACGGCCTGATCGACCTGCAGAACGGCGCCGACCCGACCGAATACTGGGTGGCCACGGATAACTTCTACGCCATCACGCAATACAACCGTAGCTACTTCTATGCCATGTCCGTGGTGGAGCTGGGCCGCGCCGTGCGCCTGGCCCGTGGCGGTATGTAGGGAATATTAGGGATTGTAAGGAAGCGTAAAGACGCTTGAAAGGGGTGGCTTGCCGGCAGTATCGTTAAGTTGACATTCGGCAATGCATTTGCAACACTGAGAGTGAGCCCGGATAAAATGTGAGGCAAAACCCACAAAATTATCTTATAATCAACTTTATCAGTCCGATAAAGCCGCCCAAGCAGCATAGCATAGAGAACGGTGTATAATTCTCACACAATGTTGCAGTCGGACAACAATAACCTGCAAGCAAGCGATTTTTTTTATTGCTCTTGAGTACGATATTGCATGATGT